>Ga0100402_1000720_pt1 | contig 38767 bp, 50 predicted proteins | sample CryGeyme20150102_FD_80419 | JGI IMG/M metagenome (GOLD analysis project Ga0100402, IMG submission 80419) | Groundwater microbial communities from Crystal Geyser aquifers in Utah, USA - Crystal Geyser metaG 2015-0102 | ecosystem: Environmental > Aquatic > Deep subsurface > Groundwater | place... | reverse complement strand
TGGCTGCGCGCATGAGGGTGCACTTGTTTTCAATATCAATGAGCATTTCCAGTGCTTTGCGGCAGTCGTCACCGTCGCCGATGTCGAACTCAACGTCTTCATCGGCATCATTCGACGGGAACCTACCACTACTGAGGTCGCCCAGAATTCGCGTAACTTCCAGAGCGCCGTTGATATCCTGTTCGTTTGGGGTTGCCAGTCTCATGCGGTCGCTCCTTCCGTAGCACGCTCAGGCTCGTCGGTAATGAGCTGCCAGTACGTTGCCCCGTCGTAGTCGTTGCCGCCGCTTGCTGTCCAGCAGCTGCCGTTTTCTTCAACCGCAATGCAGCCGGGCTCCCACAGTTGGGGATCACGAACTTCGTGTGACCAGCCACACCCCTCGCCCTGTTTGTTGATAATCACAACGCCACCAGCAGCCAGATTTTCTGCAAGATAATCGGCACGCTTTTTAATTAAGTCGGTTTTGTTCATAACCCTGTCCTGTGTCCTGTCCTGTGTTTATCCCGGCCTTTGCCTGCTCCTGCTGGCCCGGCGCCGGAAACCGGTTTCGGGCGCTTGTTATGCGGTGGCGTACTGGCTTTCCAGTTTCGGCTTGTCGGCTTCGGCTTCTTTCTCTGCCTGAATACGCTCGTAAACCTCTTTACGGTGCACGCCCATTTCGCGCGGGGCATTGATTCCGAGACGCACCTGGTTGCCCTTTACGTCGAGCACGGTGATATTGATGTCGTCGCCGATCATTACTGTTTCGCCGATACGGCGGGTTAAAATAAGCATTACTTTTCTCCACTAATGATTGGTTCGATTGCTTTTTCCAGAACAGACAAAACGCCTTTAATATCTGAAGTTGATTTTTCGAGTCGCTCAATGGCGTCCTCAATCGCAGGGATAATCACGTCTGGGGTTAGCAGCGCATTAATTTCGTCATTTCCTATATATTTTTTGTTGTGTCCTTGAACATCCCAGACAGCAAGGCCTCCTTCGCCAAACATGCTGTTAGCTTTTTCTGGATGACTGGCGCGTGAAATAACCGAGATTTTGAATTCGTTAAGACGCTTTAACATTTCTTCTTGGCGTCTGACCTTGCCAATTGCGGTTTCTACGATTTTGCTCATGATTATTTCCTTATGCCGCTTTTGCGTTCAGGTTGGTGTAGTGGGCGACAATATCCAGCAGCTCCTGAATATCCTGATCGCCAAGGTTTTTTTGCATGCCAAAGTGGGTCAGTGCGTCGCCCAAGGTGCGCGGCTGTGCTTTGGCTTTAATGGCCGTGCCGGTGGTCAGCGGAATATCAGCGAGTGCCGGGGCGGACTGTTGCTCTGCTGCCTTTGCTTCTGCTTCGGCCATGCGCTGCGCGATCCGTTGGGCCTCTGCTTCAGACCGGGCTTGCGCTTCTGCTTCAGCCTGACGGCGGGCCGCCTCTTCACGCTCACGCAGTTGCTGCTCATGCTGAATAACGCGGCCTTGGGCGATTGCTTTGAAATCGTCAGCGGGCTTTGTAGCCAGTGATTCCAGATCAGGGAAAAGCAGGCCCTTAATTTCAGCGCTGCACATTGAGCCAAGAATCTGCACGTTCTCTTTCACGTTGTCGGCCATCTGGCGGGCTTCGATCTTTGCACGTGCCGCTTCGTCATTTGCAGCGGACTGCAGGCTGGCGATGGTCTTTTTGCCTTTCAGCGCGTTAACCAGTCCGAGTGATGGCATTGGAATTCGAATTCCAACTTCGTCGTTAAGATCAAAAACGTAGGCTTCTACGCTGACTGTTGCCGCCTGCATAATTTCCATGCGACGGCGCTCCTTCTCCGCCTTCAGCAGTTTTTCAGCCATCAGCCGGTTGTCGCGCACCAGTGCAGCCAGACTGTCTTTTTTCTTCATTGCAGAATCAACAGCTTCAACCTGTGCCAGCACGGAATCGCCAGCGGCTTTCAGCATTTCTTCAGCCTTTTTCAGGGCCTTGATTTGCAGATCCAACGTGGCGAAATCGTTGTCTGTTTTCGGTTCGCGGATCAGCTTGTCCTGCAGAAACACTGCCAGTCCTTTTTCAAACACAGCGAAGTTGTCAATCACGGCAACCTCACCCGTCGCCACCATGGATACAGCGGGCAGGGCGGTTACTTCGTCAGCTACTGCTTGTGGTTTTACTTCCGGTGCCTGGTAGTCTTTCAGGTCGGCTTCAAACTGTTTCCAGCCAGCCAGAACCTGCCGCAGGCGCTCAGGCTTGCTCGTATAGTCGAACGGAAACCAGTTTTTGGTGGAGCCATCGCTTACGATGAACTTGCAGGAGCCGGCGCCGGACACATACAGCTGCTGCTCTACTTGCGGCCAATGGGAATCCGGCAGGTCGTTATTGACGGTGATGAAGCCAATCAGTTTATGACTGTACAGCTTGTGCTCAAACACTAAGCTGTCATCGAAGGTCAGGCCATCCAGTGAGGCGGCGATTTTCGACCATTCATCAGCGGTACCGGTTACCGGAAAAAGCTCCTGACCGATCTGCTCTTCCAATATGGTTCGAGCAGCAGCTTCAGCGGCGTGACCTTTGTCGAACAGGCGCTGTTTTTCCGGCGTGATTTCTTCTTCCGCCCCGGTCGCTTTTTCATGCAGCAGTTGGTCGCGGGTTTTGTAAGGTGACAGGCCGAGCATTGCCGCCGCGTCTGATGCGGTGAAGTGTTCGGCACGGAAGGCTTTCCATTCTGGGGTGCCCTGAGTTAAACGGATGATCTGCATGATTACGCTCCTACGTTATTGATTGCTGCTTCCTGCTGCGCAGTCAGCACACCTTTACTGCTGGCCATTGCGATAATGTCAGCTGCTGATTTTTTGCCTGTCAGAATTGCTTGCTCCCACGTTGGGAAGTTGGACGCGAACTTTTCCGCCGGGTAATGCTCAAGGGTTTGGCGGGCTTCTGCTTTCGGGGTTATGTCGCGCTCGGTACGTGTGACGCTTTCGATGCGCTCGGCCTCGTCCGGGTCAACAATACCGCTGAGGCCGAAGGCGTAGCGTGCACATTGGATAGTTGCTTTATGGCGCAACATACGCGCAGGCCATTTTGTCCAAGGGTCTGACGATCCGGCACATTCACTCATGTATTCCGTAAGCTCAGTTGGACGACTGCGGTCCTTACGGTAAATCTGACAGGTAACAGCGCTCAGCTTGCCTTCTTGATCCAGAGCATCCTTAAATTCCATGCCATCGAACTGAGGGTGGGTGTTAATGATTTTCAGCCATCCGTCGATGGATACGATGGGATGAATCGCCCCGCCTTTACTGAAGGCGTAAATTTCTTTTGTAAGCGGGTTTAATTTGTACTCACTGGCAATCGCTAAAAACGTTACGAACTCAGCATTGGTGACTTGTTTTCCGTCTTTAGCCTTCATCAGCGTCTGAATGACAATGTCCTGCATTTCATTGACATCGACATTTAAACGCTGCGCCAGCGATATGAGCGCGGCGCTTGGTTGCTGTTGCGGCATTTGTGATACCTGACTCATGATGTCTCCTTATGCCGCCTCAGCGGCTTCCTTGTTGATTACGCGCTGCATCTGAGCTGACAGTGCTGCTACTGTTTTTGCTACCAGTTCTTCCCGCTGACCGTTGATCATCACAGCGGCTATCCAGAGCGGGTTTGCTCGGTATTTTTCGTTCAGGCGCTTTACCGAAAATTGCATTGAAGTTCGCCTCAAAGTGTTTATTCAAAGGTGGTAGTCCCGGTCTTGCTCAAACTGGATCGCCAGATACTCGCCAGCTTCGTTCCGGTTCTTTTCTGCGATAGCGGCAATAACGTCGCACTCAATTTTTGAGGCGAACTCTTCAGCTGAGCGGTTAAGAATTTTGCGGATACGTGCCTGGGCCAGATCGGAATCACCCAGCGCGATTGCGTGAAGGGCTTTTTCAACATCTTTGGCGTCGTCTGAGTTGTCCCAGGTGAACTGCAGTACGTCTTGAAACGTGTATGAGCCATTCAGGCCCGCAACTTCATCGAGATTCAGCAGGCGCTGGGCGATGTCGAAACTGATGGTCAGGCTTTCAGGTTCTTGAGTTGCTACGTCGCCGTAGCCGGTTGTGATTGCTTTGCCTTTCATGGCTGCTCCTGAAGTCAAGTTATCTAAACTTCACTCAGGTTAAGATGCCTTGATTTAATTAGTCAAGTTTTTTTAACACCTGTTTTTGGTGTTAGCCTGATAAACCACTCAAATTGACATGGAAAAGGGAATGGATAAGTTGCGCGTAGTGGCGGTAGGGCTGATGTTTTTACTATCCGGAGCCGTTTCGGCTGGAGGGTTGGATCAGCGGCATTTGGTCAGTAGTTCTTCTTCGACTGAAGCATTTAGCTTTCAGGAAGCGTTGACCGCGAGTGACGGAGGCACCGACAAAGCCAAGCAGCCAATTGTTGTGGCCAATTCATGCTGTAAGGTCTGCCGAAAAGGTAAGGCATGCGGCAATTCGTGTATCAACATCAACTACACATGCCACAAACCACCAGGCTGTGCCTGTGATGGGAATAGTTTGGGGCAGCCAGTAGATGAATTTTAATAAGATTTTCTTTGCTGCCGGGTTGTTGCTGAGTATTTCGGCCCACTCTCTTGATGATAAGAACAATGAAATGCCCGGCCAAATGGCTTTTGCTGATGGGTGCTATGTTAGCTCCCTCATTGAGGGTATGGAGCAAAGCAAAGCGAAGGTATATTGCCTTTGCGCTTCCGGGGTCTATGCAAGGATGAATGGATATAAGCAAGGAACCGCTGTTCTTCAGGGCGGAGGTTCATTCTCTAAAGAGGCTAATTTGGGGGTTCAGAGCTGCCACAATTTGGTGAGTGATCAGTATGATTCTCAGTGGTGGGAGGGTAACAAACCAAAAGCAATTGATCGACGACGGGAATATAACGAGTGTGTTTTGAAGCATATTGGAAGCGCCAGCACTGGCGGTGCCGTATCTCAGGTGCGCTACTCTTGCCGCCAGTTGCACTGGCCTCACGAATGGCCAGAAAAGTATCTGACTCAGCCCGTGCCTAATTGAGCCATGACGGCCTAAACGCCACAACCTTTCCGGCACAGTCTTCCTTCTTAACTGGCATGGGCTCCCAACCAGGAGCCTGTTTGTCAAAGCGCAGCATTAGCCCGCGGGGTGTTTCAGCAACAGCGCCCAATTCGTAACCGTTTCCGACTTTAAATAACCACACCTCTCGGCCCGGCTTGCTGTCTTGCTGGTCGGGATCGATGAAAATAGTATCGCCTGGCTCTATACGCGGAGACATCCCTTCACTGGCACTAATAAATGCAAAGGTCTGCTTTCCGGCACCGGAAGCTGCGGCGATCATGCCAGAATTAGTGCCGGCATTTTTCTTCGGTTTAAAATCACCGGAAAGATACCGGCCAATTTCAGCCTGCTCAATAAGTGGGATTCCTTCGAGCGGCTGTGCATGATAAAGAGCAACACCCTCCCTTATCTCGTTCGGCTCCTTGCCCGTTAAAATCCATTCTGCAGACTGCTGAAGTACTTTAGCGAGGGCTTGCAAATTAGCCCCGTTTGGCGCTGTCACATCGTTCTCCCACAGCGATACGGTCGCCTTAGATACACCAATGGAGCGCCCTACGGCTGACTGGGTCAGGCCGAGTTCTTTTCTGCGCTGTTTTATCCTGGTGCCGATCATTGTGGTTTTCCGAACAATGGTAGTTATTCAGTAATCTTAACTTTTTGTTAGTAAAGAGGGCTTGACCCGAAGAGAGAATGTGTTTAGTTTAAAAGTTGAGAAAACTTGACTTAAGAGCAATGAAGAAATCAGAGGCAGTGAAATATTTTGGCTCCCAGTCAGAGCTGGCAAAGGTCTGCGGAATAACGAAGCAGGCAGTAAGTCTTTGGCCTGGTGAGCACGTGCCGCAGGAGCATCAATATGCACTGCAGATTTTAACCAAGGGCCAGCTGACTGCTGACCAGAAAGAAAGGCGGGCGGGATAGATATATGGCTTATCGAGATCCGATGCAGAAGAAAGACCCGAACGGCATTAAGTGCCGACTGGATGAATACGACCTTGAGCGGCTGGATGCTCTCGCTGAACGTACGGGCGAGCAGATCGCTGTAATTCTCCGTGAGCTTGTAATTGCCGGGCTTGATCGTGCGGGCGTTCAGTATCGCGTACCTGCTGGACACGCTAAGGCGCTGGAATTTGAGCGTCGCCGTATCGCACTGGCTGTCGAAGATCGCATCCGGGAAATGGCCGGTCAGGTTCAGCATAAAAAAGCCCCAGCAGAAATTGATAAGCGTATTCAGCAAACGCTGTTTCGCCGCACATAAAAAGGTTTTTTGAGGGCCTGAGTGCCTGAGGGATTCAGCGTGGACGCATTTTTAATTGGGGGCCGTGAGGCTGAGATTTTGGGCAATGAACTGGGTATCGACCCGGATCAGGTGGCAAAACTGGTTGCTGCCCAGCTGCGCCATGAGGCCATGACCGGCATCCGGTTATCTGCCGAAGAAGCGTATGAAGAACTGCAGAAACAGGCAGTTTCTGAGCGTCGTGGCGCGCTGCGGGTAATCCGTGGCGGCCTGAGTAAGCAGCCCGAAACGGTTTAAGCACAGCAGGCTACAGACCTTCCGAGAAAATCTGGACGTATCAGCCCCTTGAGTGGGGCTTTGGCGGTGCCAGAGGTATAAACCAAGCCTTTTTTGTTAACCCGTATGGAGGAAGCCGCGATGAAGCCTGATTAGTACGACCAGAGTCCGCGCTGAACGGGTACTCGTAAAACTGAAATACAGGCCGATTTCCGGCGATCCGGAACCCAGTTCCTGCTCTGGGTTAATAAAGGTAGGTCGCATTGGGAATTGATCTGGCACCTTTCACATTACTTGCAATGATTGCTGATCTTGCCAGATCAATTCACCAATGCGGTGAATGCAGGGTGGCGACCTGCGATTAAAACGTACGGGTGTGCACGCCCCGAAACCTGAGGCGACAGGCGGTTTTCGCCAAGCCGGAATGGCTACCGGCCACCGCAGACAATCTCCATTAAAGGGGACGCTCGCGTCCCCGTTTTTTTAACCAAGGATGGGTTATAACGGCAAAATAATTATTTATTGAGGCCCTGAAAAGGCATGAGCATTATCCGTCGCGGCGCTCCATTGGATCGCAATTTTTACATCCTCGACAAATCAATATCGGAAGACTCGCGTTTGTCTTGGGAGGCGCGGGGTTTATTGATCTTTTTGCTGGGCAAGCCTGACAGCTGGCAGGTGAGTATCCAGCATCTCGTCGGTGAAAGCCCTGCTGGCAAGGATAAAGTTGGACGTATGCTGCAGGAGCTGCGTCAGGCTGGCTACGTTCACTGTGAGCGCCAGCGTGGCGAAGCTGGAAAGCTGGCCGGTTACGTTTACACCGTTTTTGAAACCCCGCATTTCTCTGAATCACCAGAACCGGAAAAACCGGATATGGCTGAATTGCCACCTGAACCGGATTTACCGTATCCGGAAAAACCGGCGCCGGTTAAACCGTTTCCGGCAAATCCGCCACTAGTAAGTATTGAATATAAACAAGAACTGAATACAGCAAATCAACAACAACAGCGCGCGAGTGTTTTCGGAAACCCGACGGCAGAACCGTACCAGCCAAAACCGGAAACCGTTTTTTCTGAACACTGGCAGCCGGACGAAACGACTGTGCGCCGTATCGCCATGATGTCGATCCCTGAAGATTTTATTCGTGGTTGCGCTCCTGAGTTCGTCGCGTACTGGCTGACCGAAGGAAAACCCCCGTTCGGTGGGAATTACGAAACCGCATTTTTTAAATCAACCCGGAAGGCATGGACACTCCACCAGAACAACACTAAGCGAGGTAATTCCCATGGATCAGTTCACGCAAACCCAGCACAGCTTGACCTCACAGACACCGATTGGGTCGGGGACTACGGCAAATCGCCATTCGACGCCCCAGCCGACTCAGCAGGATGCGCAGATGGTGAACTGGCTGCTGACAGAGCTAACGCTGATTTTTACGAAATGGCGGGAAGTGTGGACGCCGGACGACATGGGCGGAGTGCGCCGGGTCTGGCTCACGACGTTGGTGGAGCAGGGCGTGACGAATAAGGGCCTGATTGAGCACGGCCTACGCGCGTGCCGTGCGTGTGGCTGGGTTCGCCCGGTAACCGCTGGCCAATTCTGCGAATGGGCTCATGAGGGCATGAGAAAAGCTTCTGGCATTCCGTCTGCTGATGAAGCGCGTGAAATCATCCGCAAGAAGTTGATGAATCCGAACATGAAGCTAACCGGCGCGATGTTTCACATGGGGCGGCAGCTGGACTGGCACATGCTGCGTAGCAGTCCGTTCGAGAAGTGCTTGACCATGATCGATCGCGCTTACGAGGCCACGGTAACGCACTGGCAGTCAGGCAAACCATTCGATCAGCCGATTTATAACTCTGATCGTGCGCTACCTGTGAAACCAACTGAACGTGGTCGTGCACGGCAAAACATGGGCGCAATTCTGGCACAGCTTAATTAAACCAACCCGATGATCAGCGGAGAAGATCGGCATGAGCAATGAAATCCTGAATTATTTGAACGAGCACGGCCCGGCAACTCACCAGCAGATTGCAAAGGCTTTGAAAATGAATCCTGATTTTGTGGTGCAGGATTTAAAAATTTTGATTGAGGACGAGGACGTTACTTTCCGGGGCGGCCTGTACGACGTGATCGCAAAATCAGAAAAGGCAGAGAAAAAAACAGACCATAAAAAATCAGGCCCTGAAAAGAGTCTGGCCACAACAACGACTCGCGCGCCTTCTGATCGCCTTATGGATCGCCCGTCATCCATCCGCATTGCTCTGCAGGATCTGGATCGGCGCTTGAGTCAGCCGGCAGCACCAGAGCTGACTGATAAGGCCCTGAAACTGGAGGTGCTGGAGCAGCTGGCCAAACTCATGAGCGATGACATTGCCGAAGTGCTCATGGAAATCGGTAGTGACCTGAGTGCGTTGCCTGAAGCCAGTGAGGCAATCGACGGGGTGGCTGCATGAGAAACCAATATCGCCGGTATCCACCAAAGCCTGAACCTGTCGTGGTAATGCCGAAGTTTTATCACTACCGAAACCGGCAAGAATCAGACAAAGACTGGATCATGAAGCGCATGGCCGTTATTCCAACGGAAAAGCAGGCTGAGGTCGCGGAGGAGTACGACCGCCGCTACATGATTGGAAAGCAGAGCCAGAACGGACGCAAGGCTGCTAATTCTTACCTGCAGGCAGTCGCTGCTGAATACCGTGAAATACTGCGTCAGCGTCAGCAGGATGCTGCCTAATGGCTCGCGAATTCGTATTCGACCAGACCAACGCCCGGCAGGCTATGGGAGCCATTAAGGCCCTGGTCATCGAGCTACTGACGGGTGGACCGGTCGCCGTGCTGATCCGCCGGCCAAACCGTAGTCGGGAGCAGGAGAAAAAGTATCACGCGATGTTTCGGGAGTTTGCCCGTCAGGTCACGTTTTGCAGAACAGTCGGGGAGGGTGAAAACGTGATCCGTCTTTTCGGACAAGGCTACCAGCACCGGTATGACGAAGATTGCTGGAAAGCGCTGCTGGTGCATGACTTTGCCCAAGAGCGCGCGGCGATGGGCGAGTCGCTGGCGAACCCGGGGCGTGTAGTTCCTGTGCTGGATAACAGCGGCATGATGATAACCGTCCGCGCCAGCACTGCAGCACTGAGCCGGGAGGAAAGCGCCGCGTTTATCGAATACCTGTATGCCAAAGGCATTGAGTACGGAGTGCGGTGGCCGGCATCGGCTGAAGAAATTGCCGCAGCTGAGCGGGCGTATATCGCCAGTAACCGGAGGGCGGCATGAGCGAATGTGAGCAATGGCCTGACGACGAACAGCACATTGATCTGATAGGCCAAAACGGCATGTACCACCACGAAACCACCGGCACTGCCGGCGACCGCATGAACGGCGGCGACACTTCACAGGGCCATGAACGGCTCAACGCTGGATCGGACACTATGACCGGTGGCGAACAGTAAAAAGCGGTGTAAGCACTGCCGCGCATACACCTCTGAGTGGGTGACATTTCCAGCCGGTACATTCTGCACGGTTGCGCACGCGCTCGCGTTCGCGCAGCAGCCGGCGCAGCGGGAAAAGGCGTACAAGGTTAAAACCGCCGAGAGAAAAAAGGTCCTGCTAAGTACAGACAAACGGCACTGGATGAAAAAAGCCCAAGAGGCGTTTAACGGTTATATCCGTGACCGTGACAGCGGTTTGCCGTGTGTTTCCTGTGATCGGAGTGAGGCCGAGGTTAATCAGTCAGAGGGATGGAAGCCCGGCGGTGCCTGGGACTGTGGCCACTATCTGAGCGTTGGCAGCCACCCGGAATTACGGTTTGAACCTCTGAACGCGCACCGGCAATGCAAATCCTGCAACGGCGGTTCCGGCAATTACACCCGTAAAAATCACCAGGTTGCCGCGGCGTACCGCGCTGAGCTGGTGAAGCGGATCGGATTGGAAAAGGTCGAGTGGCTGGAAGGGCCGCACGTACCGAAGAAGCACAGCATCGAGGACCTGCAGGCCATTGCTGCAGAGTATCGGATAAAGCGGAGGGAGCTGCAAAAAGGTCAACATGAGGACATCGAGTATGCGTAACGCTCTGCCGCGCCCGTTAAATCCCCGCAACCTTTGGCACTGGTGTTATTACAGTGGTGCTGATTCGGTTATGTCATCCGCAGCAGAAACCGCGAAGCTGGGTATTTTGTCTCGGCCGTCAGGCTTGTCCGGAGACTGGAAGAAAACCAAAGCAGGCAGTACCGACTTCGGCGGATACAGTAGCAATGATGCTTCGATCTGGATCACTCAACAGCGCCAGCACATACGCAGCCTGATTATGCAGCTGCCGTTTCATGCTCGCGCCCTCGGCAATGTGCTGTATATGCCGGTCGGTGAAATGAGCGAATCCGAACTGATGCAGATCCGTAACCATCTTTACCGGGTTTGCATACGGAAAATAGATAGTCAGTTTCCGAATATGGCTCCGGAAAAAAAATCCAAGATCCGCGATTTAATTTACTGCGCTATTTGCCACTACTGGGAAGCGATCAGCCCGGCAATTCAGGGCGGTACGCCGGGATCAATGTCGGCACGCGCTGATGACGTTGGAAAAATGATGGCCAGTCGTGGCAACCGGATAGAAACGCACCGGTACTCTCGTGATTACGGGCCGGTGTGGCAGTTGATCATCAATGAAATCCGCATCGTGGATGATGCAGCACTGAAGCCGCTGGATAAGTGGTGTGGGGAATATTTTCAAAAATTGGAAGAGCAGAAGCGGGAGGCTGTATGAGCCTGGATTTTGAGGCCGCCAGAGCGGTAATTCTTGGGCGGGTAACCATTAGTGATTCTGGGTGCTGGGAGTGGAACCTAAAGTTAAGGCCAAATGGATATGCACGGGTCACATACAAGCAAAAGAGCTACTACGCACACCGGCTTTCCTATATGGCATTCAATTCTGTTTTTCTGGACTTCGGTGATTCCGACATTTGCCACAAGTGCGACAACAGGAGGTGTTGCAACCCTGAGCACTTATTCAGAGGGACGCGATTAGAAAATATGCAGGATGCAATGCGTAAAAATAGGCTTTCTATCGGAGGCAGGCACTCGCGTCTGGTTCGAGGTGAAAAGAGTGGCAATTCCAAATTAAAAGAGCATCAAGTCATGCAAATCCGAGCAATGAGGGATTCAGGCACTAAGTTGCGGGAAATTGCAGACGTTTTCGGAATAGACAAAACAACAGTTTCACTTATTGCAAGGCGCAAAGTCTGGAGGCACTTAAATGGGTAGGTCGTTAAATAAGGTTATGGTTATTGGCAATTTGTGCCGCGACCCGGAAGTACGGTATATGCCCAGCGGCAACGCTGTGGCTAACGTCAGTCTAGCAACCGACGAGAGTTACAACGACAAAACCACCGGGCAGAAGGTGGAGCAGACTGAGTTTCATCGTATCACCGTGTACGGCAAGCTGGCGGAAATCATTCAGCAGTATCTGAAGAAAGGCTCAAAAGCTTATTTCGAAGGTAAGCTGCGTACCCGTGAGTGGGAAAAAGACGGTGTTAAGCGTTACACCACTGAAATCATCGCCAACGATATGATGATGCTGGATGGCCGCCAGGCAGCTGGTGGGCAGCAGGGCGCATACCAGCATTCGCCTTCACCAATGATGGGGCAGCCCATGGGTATGAGTTCATCACAGGGCTATCAGCAAGCACCGCAGCAGGCACCCCAATATGCGCAGCAGCCTGCGTATCATGACGGCCAGGCACAACCAGCACAGTCTTCGATGCAGCCACCGTTCGCCCAGCACACAAACAGCTTTGATGATTTTGACGATGACATACCGTTTTAGGAATGACCATGATGCGCTGGCCGCACTTTTAGACCCTGCGTTATTGGATGCTATGACGGATATCCAGCAGCTGGCCGATGAAGCGGAGGAGTCGGTGCAAAATTGCGAACTACCTGAAAATTTCGCGTTACGCCGGGCAGAAATAATTACTCGGCTGTTCCAGGTGTATGCTGGTGGCCGGGTTTACCGGCTGAAGTATCTTCGCCCTGAGAAGTGTGCACGCTTGGTTGAGTTGATGCGTGATAGCTGGGGCGACTGGCAGCCAAACCCGGATGAAGATCCTGATTATCAGATGGATGAAATTGTGCTGAGTCTGAAGCGGCCGGATGCCTACGAATTATTCTCCGCATTGCATGACCAGGTGCTTCGGAGGATCTGGATCGTGATTTTCGGAGTATCGCCGGAAACCATTAACAGCATTCAAGTTGCCCGGTATCAGCCTGGACCGCGAGCAATGACCAACTGGCATTACGACAGGGATAGCGAGTGCACCAGTGTCGTTGAGCTGACTGCGCAAAATGATCGCAGCGGGGCCGGTTTCGAAGTTTTCCCGGGCACGGCAATTCCGCCCGCAGAGCAGGGGGAAATCACATTATTCCAGGGCAGCACGTTGCTTCACCGCTCATTGCCGGTGACTGCAGGGGAGCGAGCAATACTTGTTCACTGGGCAGGGCAATGAATTAAATGGTATTGTTTATTGACGATAATGGCGCGTTAATGTAGATTTTTACCAAACTGGATAAATATTACCTAAAGCCCGGCAGCTAACCCTGACCGGGCTTTTTTGTGCTTGGAATTCGCCCATGTTTGAAAATGCCGACCCGAATACACTGATCGCTGTCATCGGCCTTGCCATCACTGTTGCGATGCAGCTTGTCGGGTTCGGCAAGATCATCGGACAGGTGAATGCAAAGCTGAGTGACCATGATAAAGCGCATATCCGCCACCAGACCCGGCTGGATGAGCATGCAGCGATAATTAATCAGCACGAAAAGGAAATTGCAGTAATGAAGGATCGTGAAAGCAGACATCTTCCGGCGGCCCGCTCGTGAATCAGGTTCTTGATTGGAGCAGTATTGAGCACTTTATGCTGAGCGAGTTTCCGTCCGGTGTCGTAGAAAAAATGGAACCTTCATTCATTCACCGCTTGGATTTGTTCCGCGCCAAACTGGGCCGAAAGGTATTCCCTTCGCCATTGGTGGGCGGCTGGATTCGCACAGACGGTAGTGAGACGAGCCGACACTATATCGGCGCTGATGGTAACCAGCGGCTGAGTGATGCCGGTGATGTATTCCCTGATTGCGACCTGTTTTATGCAATGACCGTGGCGATTCAGTGTGGTTTTACCGGTATCGGTCTGTATTTCGATACGCAGCGCAATGGCAAGCCGTGGTCGATGCTGCATCTGGACACCCGCCCAGGGCCGCTGACGATCTGGACCCGGAAATATGGAGAGTACGAAACCATTCACCCACGCCCGGATGGCGATTTTTTCAAACAGGTAAGCAGCAAATGACTATGACCCCGTATATCGGCACCAAGCGCATTCAGGCCCGGCCAATGACCCGCGGCGAATATAACAAGTATCGCGGCTGGGAATGCCCGGCTGACGAAAATCCGGCCGATGACGGTTATCTGGTTGAGTATCTGGATGGCGGCCAGAAGAATCACCCGGATCATGCCGGCTATGTGAGCTGGTCGCCGGCTTCGGTATTCCTCAGTGCCTACCAGGCGCAGCCGTCAATCGTTGAGCATTCAGCCGATGACATTGTTACCGAGGGTATGATTGAAGCGCGCGGCCTGAATGCCCGTCGCGTATCGCTGGATGAGCTGCACGGCAGCATTAAGAGCGTTGAGATTATCCGGCACCGGATCGAATCGGGCAGTGTGTTGCGCTTTCCAATCCTGACGATGGACAACGGCTTTACGGTTACTGGCCGCCCAAGTGTTTCCGTATCAGCGGAAAACGACAATGACGACGTGGGTGTAAAGGTGGCCATTCAGAATGCGGTATTTGAGCTTTGGCCGTTCGTAGGGTTTCGCGTTGTGGAGGCGCGGCACAATGAAAGTAACTGATAACTGAGGGTACTAACCATGAAACTGATTTATACGCTGCTGGCAGTTATGGCCGGCTTTTTTATTTCTGCGCTGGCGCTCGCTGCTGAGGCTGGTCCGGAGAATGCCATCGACTTTATCGGCTATCTGTACTCAGCGTGGGGTGAGTTGGGTATTACAGGGAAGCTGGTCGGCACGCTGTGGGCGCTGGTGCCGGTGTTCTCTCTGATTGTATCGCTGACACCAACTCCGCGTGATGACGGTATCTGGGGACGCTGGCTGTATCCGATTATCGAAAAGCTGGCGATGCAGTTTTTCAAAGCGAAGCAAAAGCCCGGCGACAACGATTTGCTGAAAGGCTGGGTGAAGTAATGAAAGTGCTGGCGGAATTGATTTGGCTGTTCCGCTGGCTTCTTAAAACCATCAACGACGAGCGATTCCGTGATGATGTTGAGGGTATTAATGCTGATCCTTCTGGTAGCTGGGCTGATGAGTTTGGCCGGGTGCGAGACGATGAAGACGGCAGCGGATGCAGCGACATTGCTGCAGGTGGGCAAATCAAACTGTCCTCCGGTGATTCCGCGCCTGCCGGGCGTGAGTGATGAGGGGCTGGTAGTCCTTCATTCCGAAGATCAGGCGAGTCTCCTGATCTACTTCAAACAGGTGGAGCGTTGCCTGGCGCAGAGTACCGGACTCTGATAGCTGGCGAGCGACGTTATTTAAAACAGAAACAAAGCCCCGAACTCCACCGGGGCTTTTTTATTGGTGGTTGATATGGCGGAAGAAAAAGCAAAGCGTAAGACAAAGCGCAGCCCGGCGAAGGTGAAGGCCGTAGAGGCAGCCGAGTCTGGTGCAGGCGGCCGCCCAACGAAGTACAAGCCAGAATACTGCGCAGAAGTGATTGAGTTCTTCGATCAGGAGCCATTCACCACGGCCACAAAAACTGATGAAGATGACTCTGAAGTTCCTGTTTTGGATAAGTACGGCAATCCAGTTTTGACTCCGTGCAAGTTCCCAACAAAAGAAGGCTTTGCCCGGAAAATCGGGGTTTGCCGGGATACGGTTCACGAATGGGAAAAAACTTACCCGGAGTTTTCCGACGCTATAAAAAAAGCGGAAACAATTCAGAAGGACATTCTCATTCAGAATGGTTTGCTGGGTAACTATGAAAAGACCTTTGCCATCTTTGTGGCGAAGAACGTGACGGACATGCGAGATAAGCAGGAGCTGTCGGTTACAGAAAAAAAACCGACTGAACAGCTGAGCGACGAGGAATTAAATGCGGAAATCGAGCGGAGACTTACCGCCGCTGCATCATCTTCCGCGGGCTGAAAAATTAAAACTACTGGCACTGCTGGAAGAACGACAGCGACGGGAGAAGTACAACAAGCTGCGGTCGATGTTTCCCGATACAGGGGAGTTTCGCCGCGAGCTGTACAGCAAGCACTGTGAGTTTTTTACCGCTGGAGCGTATCACTCCGAGCGCCTGTTTATGGCCGGTAACCGGGTGGGTAAGACAGAGGCCGGTGGTTACGAAATAACGCTGCACCTGACCGGTGAATATCCGGAGTGGTGGGACGGTAAGCGGTTTGACCGCAACGTTAGAGCACTGGCTGCTGGCGATACCAACCAGACCACGCGGGACATCATCCAGAAAAAACTGCTGGGCGGAAAGTACGGCACAGACGCTTGGGGTACGGGGATGATTCCCCGCGACAAGCTGGGCAAACCGACGCCGAAGCCGGGCGTACCAGACGCATACGAGGAAGTGCCGGTAAAGCACGCCAACGGCGAATGGTCGGTGCTGAAGTTCCGGACGTATGAGCAGGGCCGAAAAATCTTCCAAGGAACTGAGGAAGACATCATCTGGATGGACGAGGAATGTCCGTATCCGGTTTATGAAGAAGCCCTGATCAGGACGATGACGACGAACGGGATTTTTATTCTCACGTTCACGCCGCTGTCTGGTTTGACTGAACTGGTGTTGGCGTTCCTGGAGTCCTGCAAAGAGCAGGCATTAACCGACACCAGTAACCCGCGATACATGGTTAAAGCGGGCTGGGATCATGCGCCGCACCTGAGTAAAGAACAGCAGGAGCGGCTGATTAAGTCGCTGAAGCTGAAGCCGTACCAGCTGAAAGCGCGGATGAACGGTGACCCGTCGCTGGGTGAAGGGGCGATTTACCCGTATGACCCGGACGATATCAAGGTCAATCCGTTCATCATTCCGAAGCACTGGCCAAAGGGCTACGGTTTTGACGTTGGCTGGAAGCGCACGGCTGTTGTGTGGGGTGCGTGGGATCGAGATAACGACATTGTCTACCTGTACTCAGAGCATTACATGGGGCAGGTAACCCCGGCAGAGCACGCTGCGGCGATTAAAGCGCGCGGTGCCTGGATGCTGGGGGCCATTGACCCAGCATCAAAAGGCAGGGCGCAGACCGACGGCAGTAAATTATTTGAGCTGTACGAGCTGCAGGGCCTGAACATTATCAAAGCTGATAATGCTGTCGAGGCTGGAATTTTCGCGGTAAACGAACGGCTGGCCACTGGCCGGTTAAAAGTATTCGGCACGCTGGTCAACCTGCTGGCGGAATTTGCACTGTACCGGCGTGACGATAAAGGCCACGTCGTAAAGGAAAACGATCACTTAATGGACGCTATGCGCTACCTGATAATGATGCTGGTGGAAATTATGACAACGCCCCCTGTTAAAACCGCCGTCCGCGGGCGTACTGAAGGCGACTGGAGAGGGCTGTAATGTCAGAGCATGATTTAACCGGCACACGGCGGCTGCATAAAATTCTGGAAGAAGTCGATTATCAGCCGGAATGGCGCGGCGAAGCCGACCGCTGCTTCCAGTATTACGATGGCAACCAGCTTGAACCGGCGCTAATCGAAACTCTGAAGCGCCGAAATATGCCGGTGCTGACCACCAACTTGGTGGCCCCGACCATTAACGGCGTACTGGGCATGGAGGCGCGCAGTCGTACAGATTGGTTTGTGCAGGCTGACAACGACGAATTCGCAGAAGTGGCCGAGGGTTTAAATTTACGACTGAACGAGGCTATGCGGATTGCGAAAGCGAACCGGGCAACGTCTGATGCTTACAAATCACAGGTCGTTGGGGGTATTGGATGGGTTGAGGTGAAGCGGAATAAAGACCCGCTAGGACCTGAGTATCGCATCCACGAAATCCACCGCGATGAAATTAGCTGGGACTGGAAGGCCAGTACGGATTTATCAGACTGCCGTTGGATGCTTCGTCAGCGCTGGGTAGACAAAGACGAGCTGGAGGCGGCATTCCAGAAGCACAAAGAAATCATTAAGCACAGCATTGGCCAGTGGGCGGCGTTCGATACGCGCGAGTTTATGCTCAAAGGCGACATGCTAAGCCGGGCTTACGACGAATACCAGTACGGCAGCCGCAACGAAACTGAGTGGCTGCTACCGCACCGCGACATGATCAAGGTGTACGAGCTGTATTACCGAGTCTGGGAGCAGGGAATTATCATTAAAGACGAGCGCGGTAACGCAGCGCAGTTCGATGAGAACAACAAATTTCACATTGCTCTGATAAACACCGGTAAGGTTCAGATTGAAAAGCGCAGCATTCCGAAGCTGCGACTGAGCTGGTACATCGGGCCGCACCATGTTGCTGATATGGCCAGCCCTCATCCGCACAATCATTACCCATATGTTCCATTTTTCGGGGTACAGGAAGATAAAACCAAGGTTCCGTATGGATTGGTTCGCGCAATGCTCAGCCCGCAGGACGAAATTAATTTCCGCCGCATTAAGCTAACTGCTGATCTGAACTATAAGCGCATCGTCATGGATGAGGACGCAAGCAACATGAGTGATGAGCGCCTGCAGGACGAGGTTCACCGGCAGGACGGCGTTATTAAGCTGAACCCTGCAGCGCGTCGCAAGGGAGGCGGCTTGTTCCGCGTAGAAACAGATCAAGGGATAGCGCAGCAGCAGTTCCAGGTAATGCAGGACGCCAAGACGCTGATTCAGGACGTTGCTGGTGTGTACAACGCATTCCTGGGCAAGGAGGGCGGCGCACAGTCTGGCGTGGCGATTAACTCGCTGGTCGAGCAGGGCGCTACAACGCTGGCGGATATTAACGACAATTACCGATTTGCACGGCAGATGCTGGGCGAGTTGGTGCTTGCGTATGAAGTCACAGAGCTGAAAGAGCAGCGCAACGTCAGTATTTTCATTCCTCAGCAGCCTGGCCAGAAACCGAAAGAGGTTGTGCTGAACGAGGAAACCGGTACCGGTGAAATCTCCAACGCCGTGGCGCAGGCAAAAACTCAGGTAGTGCTGGGCGATATTCAGCAGTCGCCTGGATACCGTGCACAGATGGCGGAAATGCTGCTGGACTTTATAGGCAAGCTGCCGCAGGAAGTTCAGATTGGCGCCATGGATATGGTTATCGAGCAGCTGGATTTACCTACCGACAAAAAAGCGCGCCTGCTTAAAGCGCTGCAAAAGGCCACCGGCGAAGTCAATACAGACGACATGACGGAAGAAGAATTGCAGCAGTATCAGCAAGAGCAGCAGGCCGCGCAACAGAAGCAGCAGGTTGCCGAAGAAACCCAGCTGGCGGCCATGCAGTTGGAGCTGGAAGAACTGAAAGCCAAGATTCAGAAAATGGCCGCAGACGCTGACCTGACAACACAGAAAGCCGGTACCGAAAAAGTGAAGCAGACACAGATGGCAATGGACATGGCCCGCAATAACCGAGTGCCGCCACCGCCGCCGCAGATGATCCCGGTGCAATAACAGAATGCAAAACAAAGAACCCGCCAAGTGCGGGTTTTTTTATGCCCGTTTTTCACGGTAGCCCGACCGATAGAAGGCAAAAAACCAACCCTACGCAGTCATGCGATAACTGACAAAAGGTGTGAGCAATGAGTAATGAAGTCAACGATTTTGACATTGACGCGGCGCTGGAAAGTGGCGACCCGGAGCTGATCGAAAAGGCTCTGGCTGCTGCAGGTGAAAGCGACATTTACGCTGAACAGGACGAAGCGAAAGCCGACGATGACGGTTTTTCATTGAGCGAAAAAGCTGAAAAGCCGGACGCGAAAAATGATGACGTTGGTGACGGTGAAGGCGATGGCGATACGTCCGGCCATGATGAAGATGACAACGCGCAGAAGGTCGTTAAATCGAAAGACGGCAAGCATGAAATTCCTTATTCAGTTCTGGAATACGAGCGCCAGCAGCGCCAGCAGCTGGAGCAGCAACTGATCGAGCGTCAGCAGGAAATTGAACAACTGCAGACCAGCTATCAGAAAACGGAATCCGCGCTGAACAACGTGAAGACCAAGCTGGAGCAGCAGGGTGCTGACGTTGAGGAAATGTTCGCCAATCCCGACGACATCACCGAAAAGCAGTGGGCTGAAATCGAAGAGGATTACGGCGTGCTCGGCAAAATGATGAAAAAACTCATTAGCCAGCAGCAGTCGAATGTTCAGCAGATTGAACAAGCGGCGCCGGCCGCAGACGTTGACCCGAATAACGATCTTCAGCAGGCATTGAATGCCAATCCGGAATTAATGCAGTGGCGGGACGGCGATATCAACCGCTGGACGGAAGCGTTGCGCCTGGATAACGAGCTGCGCGAATCCCCGGATTGGAAGAACCGCCCAACCACTGAGCGCTTTGCTCACGTAGTTCAACAGACCAAACAAGCCTTTGGCGAAAAGCCGCAAAGCCCGGCTGATCGCGCCAAACAAATCATCGATAAAACTGAGCAAGCAGCTCCTGATTCGCTGAGCGATTTAGGTCAGGCACCCGTGCGTGTCAAGAATGATATTGAGGCATTAAAGGATATGACGCCTGAGCAATTGGAAGATGCCATGGCCAAAATGAGCCCGGCGCAACTGGATGCGCTGTTTGCCCAGGGATTTTAATTCCTGAGGTAAAAAATTATGGGTACTACCGTAAAGAGTAATAAGCTGTTTAACGCCGCGCTGTTTAATGAAGCCGTGCGGTCCCACAACTTCACCAACCTGCTGACCGATGGTGCGCCACAGGCAGTCCCCGGCAAAGCGTCCAAGCAGACCAGCAAGGGTGCGCCGATTGTGCGTATTACCGACCTGAGCAAAGCCGCCGGCGACGAAGTGGAAGTGGATATCTATCACCAGCTGGCCGGCCGCCCGACTATGGGTGACCGCAAGCTGGAAGGCCGCGGCGAAGCGCTGACCAGCGCCAGCATGGGCCTGAAAATCCTGCAGGGCCGTCACATGGTCGATGCTGGCGGCAAAATGGCGCAGCAGCGCACCAAGCACAACCTGCAGCAGATTGCCCGCGGCCTGTTGTCGTCCGATAACTACTACGGCCGTCTGACCGATCAAACCACGCTGATTCACCTGGCGGGTGCGCGCGGTACCAACCTGTCAGCCGACGACATTGTACCGCTGGCTGACGATCCGGAGTTTGCGGAAATTCTGGTCAACGGTGTATTGCCGCCGACCTATGATCGCCACTTCCTCGGCGGTGATGCGACTTCCGTGGATACGCTGGATGCTGCCGATAAATTCACACTGGAAGTTGTGGAAAGAATGCGTTTGACCATCGACGAGATGGACACCATGCGCCTGCAGCCTATCCGTCTGGCGAACGACCCGGGCGTGGATGCTGATCCGCTGTACGTCCTGTACGTCTCACCACGCCAGATGTTCGACTTTAAGCAGACAACCAGCCACAAAGACCTGCAGACCCTGATTTCTAACGCTCATAATCGCGTTAAGGGTTGGAACCACCCGCTGTTCCAGGGCGAGTGCTTTATGTGGGAAGGCATCTTGATTAAGAAGATGAAGCGCTTTGTGGAATTTGATGTTGGTGCCACTGTTGATGTTTCTCAGAACAACAAAGCGGCCACAGTAACTCAGGCTACCACCGGCGTGAAAATGCACCGCGGCATTCTGCTGGGCGCGCAAGCGCTGGCACACGGCTTCGGTAACGTGGGCAAGCAGGACGGTTCAGACGCCGGCTATATCGGCATGACTGAAGAAGAAACCGACCACGGCAACAGCAAAGAAATTGCGATCCGCTGGATGGATGGCAAGAAGAAAATCCGCTTTGCTGACAAGAATGGCCGCGTGAACGACCACGGTGTAATGGTGGTTGATACCGCCGTTTCCTGATCGACCGGAACCGTCTGATTAAACTCAAGCAGGGCGGCAATGGCCGCCCAAGGTAAGAAGCATGACCATGAAACACGCAAGCAGCCTGCGGGCTGCAGTTTATAACGGCACCCACGGTAACCTGAGCAAAGCCATTGGCGCTGCTGAATTTGCTGGTGACGCTGCCAATACCACTATCGCGGTGCTGCGTCTGGAGGCAGGCACGACCGTAACCGGTCTGGCTGCTCATAACGCTGCGCTGGGGGCTGGCACGGGCTACAAGGTGGGCGTTGCCTACTTTGACGCTGCCGACGGCACCGATGACGATGACCTGTTTGCTACTGATGCTGATTCAGCAGCTGCTGGCACTGTCAGCTATGCAGGTGTGCCCATCACCTTTGAAAAGCCGGTGATGGTAACTGTTAAGGCAACAGGTGCTGCTGCCACCGGCAAGGTAACCGTGGTGCCTGAGTACATTTACCGCGGTCCTAACTAATTTGCCGGAAGGCAATTCACCAGCATTTGCCCGGCCATGCGCCGGGCTTTTTTTTGAATGACAGAGGTTAAGCCCCATGGCAGAGAAAACGTATGACGAGCTGGTAGGCCAGGTTCGCGTCGCCTATATCGGCAACAAAGAAGTTAAGAAGGACACCATCGCCCGCACCGGCGTGGAATGGTTTGGCTTTGGTGATGTGCAGGTGGTCGATGCACGTGCCGCGTCTCTGCTGCTGCGCCATAAGACCGTGTGGTGTAAGGCCGAAGAATTGCCGGCCATTGCGGAACAAATTGCCAAAGCTGCCGAAGAAAAGCCGGCGCCAGCTGCTGAGCCTGAATCTGCACCTGCACCGCAGGCAGAACCAGATGCCGCCGACGATGCAAAAATGGACGCGCTGCAAAAGGCCATTCTGAATCTGGATCAGGCCAGCCCTGAGCACTACACCGAAAAGGGCAAGCCGCGTATTGAAGCGGTGCGCGCACTGCTGCCGGAAGGCATGGACGTTACCGTGGCCGAAGTGAACGCAGCGTTTAAAGCGCTGGGTGGCGAGTAAGCATTATGCTGCACCTGGATTTTTCCGACTTCAGTCTGGTGCAACAGCTGGCGCAGCCGGAATTATCCGGTTGCCCGCGCGCAACCATCACGGAAACGGCAGCGCTGGTTTTTTCGCAATTCTGCGAGGCCACGCACTGCTTCCGTGAGCACATTGATCTGACCATAACGGCTGACGTTGCCGACTACGATCTGGTGTCGCCGCACCCGGATACGCTGGTTGTCGGCGTGCAAATGGTTCAGCTGAATAACAGCCTACAACTGCCAGGCAACTACATTGCCGACGCACCGGGCCGGATTACATTCACCAACGGCCAGTCCGGCAATTGCCGGGTAACCGTACTGCTGAAACCGATGCCAACCGCACAGGCTGCACCGGCTGACCTGCTTAACCGCTGGGCAGAAACCATTTCAACCGGTGTTAAGCGCAGGCTGATGCTGATGCCGGAAAAACCATGGAGCAATCCGCAGATGGCAGGCTATTACCAGGACGAATACGAGCGCGACTGTTTGCGCATTGCTGCCGACGTTCGCAATCAATTTTCCGTATCACGAACTGGCCGGGCTGAATACAGCCGGTCAGTTTATGGAGTCTGACGATGGCAACCCGTGTACGCGAACTGATCCAGACCGTCCGGCGAACACTGCAGGAAACCCAAACCGAAGGTGTGCGCTGGACCAATGACGAGCTGGTCGAATATTTGAATGATGCGTACCGATTTCTTGCAGAGCAGGAGCCGGAAGCCTTTGCCGATAACTCCGAGTTTGAGTGCGCTACCGGTGTGCGTCAGGAGCTTCCGGTATATGCGGTGCGCCTGATTAACGTGACACGCAATTTGGAAGGGCGGCAGCTGCCGATTATGCCAAGCGACATTGCCGTTTTGAGTTCTGTTCGCCCTAATTGGATGGCGGAAACACCAACCAACCAGCAGGAGTTTTTCCTGTACGACGACCGCGATCCGAAGCGCTTTTATGTGTATCCGCCCGCAACTGCTGGCTCGCTGATTGAGCTGGTCTGTGCACTGGAACCCAAGAAACACTTACCGAAAGAATATGAAGATAACGAAACACTGCTTCGAGTGAATGACCGCTATTACCCGGCGCTGATGAATTACGTCCTGCACCGTGCCTACGATAAAGACGCAGATGACGCCGGTAATTTTACGCGCTCACAGACGTACCTGCAGAGCGCTTATAACGCGCTGGGGATAAAACTGCAGAACACTTCCCGAATATCACCGAATAATCCGGCGAATAAATAATGATCACCATTGATCCGATTGTACGCGGCGAGCCAAAAGCGCTGCGGGTCACCTTTTTGAATGCTGATACTGAAGCCGCCATTGATTGCACCGGCTGGACCCTGCACGTTGGCATTGGGCGCAGCCGTTCGCGCCTGGGTGACCTGCTGCTGGTGTCGGCCGTTGCTGACGCCGTGAGCGGCGCACAAGGTCAGGTATCGGTTACGCTGACTGCTGAGCAAACCGCAGCCCTTTCCTCGCCCTCGGCCGTGGTTGAGTTCTCCGTGGATACAGGTACCGGCAACCGCATACCGCTGATGTTAGCCGTTGCGGTGATCCAGGCTGCAGACCAGTACCGGCAGCAGTATTACCAGACGCACATTCCCAACAGTGTGCTGATGAAGGATGTGCCGACCGTGGTGCAGGGCAGCGCCAGCCAGCCGCAGGAAATCAAACTCAGCTTTTCCACGGCGCTTGATCCGACCTTTGACCTTGGCGTTATGGTTCGGTTTGACGAGCTAGCACCGGAGACAAAATCCTATCTGGATGCACTGGCCGCCGATGTGTCCGCCAAGCATGCCGACATTATGGGGGCGCCATGATTCCGTTTAATTTGCCGACCTTCCTGCAGCGCTGCAAAGAGCTGGTGGACCAGGCTGCTTACTGGGCTGGCCGTGCACGACACTGGGCGCGTATCGCGCTTACAGGCGTGGGCATTATCGAAGTTCAGGCCGGCACAACGACGATGACCGTCGGCACCGAGGACGACGCTTTCAGTTATTTCATGGTGAACGATGACCTGAATACTGTGACGTTCTTTCTGATAAGCGACCCGGTGCCTGGTACCGCCTTTCAGATCCGTAACAACGGCCACGGCACTGTCCAGGTGCAACCGCTGAATGGTGGGCTTGTGAACAGCCCCGGCACGCTGATTCTTCGCGGCAATGGCTCCGTGGTATCGCTGGTGGCTATCCGGGCAGAGCAGGGCGGCGTGCCGGCCATGTGGGACTTAATCGGAGACGTGCAGCCGTTATGATGCAAGCAGTTAAGGGCGCATACCGCCTGCAGGTGTTCGGTAATTCCGAACTACTGGCCGACACTGGCGAGTTCGACAACCTGATTACCGATACAGCGCTGACGCTGGGCGATCCGTTTAATAGCGGATTTCTGTGCGTTGGCACCGGCATGCGGCAACCAGCGGTAACCGATACCGCACTTGAAAACGAACTGGCAAGCGCCAGCGCCAGTTTCACCAGCAGCGCTGTTATTTTTATGCAGGGCGCGAACCGGTATTCAAAGCGCAGCGTAACCGCGACGTTTACCGGACTGAGCGGCAATATCTCAGAGGTGGGATTCCGCGGCCCTGATGCCGATTCCGTGCGCAGCCGCTCACTGGTGCGCGACGGCAACGGACTGGCCACCATTATTCCGATAGCGCCAAGCCAGACGTTGAAAATATCGTACTTCGTGTACGTCCTGATTCCTGACGTAATGACCACCGGTACTGTTACCACGCCCTACGGCAGCAGCGCTTTCACCATTAAGCCGCACGATGAATTAACCGCCCCTGCTGGCATTCTGGCTGGCCGGTTTAATAACCCCTTTGCCGGCGTCGGGCTGCGTGCCAATTTCAGCGACGGAAGCAGCGTGGTGGCGAACGTATTCAGTTGGCTCTATGAAGTGGCAACACAATCTGCAACGGCCACAGTGAATTTTTCCGCGACTGAATTAAACCGAACAATTACCGGATTTCAGGCGGCCAGCAACGAAAAGAATTTGCCGGTTATTGAGTTGGAAACTCCACTTATAAATCCAGCCAATAACGACATTGGCTTTACGCTGTCATTTAGTTGGGACCGTGCATGATTGCGAATTTCGTATTGATGGGCGAGCTGTACCAGCACAACCCCTTTGATACCGAAGCGGCACCATGGAATACCTACCCCTGGCACATTGGCGCCGATAATGGGTTGGAATTTGAAACAAGCCTGCAGCAGTTCGCTATGGCCAAAACCATCTGGCGAATTGACGAAGACCCGACCATGCAAGGGCTGTCCATTACCGGTGCAACACTGGGTGACTTCTCCATGTTTGCCACGCTGATTGTGATGGATATGTGGGGGAATTTAGGCTCTGACGTAGGCAATGACCCAGACCCGATACCGCCGGAAGAAATATGCCCAACGGTCATTGGTGCGGCTGTGCTTTCGGTAGCGTCAGAGGCGGCTTTGATCGTAAGGGATTCCAACGTCGAACAATCAGACGAACAGGGCTTTATTTCCGTAACCGGGGCCAACGTGCTTTCCGCTAGCAGCATGGAAACCCTGATCGTAAGGGATTCCAACGTCGAACAATCAGACGAACAGGGCTTTATTTCCGTGACGGGTGCCGCTGTTCTGAGCGTAACCAGCAATCAGGTATAACCAATGAATGAAATAAATACCCAAAACCAAATTGGCATTAAGGGTGCGTATGCGTATCAGGTAATTGATGATGTTACTGGGGATATCGTTGTTGATGTGCCTGAGCAGACTAATTTAATTTTGGATTCATATCTTGATATCCCAAGGCCACTCCCAAATCAAACCACATTTCTGTGTCTAGGGTCTGGGGTTGTTACACCTCCATCTGTAACCGATACTGATCTAGGGAATCAGGTGGCCGGAACTTATATGGGTGGGTGGTCTGTTGGTACATACCAAGACAGTACAGATAATTTTTTAATCAGCCTGAGATCAACTACAGATTTTACCAATATTATAAACAATGAAATTTCAGAGCTTGGTGTGCGGCTAAACAACTCTACTGGAACATTGATTACAAGAGCATTGATAAAAGATACAAATGGAAACCCCGCCTCGATAAGCGTAGGAGAAGGGCAAACACTTAGGTTTACATATTCTCTTTATTTCAAGATTCCCAAAGCAATCTTTTCAGGAAGTGTTTCGACACCACACGGAATTATTGAGTATGAATACAGTATTGGAGATCAAGTTGTAACCCAATCTCTGATTGAAGCTTTTGTGAGGTATTCTGAGTATGGCGGGAGCAACCAAGGCCAAGCTTATGCTGTATATTTTAGTAATGGTTCCAGCGCTGGAAGTTATGGCTCAAAGTCTCTTGATATACCGAATAGAAAGGTAATATCTACTTTTAATGTGCCAGCAGCAACTTCTGATAGAATTCTGGGTGCGCCTGCATCAACTGGTTGGACAGATAGATTGCTGTTTAAAATGGCCAGGTATAACGATCCATTTCATTTCAGAGTCCCTAAAAATGCTACGAGACTCACATTACCTGCAAATTATGATCTTACTGTTCAGTTAGAAATAACCTGGGGCCGCCTGCCATGATTCCGCCATTTTCCGCTGACGCCCGTCGCGGTGAGCTAATCAGGCCGCCACGCTTTCTGCCAGCCGTTGACTGGCCGCATGAACATAAATCCTTTGCCTTTGGCCCATGGGATATTGGCTCTGGCAACAGTTCGCCGGACATGAGTCGGGGCAATTACGGCGCTGGCTGGGTGGCTTATCTTGAATCCGGCGGCGGTACCTACCTGCAGAAAAAAATGCCTAACGATGTATGGGACGGCAGTCCGCGCTATTTGCTGGCACTGGTGGGTGGCATTAAAAAAATCAGTCTGGAATTTGCGCCGACTGGCTTTGTGATTATCGGGTATTTGCGCCCGGATAGAGCTATGGGCGTATGGTGGCGCAATCCTGACACCGGATTGCCGCAGCTTCTGGATTTGGATACCGATGTTCAGGATATGGTGCTGACGGTCGAGAATAAAGACGATCCGACCAGCACCGATGTATTTCTGTGGTATTTCAAAAACGGCGGGCTTTATCTGCGCCAGTATTCCGAACGCTTTGCTGTGGTTCATGGGCCTTTTTTTTCTGGCGTGACTGACCCGGTAATTATTCAGGCCGGTATCAACCACCGGTATGGTTATCAGGTGGATTACAGGGATAACGCATTATGAAGCTGAGCATTACTCAGTTTGCCGGTGAAATGCCGGTGGTGGCGCCGCAGCTGCTGCCGGAGAATTACGCGAGCGAAACCTACAACGCCCGAATGGAAGGCGGCTCGCTGGTGCCTATTCGTGACCTGCTGGTCAGTGGGTTTTCTGCGCCAGTCACAACCGTCAATTCCTGGGCGATTTACCCGTTTGACAAAACCAAGGTACTGACCCGCACGGATGATGCCGATTTCATACGCGGGCCAATTGCCAATGATGCCTGGAAGCGGGTTTACATGGCTGGCAATGCGCTGGCGCCGCAGGTGGCGTTTTTATCCGGCAGCACTTTAACGACGGCAAACCTTGGAATTAACAAACCTCCTACGCCTTCTGTCCCGGCCAGCTGGGAAACTGCAGAACCAACAAACCCCGATTCTCAAGTATTGCGTTGCGCTTACTATGTGACGGCGGTTACTGCCCGGGGCGAAGAATCAGAGCCTTCTGATACAACACAAATTATTAACCGTTGGGATGGCGCAATAATACCCGTGACGTTGGGTGCCAGTAATGACAGCCGGGCGACAACACGCCGTATTTATCGCAGCGAGGGCGGCGGGGTGTTTAACTTTGTGGCTGAAATTGCGGCCGGCACCACGACTTATAACGACAGCGTGAATAGCAATGCGCTTGGCGCTCCGTGCAATTCTGAAAGCTGGAACCATCCGCCTGCGGATATGAAGGGGCTCGTTACTGTAGGCAATGGCTTTATGGCCGGATTTTTCGGCAACACGCTGTGCTTCAGTGAACCGTATTATCCGCACGCCTGGCCGCTGGATTATCAGCTGGCTTTCCCTGACGACATTGTGAGTCTGGCTACCGTTGCTGGTTCGCTGGTTGTAACCACAACCGGTAACCCTTGGGTGGTATCTGGGGCTCATCCTGCCGCCATGAGCCAGACCCGGCTTGACGTTCGGGCCTCATGCCTGAGTCGTCGCGGCCATGTTGATATGGGTGACTATTCCCTGTATCCGACCAGTGAAGGGCTGATGATGGCTGGGCCTTCCGGTATGCAGCTGGTGAGTCAGCAATTTTTCAGCCGACAGCAGTGGCTTGCATTGCAGCCCGCCACGTTCAGGGCATTCCGTTACCGGGGCCAATACCTGTGCTTTGGTGCGGTTAAATCGTTTATTTTCAACCTGGACAATGGTGTCTTCCCGCTGCAGCTGAGCGGCGACCCGAGCGACACAGTATTGAACGGCCATTACCAGGCTGATGATGATCGGTTGTACTTACTGATCCGCCACGGCAACAACACGCGCAGCATTCAGGTTTTTGATTCCGGTGACAATAAAACGATGATATGGAAATCCCGCGAGTTTGTATTAAGCGCGTCCGTGGTCATGAGTGCCGGCCGTATTGATGCAGACGCCAGCGCCACCATGACGCTTACAGGCGACAACTATGCCTTTGCCACTACGGTGGACACAGATAAAGGCTTTCGGCTGCCAGCGGGCCGCCCGCGTCGTTTAACCATGCAGGTTGAGTGTGCCGGACGGGTAAATGCTCTGGCTTTAGCCAGCTCAATGGGTGAGCTGCTATGACAAACCGTAGGCGGGTGCAGTCGATCAATCCGAAAGATCCCAAGGCTTTGGAAAAAGTTATTGAGGCGCTGGAAGTTTCCGAAGGGGTACGCGGGAATAAAAATGATCGCAAGCCGACGATATCCGAAGTTCAGCAGATGATTTCCAGCGGTGGTGTATTGCCCGCAGTTTCGGGGGGCGGTGACAACACCTCACCCGGCCAAGGCGGGAGTCAGGTAATTCCAGGGCGACCTTCAGCAGTAACTGCTGTTGTGATACAGGATGGCATTGTTATCCACTGGGCTATGCCCGCTTACAGTGGTCACGGTAAAACCGAAGTATGGCGATCGGCTACGGAGTTATTGCAGGATGCTGCCCAAATTGGTTTCACTGGCGGTAATTCGTTTGTCGACTATGAGGCCGGAAATGGCCAGCAGTGGACCTACTTTATGCGACACGTCGTCGATGTGTCGCTGGGTGCCAACACCGGGCCATTCTCTGCCGGACTTTCTGCAACCAGTGCGCCAGCCAATCAGGTGCTGACCGCCGCTAAGGGTTACACCGACGACCGGGAAGCAGCAGCCGTTCAGGCTGCCAATTCCTACACCGACACTCAGATCGGAAACCTTTCAATTATTCCTGACGCACCAAGCGATGGGAAAATTTACGCCCGCCAAAATGGCGCGTGGGTAGAAATCATCTGATTCTTGCCCGTGTGCACGCTACATGGTATTTTTTCCAAAATGCCCAAATTTCAATCAAGCCCAGCCGGTTTTCCGTCTGGGCTTTTTTATTGCCTGAATCCCTATGATTACTTCACGATTTATCACCTTTGAGTTGGCAAAGAACGTGCTGCTTCACCCTGAAATCCTGAAACGGATTGGCGAGGATGGTATTGAACCTGACGATGTTTGCGCCGCTGATGACGATTTATTTGTCGGCACCATTGAAGAAACAAGGGATACGCTGGAACTTATCGGCGTGTGGTGGCTTTGCCCTCTTACCAGTACCACGCTGGACATTCACGCTCAAATCTTGCCTGGCTACCGCCAGCATAAGTACGTTTCATGGCGGCAATGCCTGTCACTGATTCATGAAGAGCTGCCGAGCATTCACAAACTGCAGGCACGCATTCCAGTGTGTTTCCCAGAGGTTTATCACTTTGCCAAGATTAACGGCATGATTGATGAAGGTTTGGAAAAAGAAAGCAAAGTGATCGGCGGCGAATACCGTGATCAATGGCTTGTGGGGAATACCGTTGCTGCAATGGTAAAGACTGAAGAGGTGCGCAATGGGTAAGGCTAAGAAAGCCGTAAAGAAAGTCGGAAAATCGGTTTCAAAAGGCCTAAGTCAGATAGACCCGACAACCAAGGAGGGCTTGTTGAATATTTCGACGATGGGTACCTACGGCATGGCCAATGAAGCGTCTGAGCGCCTCGGTCTTGGCAAGGGGCCTGAAAAGCCAGGTGAATCTTCATCAGAAAAAGCGGCTGCGGACGTTGCAGTCAAAGAATATGACTTTGCTCGTCAAATGGATTTCGTTAAAGACGAATACGCAAATCGAGTGGAACAACTGGGCTCAGAGCAGATGCAGGATGCGGTATCGGGCCGGGCAAACATTGACGCTCAGAATCAAAGTAATGATTTGGCCGGACAGGTGCAGACAGGTCTGGCCCAGGTTGGTGTTGATCCCAGCTCAGGGCGCTCTTCCAGCACGATGACTGCGGTTCAGGATGCGACGGGGCAAGCGGTTGGTAATGCGCAGGCCGAGTCGGAATTTGCTTTGGACTCCGCCCATCTTGAAGGTCAGAACAACCGCATTGCCATGGCTATGGGTGAGAAAACAAAAGCCGTGGCCGGTTTGCAGGATATTGCCCAAGGGGCAAATCAACTGGCAGCGCAAAAAGCCTTCGATAAATTTAACAGCAAGGCAGCAACCAGTGCCGCATTGGGTACAGCGGCTGGCATGGCCGGACAAGCCTACATGAATCGAAAGCCTAAGCCGGAGTAGTTATGTCAATGTTCGTTAAAACCAAGAAAAAAAACAAAGGCGGCGTCTCGATTCCTTCCAATGAATCATCAGCTGGCCTATCTGATATTCCGGGTCAGGATCAGCGGATAGCAGACCGAAAAGCTCAGCTGCAAAAAGATGGTGTACTAATCGGCGACAGCATGGCAGGCAAGTCATACGACGCAATTAATGCCGAGATCAAGCGCCGCAAGTGGGATGAGTTTGAAAAAAACGACATGCCTTACATCCTGAATTACGCCGACACCATTACCAGTGGTGAATATACCGAAAGAGCGGTTGACCAGGCACGAGAAGGGGTTGATCGCGGGTTTAATCTGGCGCAGCAGTCACAACAAATGCGCGACACCGGCATGGGGATTGGTCTGAGCGATATGCAGAAAACGGACAGGGCTTCGGATATGAGCCGAAATAAAACGGCAGCATTAATCGATGCTGAAAACAATGCACGACTTGCAGCCACCGACCGCGAAAACGCACTTCTCGCAGGTTCCATGCTGCCAAAAGCGGGAGGTTAATCATGTCATACGGATTGGTGGATATTCAGCGTGATTTGGATAGCAGCGCAAATCAGGGGTTAGAGCACGCCGCAGCAATGGAAGGGCAGCGAAAGCAGGCGTGGCAAGAGATCAAGCAGGCGGATGATGCTTCACGTAAAAACGCTATCGCCATGGGGGCTGGCGCAGGCTTTATGGTTGGCGGGCCGGTAGGGGCTGTCGCTGGCGCTGGCGTTGGTTATCTGACATACAAGTTTTTATAGGGTGATCCCATGAGTGGCGGATTAAGCACAATGAATTTTATGGGCGGTCTGATGCAGGGCGCTTCATTTGTGAATGGCATGCAGCAGCAGCAGCGGGCGAATGATCGTGCTGATGAGCAGTTTTCCATGCAAAAAGAAAAGTTTGGCATGGAAAAAGAAGACCGTGCGAATAAGCAGCTGCTGGTTGATTTTGATCGTGATACTCGCGCGCTCGCAGAATCTGGCAAGGCGCCAGATCAGGAGTTTTGGAAGAAATACAGCGGCCTTGGTATTAATAAACTGGAATCTGATGAGCAGCGGGAAGAAATGATGCAGGCCGGAACGCTCATGCATCGCGCCGTCTCTGAAAATAAATGGGATGAGCGCGCCTTGGACGGTATTAATTTAATGCTGAAAGATGATCTCGCAGCGCGTACAAAAACAGACGGAATGGCCCGGCGCATTATTGGTGCAAAAGAGTTACCTACGGGAAAGGATGCTGACGGTGATGGCGTTGAAGATGTTCGTATGGTTCCGATTTTAGAGGTTACTAAAAGTGACGGAACGAAATATACCGCGCCACTCACCAGGAATGGTACGGGTGATCCTGACGATGATATTTATACGATTAATGACCAGAAAATAAATGAGTGGCATGAGGCTGCTTTGCACCGGGCCAATATGGCGTACAACCTGCAGCGGCATAAGAATGATCCAAAGGCATTTGCTGCGGCTCTGCGCGAGATTGTGCTGGGCAGGCAAGAGCAGGGCGATGGCTACGAGGTGCGCGATATTTACGATGAAGCCACCGGCACCAAGCGGGCGGCAGCTATCCGTAAATCAGATGCCAAGTTTTCACACTGGCTGGGTGGCGCTTCTGTAAACAATGATCGCGGCGGCTCCGGCTCAGGGTCTGGACGCGGTGGAAAAGTTGCTGAGTTTGACGTTGATGGCTACCTGAAGATGCAACAAGAGATCCGCACCAGTGCCAATTTTACAACACCGGAAGAACGCGCCGCTGCAGCAGCTGAGGTGGATCGTGATATTGCGATTAAGTGGGGTGTGCCGCCGGAAGTTGTATTGCAGGCGCACCAACTGAAACGCCAGGCGGGTGACTACAGCGAATTAACACATGAAGATGTGGCGCAGGTGATGGCTGGAATCGAGGCGCGCCAGCGAGCAGAGGTCGGCATTGATAATGCCATAACCGCCAATCCGGAAGTCTTTGGTCGTCCGGGCTTGCAGCAGGTTGAACAGCAAATTGCTCAGACCGCTCAACCGCCCATGCCAAACCAGATTGATCGCCGCGTTACCGCACAAATTCAGGAGCTTGAAGCAAAAGCCTCAGACCCAAACTATCCGGACAATGCCCGTGCGAAATTTCAGGACGAGGCTAACAAACTTCGAGGTGAAAACACTGTTGCAGCCTCTGCGCCTCGGGTGCCTTCGACGCCGCAGGAGCGACGTCAGCAGCGAATTGAGCAGCTGCAGCAGATGATCGCAGCAGGCTCTGATTCTTTGAAGGCAGCGGAATACGTAAAAGAAATGGCGCAGCTTATGGCTGCCAACAACTCCTCGTCGCACTCGGCTGATCTGGCCGGTCTTTAATCAAAAAGGCTCAAAATTAAGATGACTCAGAATACGACTGTCGGTCTGAATGATCTGGACCGCGAGAGCGCTATTGCCCGGCGCCAGCAAAATGCCCGCGAGCGCGGCGAGCGGATGAATCAGCGACCAAGCCTATATGACCTTGCCTTTCAGCAGGGTTCGCCCGGTGCCTACCGGCCAGCCGTGAGCGCCGAACCGATGCCGGCACCTGAAAGCAACCAGGGATTCTTTGGCGATGCTGTTGATGCCATTCAGATGGGTGCGGCGCAGGCGGCCGGTGGCTTGGCTGAAACCGCGCATCAGATTACTGGCAGCGAAACCCTGGGCAATGCCAGTCAGGCACTGAACAATCTGGCAAAAGATCAAATCAGCCAAATGAGCGATACCGGCCAGGCTGCGATGCAAAAGCAGTTCTTTACCGAAGATGAAAATGGCAGCATGGGCTTTGGTGATGCCTGGACTGACCCGCGGGCCATGGGGCTGCAGTTTATGACGCTGGTAGGCCAGATGGGCGCACAGATTCCGCTTGGTTATGGCATTGGTACGCTGGGCGCAAAGGTTGCCGGGAAGGTTGTTGCGAAGGCGGCAGCGAAGCACGCTGCTGGTCGCGGCATGACTGAAGAAGCCATTAAGCATTACGCGCAGAACGTGACCAAAGCCACCTTTGGCACTGCCGGTCAGTCTCTGGCTGGTGCCGGTATTGCCGGAGGTATGATTGGTAATCAGGCACGGGAATCCGTACTGGAAATGTCAGATGCTGAGCTGGACCAGTCACCAGCATTCAGCCGCGCTTATTGGAGCATGGTAGATACGCACCCGGATATGGACGTTGGCCAGCGCCGCGACCTTGCTAAAAAGATGGTTGCCGATGAAGTGTCCAGCGCTGTTCAGCGTGACCCTATGCTGATTACCACCAATCTGGTGCTGGATGCTGCAGGCGGCTATTTCATTGACCGCATTTTGCGTGGTGTGGGTACCGGCAGTCGGTTAAGCAACGCTGGTCAGCAGTTTTTGGCGCAAGGTGCTACGGAAATGGGACAGGGCGGTATGGAGCAGTACGCCCTGAATACCGCCATGATCGAGCAGGACGTTGATCCTGACCGGGACCCGATGGAAGGGGTTATGACCAATGCACTGAACGAGGGTGTGCTTGGTGGTGCCTTTGGTGGCGTTATGGGCGGCATGAGCAAAGGCAACCCGTCTGAAAATAAACTTCCGGCCCGTGTTCAGCAGGTTGACGAAGAAGGCCGTGTAATGCGGCCAATCCAAACTAACCCTGACGTTATGGCTCAGGTACAGCCAGCGCCAACCATGAGTCTGGATGATGCTTTAGCGCAGATTAAAGCCGAGCGCGGCCAGTATCGCGGCATTGACGATGATATCCGAATTGCCGAAGAGCAAGGCTTTACCGATGAGGCGGTACGCCTGCGAGCAGCCAAGCGCAATTTTGAAATGGCCGCAGATATGGTTGCTGAAAGTGATCTGGAAGGCGCGCAGCGATTCCGTGAGCGCGGCATGAAGATTTATCGCGACGTAATGGAAGTAGCAGCACCAGAGTACAAAGGCGGTCTTCCTGCGGAATATGTTGCGGTTGGCGAAATGGTTGGCCGTGCCGAACAGTTGCCAGTACCGGCACAGGCACAGAATGGTGAGACCTACGAAGAAATTGAAACGCTTATGCCGGAAGTAGCTGACTACGAGCCTGACCCGGCCCGAGCTATTCCGGCCAGCGTTGATGCGCCGTATTACATGGAGACCACGGCAGAGGCGAAGGCCGCCAAAGCTGCTACAGAGCGAGCCTTTACTGAGCAGCAGGGTAAGCAGCCAGGCGTTCGCCCGCCGGTTGCAGATGTTGATGAAATCCCTGCAGATGCTGAGAGCATTGTATTGGGTGATGTTCCTCCGCCAGTAGCAGAGGTTGCAGAGTTGCCACCACTGGTGGATGTTGAAGAAACCAACGATATCCCGTATCAGCGACCGGATATTCCAGTAAGTGAGACCTTACAGCTCGCTGATGAAGCTGTGCCTGGTGCTGATGCAATCGACTTCAGTGATGACGGGCGTGCAGACCGTCTTGCAGAGAATGTTCAGGATCAGATCAGAAAGCACAAGCAGCCAAAGGGGTTGGATGATGGCCGTTTGCTACGAGAGTCTTTTCGCAACCAGCTTAACCACATGGCAAACAGGCTTGTTCGTGGCGGCGGCATTGTTCAGATGGTTGATAAGTCCGGGCGCGTTACAGGCCGTACAAAATCACTTAACCCAGATTGGTTCCAAAACGCACCCGATAATGTGAAGCGTCTCGGCGTACAAGGGCTTCAGATAGCGGTCCGGCGCTCACTTGCAGGGAAGGATCTTGGCAAAGGGCAGGCGCGTGCGGTTCGCTATCTGCTTGATGTGTTCACAGACGAACGTAACGACTATGCACGCGACTATCTGAAGCCTGAGCGCGAAAATGTGCTTAAATTCAGAAAGGTTATGCGCGGCCAGATGACAGCGCAGGAAGCTGGATTTGTTGATGCAGATACGCCGCTGGCAAGATCCGTAGGTGCAAAACAAGTTGAGCTGTCGGATATTCTTGAGCCTGAAATTCTGGAGGAATCTTTCGACGATGATGCCCTAGATTCTATGGGCCGCGCTCTTGCTGAAATCATGCAAAATGCGAAAGATGCCGGAGTGTCAGATCAAGTATTGGTCAAAGCAGCGCAAGAATACGGGCATGATCCGATAGCTCTTGGCATGATTATCGAAGAACTAACTGAACGAGCGAGCAACGGAAATGAAATTACACCCGCAAGTATTGAAGGCTTTTCAGCAGGTGGAGCGCTGGAAGAAGAATCCGCCGAAGCGGAAAAATCAGCCGGTTCCGGAAAGCGAAAATCAGGAGCCGAAAAAAGCGTAGAGCCTCCAGATACTGGAAGAGCTTCTGAAAAAAATACTGATGAAGAAACCCCGGCCGCTGCCGGGGTTTCTGTTTCTGGCGGCCTAATCCGCAATTCTGCCGGTAACCCGTTTAAGAATGTCGGCGCTGCCCGTATCGCCCTGAAAAAACACCCGGGCTATGAAATCGCCAAGGTAGACGGCGGCTATGAGCTGCAGCGTATTCCTGAAGGTGCGGCTGCGGCCAACAACGGCAATATGGCTGAACCACCGCGTACCGGTGCGCTGGATGTTAATGATGACCTTGCAGGTGAAATTGATGCAGCTGCAAACGAGGCCGCCACTTCGCCGCTGAATGATAAGCCAGAGCCAACGGCTGCGCAGATCGAGGCGGGCAACTACGAGAAGGGCCACGTTACCGTTCAGGGGCTGGATATTGCCATTGAAAATCCGCGTGGCTCTCAGCGCTCTGGCACCGATCCGGATGATAAGGCGTGGTCGGTAACCATGGCTCACCACTATGGCTACCTGAAAAAAACCGAAGGCGCCGATGGTGAGCACATCGACGTTTATCTTGGCAAAAATCCCGAAAGCGAAAAGGTCTTTATCGTTGACCAAGTGAACGCTGACGGCTCTTTTGACGAACACAAAGTAATGCTTGGTTTCACCGATAAGGCCAAGGCCATTGCCGGATACAAAGCGAACTATGAAAAAGGCTGGAAGGTCGGCCCGGTAACCGAGCTGACCATTCAACAGTTTAAGGACTGGATTGCTGCCGGCGATACTGAAAAGCCGCTTAGCGGTAGTCTGTCAAAATCGACAGACAAAAAAGCTAGTCAATCAAAAAAGCCGGAATCTGATAAGCAAGCACAGAGTCAGGCCATTGAAGATTTTGGCGAGAAGCTGGGCGGCGCACGGAAAGATGAACCGAAAGGTATTCGGGAACGACTTGAAGGCATGGATGACCAGCAAATCGCTAACTCGACACTAAGCCAGCTTTGGCCAAAAAGCGAAATTGATAAGATTGAAAGCACTATGTCTGCCGCCTTGTACCATGCCATTCGTGAAGAAATTCCCAGCAAGCCACGCAAAGGCTACAAGCTGCGGCGGTGGGTGGAATCCGTAAAGAGCGCCCGTGAACTGATCAAAATGGTCGAAAATGAACAAAGCGCAAACAACTTTATGGAGACCATGCGCTCAAAAAGCCCGCAGCTTAATACCTTTGCCGATAAGGTTGAATTGCTTACCCTTGTAGACCGCAAGGACTGGCCACGCATTGGGTCGGTCAATAAGTACAGCGGGAAGTACGGCGACGGGTCAGGAAAATTGATTCCCGGGCGCTGGCTCGAAGTAAAGATTGACGGTCGCCGCCGCTCATTTTATGGAAAGCCAACCCCGGCGGAAGCTGCGCCAGAAGTGAAAAAGATCCTAAGCGCTGAAAACGAAGCGCCCAAGATGAAGTTTGAGATTCGCGGACGCAAAGACGATTACCGAATTAACAAAACAGGCGACAGCGAATATCGAGCGCTGAAAAGTTTCACCAACCTGGCTGATGCCCGCAAGTACATGAATGAACAGCATGCTGAACTTGTTGCAGCATGGGAGGCGGTAAAACAGCGTGACAATATCACCAAGTCGGATATGCGTACCCGCAGCAGTGCCCCACGCGCAGGCATAGACCGCCGCAATGGAAAGGATGTAACGCCAGAGCAGTTTTCAGAAGCCTTTGGGTTTCGTGGTATAGAGTTTGGCAACTGGGTAAGCCAAGGCAAGGGCGGGCGCGAGCGCCAAGGCATGCTGAACGACGCTTACGACGCCTTTATGGACTTGGCTACCGCCTTAAGCTTGCCACCGAAAGCGTTGAGCCTGGAGGGCAGGTTGGGTATTGGCTTTGGCTCAAGAGGAAGGGGGGGGCGTGCCGCTGCTCATTTCGAATCAGACACGACCGTAATCAACCTGACCAAGACACAAGGCTCTGGCTCTTTGGCGCATGAGTGGTTTACACCGAAACTTTCGGGTTGACATTAAACACCGAAATCAACATAACAGAATTGACATTGTTTAGAGGGCATCCAATGACCGGAAGCAGCTTCAGGATTAGGGATCAATTTAAGTCTA
>Ga0100402_1000716_pt1 | contig 38941 bp, 26 predicted proteins | sample CryGeyme20150102_FD_80419 | JGI IMG/M metagenome (GOLD analysis project Ga0100402, IMG submission 80419) | Groundwater microbial communities from Crystal Geyser aquifers in Utah, USA - Crystal Geyser metaG 2015-0102 | ecosystem: Environmental > Aquatic > Deep subsurface > Groundwater | place... | reverse complement strand
TGCAACAACAAAATTATGTTGTGGTGGTGCAAAAGCAAAAAATTCGGCACAGTGGGTAAATACCCCCTGGAATTGCAGGGGGTAAATACCCCCTGCAAACAGATGAATCCTAATCTTAGCTGTCTTCGAAAATTCTGTGAACATATTCCAAATAGAATAGGTGTGAGTCCATTGACTTTGGATACCTTTTTGGGTTTTTCGCCTTTCTATTGGCTAAAATCCTGAATCATGAACAGGACTCATCTGCCACATCACCAATTCGTGCTACGAGAAAGCAAGCAAGTGACAACGTGTCCTTGTTTCAGTGTTATTTAGGAGTAGTCTACTACTAAATAAAAAGAGCTTGCTGTCATCATCAACTCGTGGAGTTGAACATTCAGAAGGAGAAGAGTTGCTGATGATGCCATTGTCACGAAACAACTCTTGCGCGCCACGATACAAGAGAAGACAAACAATCGACTACTAGTAGTCTACTAGGCTAGTACGCGAGTACAAAATTTCCGCAGAAACAAAATATAATTGAAAAACCAAACATCCAAACATTAAATCACACCAAAACAATTCATCCTCAGAGCATCGAATGTGTCAAAATACTTTTGGGATCATCACTGGAGGATCTCCTGCTACTTCTGGTGGTAGTCCTACTGAGCGTCGAAAGATCATGGAAGGAGAAATACTTGATGTGCTTCCCAACAATCAATCCAGAGACAACATCATTAGCAGCAGCAGCAGCAACAGCAACAACAACAACAACACTGGCAGCAAAGATTACCATCGCAGACGCAGTGTTTCACCACGGAATTTCTCAATATGGAAAACACATTACTTGCAACAGGTATGGGCCGTTCATTTTGGAATGACTTTTATGGTACTTGTTTATGGGGCCTATTACAATGGTAACAGGTATGTCGATATCTAGTGTCGCGCTTGTATGTGGGTGGGTGTGTGTGTGCCCGCGTGGGTGGGTGGGTGGGTGGGTGGGTGCATTATTATTTGTGCAGCAACTGACTCTGACTCCCATCTCTTTTATATCATCTAATTGAATCAGAAAATACATTTCGGTTGATCCATCCAATGTTCCTGGAGAATGTGTTCGGGCATTTGTGGATGTCTTTGCTACGTCTCTGGACGACGGCAAAGATGCATTAATCTGCTGTACTGCCGACCAAGAGGGGTTGGTTGGAATTTGCGATCGAACGGTAAGCAGCATGAAATCCCCCCCTTTTTTTTTCTTTTGTCAAGAATTATTCTTTTTCTTTACATAATGCTCACGGCTTAAAATCCACGACTTTGCAACGACAGCCAAGCTACCTCATCTTTGCTCATCGACTAGCGCAATTTCCCGAGGCCTGGTTGTTGCCAGTCTTTCCCTTGGTCCTGCGAGGGACCATTCGATGTTATCAATTCTTGACAAGCACTCTTCCGCAGGGCGAAACTTACTTTTCGTCTGTACCCAATTCTTCAACAACCTGCCGGAGAATAACTCTGTACTTGGTGTGCCTGATTGCACGAGGAATGATTCTGTATTCCTTTTTCAATATCATGGAACAACTTGTTGTTCCGAAAGCTGAAAGCAGTGACGATGAACCATGCTGGTACAAGGAGTATTTGAAATCCTTTCAAACGCCACTGTCCGGAAAAGAATTCGACTTTTCAGATCACGTGGTATTATACTTTGCCCAACTGATACCTGTGGCGTTATCCGAAACGGTGTATGCACTTCGAGCTCCCTTTTGGAGAAGAGACAACAACATCATGCCAAAAATACTAGTAGCAGGACTGGTATATTTATACTTTATTACCTTTCTCGGAGCCTACAAAACATCTGCCTACTTTCACACACCAGCAGAAATATTTACAGGATATGGTGTTAGCTTACTTATTCAAATACCACTGTGTCTGCTCCAGTGCAGTCCTAACTGGGAACGATCACGAGCCTACTTTTACGGTCAGCCCGCCACTGGTTTTAATACCATGTTAATATCTACCAAATAGAAAAACAAACGAAACAAGTCAAAAACGACTTGCATTGGGCAACACAATATTATAATCGATTACAGCCACTAATAGAAATAAATATGTATTCTTTATACTCTAGAAAACGACTTTCAATTGTATGCAACAACTAATCTTGTAGATATGGCAAATAAATTGAATTCGCAAACACAATCTCGAATGGGTATGGCGTGTTTCTTGGTAGACTGCGTTTGATGCTCATTTGAAAGGAACTACCATTAGTACGTTCCACTTCCGTATTTGTTCGCAAGCCAAGAGCACGGAAATTTATACGAATGACTAGCAGCACATGGCATGAACGAAGCAAGTATATACCTGACAACGGAGCGTTGACATCGTGCATGACCCCGATTTGGTACCCAACTAGATCAACTATACTCCATGTACTAGACTATATATTCGATTTAAAAGTTATTTGTATTAACAAAAGTGTTCAAGGTATTTTATGCCACTTGTGTTCCCACTCGTGCTTCTCCTTGGTTGCGATTTCTTATTTTCTGCAACCAAAGACGAGGTCGAAGCAGCCCACCAAGGGCAGAGAAGGCCACCGCTCTCGCTGCACAAAACCAAACGTAGCACGCCCAGACTCCGGCCAACCCTAAAGAAAACTTTCTAGTAGCAACACTAAAAGCCGCAACCGTCACCGCGAGAACCGAGTAGCATGCTGACAGTTGCGGAAATTTCTTTCGTGACAAAAGGAGTCCTTCTAGGGTCACAGCCGATCCGTGAAAACTCAGCGTCCCCATGATCCAGGGCAATGTTTTGCGCATTTCAGCTAGCACTGCAGGATCATTAGTGATTTGACCTCCAAAAAAGCCAATAATGATCCCCGCAATTACCACAACCGAGGCCGATATACTTAGAGTACATTTCAGTAATTGCTTGATGGTTGGAAGAGCCGCATCCAAATTAAATGTTGATGTTGGACTCTTGGTAGAATCTGTGGTGATAGTTCCTTCAAAAGCTGGTAAAAAGGCTTGACTCAACGAAGAACCAACATCTCCCAACACCATGCAGACCATGGTCACTGAGAGGAGGGCCGTATGAGCAGCGGCTGAAACGCCACCCAATGATGCTGCCGTTGCCGTACCAGAGTTGTGCCAAGACATTTTCACCACCATGATGAATAAGAAAGGAACAAATGCCAACAATTCCTTAACGGTTGCCAAAGTTGAAGTTTGGTTTTGTTGTTGTTGTGTTCGTTGCTGCTGCTGCAACGGTGTTGATGTCAGGTAAGATTGGAGTGTTTGTTCCTTTTGAAACAATCCGCGCTTCTTCAGGACTCGCAACAATAGTCCTGCTGATACGATTTGTGACGCACTTGTGGCCCAAGCTGCTCCTACGATGCCTTGTCTCAAGTATTTGACAAGAACCAAATCTCCTAATAAATTGCAAATGCCAGCAAGAGCGACGCTAACCATGGGTGTTCGGGTATCTTTGGTTCCAATGCAAATAGCTTGGGCAATGGTCGAAATGACGACAAAGGGTAATGCCAGGGCTCGAATGGCGACGTATTTCGAACACGAGGGTGCCAATGACTGCGCCGCCGAGGCTGTGGGTCCCCCACAAAATGCCACAGAAATTGGATTGGCAAAGATGTACAGCAACGTACCGAGAATCAGGCCACAAATACTGCCCATACCAATCGATGTTCGTGAGACTCGTGACGAAGTTGCATGATCCTTTTGAGCAAAGGACTTGGCAATCAAATTGGTTGCCGCAATGGAGAGAAATAAAAGAGGGAGTGGGGCACTGTCACTGATACTGGAGGCAGGTCCCAGAGCTGCCAATTCGGTTGAACTGGACAGGCGTCCCACAAAGGCTGCATCAATCAACGACATGAGCGGAGAACAAATATAAATTCCCAAAGCGGGTATTGCAAAGGCCATACATTCTCGAAAGGTGGGAGTTGATGGGTATTCGTTTTCATGATTGCTACTGTCGACAGAGGATAAGGCGGTTGTTTCTTTCTTCTCATCTAACGATGATAATGATGATGATCGCGTCAAAAGTTGCTTTTGCTCCACATCTTTTTCGGCTCTGTTAGCCACACCCTTGCGCAGTGTGGCGAGTATCGTAGAAACATTTTTTGTGGATGTGGTGGATGGTCGTGTGACAGAAATTTCATTTTCCTCACTGTTGTGCAGTCCATATCCTTCAAAGATTTCTTGGATAGGAACTGGTAGCTCATTTGTTGCCGACCTTCTGCTTCTGCTGTTGATGCTGCTAAAGGCGAACGACGACAACGGGTGTGCCATCAAAGTAGCTCGAGCTAAGGGAGCCGAATGAAATGCATCAGCATAATGCAGCCAAACAAACACCAGAGCTGTAAATCTCATCTTATCTCACTCTCTCTTCTTTATCTGATTTGTTTGACACAGGCATCCACTGTCTGGGGGAGGGGAGGGGATTGTGACAAGAGAAGGGAAGTGACAGGAATCTTACGAATGGAATACTCTACTGATGATGAGAAGTGAGAAGGGTAGCAGCAAAGAAGTCAAAGTTTCGAGGAAGGAAAAATATTGAATGAGAAAGAATAGCAGAAACAAGCGAATATTAGACTATGATGGTACTACTAGCTAGTAGTAGTAGAGGAGTAGTCTAGTAGCTACTACTAGTCTAGTACGAGTAGACTATTCCTACTCTAGTAGAGTAATAGTAGACTAGTGTGCGTACGACGGGGGCGTAGAGTAGACCTACTCTATTCGCAATACCACGATTGGCTTCTCTGACGTATGCCATAATAAGGACAGAGCTAATTAATTGATTCACGAGAGATTTTCGTGACTCGTTTAGATTTTGCACCACACAACAAGCAAGTGACTAGTCTACTACTCAGTAGTAGTAAAGCAACGAACGACAACTGCCAATAAATAATTGCAGTAATTTATTGATCTCACATCACCCACAAACTTGGTTCGACTCGATTCGATTCTTATTATTAGCTGTATCACTCGCCCATCGAATACATAATCACGTACAATTGATTGCCTCGTCTCCTCCCTCTTCTTCCGTTCGTCTTTGCGTCTTTCTTTAGAAATTCAGCTTTCAGCAGCCTGAGCAACAACAACATAACAGCTGCAGCTTCCCCAACAAAAACCTGAAAACAAAAACTTAGCAATCGAGTACTTGTATTATTTACAAACAATGGCGATGCGATATGGTGCCGTCACGGGACCAACGGCTATACGAGGCATGAAAACACAGCCATTGGACGATGGCAGCAACGGTGCTTCTCGTTCCTACAATGCACGTACAATGATAATGAATCAGCAACAAAGACAGCAACCGTCTTTCTACTCCAACCGTCCATCATCAATATCACCAACAGCAACAACAACTCTCATGGACGACGACGAATCCAAAAAGCCACGCATGGATGAAATCGTCGCCATGGCCTTGGTGTATCGACGTCTCGCCTTGGTCCTTGGTGCGGTTCCAATCGCCGTAGCCACGCTTCCCGTGATATTCAACATGAGTCTCGGTTTGGTCAACCTAGCCAGCAAGGGCTACGGTCCCATCAGTCTCCTCTTGACGGCAGTATTGACGTGGATTTGGTACGCCTCCCTCAAATCGGTGGCACCATCTCCCGAAAAATTGCACGAGGCCTACCAAAAATCAAAAGGACGGTTGCCACTAGCTTTGCTGATAGGAAGCTGTCTCTTTTTACGGTTTTGTGTCGTTCCATTGATGAAGGAAGGAAATAACAGCAGCAGCAGCAGCAGCAGCAGCAGCAACAACAACGAACCGCGGCTGTGGCAATGGATTCCCGGTCTGGTATGGAGTGTAGGATTGCGACCCGCTTTGGGACTCGTATTGATGGGATTCGCTGTGCTGGTGCGATTTGTTGGGCCCAGTTCCATGGGTACGTGCTGTGTGCAGATTCTTGTTTCAATCGGTTGCAGTTAATCTTTTGCTCACTTTATTCCTTTTGTAAATTTTCAATGACAGTCCGATGTTCCACCATTCCTCTGATAGAATCTCTGCATACCTTTCAACACCAAGGCGTCCTCTCCGTGGTGGCGGGTCCTGCCAATACGTCAGAAGAAAATGCGCTATGGCATCAATACGGAGGGCGATACCAGAGAGTAACCACCATAACAGTCCTGGCCAACATGACAGCTATTGCGATTCTGGGATACGCGACGGGTGAAAGCATCTTTGTACCCTATTGGCACGTCTTGGAGCCCAACAATACTTCATACGAAAGTGCCAAACGGACTCATTTGTTGATACTTTCCAGTGGCATCTTGACCATGCTTCTACAGTTTTGGTTTTCGAATATGAATTGGTTTTGGCTTACCAATACGGCTGCCCACGAATTGAATCCCAAGAAATACTATTCCGAGTATCAAACGGCATCAGCAAGCCCACAACCACAAGCACCCGCCTTGATCTCGGCCAAAGCTCTTGTTGGAATTCTTTCAATAAGTATTGGTTGCGCTATGTTTAGTCCACTCGTGTCGCTTGGATGCATTTCATTATTTCTTAACCTTGCCGGTGTTCCGACAACCTTCGACCGTGCGCTGCTAGTGAGCATGATTTTTTGCTGTGGTGTATCGGGACTCGTTGGCTTTTATGTGGCGGTGTTGGACGAAGCTTCCAAGACTGCCATCTGTACTCCAGGTATGGACTTGGAACGTTGTGTCCGCGATGCCAATATGGGTCGGGCGATAACGAAGAATAGTAGCAATCGAACTGGAACTGAATCGACCCTGACAGAAGCAGAAGTAGAGGCGTACGTGGTGGATACTATGTTGCATTCCATTCTACACGAAGATGATCTTTCCGTCCTGGAGATTCGACAATCAACTGCCTCCAAAACAATCCATTCTGTAGATCTAGCTCGCTACGAAGCCGAGCGCAATACTCAAGCTGTGAATCGTATGGCCATGGTGCTGCTTGGTAACAAGGATGCTAAACTATCAGCACAGCAACGACCTGAGCGCCCTTTGGAGGAGGATACTCTACGGCATTCCATTTTGGAATCTCTTGGTGGATCCATCACCGTGGTGGCCGGGCTTGGGGAAAGCAACTCGTCTGCTATGGTTGCAGCAAAGTCTATTCAGCGGCATAATCCATCCGAACGACACAACAAAACAATTCGCTATTGGTTGACTCATTCATTGGTTAACACGCCTGAAAGTGAACCCAAAGGAGTCATTTTGGTGCGAGCGTTGTGCGCTTATACTGGTGGCATGGGCCAGTCCTTGATGGATGCTTCTCATGTCGAATCAAATTCTATCGCGTGGCTTTTGCCTGCTGGTGCCATCGCGGCGGCAGAGTATGCAGTGATTGCCTTGTCCCGATGCCTGGTGATGCATTGGCAGCGCATTCAAAACGACTGGCGCAGCTACCACATGTCCATGTTGATTGCCGCAGCTCTATCATCAGCCTATCGCTTGCGCAAGGGAATATTTGAGTACGCTCGCTTTCGCAAGAATTTGCGCTTGCATTTTTACCAATCTATTGGTGCGATGGAGGTGCAAAATGGCGATGGCAACGCTGTGGCTCCTGCAATGGATCAAGATGTCACGGAGCAAAGTGTCAAGAGCCACGCTGAGCTCGGACAACTCTTGAGTGCCATCGACGAAGCAATTGATGCCATTCTCCAACAACTGGAGGTTACGGCTGGTACTGAATCGAGTCTAGATTCCGTTGCTCATGCCATGGACAAGGATTGCGCTGAATGGATTCGAGTACGTCGTTCCAAGGCGGCTCATCAATGAAAGAGAATTGAGCATTCATAGGATGCATGTAGTATCAACGATACACGCAGATCATGCATAGACTTTCACAATCATGCAATGCAACCAAAACACATCATAACACACTATCTATTCTATATTGAAATTTGTCATTAATATAACTCACAAAAACCTTTATTTCATCAAGTTTGCCCATTGCCTATGCGTATCGGATGATGGGAGAGTAGAGGATGAGGCCAAGGAACATGCCGCCGAGCAGCGTTGCTCCTGTGTAGATGTAGGACTTGGCGTGCGTAGGATGAATAGTACCCAGGTTGGCCACTTCCTTCACAAATGAAGAGACTGTCGACAAAGAGCCTGCGAGACCCGTCTTCATGCCAACCATCAGAGCCAAAATGTAAGGATAGTCTTCCAAGCTGATGCGGTGTTTCATTTGAATAGCCTGAATGATAACGGAGCACACAACGGCCAACATATTTCCAGTGAATGTTCCCCAGGGCATCCACTCAAACTTGCTACTCGAACCAATACCACGACCGTTCAAAGCGGCCAGCTTCCAACGCAAGTGAACTCCAACGGGCGTTAAAAGAGAGCAGGCACAAAGTTCTCGGAAAAACTGAAAGTTACCATCAGTCACAGTGGCACCATAGCTTACCAGCACAACGATCGAAATCAGAAATGGGATAACCTTGTGCATGATACCGGTAAAGCCCTTGAGGTATTCCTTTCGTTTCGCTCTGTTGGCGAGCTTTCTCTCGCGCCGGCCCCCCTCCCGCTCGGTGGTAGCAGCACCTTTTCGTGCCGCCGCCCCCGAAGTAGTCGATCCACCGTTGTTGGAATAAGTCGTGGATCGTTTAATCGAGTCTTCACTGTCCCATGAGGTTGGTGGCATCTCCTCATCTTCGTCATCGTTGGTCAACTTGCCAAGATTTTGCTGTTGGTCGTCCTTGATACCATTGCTCCAATTGTAGAGCCAATCGTGAGCACGTCCTCCCATGGTGAAACTCCAAGAAGCGCAACTCATGCCAACAATGTACCCAAAGAGTGCTGGGATTACTTGCGATCCTAGCTCTGTCTCACTTCCGTCCATCATTAAAATCATTTGCGAATTCCAGCTCGAAAAGGTCGTCAGACTGCCACACAATCCGACTTTGATGGCGTGATGTACGCCTTCGTGCTTTTGCAGGGGATGGTCTTTATTCAACCAAGGCAGTTTGCTACCCGGTCGTACACCAGTTGGATTCAAGCTACTGACTAGACCCATGATAAAGCTTCCAAGCATGTTGGCTGGCAAGTCTGTGCAAAAAGGGAAATGGTGCGAACGACAATAGCCAAAGCAGTGTCAGTCAAATGCATCATTCATTCGAACGAATATAAGAATTTCAAGCCAACACACGCGCACACACACAATCTCCCCTCCATATACTCACCTAAAAAGAGGGCACCTCCACGTTGCAGAGTTTTTCCCGATGCCGTTACGCAAATGTTCTGGGTCAGAGGTGACATGAAATCCGTCACATTTCCGAACTCGCAATCGGCACCGAAAAATCGCGCCAGGAACATACGAACGGTGGTTCCCAGAATAGCAAAGCTGTACAAATAGTAGAGAAACTCCCCTCGCATCAGCGGTTCGGAATCGTACGTTTCGTGCATCGATGGTCTTCGAGAAAAGTTGTGTCTCGACAACTTGGAAGCCGATCGTCGAAACGAATGGGTTCGATTCGACAGAGACAAGCGCCTCTGTGGAGGAGGAGGAGTTCGAGAGGATCTCTCACAGCGGTTTCGACTGTTACTACTGCTTCTACTGCTGCTATTGCTACTTGACTGCATCTGTTGATGCTGTGCATTGTAAGAAAAGATAGCGTTGGAATCGGAACAATCCAAACGATGATTGGCGTGCAAAATCTGATCGGTAGAGGATGCACTCAAGACGGATCGGCTGCTTACAGGTGCTCCCATCATCATGTGGTGCTGGTGCTGGTGGTGTTGCTCTTCCTGTCGATGTTGTTGTGTTGCTACCGCCGATGTTGGTGTTGACGTTGATGATGATATCGATGACGATAATGATGCTTGGAACTTGTTTCCCGTGTCATCGTTTTCATCTGTATCTACTACAACAATCGTCGTTCCAAATGTACTAGGATCTTGTTGTTGTCGGTGGTGTGGTTGTGGTACAGCCAGTTCAACACCAACTGAGGAGTGTTCATCTTCTGTCGAGACTTCCACCGACTGCATGGTCATCTGAGGAGAATCCATTCTATCAAAGCTTCCTCGAGCAACGGTGTGTATTGTGGTATGAAATGCAGAGCTGCCTTCGCCACTGTGCGTACTATCTGCCGTCATCTTCAACACGTGGTGAATACAATGAATGCAGTTCCCGCAAGCAGTACAGTAGCTGGTTGTTGTCTTCACCTTACTACTAGTACAATGCTATAATAGGTCAAGCTTTGCTAATAAGCGCTCTACTAGTAGCAATAGGAATGCGTAAGAGAGACTTGCAAGTCGTTAATAAATCGATGTGAGCTGGTTGTGTACAGTTATTGGTTCGTCAGATACTACGTACCGAGTAGAGTAGTTGGGAATACTACTTCTTTTACTATTAACTAATACAGTAATACGGCTTCGCTTCTTGATTGCCAGTTGTTGTTACACGTATTTCGCTGCTCGGTGGCTCCAGGTGTCTTTTACCTTTTACCAGGTACCAGGTAGCTACACGAGCACTCTAGCTATCGTTTAGTACTGGTAGGCGCTAGGTTTTTTGTAAAAGTGGTGGTGCCTCTGCGTAGTACTCCTACTGGTAGTCTACTCGAGTAGTATTTTTGACGAGAGTCGTTGACTGGCCCCCAAAGTAAAAATTTCAAAAGAAGAGAATAGAACTCGGAAGTTACAAAAAAGAGGGGGGAGAAACAACGGGCGGGAGCCAAGTTGTTGTTCATCAAAAGTAAGGGGGCACAAAACTTCAAAACATTCGCGCGCCTATCGACCTTAGTCCCGTCACAGAGAAAAAATGAAGACAAGCTACCGCGCACCTCCCAAAAGAAATTCATCAGAGGGCAGTGAAATAATAATAATGTCTGTATGTAACGTTCGGAATCAATTGAATTGCAAATCCGACAAACTTTCTCGGAACAAACGTTGAGTGCGACCATAAGAAGGCCTTAAAGCTCTTTCAGTTTTCACGTTATGTGCAAAAAGTTGTGCTGCGAGCTCCAGGTTAAAGTGCTCTGACAGCAGTAGTAGTACAGGGGGGCACTGCATTTTTTATTTGCTGACAGCTGCTCTCAAAACCAAGAAAAAGGAGAGTCCCTGTCAATGTTGTTTGAGTGCGGCTATTTTTCAAAATCCTTTTCCAAAAAATGACTTCAGAACGTCAAGTGACTTTCAGTAACTGATTAGGTAGCAGTTTTTTTCGGCTCCTGTTACAATGAGCAATCCCGGCCCTTTGGCATGGCCTCTCCTCTCCACATTCAGTTTCGGCTTGGCGGCAAATTCCCCAGGACCATTTATTATTGCTGTCGCCATTTTTATTTTAATAAAAGCCACGTTTTGAGAAGTATTCAACTCTGGCATTGATCTTGCTATCTGTTACAGTATTTGCTTAGCTGGTGATCATGACTACAATGGTCGCTGATATTTTCGTGACAGTATCGTCGGCCTCCACTCCTTGTCGCAACAGTTGTATTCTGTTCTTCCTTTTTAAGGCTACTCGCAGCGGAGAACGTTGCTGTATCGAAACGAAATAAAATTTCGTCCTTGTGGACGCGTACTGTACAACACCGTCTCCACGAGACTTGCTTTGCTGGGAACGACTACACAAAGTATCTCGCGCCAAAGCGGTTGCTGGAATTGTGGTGCAACGGGCCTTGCTTACACGAACAATTACGAGAAAGAGCAAATTGATTTCGATACAGCATCACTAACACTCAGTTCGACTTTAAAATTGAGGTGTACAGAGAACGGTATCAAACATCTAATTTTGTTCGCATGTTGTGGATTCACTAAATAATGTACAAGTGCGAGAGTAAAATATGTAAGTGTACTTTAATTATAGCACCGTTCGTGTTAGCTAGGTGGAAATTAATCCAACAAAAGATCCATTAGGATCGACGACGACTTCCAAGAACTTTCACCATCATAAACAGTAGTGGTTTCGCCTTCTTCCAATCCAGGTGCATTCACGTAGACATCAGCCAATTCGCGTCCTCGATCATTCTTGAGAGTATAGGTACTTTTGACAAATTGGGGCAGACCATGACCATCGGTGGACAAATACAAATGATACCGCAAATTCCCCATCTCACTAGCAGTATCTCCAAAAATGGGACGTGTCCTAAAACCTCCTCCATGGATGATGTCCGAAGGCATAATCAGCATTTTTCCGAGAGGTACAAACACCAATTGACCTTGCGTCGTCGTCTTGTTGGTATCGCTGGCGGTTGGCCACACCTGAAGGATCATACCCTCCTGCGTCAGAGCAAAAAATGCCAGCCACAAATGATCGCCTTCTTCCTCCAGCATTTTCCACGTAAAATCTACGTGCGCAGGTTGAGCAATCGTTTTATACTCGGTTCTCAAAAAGGATCCTTGAATTCCCAGGGGAACATCTGTTTTCGCTGCTGAGTTTGTTTGGGCAAGTACTGCCTTAAGAGAATCTTCCAAATTCTGCAATTCTTGGATCCATTTACTTGATGACATTGTCTTGGCTACAGCGGGCATGCCTCGCTGACTGTTCCGTTCCAACTGATAGGCCAAATTATCATTGAAATCAGCTACAAGGGCAGCAAAGTGTGTGGGACTATTGTGACGTAATTCTTTGGTCAAAGTAGAATTGACCGGAATGAGGCGACCATTATACATTTCTAAAAAGGTTGTTGCACGAGGATCAATCGTTTCATCCAGAACAATAATAGAGGTCAATGCCTGGTAGTACTGTTGGAGCTGCTTTACCGACGTACTACTACTACTACTACTACCGGACAATTCGTTGGGATATGTTTGTTTCAAGGTTTTCCAATCAATGTCTGTTTTGGTATTAGTACTGTCGTGGATCCTCAATTTTTTGGTCAAGATGAGTTTCCACAAGAACGTTCCAATGGTAGAATGTTCATGCTGTGTAGATTGTAGTTGCTTATCATGGTTTTGCTGTTTCATGTCATCATCACAACACTGATACGCGTCTTCGTTGGACGATATCGAGTCACCATCGGTGAAGTTGGTGTGAGCAGTGGTGGTAGCGAATGAGAATGGATCTTGCTTGGCCTTCACAAAACGAGGAGAAGCGTACACTAACAAATCAGGATGAGATTTCGATTTGCAAATCTTCATGGTTTTACGATGATTGTTTCTTGTGTGTTGGAATTGAAGAAAAGAAGAAGAAGATACAGATAGGAAGCGATTCGTTTGTCGCTCAAAAGAGGAACTGCTTATGAAAGTGGATTGAGAACAGATGTCGCGTAGAGTAGTGTTTGTGGGGTGGGTGTATGTGTGGATGTTGTGGTCTTCGGTCTTCGAAAGATTTCAGAACAAGTCCATCGAAATTCCAGAAATCTTTTTGATGTCGAGTTGTCACAAAAGGTTAACCTTTAACTTTAATAGCCTATCTGGCATCCTTGACGCTAAAATTGAAAAGCCCATAATAAGCAACAGTTGGCCCGGCGTGGTTGTGAACGTTAAGGACAATCCGACAATGATTAAAAGTAAATTCACAAAATTCAATTTGTTTCACTTTCTTTCATGTACCAGTACGCACTAAATCGTCCCATCACGTCAAGGCATAGTTATTGGTAACCGACGACAACAATCAAAGTAACCAACAAAGAGGATGGAGGCAATCTTATCGGCGCACAGGAATCGTCATGCCCTGGAACGGCTCAAATGTTTGTATTCGGATCTCCTCCAATGTATTGATATCGCCAAAGAAGATTTGGGTCGACGAGGAGAGATTGAAAGGGACGACAGTAAAAGCGACACCGAATCAGAACGAACGCAAGAGGGCAGCACCGGTAGTTGTAGCAGCATAGGAAGCAATGCAGGTGAGGATGTTTCCGCCGTTACTACGGAAAGAAGAATTAATAGTAGTAGTCACAATAAAGACCATCCACTTTTAGTATCGTTGCAACGATTGCGACGATCCTTTGTTCAACTGTCATTGTTGAACCACCACCACCAACGTCAACAGAAGAACAAAAGAAGCAGACTACGACGACGTAGAAATCCTGTTAAGTTTAGAGCGCAAAGAGTAAATCCGGAAGATTTGCAAACGGCATTCTTGTTTTTGGCGGCCACACGATCGTCTCGTTCTTCTCACAACGCAGCAGCTTACGACGACGAACCAGAAATTGTAGCGGCACTCAATGCGGCCAAATACATGGAACGAACTGTCGCTAAAATTATTCGTCAAATAGGTGAAATTGTGGTCCACGGAGGAATAAACAATGCAACCACCATAGCTGAAGTATCATCTGCTACCACAACAATCAGCATGGCATGTGATCCTTGTTTTGAATATTTTTGCGAAAAGAACATTCTTCACCTCTTGGTGGATATAGCCAGAGAGAAGGACCATCGTGTTATGAATGATGGCAACAACAACAAAAGCGACGACGATGACCATGACCATGAACAAGAAGAGAAAAATGAGAATATTGAGACCGCCAATGAAAACAAAAAACTACACGCGGCTTATCATGGTGTCGTGTGGAGTGCGTCGGTCAAGGCCCAAGTCTTGCAAACCGTATCCTTGCTCGTATCCTCGGGAGCACGGAAACAACATTTTCTCTACTATTTGCTGTCTCAAAATTCCATTAATGAATTGCTCTCTTGCATGCTACCATTGACACAATGGACACATCCAGCCTTGGAAAAAATCATGCCCGCCTTTGTCGACTTGATCAAGAATTTGGGGCTGCAGCTGGCCGGGTCGCCGGAGTTGTTTCCCTTTTTTGTTCACCAATCCTCTTTTCCCCTGCTACACGCAGCTTTAGACGTTGGAACCAGTGCCTATGCTCAGTCGGATTCGTTTGCTCACATTACCTGCCTCAGCATGATTGTCAATACCATGAAGATTGATACGGCGCCCGTTCGTGCTTGGGTTTCCACGGCAGTTCCCGAGATGCAACATCTCTGTGAACATTTGAGCCAACTGTTGCTCGATCGATATCATCGCATGGTGGATATATCCACCGGTCCTATTGTGGACGGTCTTCGCTGCAACGCCGTAGGAGCACAGCTGGTGGCCTTGCAAGATCAAATCAACGTCCTGAACGATATCTTCAGTTGCGAAATTCCTGGACTGAACGTGCGACTTTGCGAGGAATTGATTCGCAGTTGTGTATTACCTGTCTTGAGCAACCTGGAACCACCGAAGGAACGAAGCTTTTTGCACGTGGGAGTCTCGGATCTAGATGTTATTCCACATCGCGAGTGTCTGGCACAAGGGTCCATGGTATTCTTTGCACAATTATTTCAGTTTGTGGACTATGTACCCTTTGTACGAATGCTGGGAGTAGCACTGTTTCATCCCCATTCCTGCGCTCCTCTGCTAACCAATGAAGATGTTAATTCCAAACCTAAAACAGCTGCCAGCGAGTATATCTACGTGCCTACTTTGGATGCCATTGCCCAAGAAAAGGGTCTGAAGTGTGGTGAGATTGTCGGCAATCCCTACCGTGCAGCATTTTTGAAAACTATGAGGGGCGAGGTCAGTGCAACGTTGTTTATGTCAGGATCGTGTCATGGTTTCCGTTTTGAGTGCTGACTGTTTATACGCTTCGACTTTGTGCGTAGTTTGGAGATTGGCGTTTTCCACCAGCAGCTATTGTATTAGAAGCAATTTTGTCATCTGACGATTTTGACCTGGATACACTGCAAGTACTCAACATTATTCCCGGTCGAACAGCTAGTTGCCCAACAAAAGGCAAACCCAGTAATGTAGGTACACAAAAGGTAGCAGACAAGAAAATTTGCCATCATGAAGCGACAGAATTTGAACTTACTTTGGCAGATTATCTTCAACATCGCTCAAGTGCTCGATTGACGCCGGTATTGAGAACCAGTCTTGAATGCGCTGGCTCGCTGGTATTAACGTTCTACCACAAGACAACACTGGCTGCTGATAAGGACTGCGCAAACTACGCTTCACCTGTGATCGCAGCCTTACGGCGAGCGCATTCATCGTTCTGCGAGCGAACGATGCAATCACAAAAGAACATGGGCGACTCTGATATCTTCTTGGAATTAGTAGAAGGCGCTGTACTAGACCGCTACATTCGAGTTGCGCCCTCGTCTACTACGGCCCCGCCAAGCTCGATTTATGCTTGTCACCTGTCGCAAATTGGGTGCCCACCTCTAGCATCCAGCCCTACTTTGATGGTACGTAGAATGCGGTGTGAGAGATTCTCGGAAGTTGAGCAGGCCAGGCTTTTTGTGGAAATGGCGATCCATTTTCGAGCGTTGTGCACAGTCGTTGACAAGTTCAGCGAAATGCGTGCAGGAGCTAGCAAGAAAGAGGGCGACCTTGAAAACGTTGCAATGCAACGCAGCGATGAAAGGCGAACCAGTGTTTCCGTTAGCTCAACGCTCGACTTGCTTGATGTGGCCGATGATTTTGCCATTTCATTTGGAGACCTAGAGCGCAAGCCAGGTGTCGGTACCGATTTGAATTTTGATGGAAGAATGACATTTCCATGCTTTCTCTCGGCGGGAGTTCCGGCCAATGCCAGTTTCTTAGACCTGGCGGAAGATGTCATCCTTCGCAATGCCGCATCTCTTGTTCTGGTGATAGATCCAACGGACCTCTTTGTTACAAAACTAATTTTCAAAGGCCGCACAGACCGAGGTACAATTGTGTGCCGAGTACCATTGCAAAGCGTGATTGCCGCCGCATCTGACGACGATCGACTACATATCGCAGTGCGGCATACCGATGTAGGTCGTCTCATCAAGAACGGTAGGCGAAATCTCTTATTGTTTTGCGCTCATCTTTGAATCAATTTGTGGCTTATCTAGTGTGTACTTTTTGCTTACTTGACAATGAAAACAGGAAACATGGTGCTTGGATTCGAGAACGCGAAAACAAGTGTTATTGTGCAAGAGTTTTTGAATCGATCGAGAAATTCAACTCGCCAAGGTCTCAACGAACGATTTAAACTCTTCATGCAGTCTGGTGCTACTGACGCAGATGAAAGGACGAAAGTGGAAGCTGACGAAGGCGAGCAGGTTTTGCACGACGTTGTAAGAATCCCCAATGTCGTTGACAAGGACATTGACAAGGACGGTGCTACAGGGGAGGAAGGAGCTCCTTGCTAGTGCCACGGATGAGTGGCGCGGTGATTTTGGGGGCACACGAACATTTTTGGTATTTTTGCATAAATTATAATGTGATACTTCATTCTTTTTTCAATTTTAAAAAGCATGAATTGCTTGTGTCTGTTTTTGTGTTGTCTCTTTCTAATAAGAGTTTGGTTTTCGTCATGTTTTGCATTGATTTGAAATCATTTTTTGTATCATGCACCGGCTAGCTAGCTAAATCTATCGTTTGCGAGATGCTGCCATTCCAATAAGTGCTCCACCTGCAAGTATCATGGCACCCAAAATCAGTTGCTTACCCAGTCCATTTTTCCCGTGCTTGTCGCTTCTAAAAAAGTCCTGGCCAAATGCTGGGGTGTCGAGTGATACGAGAGGCAAGTCCGGCAATCCTGGCATAATTTCTTTACCGATAATCTCCACTGTTTTCTTTACCAAATCTTGAACATCCTTGGCTCGTGACTCTACGGCCTTCAATACTTCCTGATGATTGGCCACGGGACCATGATCTGTTTCATCTTCATCTCCCGCCATGACAACTTTGTTGGTAATCAACGATAGGCACAGTACTTGCATGTTGCAATGATGCGCTGTCACAACTTCGGGAACTGTGGACATTCCCACGGCATCTCCACCGAGACTTCTCAAAAATCGACATTCTAAATTGTTAAAAAAAAAAAAAATCGGAGAAAAAACCCATGATGGAGTTGAGGACTCCGCGGCAATTTAGAAATCGATTTTGAAAAAGAAATACACACACACACATCCACACATGCATTCAAGACGAACGTACCAGCACGACTTTCGTACATGGGTCCCGATACAAAACAGTACGTTCCGTGAGGAATAACGAATTTGTACTTTAGTTCTTGTGCTGCCTTGAAGGCACATTTGCGCAAACTGTTGGGATAAGCATTGCTGGTTGCTGGAAATCGTGGTCCCAATTCATCGTCATTCGGTCCAATCAGTGGATTCTGGTGTTTTATTATTATTATTATTATTATTATTTGTTGTTGTTGTTGATATAAAAGTTGCAGTGATGATAAGTAAACTTTTGGAACGTTGAACAAAACAGTCATCATTTTTTCCACATGCCCATTATTATTAATTATTATAATAGCAAACAAACGTACCTTTCCAGCCAGTTGTGGAATAGCCAAATGATCCGATATGCACACTACAGATCCCACATCGTATCGTTCATTTAACCCTCCAGCAGCATTGGTCACAATAACTACCTTTACCGACAGACATCTCATAACAGAAATAGGTAACACTACCACTTTCATGTCGTGTCCTTCGTAACTGTGAAATCGTCCTCGAAAACAAATAATACGGACACCACTGATGCGACCAAAAACGACTTCCCCCCTGTGTCCTGCCACGGTACAATGTACGGGAAATCCCGGAATATCACCGTACTGGATTCGCAACGTTGGACCGTCCAGACTTTCTCCTAAACCACTCAATCCAGATCCACAAACGATGCCAAGTTGTGGTAATTCCATTTCTGCATCTTGCAGCCGTTGGAGCAGGTACGATGCTGCCTTTCGGTACGGTTTGAACGAATCGTCCATACTTATTATTTTTTTACTGTTGTTGTTGCTGTTATTGTTGTTGTTATTACTGAGTTCGTTATCACGACGACACATGAATGCTGCTGTTGTTATTGTTGATGTTGATGTTGATGTTGATGTTTGTATGGTGGTTGATGATGTGTAAACTAATATTCTGAAATTCTTCGAGGGTGGTGAGAAAAGAAGCAACAAAATCTTCAAGGAAAGTTCGATAGAGACAGATTCAAGCTGGTTTGGTTGTGTATACTATATACTACTCGAGTAGTACCTGGTAGCTTTTTTAGTTTATAATTTGGAGTTTTGATAATACAATTTATGAAATGTAATGATACTAAATAATAATTATAATAATCGCACTGTAGTTGGTCTAGTAGCTAGGAGTTGATGCTTTTGAATGACCACTGCAAAAGAAGTGTGATGACAATCAATCAACATCAAAGGGAGGGAGGGGTATTACTGCCGTAAAAACAAAATTCTCTTTGTGTTGATACTGAAATTCTGTGCTGCCTGCTGGGGCGGTATTTGGGATGTTTTTTTTGGATTTGTTTGTTCTTTTCCGACAGTAGAGCAAGTGTGCTACGTTTGTCAATTGTGTCCCGTATCCCGACTGAAATCTTTTGGGGATCATGGGATGGTGCGTAGGTTTGGAAGAAAAGATAGAACACACATGCGGGATCGAGAGAAGAAGGCTTCAAAAGAACTTCCTTCTGCCGAGAGGTGATGACTACTTCATCACGATGCCGTTTATGAAGTCGTTTTGCCTCTACGGAGATTTTTATTGGAGAACTTAAAAGTACAGTACTGCTTAAAAAACAGCAGCAATCACTGCGGCGTTACTTTTATTTTAGTTTTTAACCTACAAGACTACTACAGCAGCTAGAGTAGTCTAGTAGAGCGACCAAACTACAATAAGTACATTGAATAGTAGTATTAGCAACAAACTACAGCTATTACCTATTGTACTACATTAACCACCAACAATAACACCAACTACTACTACTAGCTTGACTGATTAACTTAAATTGAGATAAACCAAGCACTTCGCACGTAGCACATAGCACCGTACAGTACTGTATTCCTTTGAATCAAATCACGGGATTCTTCTTCAATCATACGGGAGTAATAAACAACGATATCAATAGATCAATCATGGTCACTGCAATTACCTCACTCTTCTCTAGACATCAACAACAACAGCAACACCAACGACACGAACGTCTTGCTACGGATGAAGATGCTGATGCTGATGATGCTAGTCAGAATTCGATACTGATCGACAATGGGAATAATAACGATCATGAAAATGATGATGATCATCACAACATGGAATCAGGCGATGGAACCATTACGATCAACAGCGACATGCCTCCCGAAAATACTAGTACTGCTGGTGAGACGGTACAACATGGTGTTAGTGATGACGAATCGGAAGACCTGACATCCAATAATAACAGTCATGACGTGGAAACTGGTCATGTTGAGACCAACAGTACTATCAATAACAGCGGGAGCAGCATGGACGAAGACGATGATGACGATGATGATGCGGCACGCTTGACGGCCAACATTCCTCGTCTTTCTACCCGCAACAATACGGTCACACTGGCCGAACTGGAAGAAGAACGTGAAATGGCACGTCGTCGTACGAGTGCCTGTGTCTTGTTGGCTGTGTTCGTTTTGTTCCGCTTGTGGATTGAAGCCCTCCGCAATGGCGATGTCTTTATTATGATGCTCTGTCTTTTTGGAACATCTTGGACGGCACGATTGATTCGTCACAATCGGGAACACGAAGAAGCCCTGGACGAACGCATCCGAGTGTATCTGGAACACAGCGATGCCAACACGACGGAAATTCCAAGAGATGATCTCCGATTCTTATCCTTTCAAGCGCAGTTGGCCTTGGCCATGATGGAAAGTCAAAGACAAATGCAACAGGGAGGATACGGACATCCCGATGGACAGCACGGAACTGTAGGCGTCAGTGAAGCTGCCAAGAAGAAATGGGAAACCTTTTCCTGGAAGGAAGGAATGGATGTCAGTGAATCGGAACAGCAGCAATTGAATCCGGGATACGGAAGTGTTAGTGACCTGAAAACGGCAGCGACTACGACGACAACAACAACTACTACAACAACAACTACTACCACCAAATCAACGGGAACTGGACTAGATGAAGATGGACCGCACTGCAGCATTTGCTTGGGTGAATACGAAGAAGGAGAAAAACTGGTCAAGCTGCCATGTGATCATATTTATCACGAAGATTGTGTCGGATCGTGGACGACCAATCATACCCGTTGTCCTCTCTGTAACGTGGATTTGGAAATGGCTACAGCTTCTTCTGCGAGTGATACTTCCAGGTCTGTACGAGATGCCAGTATCGTGTAAGACTGCTATAGTCTCTCGCTGTGGTGAGTTGGTTTTTCCCCCTTTTTTGTTTGTTTCTTTGTTTGCAGAAACGACCATAACTGTTTCACGGTCGCTGACTTTTCAAACCGAAGAGTAAACATATCTCTGCATACTACCTAGTAGTCTACTAAACATTTAAAAGCCTACTACTAAAAAGGAAATGGATTATTAGGAATTCTAGGTCATAACCGCTGCTTGTATCTCAACAAATTTAGAGTTTTATTCTTGTTGTCTATTTTCTATTGTTCTACTATTTGCATCCCCAGACGTTCTGACGACGAGGCATTGTCATTGTCGCCCGAGTCATATCCTCTTCGTCGTGAGCAAATCTACTCTTCTACGAGTAGCTACGTAGGTTTCCTTAGAAAGTCTGCAGACGAAGACAACGTTGACTTATTCTGTATATTGTGATTCTAAATGGGAATCATACTACTATTGCACCGTCTTCTTCGTTTTCTGAGAGTGATGCGTTCCAAACAGCTTGTCGAGAATCTCAACTTCGGCGTAGTTGACGGTGAGACGTGCATGGTGATGGTAATGATACGTTCCATCAAATATGGCGCCCACAACACCTGGAGCACAAAACCCGGAATGTCCACAAGCACCGTCCCAACCATGCCATGCAAAATGAAGGAGGTGAATGTAAAATCGTGTTGGAAATGCGATCACCGTCAAGGCAAAGGATGGAAGTTCCATAATCGCGTATTCGGTGTACGAATCTTGCCAGGCTCTGCTCGCTACTAACATTTTGGGATCACAATGATGCTGTCGATGCCATTTCTTGTAGAAAGGTGGATAATGCAAGGCATAATGCACAGCAAAGGCCCATATCTTTCCTAGGATGTATCCAGTCGCTAGTTTGGTCAAGGCAATGACGATGGAGTCTTGTGATGCTGCGGTGCAGAGGGGAAAAAAAATTCGTTTAGATGATGCTCAACTGGAGGCTGCAGATTGCAGATGCGACGTAGGAGGGAAAAGACCAAACTTTCTAGTTGCAACTATTCAGAACGTACTTTCAATCTCGTTTAACCGGTACCAGAAGCAAAAGGTCAGACACGGAAGAAACAAAAGAACTAAATCGGCGGCAAAACTTTTATATCCATCGAGGTAGTCCTGAATGGTCACTGCTCGAGTTTTGTGGAGGGCATACTTGGCCCATTTGCCCGATAAATCATAGTGCATGATAATGGAGCAACACAGACCATGAGAAACAATCAGAGCAGCTGCAGCTTGCAGGGCAAGGCCAAAGGCGTCAACCAGTGTTGCATCGAGATGCGCCATTGTTTTAATTTTCAATACTCAATATAATATTATTATGAATTATTGTGCTACAAACACAATAGTCAAAGTGCGATAATAGTGAGAATAAGAGAATGTGAGAATGCTCCTTGGTGTGCACTTCACGGAACCGGGATAAGAGTTGAGTCTCAATGATTTAAGTTATATACCTGGTATTTATCTTGAGCGATCATAAAAATACATAATGTGAGCACGGCATCAAACGGACCGATGTTTCCGTTGTTGGCTCATTCTGCTTTCGTACCACTCCAGGTAGTACCAGTAGATGCAAGCAATAATTAATGAGAATCTGACTTTGTTGGAACTTGGGTAAACGTCGTCGCCTGTCCAGCTAAACATTTTTGCTTCCGAGAAATCCAAAAATGTGAGGCGTTTGCGTTGGCTTTAATTCATGCTCCACTTCATTATTTGGTGATTCTTAATGGCTACTCTACCAGAAGAGTACTACCGTACTATTCGGGAATGCTTCTTTCACGGAGGACACATAAATGCTTTTTTAACGCTTTTTTTAAACGTTGCATGCCGATTTGAGGCCAGCGTTGGCTTTTTCCCGGCACTTCATCTTTTGTTGATACTACTACCAGGTAATAAACTTGACAACTACTAGACTACTAGACTACTAGCTAGTAGAGTCTACTAGTACTACTACTGAGTAGACTTACTACTATAACACCCAAGACGAAAGAGTGGTTTAGGATAATAACCACAAGCCAAGTACAAAAACTTATAGAGCAGGAAAGAAAAGAATGATTTTTGAGACGGCAGAACCTTGGAACATCCTCTTCGCGTCTCTCTTTGACTCTTATCCCCACGATGCAGCCTCACGCAAGAGTTGGAAGTTCTTCTTGGGGCTCTTTCTTATCTTTTTGCAGTGCCTGATTCTGGTCTTTAATGCTGTCTTGACCCAGGTTTTATTTGAGGATTATGAGCTCGGATCTCCCTTTATGATGACATATGTGGGAGTTTCCATGATGGCGCCTCTGTTGCCAATCTACATGTGGATGGAACGAAACAAACAACGAAAGGCAAGAATACAGAGAGATGAAAGCCAGTGTGAACCGTACACAGAAGCTGCCTTCCAGGCCGCTACCACTGCATGTTGCCGTACTCCTTCCTTTGACAGTTTAGCAGATGATCTGAGTCAAACCAAAGGGTACGATGACATTGTGAAAATTGCCAAAAAACGCACTCAAAGGCTAATGGACGACCACACCAACCACTGGAATCATCGAAAACATATAATGGCAGCTCTTTTAATTTCTCCTGCCATGTTTTTGGCCGATTGGGCCTTTAATGCGGCACTTTTGCGCACGTCCATTGCTTCTGCTACAGTTCTTGTGAGTGTACAATCCATCTTTGTTTACGTCATGGAAGTTTTTTTGAGTTTTGAGCTCTTCTCGGCTTGCAAATTTGTGGGAATCATGGCAGGTGTTGCAGGTACAGCTCTTACAGCTTTCCATGACACTACGGATGAAGACGGCGAACTACAGGACGCCGAGACTGGAATTGCTGTCATATGGGGAGATACCTTGGCCATAATGGCAGCTGTGGCATACGCGACCTACGCCATACAAGTGCGCTTGTATTGCCCTGCAAATGAAGATCTCTACTCGACAACTCTGCTATTAGGCTACATTGGTGTCATATCTATGGTCCTCTTGTCTCCCGTCGCCTTTTGGTTGCTGGTAGTGGAACGACTGAATATGTCATTTATGACTTGGATGCTACTCGTCGTCAAGGGTCTCTTTGACTTTTGCATCACAGACTATCTGTTATTTCGATCCATCATTTTGACAGGACCAACCATATCCACAGTGGGACTAGGACTCTCCATTCCCATGGCATTTTTGGCGGATATCAGCATGGGAAAAGACGATGTTCTCTCTTGGTACTCCTCGGTCGGTGCGCTGGCCTGCTTGGTCGGATTTCTTGTCGTGAATCTCGCGCCAACGCCTGGCCACACGAACGACGAAACAGATGCAGTTGCAGAGGCGACTGAAGGAGACAAGAGCGATCGCGTTGGATCTATGCTAACTAATGATTACGTAGTTTTATAAATAAAAGGTTATGGGAGTATCACTTGGTTTTCGATGAAACTTAAATACTACCTGGTACGGTAACTGGTTGTTGGATGGGTAGGGGCGAGCTCTGTACGACACTACTCTCTAGTAGTAGCTCTAGTCCTCAGCTTTTCCGGATCGGTTTGGAAGATGTGTGCGACTAGAAAGGAGTCTGTGAATCAGTAGAATCAATACTCGCTCTCAACGGATGCATTTCGATTTTGTTTTCTTATCCCGCCACAAGCACTGCTACTAATAACAGAAAGGCCTTCAGCCTGAACAGCAAGGTTTGGCAAGACAAAATCTTTTTTGTTGCTTCATTCGACCCGACATCAACAGCAAACAGCAACATCATCATTCACATCATCATCAACAACAACAACAACAGCCACAGCTAGCAATAACCAAGGTACTGAATAAAACTAGCAAAAAAAAATGGAACAAGCGGCAGATGATCTTGCCAGTCGGACGGCCAACATTGCGGCAGCTTTGAAGAAAATCTATCGAAAGTCGGTCTTGCCTGTCGAGCAACGATACCAGTATGATTATTTCTACGAAAGTCCATTTTTGACGGATATCGAATTTGAAGGTATGGTTCGTTCGTTCGTTGGTTTTTGGGCATGATAAAACATGTTCATCATCAGTATGAAAATTGGAGACTCCGTAGAGAAAGGAGACGGAGATTAGATACCCAACGTTTTCACTTCCGTATCTTTTGATAAAAAATAATATTATTGGATCCAAAAAATCTCACGTCCTGCAAATCATTTTATTTTTGCTTTCCCTTTTTGCTTGCAGCCAAACCGCAGGTACTGCTGGTGGGACAGTACTCGGTGGGAAAGACATCCTTTATTCGTTATTTGTTGGGTCGCGATTTTCCTGGTCAACGAGTTGGTCCAGAACCTACCACGGATCGGTTCACTGGTACGTTTGTCGTCGTGATATTATATAATAATATTGACACGGCGCATTATGTGTTGTTGTTTCCATAAAACAGCTCACAGTCAGTTGCCATTGTTATTATTATCATCGTTATTATTATTTGCTTTGAAATATTAGTCTTGATTAACGGTCCCGAGGAACGAACCATTCCAGGAAATGCATTGTCCGTACATCCAGACTTACCCTTTCGTGGCCTCGAACGCTTTGGTGTTAGCTTTTTGAGTCGTTTTGAAGGAAGTCAACTTTCCAGCAGTGTCCTACGAAGTGTGACTCTCATCGATACTCCTGTAAGTGCACACACACAAACACACACACAAAAAGAACAGTTTTTCAAAAGTATAGCATACCAGTGGTTGAGAAACGTGTATGATTGCTTTCCATGGCAGCAGAATCTGACATATTCTACCATTTCATTTTCCTGCAATAAAAATTAAAGGGTATTTTGTCCGGAGAAAAGCAACGCACGAACCGAGGATACGATTTTATAAAGGTCGTAGCATGGTTTGCAGAGCGAGCTGATTTGATCATTCTTTTGTTCGATGCTCACAAGCTTGATATCTCGGACGAATTGAAAGGTGCTATAGATGTCTTGAAGGGACATGAAGATAAGATTCGGTGCATTTTGAACAAGGCAGATCAAATTGACAGACAGCAGCTCATGAGAGGTACGTACAATAGTAGTTGTGTGCATGCAACTGTGAAGGAAAGGAAACAAAATTGTGGTGAAACAACAAAAAATGCAACAGAAACTCATGATTTTTAAATCCATGTGTGAATTCAACAATTATGTATGACAGTGTACGGGGCCCTTTTGTGGTCTCTTGGAAAAACAATGACATCGCCTGAAGTAGCGCGTGTTTACGTTGGATCCTTTTGGCAAGAACCGCTTCAGACGCTTGATAATGCCGAACTCTTTGAAAACGAGGAAAGGGATCTCATGAAGGATTTAGCTATCCTGCCTCGTCAGTCTGCTGTCCGCAAAATCAACGAACTTGTCAAGCGTATCCGAAAGGTCAAAGCCTTGGCTCACATGTACGTTTTGATGTGAAGTTGTTTTCAATGAATTTTTGGTTTGATGAAATTACTAACACTTTTTCAACCCTATATTCGTAATATAAAGTATTGGCTATCTGAAGTCACAAATGCCGTCGCTCATGGGTAAGGAGAAGAAGCAGCAGAAACTTATCAATGATTTGCCCAACGTGTTCCGCACAATCTTGAAAAAGTACAATCTTGCACCCGGAGACTTTCCAGAAATCAATTCATTTTCGGAGAAGTTGAAGGAGATCAAGTTTACAGAGTTTTCGGCGTTGTCGACCAAACAGATGGAAGAATTGGACAAGGTTTTGAATGTGGACATTCCCAAGCTTATGGAACAATTGCCGAGTGAAAAGGACTCTCCGGAGACCATACGTGCGAAGATGGGAACGGGCGGTGTAACCGCTGGTCACGTTCCCGTGCCAACCATGAATGCTAAATTTGGTAGAAAGTCGGAACAACAGGAAAGCAACCCATTTGGATACTCAGAAGAAGACTCGGATCATTACTGGGCATTGCAAGATTCCGCCGATCGGTTGCTGTCGAGTTTTGAAGCATTGGGACCAGAAGGGGGCTTCCTGCCCACAGCGACTGCTCGGGACGTGCTGATGAAGACGGGACTCGAAAAAGAGCAGCTACGCCTCATTTGGAATCTTAGTGACATTGATCGCGACGGTTTGTTTGATCACGATGAGTACGTCGTTGCCATGTTCCTATGCGATGCTGTTATTCAGAAGGGACGCCCGATTCCTACCGAACTTCCTCCTAGTGTGGTTCCACCTAGCAAGCGTGACTTGTTGGCGGCAAGAAAAGGAGGTGCGTTGTAATTAATTTTTAACTAGCCTCAGTAGTGTTTGCACGGTGATTGGTGTTGTCGCAAGTCGTCCTCTAAAGCAAACAACTACTAGACTAGTAGAAATGTAAATGTAATATTTGAATAAGTATACAAAAAATAGTAGTGGCAGAAAAATGCGGTCTCCAGAGTTGGTGACACCTCAAAGAATAGGGTGGAATTTGTTTCTTGGCATTGCTTCTAGCGACTCCTACATGTGTCCTGTTCGTGCACAGATTGTGCACTGCAGGTATGAAATGCACTTGTTCTAAGACAGCGCTTGTCTTGAGTCATCGGCTGGTTCTTGCAGCGAACAGGTGCCGAATCGTTCGGCGTTTTATAGTCTGAGATCGTAGTCTCTTGGCGATTTTTTTGCCCCACATCTCTCACATCAGCTTTGCCAAATGCATTACTGAATGAATGGGTGGTCTGCTCTTAAATGACCATGAAACTCTTAGAAACTTTTTGGTTCCTCTTCAAAAATGCCGTCCTTGTTGAGTATTGTGTCCCATCATCATTCCCCTCCGAGGCAGTAAAGTCGTTGTTATTGTTGCTGCTCCGAGAAAATCCAGAAGCCCCAACCTTGATCCGACGATGTAGCGATGTAGTGGAGAGCATAGAGGAGTGACCATCGTCTTCGTCATCGTCGTCCTCATCATCGTCGCTTTCAAAACTCTCGTCGAAACCAAATGTATAGTCCATAAAGTCCACTGTAGACTGTTGTTGTTGCTGTTGCTGTTGCGCATTATCATTGTGTTGTATGATGTTATCTCCACCGGCACACATGATGGCTTCAGCCGACACGATACATCCACCATCGTACAACAGAGAACTGGAAACCAGCGAGGAATCTTCATAATCTGAAATATCAGTGCTACTTTCACTACTGCTGTTGAAAGCAAAGGAGGTAACGTCAGGTTGGTTACAGCTGCTGCCACTACTGCCACTACTGCTGCTGCTACTTGCCAAGCCTGAGCCCGTCAATAGTAGACAGAGTAGCACAATCCATTGCTCTGAAATCATTTCGGCGGAAGCGAATATCAACGATGATAAGAGATTGATAAGACAGATGATAATCTTTGGGGAGTTTGTTATCAATCGTTGGTTGTGCTGCTGTTGGTTGCTTTGGATTTATTATTTTCTCGACAACCATTGAATTTTTGTTGGCTTCTCGATTGAAACAGCGTCAGCCCACTGAACAAGTCAATAACCTGAAAATGTCCACTGATTTAGGCACTTCGCAACTCCGGACTGCAATTGGGTACGGAGTACGTACCTGGTAGTATTTGAATAGTAGCTAATAACTACTGTAGTAGTCAGTAGTAGCAAGCTACTCAGTAGTAGCTAGACACATTCGACTGATCTACTTCTTGTAGCGACGAGTTTCTTACATTGCTGATGGACCTGGGTGATGCTCACGTATTGTTCCTTGGGTAGGTGTAGCCCCTTCACAAGTAAGCACTTCCTGCAAGGCAGGACCTGTCAACTCGAGAACTTGCGTTCCACCAGTGTCTTCCTCTCTTTGCAACCGTTCCGTCGCGCTAGAAGATCTCGGCGTAATTGAATTTCCTGGCATACTGTTGCTGTTCCTTGTTGCTGCTGTTACGCCTGATATGTTCGTATTACCTCGCCCACCAGCTCCACGCACGCGGTCGCTAATGTTGTGTTCAGCCTTGTAGTGCGCCGAGACCTTTGGGATCATTATAAATACTAACGTACTGATCGGGAAGATCCAGATCACGATTACATTTCCAAAGTAGAAACCATCGGTTGATACGTCTTCGAGGAGAACAATCACAGGCACAGCAACTATGTATACTTCAACTTGCAGAAGTACCAGCATGAGAATCCACCATGACTCGGAATAGGCACTGTCCACGTCCCTAGTTCTCCAAGCATAGCAGGCTGCCATCACGGTGACGATGATCATTAGCAAACCAACAACACCACTATTTCCCCCTGTGCAACGTCCTATACTCGCACCTGTGTCATCATCTACGATTTCGCGCGACCATTCCGAAGGATCCAAGGCGGTCGTGAGAGAAAGAGAGACCACTGTCAGCGCCAACAAAATTCCAAAGGGCAGAACAGCACGATAAAAGCTAACACTTCTCCGCGAGAATTGCAGAACACGGTTCACCCGCCACAGTTTGCTATACAGGGCACCATATATCATCATATATCCGATAGCAAAGAACCACGGATTCGCCATGCACGCACGGGTCAGTTGTTCTTCTGTCCAGCCGTAGCTTTCGTCAAATGAAATCAAAAATATTGATATTGAAAACACAACACAACCAAATGCGATCGCATAGAGAAAGCGAGGTTGGGCGGCCAACAGAACCGGATGTTCGCGATGCACATAGACCCAAATGATTGTGATTAGCCCGAGAAGAATGACAGTAGACATGAGCGCCAAGCCGAAGGCTTGCAATGCCGGATGGAGATAGTGCTGGTCTGGTAGATCTCGAAGTTCAGGTGCCAGCATACTACCGTTGGCATAAACAATGGGTTCGACGAGTTCCCAATCATTCAGACCTCTTCGACCGCCGATTACTCTCATGACCGGTTCACCAGGCTCGACTCCTGCCATTCTATATTCGCTTGTATTAGGCGCAGCTTTGAAGTTCATGATAGCCCATAGTGCAGTGTTAGGATCACGTGTACCGGGGCGGTCTGGGGAATCTGGAGAGAAACGAATCGTTTCTGCAGAGGCGCCGCGAAAAGATATAGAGCGAATCTTCTGCAAGTGCTCCTGTCCTGAAATGACGGTCGACGCATTAAACTTCTCCTTTGCCGCAATGCAAGCTCCTAGGCCAATGCTCATAACGGCATCTGCCACAAGACCTGACCCCCTGATGTAACATTGTCGATGACACAATATTAGTATGCAGGATAAAGAACAAGAACATACAATACACCGTTCCTTTCGTGCACTTACCAGTCGGGAATTACACTCGAAAAAAGTTCTGGCGTCGCCACGGCGTAGCCTGGTTCACCCTCAGGAATAGGATTTGCGCTATTCACTCTGTCCGCAAAGTTTGTGTTGGATTGCTGAGACCATGTCTTCAGAAATGGGTTATCGCTTGGATCAAGATAGTAGTCTTCTCCTGAAATTACCCAAACGCTTCCTTCTAAAATCTTTTTCACCGAGATTTCCGACGGATAATCGCGAAAAACTTCGATCGTTCCCATCCAAATCCAGAAATAATCGCCATCACTCATTCCAAGTTCGTCGGCTGCACGGGCCAATGAAACAAGATGCCTGATTACGGGATCGTCCATGGAAACAACAATCGTACGGTATCCCTTATCCTTTGCTTTTTGAAGGACCTGTTTCATTTCTTCCAGTAAGTCTTCGTGGTCCCCTTGGTATGGTTCCGCGTACCATCTCATCCCATTACTATCCATCTTGTGCGTAAGAGCCTCTCGCCGCTGGGTACCCACGTCCGTCGCGGGGTACAAAAAAGAGATATAATTGGTTCTGTTTGCAAATAGAAGAAATGAGACAAGGGCGTCCGTTGTAGCATGCAAATCTGGAAACACTTGACTAGAAAAAGGGTTGATTTTCTTTGATGATAACCTGTCGTTGAAAACGCGATATGCCACTAACGGAAACTGATGCGCTGTCGCCAAGGTACTGAGTTCCAATGCAGGTTGATCTGAAAATGGCCCTGCAATGGCACAAGGAATGACACCTTGTTCAGTAAAGGACTGGGCTGCACCGTGCCCCACGACACGAGAATCCAGGACACGAGCATCCAATTTTATTGGACAATTTGTCATATTTTCCAGCTCTTTAAAAATTGTAGGATTTCTCATGTTAAAGTGCTCCACCGCTATCAAAGCTGAAGCCATGTGCATTAGACCCCAGCTCACATTCGTACGATTCCAAATTCGAGAGATATCTTCGCCACTGCAAAGTTAAAAAGGGAGCGCATCAAAATTGATATGGGTAAGCGGTGTGATGCAAAATAACTGATGACAGCCTAGAGCCAAAAGTTTACCATAGACTAACTTACTCATATGTAAACGGAACATAGATGAACAATGTACACGTTCCATTTTCTGGGATAAGAGCCAGACACTGCCGAGCCGCAAAGAGATAATGATATAGTGACAAATAGAGGAAAATATTCTTCATCATGCTGGAGAAGGAGATTGTACTGCTGATATCTAGTAGAGCTTAATAGTTTCCGGCGTGGCTAGGTCAACTATTTCCGCTCTCGCTCTCGTTCTACCTCTTATTCTTTCTTTGATCCACCGTCTATCTTCGGTTCTGTTTCACCAATATCAAAGCGGATAAAATGAATGAGAATCAGCTCGTTCGCTCCAAGCTACAACAAGCAATCAAGCAAAGAAGAGAACTGAATTGTGTGAACTTGCTTCGGCTGCCCACGACAAGTGTGCGCCTTTTCAAATCTGAATAACTGGGTGGAATCCAACTTGACAACTGGTGTTGTTCTCTACTACTCTACTACTCTAGTAGCTACTACTACTAGTAGTACTACTACTACGTAGTACTGTACTACCTGGTACTTTTACTCTACGACAGTAGCCACGAACCATCTAATCACACCTTGCTTGTGTTCAAAATTTGTTCATTAGTTACACAGCTCCTTCCTTCAAGGTGTTCATGTAAGAAGAATCCCCGGCTGCTTCAGTCGCTTTGCGTTGTGCTTGCCACTCTGTCACCTGTTCCTTGCCACTTTGCTGCAACAAAAATCGCTCGTAGCTTTCTTCTGGTGTACGTAGGAGTGTTTCCTCGCTCAAACATTCGAGTGCTGTGTTGACAATTAGCTCTGAAATGGATGGTTGACTATCTAGACTCTTGTTGCGCTTGTCTAAATTCTTGGGAATAGACGCCAATTGGTCCAATCGAATGCGATATCTCTTGGCATTTGGTTCTCCCGCAAACAATGGTGTCACTGCCTTGACGATGAATCGCCGAATCTTGACCGGATCCCACAAGGCTTCTTCCTGATCGGCATGGCGACCGTAAGCTTTCAATACCTCCAATCGATTCTTGGCAACAGGAGGCCCCTCCTTGCCAAACAGCAATCGATCTGCCATGGCAAAGCGCCATGGATCGGCAGCCCAAGCTCGTCCAATCATCACTCCCTTTAGTTTCGGCGATGCTTCCAATAACTCCTTTGCCTGCGCAATAGTATCGATTCCTCCGTTGAGACTAAAGGATAGTTCGGGATAATCTTCCGTCAGTCTAGACACTAACTCGTATTTTAACGGTGGAATTTTGCGATTGTCGGCGGGAGAGAAACTCTTTTGTAGCACCGCAATCCGGGCATGGACGTCAAAACTCTTGACGACACCATTGCTGGCCACTGTTTCAATGAATCGACATAATTTGCTATATTCTTCTTGTGGATTTAGATTGGCGTAGGATTGTTGTGTAAAAGGATGGTCAGTATCCGTGCCAATGCGGCATTTGACTGTTACTGGTAATCGGCCGTCTGTCCCTTCGAACATTGCTCTCGATACATCCGCAACCAGTGTGGCGTCGTCCATCAGAGCAGCACCAAAACAGCCCTTTCCGGCCACCTTGGGTGACGGGCATCCACAGTTCAAGTTGAGTGCGGTATAATCGCAAACACCTCGTTCGGCGAGTTCCACGACAGTCTTGGCCGTGTGATACATAATTTCGGGATCGGAACCACCCAGTTGCAGCGTCGAGGGCCCCTCTAGCGGAGCCACAGTTCCTTGTGCTAGAAACCGTTGAAGATACTGGTTATTGTAGTTGGCTTTGACTTCTTCTTCCCCAGCCGTCGGATGTTCCTGTCGATAGGCTTCCTTAGCATCTAGTTGTTCATGGTATACTGCACTGGCGCCGACCATTTCCGTGTAAACCAGTGTTTCCGACGAAATGAGCCTCACCAAGTGTCTGAAATGCCTGTCGGTGTATTCCATCATGGGAGCTAGAGATAACGTCGAGGCTCTGTCTAGCTGTCGTTGCTTTTCATTGTATATTGACTCGTTTGATTCAAACGGATCTTGAGCACTATCTTCCGGCGCTCGTGACAGGTGAAGACATCGTCGTTGCGCTCTGCGCAAGGAGGATATTCTACACGATTTTCTCACCGAAGTGCTAACAGATGCTGTAAAGGCAGCTCGTGATGAACAAATAATGGAGAAAAGCATGAGCACCACGGAAATACCAATACAAATTCTGCTGCCACGAATGTTGTGATAACGAATCATGTGTGATGCAGCAGGAACGCTTTTCTTTTCGAGATGTGACTGATCTGTTCTCCTGACTATCACTAACTACTAGCTCTCTATATGAAGTGAACCACTGGAAATGATTGAGTCAGTTAATTACAAGTAAACGTCATCTACTTCTACTACTCAATGTCATGTGTGATGCAAAGCAGAATGCAGAGCTGATGTGTTAGTGTGGCTGTGTGGCTGTTCGGTTGAAAATTAAATAAATAATAATGATGATGAGCATTACACACTATTATTTTTTTTTATTTTGGTCTGGGTCAAAAAATTCTCGACCCATTTTGACCGGTGGTCAAAACCTGACAAAAATAACACGTCTAATTTGTGGCTCCGAGATTGGGGCCACTATGCGCCTACATTGCTTTCTGGGCTGGCTAGCTAGCTACTTAGCTACTAGTAGTAGAGGTAATAGTCTACTAGCTACTAATGGTACCAAGTACTCGAGTTCTAGCTAGTAGTACCTAGTAGTAGTAGCTAGTAGTAGTCTACTACTACTAGTAGTAGTAGCTAGCTAGTAGTACTAGGAAACTCGGAATACTACTAATATAGGCTTTAAGTGAGGAGCACTAGTAGTAGAGAGGAGCTACTACTAGCTAGGACTGCCTCTCTCTACTACTCCTACTGTACCTGGTAGTAGTACTCGAGTAGTAGCAGTAGTAGTAGCTGTCTGTAGCCAGTTAGCAGCTATCCTTTAATATTATTTTTAGTCGTCAAGACTAACACTGTATCAGGGGCCACTGATATCTTTTGATAACTGCGCCAAGGATTTTTTCTAGCCTCGTCCTCATGCTTGGAAACGGAAATGTATATTCAGGCTCGGCAAGGCTACTGTTACCAAGGTATTGACTATAGACTTCATGACAACGAACACAATTAATTTACAACAGGCATTTCAAGCCAACGCATCCTTCAAAACACTGTCGTATCGCTATTGAAGCTACGCTCTCAAGGACTCGCGGATCGACTGCGGCTGCGTGTGGAGCGCTTTTTGCTCTTCTTCCTTTTTCGTCCACTACTTCCACGCCCATGACTGCGCTTCCGATTCTCCCGCGGCTTATTACTTCCAGGCGCGTTTACTCCCCTGCTACCAGATGCTTCCTCGCTGTGCTCTTTCACGCCTGCAGCATCAACTGTCTTCTCTTTGCGCGAAGCAGGCGTGTCGTCGTAGTCCCTCTTACGATCTGGGCTGCGACTGCGACTCCGACTGCGGCTTCGGCTACTCGTACTACTGTAACTCCGACTGCGGCTTCGGCTGCGACTAGTGCTATGGCGAGAGCTCCACCGGCGATCATCTCGATCTCGTCTGCGGCCTCGAGGAGAACGACTGCGAGATCGAGACCTTGATCTGTCTCGACTTTTTCGCCGGCTTCTGTCGCGCATCCTACTTTCACTCCTGCTGTAGCTGCGGGAGCGGCTCCGTTCTCGCGGGTATCCATAAGGGTCGCGATCCAAATCCCGCCCATAATATCTGTCCAGGTCATCGGGTCCTCTACCGTACGGAGGAGGCGGTGGCGGTGGAGGCGGAGGAGGAGGGCCGCCATAGCGATCGTCCCGGAATCTGCCACCTCCGCCGTAGTAATCGTAGTCCCGGCCATAACCCATGGGCGGAGGTGCTGGTCCACGAGAATGCATATGAGGAGGCGGTGGGGGTGGAGGGGGTGGACGATGTCCAGCTGGCCCACCGAAGCCTGGAATATTGGGCTCCCTGCAAATACAATACTTGGGACGGTAACCACAAGTTGCACATCGTTCTCCATGTGCCATGGATGGAGGAGGAACGAGTACCTTGCTGGTTTTGCTAGCTCCGGCTGAATTGCTTTCTGCAATTTTTAGGGGTCGTCCATCGACCTGGTGCTTCTTATCTGAAGTGAGGATTGACCGTGCTACAGGTTCGGGCAGTGTGACAAAACCAAAGCCCCGCGACCTTCCAGTATCGCGCTCGGTAGGAATATGGCACTCGAGGACATTCTCGCGACCACACATGGACGCAAAGAACTCGTGGAGGGACGAAGGCGTCGTCGAGTATGCCAGGTTACCAATATGAAGCTTGATAGCTGGAGGACGGTCACCTCCGCCCATAAGGTTGTTAGCAGCTGCTGCGGCGGCAGCAGCTGCATTTTTGCGTTTGTTGCGACGTCGGCTGCTCTTGGATGGAGACTTTTTCGCATCGTCGCCTTTATCATCACCACCCTTGTTGCTACCTTTAGCTCCGTTATCTTCTGTTTCCCCGTTTCTAGATTTTGAATCGGCATTCGCCATTTTAAAGTCGAGATCCTTAAGTTGTATAATGACACTATCCTCGAATTTATCGCGCGAGGCCAGTTTATCAATGGAATTTTGAAGTGAACGAACTTGTCCGTCGAACATTGTAAGTACACAGCTGTCAGCTCCCATGGAGTAGTAGCGGTCTTCAATCTCCATCGAAGTGCTGTATGCATTAGCATCAAAGAAAGTTTGCCAACCAATGTATTCCGGCTCGACGCCTTCTGGTGCCTCTGGAGGAGTGTAACGAATTCCTCCCTTGGAAGCCTTTGTCCAAAGCTTTCCCAATGAAAAGTGATCCTTGAGTCCGTCGTGTAGGAATTGCAGCATCTTCTCCAATTTTCGAGAAAACATGTAGGTAAGGTAGTTCCTAAGCATTTTCTGATGCGTAACAGTCATCTCAATGGGCTGGCGAGGTGTGATATCTAGGTTGCTCTTAACATCAGCCGGTGGCATTGTGGCAACGACCGCCACCGTTAACAAGATTGGATGGTAGGGTCCGTCACTTGTCGCATTCGCCATCATTTTCTTTCCGCTCTGCAATTGCACGAAAGGCTCTTTGGAGGACTGAAATGCCTCCCGTTCCAACAAGGCCAGGCGATCCTCGGTCCACCAATTCTTGATCGCTTCCTGGTCCGTTGAGTCATAAACGCCTCCACCTTTCACGTGAGCCTCACTATGCGGTGCTTCGTAGTCATTCGGGCGGTCGATGTTTCCGACCGCGTCAGACAATCCCCAACCGATTTTCATTTCATCCAATGGGTTATTGACTTGAGCAAAACCGTACGACAAGATGAGATATTGATTATTGCGGTTTCCGTAGGAGCAGTAGACCTGCGAACCTTTCTTAACTTTTTTGTGAAGGACAGCTCGGGGAGGGTGCGGTTGTTTACTGTTGGATTGATCAACATCCATTCCACTTGCCTCTTCAACTTTCATTCCATTCTCCTCGTGAATCGTCGAGGGGACGCAGGGCTCCCATGTGACTTGGTGGGATTCGACTTCATGGTTTACCATATCCATCAAGGGAATCATAACGCCAAGCTCGCCCCAGATATCGGGAGGTGATTGCAAGTCAGTGTCGTTTTCACGGACATGTGCCTCGGCATTCTCTTCTCCGTCATTGAGGTAACAATGTTGTGGCAACATACGAGATTGCTGACATACCGCAGCCCAAATCCAACGTTCCCATGTGAGAAGTCCAGGAGGAAAGATTGTTGGGAATCTATGCAGAATACCTGCTTCAATCAGGGCTATAAACTCCGCGGCCAATTGCATAGTCACGGCTGCCACTTCCTGCAACGGGGCCCATCCGGGGAAGCATCCTGCCAACAGAGCCAACTCGTTGCGTTTCCAGGAAAGTGGCAACGCCACAGATGACGGAAGCGTTCGAGCGTAGGGAGCAAAGGAGGCAGGAGATCCGAGAGGCTTAATGGTATCTTTCGCCACGGCCAAGGCATTGCCGTCGTTGCTGTCTTTGGCGGTCTGGATTTCACCGGCAATGTAAGAGTTTTCCGATGCTACCATTGGTGACGGTTCGTTGGAGAATCGTTGGTGAATCAAAAAGGCCAGGACTGGTGCTCGCGTCGATATTGTTCCAGCAGGAGCCAGCGTGTAGTTCGCGTTGGCATCCAGGTGCTCCAGTTTCTCCGTGGCTTTGGTGTAGGCACTTTCGGCCCTTTTCCTTTCCTGCAGGATCTTAACCAGCAGATTTGTCCCCGAGTTACGCTGAACCTTTTGCTTGTATTTGGACTCGCAGATTGTTGTATTCTCAAAGGCGTCCCAGAAATTGGATTGAGAATCCGCAGCTACATCGGTAGTGGCTTTACTGCAGCAGGCCAAAACTGCCTTGGCGGCATCGCTGGAGGCTACCAAGTCGGGAGTTATCATGGCCGACCGAGGCATTGTTAACATTACATCACCCGGTTTCATTTCTTTGGTCGTTCTTACTTGACATCCCATCGTACGATCGTAGAGGGCTCTATCCGATTCGTTATCGACAAGTCCGACGCGTCCATTCGCATCTTTTTGTTTGTTCGTCAGCCCGGCACTTCCCGGCGGAGGACCAAAGGCTAGAACGGGTGCGTTCTTCGTCCCATCTGTGGCTTCCCCGTTCACAATGCAAATCGAAGGATGAACATCTACGCCAGCTTCTTCCGACAGCCACTGTCGGAAGGTGGTTAACCGATTGGAGAGAGCCATTGCGGATTTCTTGGCCATTTCCGCTCTCTGCTCTTCTCCGACATCCCCTGTCGTTGTCGGCGTCGTTGTTGCTGATGATGGCAGCTGCTGCTGCTGTTGCTGCTGCTGCCCTCCTATCAGTGAATCATACGTAAAAGTATTATCATTATCACCGTTCATAACCGGGGGACTGTTCGTCCCTCTTGTCCTTCCCGCCATTTCGTCTGAGAGTAAGTTGGTTTGTTGCTTGTTTTTACTCCGTCTGGAAATGATGCAGTTCAAAAGTAAAAGTAGACCTAATACTACTATATACCGAATACCGAATACTAGTTATCAGTAAAAGATAAACAATAGGTGCGGCTGAGAGCTGAGAATACGAGAGAAATATATTGAAATTGCGTCGTTTCCAAATGCTTTAGTAAAAGCTTGTCCTATCCTATCATTCAACAAAACAACTTACAGTTAATGGTTGTTCATACGTTTATTTGCGCTGCTAATACTATCTTCTTGACGGGTGAGTGAGTGAATGTTGATGATTATTAATCGAGTTGTGCTCTCTAGCTAGCTACTAGCTAGACTAGTAGACTAAATACTGGGACTAGCTAGCTAGCTAGAGTAGCAGTTGAGTACTGTACCTGGTACACCCTACGGTACTCTAACTAGTACTCGTAGCTAGGAGTAGGTCTACCGGTCCTACTGTGGTACTGTTTTCATTAATTTTAAGGCTGTGGTCGCTGTGCAGCGGCGCGGGAGGACGAGCGGGGTGTACGTTTTTTAGAAGAATGGGTTGATTTGTGACGACCAGAAGGACAGACACTCATGGCCCTCTGGTCGGTGATTGGTATTATTTTCGCTCTGGTTACCAATGCCATTAGTTCTATTATTACGATAGTACTTTAAGCCACTCTACTACTAGCTACTACTCGAGTAGCTAATAGCTACGGTAGTCTATGTTGGCGAAAGTACCTAAACCACTGGTTATGGGTCCTATGAATCCTACGTTTCAAGGCACTACTAGTAGTATCTAGTAGGACTGACTGATATCAAATAGTGATATCAGAGTCCTCTCACTTT
>Ga0100402_1000712_pt1 | contig 39021 bp, 40 predicted proteins | sample CryGeyme20150102_FD_80419 | JGI IMG/M metagenome (GOLD analysis project Ga0100402, IMG submission 80419) | Groundwater microbial communities from Crystal Geyser aquifers in Utah, USA - Crystal Geyser metaG 2015-0102 | ecosystem: Environmental > Aquatic > Deep subsurface > Groundwater | place... | reverse complement strand
GAATTTGATGCCGTCGTAGACGCATTTAGAGGCTGCACCGTACATCTCGTGGGTGGTGGTGACCATGGTATTGACGGAGGCGATGAGAGCGAGGACTGCCAAAAGGGCGATGACTTTCATGATTAAATTAACTTTATGCACATATCTTATTCAGTGCGTATTTCCATTTAAATAACTAGGGTCAGTTACCATATTTCCAATTTCCTTGTATTTCATAGAATAGCAAAGATGGAATCCTTAAATTTGATAAACTGTAAACTATGAAGGAAAAACTCTCAATAAAGGTTGATTTTAGAATATCATTTGACTCGGTCTTTCAGTTGTTTTATTTGTAGACCAAGTTCGATTATTACTTAGTTAAGCCTTTTGATTTATGTTTTCAGGCTCAGGTTCTCATTCTTATGTCTTCCTAAAATTCCTGCCATATTTTAGATTATTTATTTCTGGTTTATGATGGTTTGTGCCAGGCTTTTCTTGCCTTCACTCTCAAATTCAAACATAGATTCGAAATTGTTCATATTTTTGGCAATACGACTGACCTCCTCAGTCAATGTGAATTGTAAAAGCTCTATTTCTTTGAGTTTCTTCATCTAAACGACCTTTATCTTTTAAAGGTCAGTCTCCAGTTATTTTATTTTCTCCTTCTGAACATTCATGTTTATTGTATAATCCCTATATTCGAATTTCAGCTTTTTTAGCTCCTGTTCACGTGCTTCCAAAGCCTATGTTGCCTCTTGCAGTCTTTCCTTCATCTCTACCATATCTAGTTTCTCATCTTTGCTCACCGCATCCCGATATTTTTTCTCCAGTAGTTGATAGCTGATATGAGCCTGTTCGATCTCACCTCTAAGTGATAAGATTTGATCTTTATTTCTTCTGATGTCTTCATGGTTTCGTTGTTCTTCTGTTAGCCCCGAGTAGTTGCGGATAGTTGCATAGCTCTCCTCAATTTATTAGTTTAGTAATTTGAAAAATTAAGATAGAGGAGCATCCTGCACTGAATAAAGAGATAAATACTCTACATTTTGTTGAGGCTCCATTGTCCAGGCTCTTCAAAAGTTGGCAATTTAAAGAAAGGCTTAGTGGGAGCATATTTTTTATGCATGATATACTATTCAATCTGCTTGGTGATTTACTTTTTCTCATGGTGTACAAAGCCCGTACTCACGATGTTGAGATCTTTCCAAAGCAAACATTTTCTATATATCAGAGATTTCATAAATTCCTTGATGATCTTGTCTTTCATATTCATGAGCTTGAACATAAGTTCAGGAATATTCACCTTCTACCCTTTTTATTTCTAGTTTACTATGTCCCTTTCGTATTGATTCAATAGCTTACTCCAAGAAGAGCGAAGGTCAAGTGAAAAATAGGGCTAAGCAGCATTAAGTAGCTCGGTCATCTCGTTGAGACTGATGTCACAAATTCTGCCTACATATCGCCTAGTTTAAGACTCTTTAGACCCGCTATCGACTCCCGTACTGCTTTGCAGAAAATTTTTTATGTACTAAGTTTGTCGAATCATTAAAGGTTTGAGGTTATTGAGTGCATGTGAAATATTAACCATGGATCCCGAGATATCACGATAGCTTTAAAGAGATGATCGAGCCTAGACCAGATTTGAGAGCTCTTTTCGCAGTTCCTGAGAGCTAGTGACCTGACTTTTCATGCTTAAGTTATAAATAAGCCATATAGTCTTATCGAATTTATTAATCAGCATTTGGTCAGCACATATAGTATCATTAGAAAAATCATCGGGGAAATGAAAATTTCAAACGCAGCAAATAACGAATCTTTATCTGGTTGGAGTCATAAACTACATATTCGTTAAATTATAAGCTTGTGTTTGAAATACCCGTTGGTTCTATCTTGCCACTCGCCATTTTCACTCCTTCCTCAACCTCCTCAAATACCTGGGGACTTGACCGTCCAACTCCTTTCACTGAAGAGTATTCCTCAGTCATCAAATTGGCATTGTAGTCTGCATAATATTTCTCCATTGGTAGTCCCAAGGCCACCTCACATAGCAAGAGGCAACCCACAGGATTAGTCTTTGATGCTTTGCAGTATTGGGCTGATTTGCTGGCAATATCAGCAAAATAGATTCCCTTTCCAAACATGTAGCCTGTAACTGGAGCTTCGGGAGGAGCAACTCTGAGACCTTGACTGAGAATGCCAACATAGTTAGTGAGTCTGGATCCATGCCACAAGAGATGTCTATTGCCGATATCTATTTTATATTTTTATTGTTATGATGTCGATTTGATTTCGAATATATCTATGACTTCTACTTTAAAATGCTTACTGTGTTTTTCAGCTTGAGTGTTTGAGACATATTCAATAATTTTGTTGTACATGGGTGCTCCTTTTTCAAGAGGAACAATTTCAACTCCTAATTTAGCATAGTTTGTATCTACCACACTCATTTCTGTGCTGGGAATTTCGTTGATTATTTTTGTGAAGTATTGAATATCCTGAATAGATTGTAGCATCTCCAGTTTATCCTTGATCTTTTTCTCGTTGTCTAATTGAAACCCTGAAATGTTTTTCATTCCGAAATCATGTGGGATATGCGTATAGAATAAACTGCTGTACTTATTAATTGTCTCACTTCTCCTCTGGCCTCTGACTTCATCAAGCAACAATCTCAAAGTTTAATACCCCTTGATTATGCTTAGTTTGTCCATTTTCCCCAAAGGCATTTTCTTGGCATCATAGCCAGCTTCCTTCATCTGGTTGCTCATCATCGTCATATCGAACAAAAGCTTGATGAGACTTTCAACCCTTTTCTCGAGCCGGCAAACAACTTGATTTTTCTTTTTTGTTAGTTGTGGGTAATAAAAGTTTGTCCTTTCGTTTTAGTATGCTACTTAAACCTTCTTATAGCCGTTTTGAATTCTTTAAAGAACTTTAGTGTGAAAAGCTTCAATTGCTTCATCAATAGAGATGGGCCCTATTTCAGCCATTTGACCAACCATACCCACTCTTCCCCACCTCGTGAAGAAGAAAAAATGTTGGGAATCCTGTAGTTCCTGAAGGACTTGCACTATATAAAATCTATTAGTATTGCTTTATAAATTTGAGAAACTGTAGGTTGCAGAAAAGGCAAACCCTTTATCGTCTACATAAATTTTGACTTGGTTCGGTCGAGGGAAATATTTGTCGATGAGAGGAACCTGAGGAAGTGCTGGTCTTCTTGGAAGGTTGCTGCCCGAAAATGAATTACTACGAATTCTATCGTTGAGCTTGTTGATCCTGTCTAACTTGTGTGATATGTCTTAAATCTTTCCGTACTCTTTCTCAATGGCTTGCTTGAGCTCTTCTGGTTAAGCCTATAAATCATTCCTGCCGTTCCTTTTACTGTTATTTTATTTCTCATCCATACTGTTCGCCTTTCTGGCTTTGTTGACCTCTTTATTTTGTTTAGGTACTTTGATCAACTTTCTGAAAAAATCTTATCTTTTCTATTGCTACGGGATCAAAGACTCAATTTAGACTACCTTGGGCCGAGGTACTCTTTCTTTTCGGGGCTTCTTGGTGACAGGTGATTCTTTGACAATTTTTGGTTCAGGTTTTTCTTATTTTTTTGGAGGTCGCTTAGGAGGAGGACGTTTATATTCTTTTTATTCAAGAGTTTACTATGGCACTTCTTCAATAAAAATTTACTAAACTCGACCTTTGGATCTTCTTCCCAACATATACTTTGTAATCTTCCTTAAACTGATCACCTTGGTGTTCGATAAAATGATTTAATGAAATAAGCAAACACAAGATAAATCCTATATTTCTCTACAAAGTAAGAAATAATAGTAAGTTGGAATAATATATCAAAATAGCATAAATCATCGGCTTGGATGAGGTCTACATTCACATGATTTTCTATCTCCACTTTTTACTTCAATTTTTCCATAGTCTTATCATAAATATAACTTGGCAAATAGAAGTCAGATGAGCCAGCAAAATAATCACACTAGTCGATTTAATGATTCCAAAAGCTGTCTTTCCTCCTATCAGAGGTAGTCCACTATCAAGAAAAGTCCCTAAAATAACAAGGAAAAATAGTTCTTCATCCCCAATATCAGTAAGCACATGAATCCTATTGAAAAGTACATTAGCTAATTTTCTATTAAGGCAGATGACTCGAAACAAAGTATCCAGCATCGTACTCCACATATCACCACATCAAGAGAAAAAATAACAGCTAGAGATCACCCAAGGTCAGTCGATATCAATGAATTCAGCAGCTATGGAATTTTAGATAAAGCACCATAAAAAGTATGTGTAAATTACCATTCGATAGCTGCTGGGAGCAGTGAATAACGGCTGGAAAAATTGAGCAAATTGTAGAAAGACTACAGTTTGCTGAAACAAAAAATCAGCCCACACAAGAAATGCATGACAGGAGGAGATTTCACCTCGAGAGCGGTTTATCATCCAGTCAAGGAGAACAAAGTGTACATAACTGAATAGGACATTGACAAAGAAATCAAGCACACACACATAAACGAAAATGGAAGAAAATACTATGCTGACTTGTATCTTCTCAAAAAAGGAAGATAGAACATCATGAGTTCTCTGTCAAATGCGGGAAAGATAGTTCTTGGAAGCAATGAATCAGGATCAGTCGATCAAGGGTTTGGAAAATTGCCATATGAAGAGAAAGTCAGAGCTAAGGAAAAATAGTTTGTCTGCTAAAAAAGTAGGTATATTTTGATACAGTTACGAATGAAAGATAGAGAAAAAGGAATAAGATGATCAAAGGTAGGAACCTGAATTGGAATGTCTACTATGACATACTGGCATTGTCTTCTTCATAAAAGGCGAAGATAAAAGGCATGAGCAAGTTCCCAACCAAATTTGGAATCGCCTGATTAAAGAGCTATTTTTCTTAATTCCTTCTTGAACTATCTTCCATCACAGCAAGTTGGCAAAAATATTCCAAATTCTCTACAGTTTTGCATTTTGATGCTTTAAGACTATTGAAACATATCTATGCTCCAATCTACAACAACACAGCCTGTTTCAGTAGAAATTTGAGCTTTAGATAAAAAATTATTGTTTTATTGTACAATTATAAGCAAATTGATGATCGAAACCACTATTCGAGTGAACAAGGAAAGGTACCCTTTTGACTAAGTCCCTGAGATAGGTCATCTCATCAAAGTTGAAGATGTCCAGAATTTCAGCCGCTTGAATAGTCTGACTTAAAAGAAGAATGAAATGATCCTCAAGAACAAACTCATTAAAAGTTCATACATAATCGATTTAATCAAGATCTAGCAAAATTCGCTGTCTCTGCACTACATCTACGAGTATGTACCCTATTCTTTTGAAAAATACATTCACAAACATTACCAAATCCCTCCACAAAATATCGTGAAAATGAGTAGCAAGCTCTTCCTAAAAAAAATTACATATGAGATCGCCATGTTGATTTCATATCTCATAGACATGAAGATTGAGATTGATATCAGTATTGATAACATGGGACTGACGCATGATGAAAAATTGAAGGTCTTCATGAACCATCGATGCAAAATGGGCCACAAGACATAAATTAGCCTAGTTGCTTACTACAACAGCAGAAAATAAAAAATTCTCAACTTTTTGGAGCAATAACTCAATAAAATCATAGATAAAGACAACAGTCTTGGCTCAGGCATTAAAAATAATAGTTTTTTATCTTCTGGCTCTGACTAAGAGTCTTTCTCATACAATAACTATAAAACCGCCAGAATGAGTTTATAGGCTAGGGGGTTTGATCATTTCGGATGCTTACAAACTCCTCAGCCTTCCTCATAAGCGGGGCAATCTTTTGCTGACTATTAAAGTAGTTTATTTACTTCTCCAAATTAAACAACTTCTAGTATTTTGGAACCAAGTACCAAAATCAAGCCTCCCTAAAAAAAATACAGTCGACAGACAACGCACAACATCGGAAGGGATTCAAGATAGATCAATAATTTAAGGAAAGAGGCTATGAGCAGCAACAAGGAGAAGAAATACCATAAGAATACTTTCCAGTTTGGAAACAAATTTGAATAAAATTAGTTGCCAAAAAAGAGGTTTGATCAAGGCAAGTCTGATACCAAGTCCTTCACTCATTCAAAGTCCGTCAGAATATAGCTCGAGCAAAATAGAAATGGAAATACAAAGAAAAACAGGAAAGACTCCTATAAAGTAAAAGTTACGACTTTTCATGAATATTAGATGGAGGATTGTGATCCAAGGGACTTATTTGGAAACATTCCGAAAAATGAAGAAGACATAATCGACTATTTTGCTAAAAATGCAAAAAATAGATAGCAGCAAACAACTGAAGAAGATAAAAAATATAGGAATCAAAATACTGAACCTCAAACTCCTCAAGATCTCTAAGCTCCGGTATTCATTCGAAAATAATCAATGCCAGAGACAGCAAACTACAATAATGCAGATATGAGAACCTTAGAGGACAAAATTAGAATGGCAAAATAGAAAGCTCAACAAATGGTGAGCAGATACAAAAAAATTAAAAAATCTGTCTCAATGATGGAAGAGCCCAAGTTTAGCTTTGAATGATCCTCCCTCTTATTTTAATAACTGTTTGTCGCATTTCATCATGATTGTTTTATTGATGCTTATCTGATTACTCTGCCTTATTATATTTCAAAAGCAATGTAACTTAAGCAACAGGAGACTTCTCTACTGGTTCATCGACCCCGAAAGAGAAGAAACTTCAATTTAGAGTCTAAACCATAAGAAAAGAGCCAAAACTTAAAAGCACTACATAACACTCTGCTATGTTAAAACTCATATCGCAAGAAACAACTTGTCGTTGAACGTGCCTCGGTAAGTAAGCTCCTGGCACATAATCGAAGTGTATCCAGAAGACAAGGCTCAGAAGTGAGTAAGGAAAAAGAAAGACCAATGAATTTTTACATCAACATCGAAAGATTAAAGAATTTAAGAATTACGCAGAATAAAGATCAATAGTATCGAAGAAGCCGAAGCAACTTTGCCTCCAATGTGAATCCTAGTAAAGAAAAAGGGACAGTTGAAAGGAGAAGCGAATTATTAAAGCGCTACAACATGAATAAAAGGCAGCATCAGTCTCAATAGCAACTGGCCTACTAATCAGCCCATAGGATTTCAAAATAGAGATAAGCCCCTCAAAGCAAAGCCAGAAACAGGTACAAAACGGAGATGGGATAGGAAGTTAAACATGCTCCTGAAGTTCAGTCAAAACATCCTAAGACGAACAGCGTCTTCAAGAGAGCTGCCCACGAGCCAGTACTCAAGGATCGCACATTTATTGAGGGATATTTAAGAGGAAAGCAGCTCGGAAGAGGAGGTTTCTCTAAAGTATGGGAAGGATTCAATTTCAAGACTAAAACGTTTTATGCAGTCAAAGAGATAGACACGACAAATAAATATCAAACACATCTGACTGAAATCTGGTTTGGGAATTTTTTCTTTGAAAATGGCTAGCCTCGGAAGCAATATTCAGACCACGAGGGCATAAATAGTTTGATCAGAATGTATAACTATTCAATAGTTGATCCTCGCGCCTTCATAGTCTATGAGAACTGCAACGGCTCACTAGGAAACATGCTTTACGACATTTATGAAGAAGATAGGGACGATGATATAAGTGAAGACGACAAGTTATACATGATAAAGTACAAACCACTTTACAACGAGCTCAGGAAAAATACCTCTTTCATCAAGACAATGATTTATCAGATCGCTCAAGCTCTGGATTTGCTTTCGAAGCATAAAATAGTTCACTCTGATATAAAGACAGAAAATATTCTCCTTAACCTTTTTTAAACTGACCCCAAGTATGAATTCAAGTTGATCGACTATGGCTCAAGCTTTGTGTTCGAAAACCTCAAGCAATATAAGTTAGCAACACCTGAGTATATGTGTCCATAATTATTGAACTATATTCTCCATGAAAACAAGAAGGCCTGCAAAGAAGATATGCTTGGATTTGTCAAAAACTATGAAAATACATCGGCAATCGATGTTTGGGGATTAGGGTGCATTCTGATTGAGCTTATTCACGGACTCCCTCTTTGGCTCAGCAACAAAACGAAAATACTGATAAATGGGAAATACGAAACCAAAAGAGGTCTTTTTGCAGTTAACGATCGATCATTTGCTAAAATTCTTGATCGACAATTGCACGTAGTATAAAATTTTGATGCCTTTCTGAGAAAATAGGTACTTTTGTGGTTACTCAGAACAATTCCGGTATAGCCTTAGACGAAAATTTAAAGACTATTATCAAAAGGATGCTTATAGCTGATCCTCTGCTAAGAATCAGACCCTATGAGATAATCGCGATGCTTGATGGCAAAGTCACATCCTGATTTTTTATTATCATAATTATTTGTATTCATATCATAATTATAAGAGAAAAATGAATGCAGCTGAGCAAAGTCAATGTAGCTAACTTCAATATACAGATCAAGTAGATACAAATATTCTTGAAAATACATACAACTACTCCATAATTAGATTCGATCAGCTTGCCCATGCCGAAGAATCAATCATAGATCGCACTGACAAGAAGGAGAAATTTCAAATACCCGAATTAGTTAAGAAATAGCTGTAATTGTTAATGAATCAACACATAAATCATTGATTTCATTTCCTTCACTCTTATTATGCCTACCTGGGGTCGTTCACTTTTGTGGTCTAGCCTTTTTCCTTTTTCTTAGATTCATTCAAATATATATCTCTAAGTTGCCTCGGAACAGAGCCTCCAAGACCATATGCAAAAGATGCCACCGCGATAATGAGTAACAACCTCCAAAAGATCTTTGTGATCATTTTGCTAAAAAATTAGATGCGTGACTTCGATGTCTATTCGATGGTTTACTTAACTGAAGATCTTATCTTGTCACTTCCTTCAGCAATTTTATCCTTGCTAGAACCAGCGAACTCAGATAATTTCTTTTTGTAAAGGTCGAGCATTTATTCCATCAGTCCCATTTTTTGATTCACATACTTGTTGTTTTATTATTGGAGTTTTTTGACTTTTTAGCGGATATAATCAGCACTTTTGCTCCTCTTTTATTTTACTGAGTTTCTCATTCGGTTTAAAAAATTGCTTTTCTTCCCTTCTAGTTAGTTTATCTGGGCTGAAGCTTGCTATTTGAACTTTTAGGCTTGCTATGATATTGCAGATTGGGCCTTTTATGAAACTTTCTTCTTCTCCCCTTCGAGTTTCTTTTCAAGCTCAGATAGCTGCTCTTTCCAATCAACTGACTTCTTCAAGGACTCCAGCTGGTCCTCGAAGAAGGATGATTTTTGTTTTTTTCCTGCCTTTTTGTCGACTTATTATTTTTCTGGTATATTTCCCGATTTATCTGTTTCAGCAGGTGCTGATTCCTAAATTTAGTGTCCCTATTGTTTCTCATTCTCTTTGTCGCTTTGCATTTTGCTAACCTACTTATGATGATCCTGATGATGTGGATCTAGATATGTCTTCAGGAAGGCAAACCTACTGTTAAGGGGATTTAATTTGCTGATATCCTTGAAAACACTACTGAATCCTGTTTAGGGAACATTACTTTTAATGAAAGATTTACCAAGCTGGTTTCCCAGTCGGCCGACAATCTAGAACAATTTTTTACTCATCTCAATTAATTATAAATTGTCTCAATAGCACAATAAGCAAGAACAATTAAGGTGGCTATCATTAGTTTTCGTGTTTTGTCTTGTTGGCCTCTTTGATGATCCAGGTGATGAACATTTTTGTTTCTTTTCTCGATTTTGGTAGCAGCTTGAAGGGAATCATGTTTAACATCTGAATTGTTTGGTTGATTTATATATTTAGCTTGCGGAGATAGTAAAGCCATAGAAGGAGGAAGGCCAGACCTGAACACACAATAAAGATATAGAGCAGTATACTGCATAAATTTATTACGTTTTTGCCAGAAGAGCCTAGCTAGTTCTCCCAAATTTGTAGCATGTTGACCAGATTCGGGACAGAATATTTTCGATTAGCTATGGCGATCTAATTGCTCAAGGAAGGCTAAGGAGTAATCAGATATTTAGAGTATGCCTCATATCCACTTTTCAACTTACTTCCAACTACAGTCTAGCACTCAAGCAAATCAGCAGCCGACAAAGTTTGCACTAGACAGATATCTTGGAAGTAGAGATTAATGTAGGATGTCCCTGAGGCGGCCATGCTGGTTGTATATACTCCTAAATTGAACTGCTCTGAGGTATGCTCGCTGAGCAAACCTCTGTGCTCATTTGTCAGCTAGCTGAAAATAGCTGGCAGGTTGGCTGAGAGAGATAGGTTGGAGTTGGCAACCTCCAGATTCATGTACATAGTATTGTCGACAGTGATTTCAGTGGCTGTTTTAATCCATTGGTTTTTGAAGAAGCTGAAGTTGGTGTAGAAAGACCTTGTCATGATGATAACGGAGGAAGAGAAGAGAAGTCCATAGAAAAGCAACCAAAGGACTTTTAATGCTGTCAAGTTAATTTTGCTTAGAAGAGTCTCCTTTTTGTTCTTAGATATCAAACTCTTTCTCACCTTCATCTGCTCCTATATTTATTCCTCATCGTTGCCTGCCGGGTTGTTTCTTTTTGCCGAAAATTCCTCAAAGTCATCCTCATCCTCATCCAAAGGCACTCCCTTCTGCGTCAGCTCCCTTACTGTCATGTACTGTTTCAGATATATCTAGCAGTGATTGCCCAAATGTGTGACGTAAGGGATAGGAATATCCAAAAACCAGATCATTATGTCATACCTCTTCTTGTCGACTTTGAGAGATATAAAAATCCAGTAGAACATCATCAGGCAGGTTATGCCAAGAGCGCCCCCTCCAAAGAAAAAGGAAAGGGAAGATTGATCTTCGAAGGCTGTAGGGTATCTGAAGAATGCAGGGTAGATGCTGTTGAAGTAATTATTAAAGACAAGGATGACTGTATCGGTGGTGCTGGGGTTCTAGAAAAAGCCCACCAGTCGAGAATTGAGTAAGATGACAGCATCTCTCAGACTTTTGACCTCAGTGACATTATTCTCAAGCACTAGCTAGACCTTAGTGGTGGTATCAAAGGTGACACTATGATTGTGATTGTGAGCTATTATGTTTGTATAATTTGTGGTGTTGTACAAAGCTGCCCATAGATTGGCAGTCAATCGAGTGTACTATTCAGCTCTAAGGTTGGTTTGCTGCATGTATAGATCAATTGATCCAAAATTGGAGATCTCGATCTGCAGATGCGCAATGCTGATGCCAAAGAGGCAGATGATGAAAAAGGTGGAGACTGTTCTAAGGTTCCCTACTTCTTCGTGGTTGAGATTGGTATTGATAGCTGATCTTAGTTTGGCCTGATAATTTTCATCATCAAACTTGAATAGCTATCTTTCATCTTCTTCAGTCTAGAGTGCTGCCACTTGAGAATACTCGTTATTTTCATTCGAATAAGAGTACACCATTTTGATTTCATTGTTCAGTAAGCGCATAGTCTTTATTTTTTACTTGAGAACAAACCTGGACTACTCCTCTTCTAAATGCTTGGTCTATGCAAGCTGCGAGATCAGCATATCCAAAGCATTTGGATTTTCGTATATTTCCATTACAGTCTAGTCGAACATATTCTCTGTGGCAGAGTGATTGGAACTGAGCTCGTGGTCAGAAATACGATTCTGGGTTCTTCGGTCGTACCTGGATATGGTGACCTTCCAGCCAATATCCTTCTCAATATCAGCTATCATCTCGGACTACTAGTCATCAGCGTCATCAGCTTCGTACTCCTTGCTCATCGACCCACTGATGGCCTCTATTTGCACTAAACATTCTTTCTCTATTTAGTTGATGCTTATCAACCCCAAAGCTCCATTTTGTTTCTTGAAGTACTCCGACCTCCAATCTTTCAACCCGATGTCAGACATATAAACTCTATGGAAAAATTATTCAGTAATTTTGAAGACCTACTTAAATGTGTTCAAGGCCACCAAATTGTAATCCGTTATTCTGCCTACATTATCAACTAAAAAGACGAGTTTACTATTGTTTGCCGATGATAACTTGTATATCACATGCCAGTTGCCATGCTCTTTCTGGACGAGTTCACAAGTAGCTGGGATTAGGTGGTTGAACTTATGCCTGATGAAGCACTATCTTTCCTTAAGGTTACTATTGAAAGATAAGCAGTGTGCTTCGTTGGAAGTGAATAGGTTAGGAGCTATCAAGCTGAGTTCTTTGTCATAGAGCTAGGTCTTCATGTATCCTGATACCTCTGTGAAAAGGAGGTTGGAAGTCATAATGCGAGGGATGCTCGATCTTGAGGCATACTGGACGATGATGGCAGGAGTTGTTCGCTTGTCCAGAGATTCATTATGCTACCATTGCTCCTGCTAATTTTTGTTCTCAAGTTGTTTGTCCTGGAAAATTTTCCTAGCATTGGATAGCAGTTCTTTCCCCTCAGTATAGTCTTCATTGACTAAAATCAAATAATGTGCATAGCTGTATAAAACTTCACATGCGGAGCTGCTAATTTTGATAATTTATTTGTAGTTTTAGATGATTGCATTACCTGTTTAAGTTATTTGGGAGCCAACAGCATTCAGTTTTTTCAAGTCTGGCTTTTCTTCTTTGAGCTCAGTCCAAAATTCCTTATGCAACTTAGCCGAAATAATCATAGCTTCTTCCAGAAGACTAACATGGTTATCGAATCTGATCGTTTCAACCAGATCTGATTCATTTTCATCCCGATCTTCAAGGTTTTCCTTTATGATTTTCTTGAATCTATATATATTGAACTGCTGGTCGAAAGAAGGCTCTAACTTGAAAGTCTATGTAAACTATTAATAGGCCTTCTTTTTGTTCTGCATCTGTTCTAAATGAAAAAAGGCATAGCTGAGTCTAAGTTTGGTGCAGTCTGGAAATTTTTTGAGACCAGCTGTGAACATTCGATCTATCTGCCCCAATAGCTGAGTGCATAAAGTATCCATACTTTCTGTCTTGTTTTTTTTCTTCTTCTAGTTATTCAGAGGGCAATCAACTTCATTGCACAACTCTTTATGTCTTTCGATGTACCCTATCAGTATAGTATCGTAAGTCTTATTTTCTTTCCTGTTGCAAATTAGCTCCAGCACAAGAGAAATAAAGGCTTCGAGTTCTTACCCCGTTTTGAATTTCAGGTTGTTCAGATGCAGATTCTACCCTTTGATAGTTTCAAGGAAGAATATAATGATGGCGAAGAATGGCAATCCACTGATCCAGATGATCAGAGCTCCATCAAAATTGTATCCTTTTAGTAGCTGACCAACCATGAGCATAAGGGTTGTCCAAAAGTAATATGTTGAACATATCCTGAAGAATTTTGTTGCTACGTTCGAGTAGTATGGTTTTTTAATGACGTAGCACCAGAATTGCCAAAAGGCCAAGAAAAACATAATCGTCACGTAGAAAGCAGAACCCTAGAAAGGACTAAAGCTGAAGAAAAACTGCAACACAATTTTATTGATGATGAAAACCACCTATCCATTGGAATTTTGCCGAGATGTCAATTTTTTGGTTGTCATTCTCGGCTCAAACAAAGCGATAGCAACAATTGAAGAGATAATCACGAAGAGAGTGACGAAGATGAGAGTAATCGAGGTGTGGAACAGATGCCAACCTTGCCAGCATGTCACATCTGGAAAACTTGTCATAGCTGTCACACCGTTTGCATTAGCTTAGCATTGTACCACAATGAGGAGAGTTTAGGTGATAGGTAGAAAGAGAACAGTCACAAACAGAGGCACGATTTGAGCTAGAATCACCAGAGGAAAAGTGAACTTAAATTTCTTCTTTGTGAAGGAGTAACTCACGTAGATAATGTCGATCACTATCAGCAAAATTATAAAGACAAGGGAATAAAGAACGAAGAGAAAGGCTGCGAAGGGGGCGTTGGGCAGGTAGCTTGAAACGTTGAACCTTCTGAAGAAATACATCAGTTCCGTCAAGGTGCTTCCTCCGTTCCAAGCCTACAGTACGAGGGCACTGAAAGGAAAGGCCATTATTTGGAGGTAATCCAATCCTGACTAAAAGATCAATCCTCCCAGGGATTATTATTCTGAATCCTATGAGTTTTTGTCGAGGATAACAAAGAGTACATTGAAGACAGAGTCTTTGAGGTCAGACCATGCTTGCATCAGGGTATTCTTTTACATGATTCCAATATCCTAGTTGTTGTCTTAGGGACCTATCATTGCCAATTTTCTCTGGAAATTTAAATTTCTAGTTATAATCGACGTAGACAAAATATTTAGGGATCAACAATAGGGCTCAAAACATCACCATATTCACACGGTTTGGGCCTTGCTCCCTATACCAATCTTTTAGGATGACTTAGTCCACAAATTCGGGTTTGTTGGTAGCATGAACTGCAGCTTCGTAGCAGGAGTTAATCGAGCTGTATAGTCAGTAATTATACTTCATGGCGTATATTCTCGGCTTGACCCAGCAAAAGCTGTTCTTTTTTATCTCTTCATATAATCGAGTATTGAAGCCTGGAAATTTGGTGTTGCCTCCAGATATAATGATATTTTCCAGATAATTGTGGCGCTAGCTCTCATCTGCGAACTTGAGAGATTCAAAAAGTGATCCTGTAATGCCTTTTTGCTCAAGGCCGATATCTTGAGGAGCAAAAAGGATCTATGGGATTTGGAACCTTTATTTGTCAAGGGAAATATGTTGAGTGTAAACACTCTCATCTATGAAATCCGCAGCATAGCCCTTCTTTTTGAGATCCTAATCGGGTAGGATAAAATGCTTCATGAATTGTCCTCTTTTGCATCTCATGTCTTGCATCAAATTCTGAGACACAAAACATAGATCTTCCTTAATTTGTTTGATCAATCTGTCGCTATTCTTGAGGTCCAGGTGTCTGAAACTCAGAATTTATTTGAGGTAGTTGGTGAGGAGTTTTCCTCCAACATCCATTCTAAATAATAAGCTGAATACCTTTTGACTGCTTGCCTGACTGGTTCTCCATTGTAGTATGGAGTAATGTATGTTGCACTTTCCGAACTTTCGATTACCACAGCATACTTATCCGATATTTTAAATGGGGTATACTCAAGATCCTGATTGTAAACCGATCGTGCGTGATCGTATATCAGTTGAGATGAAGCTTTGACATTGATACCGTCATATCTGTAATATTCGAGATATATCTCCATATGCCTTTCCATAACTTTTCGAGGGTGGTAGGGCAGGACTGGAAGAGTCATAGAAAAATCTTCACAGAAAAAGCCTGTAGTTTTTTTGGGCATTTCCAGCTTAGCCATAAGTTCGTCCAACATACTAAGGTAAGCCTCGAATCTCACAGTCACCCCTCTGATATTATTCTTTTCGTAGATGAGTTTTGTCTCATCCAGGATGGTATCGAGGGCTGATCCGAATACCTTGTTGCCACTGTTGCGATCAATGGCTATGAAATTGTCGTAGATAAAGGATGGTTCAAGGGATCCTGCGTTACCCAATCGGATTGAATAGCTACCATTATCGAGAATAATCCTTCTTTTGGGATCTTATTTCCAGGCCATATCTGCTATTATAATTTAAGGAGGGAAATTACAAAATCATAATAAATACCGCATCAACTTATGTGCCAACCGCTTTAGCATCACCGACCATTCATTTATTCATTTCTTTCTTATATATTTATTCTGGCTCGTTTATTCTGGGCAGGATGTTCCTCCTGACACACATATTTTAATCTCCTTGTATTTTGAGTCAAAGTAGATACTCGATATCTTTCTGTCTGCCTGTTCTATTTTTGCTTTGAAATTGTCGAAAGATGGGAGTTTATCTGCGAATAATATGACATTGTGCTACTTGGAGACTTTTTGTCGTCGCCTGGCTGCTGTTAAGGACAATTTTGGCTTAAAGAAGGAAGCTTAAGACCTCCACTTTGAATGTTTTTATAGGCTTGAGCTAATTTTGAAAAAGAAGGTTTCAGCATTGAAGAGGCATGTTTGAATGACTTTTTTCCCTACAGTGAAAGATGATCCCAAACAACACTACCAGGAGTTGATCTGGCAAATGCACTTAAAGGAGGGGTGGTAAGTTGTATATCTTTTTATTCACTTGAGCTCTGAACATTAAACTCTAGGACAGAGTTAAGAGGTAACTTGTGATTTTTCATTTCTTATTTTTGCTTCATCTGACTTTAAAGTTTGTAAGAAGATTATTTGCTTTCAGATTTGCTACTTTTCTCTTTTTCCGTCCTCGGAGACTGTTCATTTGGTTTCTCTTTTTTACGGCCTATCTTTCCCATATAGATCACTTCTCTCTTTGGAATATTAGCTTCTATAGAAGGTTGTTTTTGTTTTTCATGGTTTTACTTGATCTTTCGAACAGCAAGTCGGGCTTCAACATGCTCTGGAAGCGTCATAGAGGTTCCCATGTGCTGATTTTTATCGAAATAATAGAATTATATTAAAAATGATGATAAAAATGACAGGTAAGCTTAAGTTTAATATCAATTATTATTAAACTATCATAAATTATATAGGAATCCATGAGAGAAATCTGATTGTGGTTAGTAGAAGCAAACTACGAAGACTTAAATGTTCTGGCATTTCTTCTTATCTGTAAGTATCATCTATTTGTAAATTAGCAAGGGTATCACCTTAAGTGAACAGGAAAAATATATTGGTCCCCCTAAATGCTTGAAAAATTCATACCTGACTTAAGAAATATTAGTGATGGAAACTTTAAATAAATGAAACGTACATATTAATTGAAGAAATTTGAATGATTTATAATCAATATCGAAAATGGGTTGTGAAGCATCTGATGCCTCAGCTGCTAGCGTCCCTCACTCAAACTTCCCTTCGAAGTACGACTAATAGTACTACGAACTTCTTAAACCCTCTTCCCTTCTTTAAGCTAACAAGCTATTTGCTCATGAGCAATTTGCTTAAGCTGCTGCTATCTATCAGCAATATATTGAGGATCATGGAACTGAGATTCCGACTGATATAGATGGATTAGGCCAGCTGTTAATTTCCTTAGGCTATTACCAGTGGAACTTGTACAAGCATTATCGTTAGGGTGTAAAAGCAGGCAAATACATTGGAACCGTCTACGATGCTTTGTCTCTATGCTACCAGGCTTTGAAAGACAGAAATGATGCAGATGAAGTCTAGAAAGGAACTAAGTGGTATCAGGGAATGGTTGACGACTACCCTGACAATTATGCTATCATCATGGGATACGCCAACCTTCTCTGCAACGATCTCGTCTTCGATGAGGCCATTGATTATTACGAGAGGGTCATCAAGATGAAGCCTAATTGGACACGTCCATATGAGTGTCTGGCTTACATCTACGAATACAAAAGGGTCTTGAAGACAAAGTCCAAAGAAATGGCCAACAAATTACTTGCGTTGGAGGCCAACAACAGAGCGGCTCTTTTCATTTTGGGAAGAAATACAATAGATGCTGAGGAAAAAATTAAAAATTTAACGAAAGTAACAATTCACCATCCTTAATATGCTCGTGCCTTCAATGAAATAGGAATAGTTTACGGTGGAACTTTGAAGAAATACGAAGATGCTATCGATTGGTACGCTAAGGCAAGCAGCATCTGCCCCGAATATTCTTCATGTTATAACAACGTTGGGGTCAACCTATAGCTTCTTAAGAGGTTCGATTAAGCCATGGACTGGTATTTTCGAGCTATTGAAAAAGATACAGAATACAAGGCTCCTCATGCCAACTTGAAGGATATCTTTGAAGAACTTAAATATACAGATTAGCAAATTTCAGCTCAGATGCAAAAATATAAAATCAAGCCAGATTATTTTTATTACTACATGGGCTTGGGCTATCACGACGCCAAAAAATATGAAAAAGCAATCGAATACTTCGATAAATCCTTTGCATGTATGGACACTCTTGGAAAAAGCATCGAGAAGATCCACAACTCAAAGGGAATTACTCTTGATGACATGAGAAAAAATGCTGAAGCTATATAGTGCTACAATGCAGCAATTAAGGCTAACCCCAAGTATCATAGTGCCTATTACAATGCTGCTATTGTTTTCAAGAGAGAGAACAAGCTTGAAGACGCAAAGAAATGGTATAATATGGCAATAGAGGCAAACAAACGGTACAGCTATGCCTACAACAATCTGGCAAACATATTGAAAAATGAGCTCAAGTATGAGGAAGCCATTAAAAACTATAAAAATGCCATCAAGTATAACTCGACCTACACCTTGGCCTTAACAAATATGGGAGTGTGCTATCTCAAAATTGGTAAGTATCGAGAGGCATTCAACGCTATGCGAATAGCTAAGGACTGTCTTCCTCATGATAACAATAACCTCAGCGCGGGAAACAAAAGTTTTTTAAACGAAAATATTGCCAAATTTGATAAAGAAGGGTAAATCTGGAGGCAAAGCGGGGGCATTTCCCCAGAACAACAACAAAAACTAAAAAATCTGATCAAAACTTTCGATTCAACATTCAAGTCTCTCTATTCAAACACTGACAAAGAGCCTATCTCTCGTGACAAAGTCCTAAAGAACTAAATCCTAAACATTGTCAGAATCATCGCCGATGACAAATTCCAGCTCGATCATATTGACGATATTTTTTACTTGATTAAGATGTCTTTTGACTTCAATGAAGAATACTTCCACATCTTGCCTCAGATCTATATGCAATACTTCTATGATAGCGTCCTCATCAAAAAAAGACCAGTCTTGGAAATCGAAAGGTAACTGATGGAGGTCACCAAAAGACTCTCTGCAAAAACAGAAGCATCCCTTCTGAATGAAGAAAAATAAGTCAAAGGGGCACAGAGAAACGCCACAATCAAGATGAAAAACTTCAATCCTCCAAATAACAACAAATTTGACCTTTTCACCAACAACAAGTACTTCGATAGCTATGAGCATATATACAGCTAAATCATTCATGTCAATGATGAGACAAGAAAGTCTACTAAGGACTTCTAGGCCTTGGTTGATTTGATCAAAAATAATTCATATGGAGAGATTTTTGGTGTCGGAATGAAGCTGCCAGAAGATGAAAGATTCCAGTTCAAGGTTATTCTCAGAATTTTCTAGAAAATGTTCAAGAAGGAGATGACTCGAGAAAAAGTTGAGTAAATTATTTCAAAAATCGATAAAAAAGTAGAAAAATAGAAAGGAAGCAGTAAACATATTTAAATCGGAGACGTAATGCGTGATGTTACCACTTCTTGGACGGAATATATTACAAAAATCCTCATAAAAAGAAGGTAGTAAAAAGTTGAGACTAAATGTGAGGTGAGTGATCTTCTGAGGGGTAAGGTGATGTACGATACTTACGATCGTCTCAAGAAGGCCATTGATGCTGTTGATCAAATTTGCAAAGAAAAAAACTACCAGATCATTGAAATGGACAACAGATTGGCAAAACGACAGACCCAAGATGTTGTGTTCAAAATTCAGATCAAGGCAGCTATCTGTGAGCTTCAGCTGGCCATGAAACAAGATTAAACACAGTATCACTTCACTCACTGCATCTATGAGATCGAGCGGTCACCCTTGGGCGTCATCTTCGGAAGCTATATATTCATGTCAAAGGGCTTTAATTACCCATTTTTGGATAATTGCCGAGATATTGTAGAGCATTTAAAGGGCAGCCCTATCCAATCAGACAAAAAGACTGCATAATCCGCTCAATACATTGTTGATTGCCTGACCCAAAAAACACAAGCTTGATTGATTTCCATCCACATTAGCATAAATAATAACCCTATTGCAAGTAAGTTTTTTTACGAATCAAATAAATATTTTCATGAACTTTTTTGACTTCTTCTTGCAGATGAGGCACTTGTATTCTTTATCTTTTTTGTAACAATCCTCGCAAGCTACTAGATGCCCGCATTCATAAACATAGCTGATATTAGCCTACAAACAATATTCACATTTCAGGGCTCCTCTTGGTCGTGCTCCAAACTTGACTTTTTCCTTGAAGTAGTCAAACTGGCCCTAGCTGACTCCTTCTCGTCTTATTTTTGCTCTTTGCACTATGCTCTTCAACGGTTTGTAGATAAGCAAATATCCTAAGGTGACCATACCAAAAACTATCACTAGCTTCTTAAAGGTTATCCTGTATATCTTCTCATCCCAAAATGCTGCTATTTTTTACACGACTTCCTCGGGTTATTTCAAGGTTTAAAGCAGAAACTATGGCTCCATGATAAACTTTTCTTAACTAAATGAATACTTCAGAACTCCATATATGGCCAAGTTTTTTGCTGCCTTGAGCGTATAGCTGAGTGTATAATATAGGGCCTCTTTATCCTTATTCTAGGAAAATATAATGCATTTGCTCTTCTGGCCCTTGAGAGCTTCCATAGATATGTTGCAATTCTTCAGGTCCACTGTTATATCTCGGCTATTCTAAGAAATCGTTAGCCTTCCACCTGTCTGCTTCTCAAGAAAAGGATCGGTCAATATACTGGGAAGAAGGCCTCTTTTGATCTATCGATAGGAAAGAGTGAATGCATCTGAAGGTATTGTCTTTACCTATGCTTTTGGAAGAAGAATATGAATAGGTTTATCCTACTTGATTTTCTCAAAATTGATGATCCCTCCAGATGTGGATACTGATATTTTGGCATCTCGTATTTATTTTCTTCTCTGTTTGTAATGCTTGCTTTCGTGTGAGTACTGCTGGAAGAAGTAATAGAGAGATGAGAGAGCCAAGCAGCCAAGACCGATGACTGTCCATTATTTGTTGTCCATGTTTGGTGGTCACAGTTAAAAATATGATATGTGAATAGTAATGGGGAATAATAATATATGGGACAATAGAAATTATCAGGTTCGTTATTTTGATTTCTATGTGTAGACCCTTAAACTGAATTATTGCAGCTATCCGTCTATTAATTGGAAAATACTGGTGATTAAAGCAATTTTGGACATGGAACCTTAAGAATCACAGCCCTAGCACTCTTGTCTCTTTGAATACCTTCTCCATACTTCGCAGCAGGACCTCATCAATTGTACTCTCTAATTCCTGGATCTTGAAGAACTGAACATGATGGCCGGTATCGGACTGGGTGCTAATTCGAATTCTAAGCTCTTCAAGGTGGCTATTGTGAAGACAATCATGGGAAAGTACCTCAATAAGGTCGATAGAAGCGTGTTTTTTCTGTTCTACTAAGACCAAGATTTTCTCTCTATTGAAAAAAATACAATCAATATGCTGGCAAATCAAGATCTGTCATTCTTGAGACAAACTTACTATGGTTATCATCGGCTCCTGGAGGCCTTCAAAGACAGTACATCATTTTTGAATTCACAGCCATAATTTCAGAACTTGATTGAGTTGTTATTTCTTGAGCCTGACCTCCCTATGCCCAAATTTAAGAGAGAGACAATTGGGATGTTCTGTTAAACTGGATTTCAGGATTTTCTTTGTCTTGTTAAGCTCCCTCCTGAGGAAGCTGAGGAAATTTGGCTGGAAGAGCCACTCGAGGAGCTTAGAGATATAATTGCCGAGTAACTGATATAGCTTACCCACAATAATTTAATCTATGACGAGCATAGTCCAGAGTAGGTAAGCAGGAAAATCAGAAATGTCAGATTTTGTGGCTACAAGGTCAATCAGCAAAACTGGAAATCCTATCTACTGTAAAACTTCAAAATGCATAACCTTTTAGTTCTCATGTTGGGATTTTGTTCACACATGGTATCCACCTTCAGGCACATGATCAACTGTATTGAAGATCCTTTCATGAGGTTTGCTTAATTTTCTCTCAGAGCCAATATTTACAGGAATGTTGTTCTGAGTATCGAGGTAAAGATCATAGTATTTAGTAAAAGTTCAATTTTATCTTTCAAAATTATTCGGAGTTTTACACAAGCGCATTTAAACCGTCACCGAAGTATCCTCCAATGAATTTCTGGAGACCTGCTCTTTCTATCTGGACCCAGCAAATGAAGAATTTTCATCCGAGCAATGAAAAAGCATACAACTATATAGTTTCAAAACTGCGTTAAAACAATTTAAAACAATTTTTGGCAATCAAAACTCAAAAATTGCCTTCTTTCTTCAGCGAACTAAAACGTGAGGTGGATCTCTAGACTTTCAGTCACAAAAGATAGCAGTAGTTCTATACTTCAACCCAAAATCAAATAGAAATGTAAGCTTATTTTCAGAACAACACAGAAATGTATGAAACCTTGGCCAAAGATTACATTTAGTACATGGTGGACATATCGATGAATGACTATAACGTGCACTGGTGTGGGCACTCAGAGCATTCTATCAAAAATTATCATCTTTTCAGCAATTTCATCCACAATATTGTCAACGAAAGCTCAGAAATGTATGATTTTCTGAATACAATCATCAAAAGATCAGTCCCTAAATAAATCAGCCTTAATATATTTAAGGAGGTTGTTAAGGAGGATTTGAGTTTTGCTGATCAGCGACTCTTCAAACCATGCATCATAAAGGAAATAATGGAAGAGGTCAATGGTTGGATTCAGCACTAGGTTGTCCAACTATCATAATATGCTGTTTTTCATGAAGAAGGTTACTCCAAGCACAAGATCAGTATAGATTTCAATGAAAAAGATGGCATTCTCTCATATTTTAGCAACAAGTATGAAATATCGGAAGATTGCCCAAAAGAGCTGAGCTTTTTTTACAATATCCAAATAGAAGATACTGAGCCTACTTTCATAAAGGAAAAAGAAGACGATGAGGATAATCTGTAAAATATGGAGCAGTACAACAGTGATGAAGAAGAAATGGTTCCTGAAAAATAATAACATTGATTATTGATATTTTGTTATCTCAGATATACATACACATCACCAAAATAGAACGTTGCATATGATTCCTACGATCTCTAAAATCACAACAACGATGAGACAGCAATAACTACTGCTTTCGAGAAGCTTCATCATATTCCTTTTGACCTTTGACATGCCTTCCATATTGTCATCAATGCCGGCCTATAAATTCTACCTTCAAACTAAATTTACATCCAGAAGACCATCGTGAACATCTAACTCTTTCCGTATTTATCCTTGACCTGTCTTCATTTGCCGAACAGTCCCAATCAGCCCCTATATATGCTCCTATTGTTGCTACTCCAGTCTTTCTTTGAGGGCCATGTGATCCTCTTTCGACAGATTTGCTGTACTGTATTTTTGTTCGAACTTTCTAGCAATAATCGTACCTTTTAGCGATTTTCAATCTACTCTGCTTGTCTGCTGTTCTTGATCTTTCTTCCGAGAGATTAATCGTACATTCTTTTGAGTTTGTTCTTCTCATTGATGTTCACCTGAAGTGCTTGCTTTCTTTTGTCAAGATCTCTCTGCATAATATTGAGTTATTGGGCTTTTGTCTCAAGATTCTGGTACATGATCTCAAGTGTTGCGATTTCTTCATCCTGAGGTAAAAGAAATTATACGATTTGGATGAATTGACCCTTGATTTAGGCATCAAGCGTATAGGTGGCCTAATTTCTGACGACAAGTTAATCTCGATACTGGATATCTTTCTTGAGAATGATCAGGGCTTTCCTGGTGGTTTCTATCTTTTTGTTGTATTCCTATGACATCAACTTTGTATTATTATCATTCTTCATCTCATTAATCTAGCTCACTGAATCAGGACATGAATTTAAATAATCTACACATCAGACTACCTAAATGTGCTGGATAACTGCTTGTAATAATAAACGATGTTTTTGAATTTGAAGAGTAAAAAATATGTCGAAACAGTCACCCATCAACCCAACAAACCATCAAATCATCCGAAAACGCACCGATAAGAGGTGAGAGATAGAAACAGTAAGGAGCACAAATAAATAAAAAGTCATCGACAGCATCAGGCAGGCAATCAAAAAAGACAAGTAGGTAGTACTGCTGTTACTACTCTGCAGCCTTCAAATGCTAGCTTTACGCATATCAACCCTCAGTTTAAAATCAAAATAAAAGAGCCCAGCGAAAAAGATTCACTAGAAAATCTTAATAGCAGTCAAGAAAAACTTGATTCTTACAGGCTAGCTCGAGTGACGAGTGCCTACAAGAAAATAAAGAAATTTGATGTCAGTGATCATAGTTTCACATTAGGGGATGAACTTTGTCGCTCTCAGGAAAGGCTAAAAAGGACGGTCGTTAACAAATCTCATAAAAGAGGATTGAAGAAATAACAGTTGAACAATATAGTTCAAAATTACATGTGCGCCACAGAGGGTGACGAGCAGGAATCAAAAATTATGTAGAAGTTGAACTCAGGTCGAGGATAAATGATTGAAGAGCTTCTTCACCCTTTCTTAGAGTTATTTTCATAGTAAAAAACTCATAAGTTCAAAGAGAGAAGTTATTCACATCGATAACTGTAGATGAAGCGTTCTTTGGATCGAAATAGCAGAAACAAAAAAAACTCTAACTAAATTCTAATAAAGGAAGACAATGTTAATGCTGAGTCCAGTGAATCAATTGAAGATTTCATTATGAATTTCTACCAGAAACTTGGCAAAGTCAAAGAGAAGATTGATACAGTTGGAAGTTCAAAAAAATACAAATATGTGGAGTCTCCTTCTCTGAATATTTTTGAACAACTCTATTAAGATATTGAAAACTTTGTTTCAAATTTTTATCAGTTATGCCTTAAAAAAATGGAGCATCAGCTCAAAAAATGTTAACATATGGTGTCTCAACTTTGGACTGAGGAGGACAATAGCAAAAAATAGCTAGCTTAGATGAAAAGCATAATGAAAATTTAGAAGTAGAAGTCATAGATGCTTGAAAGAATGGTGCTTCACTATCAAGATAAATGTCTTTACTCAACCATTTTCATGAATGAGCTTTCTTTTACCTTTGATGTTGACACTCACCTCAGGGAAAAACTATTTGAGTAAGCAAAGAAAAATGGCCTTATCAGTTCATATTATGATTCACAAATGCTTGAGGAAGGCTTTGAAATGACCCACCGATCTTAGGGAGCTTCTGTTTTGGCCGGGTATAACATATACGATAACAACCAAAACGATTTTACTGGCTACAACATTGCAGGATTCGGGAACTGTATCGGAGCCAAGAACAAACAGAAGGACAACAATTTGTGAATGAAATTATTAGAAATCAGGTTCTATTGATATTTATCTCATTATTCTTCGTATCTGGGCATAGACCATTCTTGCACAAAGCGATAATAGAGTTTGCTTCCCTTGAGACTCTCTAATAATTTGTCCCTTTGCTAGAGTTTTGAAATTTGTTTCATTGAAATTTCTTGATTTATTTTATCGAGGGATTTATTAGAAAGATGTTTGATGATCGACATTTACTTTTAAAACTTGAGCTTGCGTTTTTGAAGCATAAAAGGTAATTTTATGATCTACTTTGACTTGCTTACAGAACTATTGCTTTCTCTGATATTTCCTGAACTCAGCTAATTGATTCGGTGATGTGAAACACTTCCATAAAGTTTCTAACTCTGGAGGCAGGCCTACCTCTTTCCGTAAAATATTTCATCATTCCTCCTATTTTTTTCTCTTACTTGATATCTTTTATTGTTCTATTTTAGCTGCTCAACGGCATGATGATTTTTTTTGAGCTCGAAGGGGCTAGTTTCAATGGGTTATGTATTGAGCTTTCTGATGCCAATACCTTATGAACCATATAGGTATTTTTTCTCCTTACGTTGATAATAGAGTTGATTCCATTTTTTTCTGATCCCTCGATCAATGCTCCGAAGATACTGTGCTTGCCCACTATTAATAGCTTTAGGCCTGGAGGGAGTTTCCATATCTTCTGCTTAGAAATAATAATTGTAGATAAAATTATTCAATCAAGAGATAAACATCACGATAAGTCATTTTATTTACTCATTGTGTTAATCATACTGATAGTCCTCAGTTTTGTCGCGGACACTCACACTTTTCCGCTTCTCCAATGCCTTCCTTCTGCCGAAAATGTTTCCATTTGAGTTCATATTTACAGTCATTATTTTTTATGTTTCGGTTTGGCTCATAACATCGTCTTCTGCATTTTTAGGGAGAGCCAATACCTATTCAGTCTCATATCGAGGCTTAATTTTTGGGGAGTCAATCTAACGATGATGAATTTTTATTTTTTGTGATCTGCTTTATTGGAGCCTGCTTTCTTTGCGAGAATCAGGTGATTTTGAATGATTATGAGGAACAACATGAAGCTCAATGTCGTCTCCTTCCAAATGCCTTGGTTTAATCCCTAAGCCATCAATTTTTTTAGAAACATTGTTCCTCCTGCCAAAAATAGAAGGAATTTTGGATATTTCTTGGACAACATACCGAGTATCAAAATGTTCCGCCATGTTGTCATTGCTGTTGTCCAGAATAGAATCGTTCTATTCCTCTTTCTTCCTATCTTGAATAAATTCAAGATAATCGTCATGGCCAGCAACTGAAGAGGCAGGGTTTATCCGATCGTACTCTGTTGCAAATTTTACTCGACAGGAGTCATATGTTATCAATTATTCTTCAGGAAAATGAAAAGCGCACATATAGAAAGCTTTCCAGGGTGTGAGGAAGTATAATATACTGACAGACATCAGAACCATATCTCCAATGAAGACCAACGAACTGAAATCATTTGCCATCGCATTGACCCAAACAAGGTGACCGATCCAGAGTATTAGGGGAGTCATCGAAAGTATTGTTTCAACTGTGCTGGTGAGAGCCTTAGCCATTTTTAGTGGTCTTTGTGACCTGTTGAGCAAAATATACTTTTAAGCCCAGAACATGAAGATGCACCCAAAAAGACCGAACACGACGACTACTGGTTGAAGGCTAGCATAGAAACAGCAAAAGAAAAGCAAATTAATGAAGTAAAGATAGCACCAGCCAAGCTCATACTAAGCATACTAAATCAGGTTGGTGAGTTAACTCTGCTTGAGGATCATTTTATTTCCTATATAATGACAAAGGTACGGGGCTTGCTTTTGAAGTATGTATAAATTTTAATGAAGAAATGCTATGGGTCAAAAATTCTGACGAAGGGCGGAAGGTAACTTTAGAAAATACCCATAAAGAAGACCTAGTACGATTGGCTGCTCAAAGCATAAAAATTTTTGTTTTCGTTGACAACGTTGGTTACAACAATTGGGATGATCCAGTTTATCGCCATTACGAACAGACCTTTCAGAAGAATCCCCCTTTGTCGATCTGTTTCGGTAAAATCCTTTTCGTACTGACTTATTCTTCTTAAAGTAACTGTGTAAGCAGCTAAGTACATTTCACAAGCATATTTGTGAGGGTAACTGCTAGAGCGATCACCAAGGATGCCCATATACTTGCTCCGTTGACCTGAGCCACACTTAAACCCCAAACAATCCCCAACAGAGCTCCTGATAGCAGTAGCATCAAGGACCAGGTCAGAAGCTTTCTGAGTATTATCGTACAAAGAGGTACTTATACATTTCCCCACACAATATCCTCTGGCTCTGGAGCTCTTGAAGCTATAATGCCTAGCTCTTAATTTGACATATAATCTCGAATTTCAAAATATTGAGTAGATTTGCAGAAGCTAATGTAGTATCTGATTTTGGCAGGCAGTGTCTGAGGATTAAGGTGCTCGATGATATCTGCTGACTGGCTGAATTAGAAGCTTGCAATGACTGTGGTGTTGATTGTTTATTGTGCCCTTTCATACTGCTATTTAGCTCGCATTTATATTTCTCTTACTTTACTCTTTCTTCTTTCGATCATTTTTTCGAAGGTGAAATATTATCTTTCTCTTTCTGGCTTGGTGTAGGTAAACTTGGAATTCTCAATCATTTCAATGACCCAATTAGCGAAAAGTCTCTTTTTCTTGTAAATATCATCATCTAGGCCTTATAGTTACCTGTCGAGAACTTCAGACTCCGTCAAAAAAAAGGGCATAGCCCTGCTGATTTTTTTTAGAGTGAAAGGTTTTAGAACTTATCCCCAGGTATTTTTGATATTGTGGTTGAAAACAAGACTATCGAAATACCTATTGAATTAATCTCTCAGTTGCTACTCGGAATAATGAAGAGGCACATTTTAGAGCATGATGCTGAAATCAGCAGCAGAAAGGTATGTCTCATCTACGATCCTTTGATATTTTTGGCTTATGCACTGAACGATGAAAATGGTGACCCACCATACCATAATGACTACAATCAGTATAAAGCCAGAAATAGAAAGGACAAACTGGAGGGTTGAGTTTGATGAAGGATTGAGAGTCTGGGCTGCATTGGAAAAAAATATTGGGAAATTTTCTCCATCCATATTGAGTGTTTCACGGGTGATTACAATATTTACGTAGAGTTCGATGATCGAAAAAATGACTCCGAGTAAGAAGAGAAAACCCATGACAAGTTTCATATTTTTAAATAGGTTGAAAGTAGCCAAACCTACCTTTGGAAACTACCAGATCGATGAGCACGTTGCAATTTACTTTTACTGAATGAGAAGCCCACAGTCTTAGCAGTGGTCGGTGTACGTTGTGGAATGAATGTAGGTGGACTCTCCTCTCAGCTTGTTTTTTATGTGCTTGAGGTCATGATAACCCATTCGATTCGCACAGCGGTGCCGGTAGGCATCTTAGGTTGAAGGGTATTTGAGGATATCAAGAAGTAAGTATCTCATTTCTTCCTTGACGTCATCCGAGTATTTTTAGATATTGAGCTCGAGCTAATGCTCAATGTAGTAGGGTATATGGGGATCGCCTTCCTCTTTAATTTTGGTGATTCCCTCAGCCTTAGAAGGTTAATCGTCGTCAGACTTGTTTATCCTTTCCAGCCTCTCCCTATCTTTTTTCCTGTCTTTGAAGCTTGAAGAATGGCTAGAGGTTTGTTTGATCATTATTAACTATATCGTTATTTATTAGCATCTGTTCCAACTTTGAATAAATTTATCTTGGTATCATAAATACATGAATCTCATGAGTGGAGGTCGGAAATAATAATATAAAAGAAAATAGTATGGTGAACTTTTGGATTTATAATCATTAGTAAAATTTTCATGATGATGGACGAACAAGCCGAAAAAAAGTATCTGGGCGTCATAGTTGCTGAAGTCAAAAGCAGCGCTAGAGAGCTATACCCTCTCGCTAAGAACTATCCTATGGGCCTGCTGCCGGTCGGAATCAAAAAGCTGATAGTCTATCAACTATAAGCACTTGCCTCACTCGACTCCATAGACAGTAAGTAATTTTTGATTCAGAAGTTGTCATCATCCTCAGCTCCGAAGATAAAGCTCTGAGGCCCTACATCTAATCCCAATTCTTGCAAAAGCACAAGAACTATCCACACAAAATTTAGTTCTTCCCTGCTGGAGAACTGGCGAATACTTTCATTTCTTTCAAGGAGCTACTAACGTCTGTCAAGCAAAACTACGAGGGATATATAGTAGTTCATGGGGATACGATAGTTGGAACTCCTTTGACAGAATTTGTTAAATTTCATGAGGAGAAGAATAGTGATCTGAGCTTATTGTTGAAAGCGAAGAGGTAGCTGGCAGAACAAGAGAAAAAATTACCTGAGGGAGAAATAGAGACTGACCTTGACAATGTCCTGCTTGGCTAAAAAGACTAGGTACTTTTCATTGATCTCGCTGATGAACTTGACAACAACGGAGTCACCTTAGATCCTTCCATTTATGGACAGATCAGAAGAGCAAGCTTCAAGAGAGTCCTCGATGCTAAGGTGTATCTTTTTGGCAGCAGAGTGTGTATTCAATGAGTTATGCAGGTCAGATCATTATGGAGCTAAGCACAGACGATATTTACGATATTAAGCCTGAACTCATCCAGTTCTTGGTTGAGCACCAAACCAACAGAAATCTATTGAACATCAGAAAACAGCTGAGGGATGAGTAGCTTCGGCCTCTGAAGATCTACGCTCACCTCAAAGAGCAATAAGCATATATCAGAAAAATATCAACCAAAAAAATTTATGAAAATTTGAATTTCGACAGCCTCCTTAGAGGGGCCAAGCAGAGAGATCTTCTCTTGCCCACTACTTTCAGTGATAGCGCAGAATTTCAAAACGGAACTAACTGGGTTCTCGGGTAAAATGTTGTGGTAGGAAATTCATCCAAAATACGCAGAAGTGTGATAGGAGCTAACTGCAAAGTAGGAAAGAATGTAGAGATATTTAACTCAATCCTGCTAGAAGGTGTGGAGATCAAGGATAACTGCAAAATCAACGAGAGTGTATTGGGAGCCGGGACGGTCGTGGGATAAAATGTGCAGCTAAAGAATAGCTATAGTGAGTGTGGGTGCAGGATTGCGGATTCTTTGAAAATCGACGGCTAGACTTTGATTCGCACATAGTGATCTAAGATATTTGAACTGAGATATAAACTGAAACAATTAAGTATAGCTTTGTAAAAATTGGTTAGCTGAAGAGATGCATAAAAAGTATGCGCCAGACCATAAATTTCTGGAGAAGTACACGAATATCAAGAAGCTCGGGCAGGGGGGATTTGGAGACGTCTATTTGGTGAAGGATGAATCGGGGCAGTAATCAGCTCTGAAGATTATAGAGAAGAAAAAATTACAAGATGATCACGTTGACTTGTTTGAATATCTTAAGAGTGAGATAAAGTGCATGGAGAAGGTTCATCACTAAAATTTGGTTAAGTTGTACAAAGTTGAGAAGGACTAGCAATGCTACTACATGCTTCTGGAGTATTGTGATGGAGGTGATTTAGTGAAAGATGTGTTATAGTTCCCCAAAAAGGTTTTCCCAATGTAGACTGCAGTTGATTACTTGAGCCAAGTCATCAAGGGTCTTGAAATGCTTCACTCAGAAGGATATCTTCACCGAGATATCAAACCTCAGAATGTCCTAATCAAAAATGAAAATGGAAGAAAGGTAAACGTTTGATGACTTAGGTCTTGAAAATTGCTGATTTTGGGTTCGCAAAGAAGGCAGTTCAAAGTCCAGAAACTGTCTGTGGAACTTAGAGTTACATGAGCCCTGAAATATTTGAGTGTGGAAAAAGAGGAATTGAAGGAGTAGAGGTTGAACAATACTACGGCTATGAGGTTGACATGTGGGCCTTCGGAGTTCTTTTTTTTAACATGCTCAATAAGGATATGCCTTTTAGTAATTAATTTCCTAACATAGAAATTGCTCCTCGTTGGTCAATCAAGGAGAAATTCTCTGAGCTGACGAATCAATCAAAGAATTTCAGCTACAAGGCAGCAGTTGAAAAAACTAAGCTTAAACTTGTTGAAAATTGTACTCCATAAATTGAAGATTTATTCAAAAAAATGTTCGACCTTGACCCTGAAAAAAGAATAAGATTCAGCTAGATTCGACAGCATCAGGTATTCCGGAAATACTTTCCAGAGGCAAGCCCTTAGTCAAAAATATTATATTAATGCAAATACTAGAGTACTCTTCTGAAGTAAGGAAGAATAAGCAGAATTAGTAGTAAACCCCCATCTCTATAAAGGAGTGGCAGCATCAATTTCTCTGAAAATTCTAATCCTGAGAGAGAAGTTAATTTTAACAGAGAGAAATAAATTGTCAGACTATAATTCTAATAAATTAGATTTCTTTGGCGCTTCATGGAGAATATTTGTGGCTTGCAAAGCATTATTGGATCTGACATTGTCTACATGGCTTCCTATAATTTGGTGAAATACTACATTTACCTTATAAAGCAGGAGAATTTTACCTCTGCGATCTACAGTAAAAAATACTATAAGTAAAAAAAAAACAACTGGAAAGCACTGTTTGAAGATAATCACTTCAAGTAAATGAGGAAAGAGCATGCCAGGAAAATGACAATCGCATAGCAACAATTAAAGGTGTTTTATGACAAATGCAAGGAAATGTTGCCATAAATTAATAATAAAAATGAATTCTTCAAGGATCATCTCACTGAATCGTTCTAAATGAAAGATATCGAAGATTTTTATCAGTCTTACAGGCAGTCAACAAGTCTGCTCTATAGCAAAATCAAATCATAACTAGAAGTCATCAAGAATTAAAATTTATATTACGAACTTTGTGCATGTTGCATTTGCCATGTTTTTGCCTAAATTTACCAAAACCAAGAGGAAAAATAATAACTATTCAGCGTCTATTGGAGCAAGGAAAAAGAAAAAGGGCCTATCTTCTCATTCCCAAAATTAGAAAAGTATCTGATTTAAAATAGCAGTGGTCCAGAGTTAGCCCAACTCACGAAGAAGATAGTCGAATAATATATCATGGCATGATTCATCAGAAAATTCATAATTCACTTTGTTTGTATTTATGAGTATAAGAACAAGTTATATGGAAGTTGATTTGTAATAATATCAACTCAAATGTTTCTTGATAAATACAAAAACAAAAAGCGACTGGGTAAGGGAGCCTACGGAGATGTTTATCTCGTTTAGAACGAGCAAGGCACCTTGTACGCTCTGAAACTGATTGCTGTCAAAATGATTGAGGACGAGCCCCATCTCAGGGAGTATCTAGATGGATAAATCGAGTGTATGAAATCAATGGATTCACCCTACATCTGCAAATTGTACGAAGTCAGCGAAGATGAGAATTATATTTATCTGCTTTTGGAATATTGTGACGGAGGCGATCTCGTCAACCACCAAGCTAAACTTAAAGATAAAGTATTCAGCCTCAGCAAAGCTACATAAGTTCTGGTGTAGGTAATCAACGGGCTCGAAAAGCTGCACGCATAGGGTTATCTCCATCGCGATATCAAATCTCAAAACGTTCTTATCAAGCATGAAAATGGAAAAGATGTAAAAACTGTTAATATTTAGTGCTACAAACTAGCGGATTTCGGATTCAGCAAGAAGAAAGCCGATGTTGGAGGCACTATCCTCGGAACTGAGCAGTTTATGTCTCCAGAGATTTTTTCTGGAGGAGAGGTCACTATGTATGGCTTTGAAGTTGACATGTGGGCCTTCGGAGTACTTTTCTTCTTCATGCTCAATATGGAATTCCCATTCAGTATTCCTTTATTTATCAAGAGCTCAATCCTCATTGGCAACCTGAACGAAAAGAAGTGTAGTTGAAGAAAATGGCAGATAAGTTCGTTTATTCGAATGCAGTTCAAGCAACCAGAAAGAAGAAAACTGAAAACTGCACTCCTGAAGTTGAAGACCTCTTCAAAAGAATGTTCGACACTGATCCCGAAAGAAGAATTACTTTTTCTGACATCCGAAAGCATCCTGTTTTTGCCAAGCACTTCCCTGTCGTACACGAAGCATCAAAAATATTGTACAGCAAAAAATTCCAACCGAGCAAAATAATCAAGGGCAAAAACACTTCTCGATTTAGCAATCCGGGCAAGCAGGGTGATGGAGAAGATAACATTAGATCTACAGTGAGCGTGATCAGGAAAAAAAACAAGAATTTCCCCGAGGAGAAGGATCTTCTAGAAAAGAGGAAAGATGAGGTTGATTTCCTGAGAGATAATTCAGAGGTATTCTATGAGTGTGTTGAGTTCCTGAAGCCTCACGAAAGACTCATGCTTACCTACAACGTGCTGAAGTACTACATTGTCCTTCTGAGAAAGTTCAAGAAAAATTTGAACAAAGATTCTCTCAATCAGCTGTACCCCAACATGAAATGGAATGGATATATCACCACTGATGAATTCAAGGACCTTGTCAAGGAAACCAGCGAGGATTTGAGTCAAAATGAAATAAAATTCACCACTCTATATGACTAGTGCGAAAGTGTACTCAAGGAAATTGGCGATATAAATCCCAAGTTCAAGAATGCCTTCTACAGAGATATCCACGAGACAGAGTTTGATAACGAGTTCAAATAAAGCTACAGAAAGTCTACCATATATATCTTCGGGGTCCTGAGGGAGGCTCTGAAGAACAGGACTAAAAAAGGGAACAAGCTCAACTACATTCTTTCTTTGTTAGTCATTTCTCACGCTTTCAACAACATTTTCTCTGACACTGAGAACTTGAGAGAAATTTTTAAGGACTATGTTGAAGATAGGAAAAAGCCGATCGAAAAATTGGATTTCAGTGACCTGAGACAGTGGATGTCTAAAAGTAAGGAGACTACCCTCAATAATATTGCTAGGACCATCATCAAGATTTACTTCCAGGGTTGAGCATTGATGTTCATCGTATAATTTAGTTAAGTTATTAAAAACACAACTATACTTCTCTTTTTACTCACTTATTAAAGGAAATATTCTATAAGGACAATTTTCAGGATCAAAAAGGGAAAAAAGTCGAAAATATTCTTTCTTTGTTGGCCATTCATCATCTTTCAACAACATCTTATGAACTCTTGAAAGTTTATGATATCAAAATTAGGCTTTTAATGTTTATATAAGATATTTCAAATGATGTTTTTAGAGAAATACAAGAACAAAAGGCGGTTAGGGAGAGGAGCATATGGAGACGTTTATTTGGTCGAAAACGAAAAAGGGGAGTTATTTGCCCTAAAGCTAATCTCAGTAAAAATGATAGAGGCTGAACCACATTTGCAATAATATCTAGATGGCTAAATCTAGTGCATGAAAACTTTGGACTCGCCGCATATCATCAAGCTTCACAGCGTCGAGCAAGATAACGACTACTATTATTTATTACTGGAGTATTGCGATGGAGGCGATTTAGCGAATTACCAAGCTAAACTAAAGTAAAAAGTATTCAGTCTGAAAAAAGCAACATAGGTGATGGCGGAAGTTATTATGGGGCTGTAGGCATTGCATCAAGAACAGTATCTTCATCGAGATATCAAACCTGAGAATGTTTTGGTCAAAAATGAAAACGGAAGAGAGGTAACAAATGGATGACTTAGATATTTAAACTAGCTGATTTCGGGTTTAGCAAGAAGCAGGCAGAAGTCGAGGGAACAATTTTAGGAACATAGCAATACATAGCACCATAAATATTCAAAGCAGAGTAGTATGGTTATGAGATAGATATGTGGGCTTTCGGAGTCCTTTTCTATTTCATGCTAAACCTTGACTACCCCTTCAGTATGCTATCTGCTATGTAGAAATGAACCCTTATTGGCCACCCCATCGCAAAGAGGCTGAGCTTCGAAGGTAGGCTTAAAATTTCAGTTACGCGGCCACAGTCAAAAAGACAAAGCGAAGAATAATGAGTAATTGCAATTAGGACATGTAAAATCTCTTCAAGCAGATATTCGAGCTTGACCCGAAGAAGCGAATCAACTTCGCATAGATCAGGAAACATCCGATTTTTGCCAAACATTTTCCATAAATACCAAAATCTTCAGTCATCATGTATAGTCAGAAGTACAAGAGAAAGGAAACGAGTACATCAAAGATATCTAAATTTTCATCAAGATAAGAGCCCTCACCATACACACCAGGCCCCAATCGATTGTTTGCCCTCGAGAAGTCAGCCATCGATAGGAAAAAGGCTGAAAAGGATTTTCTGAGAGACAATGTTCAAATTTTTATGAAATGCGAAGAGAACATTCTCAAGATGCATGAAAAGTACATGTTGACTTACAATTTACAAAAATACTACATAATCTTACTAAAGAAGTTCAGATCAGGTCTCATCAGCAAAAAGTATCAAGAAGATCATTACCCTGGGCTCCAGTGGGACGATTACAGCAAAAGTCCAGCCTTTCAGAAACAAATCAAACAAATAGACAAAGACCTCGCTATGGCTGAGAGTAAATTCTAAAGTTTATACGAAACCTGTGCCTCTTTGATGAAAGACATCGAATAAATAAATTCAGGCTTCAAAAAGGCATTCAAGAAGGAGATCGATGAAACCCAGTTCGAAGGGGATTTCAAGGACAGCTACAGAAAGTCTACAGTATACGTCTTTGGATTGTTAAGATAAATGCACAAGAAAGGTAAAAACAAAGGAAATAGGCTAAACTATTTACTGTGCATTTTATTAATATCCAATAGTTTCAATACTTTCTTTGTCGATAAGTAATCTCTCTCGAACATTCTGAGCGACTACTTTATCGAATGCAAAAAGACAGTAGATACTGTCGATTATTTGGAGCTTAGAGAATGGCTGGAGAATGCTGACGACGAGGTTTTGCATGAGATTGCCAAAAGTATAGTCATCGTCTACTTCGGAGGCCTTTGATACTACTACTATCATATTTTTATGGCTTTATCTTAATTTAGCTAGGCTATCTGCTTGTTACTAAACTTGATAGATTTAATTCTAATATTATTGATATGATAATTTCTCGAGGACTACTTGCGAGTAAATCAAACGTTTTTGTTTTAAATTCCCTCAAAGTTATCCTCAGCTTCCACACCAAGAATTTGAACACGAAAAGGAGATATAATTGTAATGACAGGGGCAGTAGTATAAATTTGTGCTATATTAATTCTTTTTACGATGTTTTTGGAGAGATTTAAGAACAAGAAAAGGCTCGGGAAGGGAGCTTACGGTGATGTCTATCTTGTTGAGGACTAAAAGGGCCATCTTTATGCTCTGAAGTTAATTTCCTATAAAATGATCCAATAGGAGCCCCATCTGCAGGAATACCTGGATGGCTAGATCGAGTGCATGAAAACTATGAACTCTCCCAACATTATCAAACTCTACAGCGTTCATCAAGACCAAGATTTCTACTATCTTTGTCTGGAGTATTGTGATGGAGGAGATCTGGTCAATTACCAAGCCAGATTCAAGGACAAGGTGTTTCCGCTCAACAAAGCAATCTAAATCCTGGCAGAAATCATCCGAGGCCTGGAGGCTCTTCACAACGAGCAGTACTTGCATAGAGACATCAAATCTCAGAACGTTCTGGTAAAGATGGAGAACGGTAAATAAGTATGGGTATCATTATAAAGGTATTCAAGTTAGCTGATTTTGGCTTCAGCAAAAAACAATCAGATGTAGAGGGCACCATTTTGGGAACTGAGCAATTTATGTCTCCCGAAATATACAGAGGAAACTAATATGGCTACGAGGTCGACATGTGGGCATTCGGCGTCCTCTTCTTCTTTATGCTCAACCTATAATTTCCTTTTAGTATATCATTGTCAATACAGAATTGAACCCGAGATGGCCTGCTAGTCGCAAAGAAGCTGAACTAAAAGCTGCAGCTGAGAATTTCAGCTATTCGGCAGTAGTGAAGAAGACTAAAAAGAGAATGATGAGCAACTGCACTCCTGAAATAGAGAGCTTATTTAAGCAAATATTCGAGGTGAACACATTGAAAAGAATCAATTTCGCAGAAATTAGAAAGCACCCTATTTTTGCTAAATATTTTCCGGACATTGCTCAAGCCTCGATTATCCTTTACAATAAAAAATTCAAAAGAAAAGAGAATCAAAGCTCTTTCATTCAGAAAAAAAATCATGATTAAACTCGCTAAGATGTGATTCCTACAAGCAAAATATACCGTAAAAAGAACCAGAAATATCAGTTAGAGAAAGAAGCTCTTGATCGAAAGAAAGATGAGATTGATTTCCTGAGGGATAATGTTGAAATTTTGATGAAGAGTGGAGGAGATATGCTCAGAACTCACGAAAAGTACATGCTTGCCTACAACCTCCAAAAATACTATATCATTCTGTTGAGAAAGTACAGAGCTGGGTTAGCAAGCAAACAGTATCTTAATGACAAATTCCCTGGCCTGAAGTGGAGTGAATACATCATGACCCCCGAATTCAAAAAACATGTCAAAGATGTTGAGGAGGATTTAGGTCGAGCTGAGGTCAAGTTTGAAACTTATTATGACAACTGCGGGTATCTCCTCAAAGAAATATGCGATGTCAACTCTGGTTTCAAGGCTGCCTTCAAAGTAGAAATTAACGAGACTGAATTTGAAGGAGCCTTTAAGGATAGCTATCGTAAGTCCACAGTTTACGTATTTGGAATTCTGAGGCAATTGCACAAGAAAGGATAAAAGAAAGGTAACAAGTTAAATTATCTTTTGGTGGTCCTACTCATCTCGAATTCTTTCAACAACATTTTTACGGACAGATAACATTTAGTGGTCATTTTTGCTGATTACTTGAAGTCGACTGGTAAGACCATCGATAAAATTGACTACAGTGAACTGAGAAGCTGGCTAGAGACAAGCAGCGCTGATACTTTGCATGAAATTGCAAAGAGTATTGTCAAGGTTTATTTTGGATGCTGATGTTACTCGTGATATATTTTACCATCGCTAATAACTCATTATGCTGATAATAATAATAATAATAATAATAATAATAGTAATAGGGACAAAAGTTATCATAATTTATCATAAATCAAGGCCGCATGTCTCTCAAGAGAATTGGCTCACTTTTTTGCTCGTTGAACTTGACCTCATGTTCACTATCAAGGCTTTTGTGCATTGTTTCCTCTATTTTCTTCCAAGCTATAGTACAAGCCACCAATGATAGCACCGAAAATGATATATAAACCGACGAAGGATTCCAGTTATCCAAGGGAATCGCGATAAAAGGCATCAAGATAGAACCTACCCTGCCGATTCCTGAACATAGCCCAAACCCTTTGGTTCTTATTTTTGTATCAAATGACTCGGTTGTCAACGGATAAAGGATTGAGAAGACATCCTTCATGAAAAATCGGGCAATAGATCCTATCGTCGTCCAAAAAGTACAAGCGAATAGAAAATGAAAGAGAGCTGCTCCTAGAAAGTAAACTATGAGGGACTTTTTCCTTCCAAATTATGGATGGTCTATCATATAGAGAGTCAGGAACAGACTAGGAAGCTAGCCAAATACAGTAAAGAAATACTTTGACAGGCCCTACCTCAGGGGTACTTTTGGCCCAGAAATGTGAAAGGCCTATACAGTGAGTTGTCCATAAAAGCTAAAATTAATGATGACCCAACATGTGGCTATGGCAATAGTCTTTGGCAAATTTTAGTTACTGACTAATGCTTTGAATGAAAGATGATCTTGATTATCAGATTCCAAAGGTTTGAATTCTTCCCTGATTACTTCTTATTCATAATTGGAAATCTGAAGTCTTACTTTGTTTGTTTTGAGCATTGTATTCAAGACCTCAATCCCTTCTTCGTACTTTTGGTTGGTTAGCAAAAATCTGGGAGATTATGTGAGCACGAAATAGCTCCCAAGAAG
>Ga0100402_1000711_pt1 | contig 39063 bp, 35 predicted proteins | sample CryGeyme20150102_FD_80419 | JGI IMG/M metagenome (GOLD analysis project Ga0100402, IMG submission 80419) | Groundwater microbial communities from Crystal Geyser aquifers in Utah, USA - Crystal Geyser metaG 2015-0102 | ecosystem: Environmental > Aquatic > Deep subsurface > Groundwater | place... | reverse complement strand
TTTTAAAAATATGAATGTTGCTATTTTGAATCAGTTCTGCCTGCTAAATATACATAAAATTTTTTCACCAACGTATGATAGCGACCTATTAGGTGTGATCTGGAGCTTGTTTTGATTAAGCTTTATTCACAAATATTAAATTTTTTATTTTATTTTCTTTAGTGAAGTTTAATAGTATTTAATTATTTTATTGATTGATATTTTTTTATATAGGATTAATTGTGATATTGAATAACCATAGCAAAATTGATTACTTACAACAGTCAGACCTGCGTAAGAATATTACACGCCACTACTATGCTGACGAAGCTCAATTAATTAAACAGCTTATCAAAGATGCAACCCTCAAAGAAGACTTGCAGGATAAAGTGAGTAATATTGCAACAAATTTAGTGACAGCGGTAAGAAGTCAAAAAAAATCAGCGTCAGTCATGGATAGCTTTATGACACAGTATGACTTATCAAACGATGAAGGAATTGCCCTCATGTGTCTTGCAGAAGCATTATTAAGAGTTCCTGATAAAGCGACTGCAGATGCATTGATAAAAGATAAAATACTATCAGCAGATTGGGCAAGTCATAAAGGTCAAAGTGAATCATTATTTGTAAATGCAACGACCTGGGGTTTGATGCTTACCGGTAAAATATATACTTGGAACCAAGTGACCCAAAAAAATTTGCAAAATGCACTGATAAACCTGGTGACTAAAGGCGGCGAACCTTTCATTCGTGGTGCAGCAAATTATGCAATGAAAATTCTTGGCAAGCAGTTTGTTATGGGGCGTACCATTACTGAAGCTCAAAAACGCGGCAAATCTTTTAAATCTCAAAATTATCGATACTCTTTTGACATGTTAGGTGAAGCTGCGCGTACCATGAGTGATGCCAATCGTTACTATGAAGCTTATTATCAAGCAATCGAAGCGATAGGTCGTGAGAGTAATCATTTAGGGCCTATTTTAGCCTCAGGTGTTTCAGTAAAACTATCAGCTTTACATCCTCGCTACGAGCTTGCTCAGTATTCACGTGTTTTTAGTGAGCTATATCCACAATTATTAACGTTAGCACAACTATCAGCTCAATATGATATAGGCTTAACAATCGATGCCGAAGAAGCTGATCGTCTTGATCTTTCTTTAGATATTTTTGAAGCATTGATGCGCGAACCGAGCTTAGCAGCCTGGCAGGGTTTAGGAATTGCTGTGCAATCGTATCAACGTCGTGGATTCGCCGTAATTGAATGGCTAGCAGATTTAGCCAAAACGACTAATAAACGCATTATGATTCGTTTAATCAAAGGGGCTTATTGGGATTCTGAAATTAAACATAGTCAAGATCTGGGGTTGTCCAACTACCCAGTTTTTACTCGAAAACCTTCAACCGATATTTCTTTTTTAGCATGTGCTAAGCAAATTATTAAGCATGGGAATTGTTTTTATCCGCAATTTGCGACTCATAATGCATACTCCGTTGCTGCAATATTAGCGATGGTTGGCGATCAACACTGCTATGAATTTCAATGCTTACATGGAATGGGAAAAACGCTCTACGATGAAGTATTTAAACATTATAAAATTAATTGTCGTATTTATGCGCCTGTAGGAAGCCATCAAGGTTTACTACCTTATTTAGTGAGGCGCTTATTAGAAAATGGCGCAAATACTTCATTTGTTAATCGTCTGGCAGATAAGAATATTGACGTTACTGAATTAACTCAGAATCCAATCACTAAGGTGCAAGCGCTAACCTCTGCCTCTCACCCTAAACTTCCACTACCACGCTTTCTATATCGTGATCGGTTGAATTCAATTGGAATTAATCTGAGTCATTACTACGAGTTATATGAATTAGAACAAGGGTTAACAAAAGCATTACTAAAAACTTGGCAAGCAGCGCCATTGGTTCCTGGGGCCGATCTCGATAGGCCGGTGGTCCCTATATTTAACCCAGCTGATAATAGTCAAACTGTTGGTACCTTAATTCAAGCCACTGCAATTGATGCTAGAAATGCACTCGACAATGCTGAGCGAGCATATACAAAGTGGAGCATGCAAACTGTAGATAAGCGCGCAAAGTGTTTGGAGCGCATGGCTGATTTAATTGAACAGCACCGTTATGAGCTGATGGCTTTAGTGGTTCGTGAGGCGGGGAAAACGATTGGTGATGCCATCGCTGAGTATCGCGAAGCTGCTGATTTTTGTCGCTACTATGCAAAGAATGCACGCGAATTAATGGGCAATCAATTTATTTTTCAAGGGCCTACAGGTGAACAAAACACCATGCGTTTGCTAGGCCGAGGAGTGGTTTTATGTATTAGTCCATGGAACTTTCCTTTAGCAATTTTCATCGGTCAAGTGAGTGCCGCGTTAGTGACCGGAAATTGCGTATTAGCTAAGCCGGCTGAACAGACGCCGCTGATCGCTGACTATGCTGTTAAATTATTCCACCAAGCGGGTGTACCAGAGACAGTTTTGCAGTCTTTACCAGGGGTTGGGCGAATTCTGGGGGATGCGTTATTGCCTGATAATCGTATTCAAAGCGTTTTATTTACAGGGTCTATCGAAACCGCACGTATTATTTCCCAAACCCTTGCGCAACGCCAAGGGCCGCTGGTGCAGCTAATTGCTGAAACAGGTGGGCAAAACGCAATGATAGTTGATTCATCAGCATTGCCTGAGCAAGTGGTCCAAGACATCTTATATTCTGCCTTTTACAGTGCAGGCCAACGCTGCTCAGCGTTGCGAGTATTATACGTGCAAGATGAAATCGCTGACAAACTCATGACGATGCTAAAAGGAGCAATGGCAGAATTACAAATAGGTGATCCAGCGCTTTTATCGACTGATGTGGGTCCGGTTATCGATCAAGTTGCCCAAAAAAACTTATTAGAACATATCGATCACATGCAAAGCGCTGCTCGATGGATTTATCAATCGGCTTTACCTAAAATATCAGCTAAAGGAACTTTCGTGGCACCAACACTGATGGAAATTGAGCATATTTCGCAACTTAAGCAGGAAAAGTTTGGGCCTATATGTCATGTTATTCGCTACGAGCTCGCTGATCTTGATCAAGTCATTGCAGATATTAATCATACGGGCTATGGTTTAACTATGGGAATTCACAGTCGTATTGACGAGCGGGTCGATTATATTGCTGAACGTATGAAAGTAGGCAATGTCTATGTAAATCGGGCTATGACTGGAGCTGTGGTTGGGGTACAACCGTTTGGTGGTGAAGGCTTGTCTGGAACAGGTCCAAAAGCGGGAGGGCCACACTATCTTCTGCGTCTATGCGTAGAGCGCACCTTGTCAATAGATACAACTGCAGCAGGGGGTAATGCTTCACTCATGACACTGCGAGAAAGCTAGCAGGCCTTGTTAAAGCGCATCTTAATGAACTCTTGCGTTGATTGACGAACGATAGCGGAATTTTTATTGCGAAGTCTTTCGGGAATATCAATTTTCATGCAATTAAACCCTTTAGTTGAAAGGTGTTGCGCATGCTTAAAACGATGATTATTCAACTTGTTATTTTTTGGTATAAATATTTCATATAAATTCTTTAGAACAATTTGGTCAATATCAATATGACTCGTTCTACGATGTTTTAAGCGTGATCTAAAATGATCTGTTGAAATCTTGAGAGCTACAATTCCGTGATACGGTGGTCGTGCCTCCAAATTTAATTGACGTAAAGCCTCAGGAACTTTTTCCCGTCTATGGAATAGTCGGGTGCTAGGTAGCGTGGGCCCTTTTTTATCTAGATTACTTGCTATATAGTAATGTTTCCGATTGTCGATAATCGCTTTTTTGAGGATATCTTCTAATATTAATACAGTATTATCATCATCAGTGATATCGCAGTTTTCTGGGATGACAAAACTTAAATAATAATATGAATTGCTATTCTTAGTCATTTTTCTTCCTAACTTAGTTTAAGTTTTATACAATATAAGTGTAACCTATTTATCTTAAGCTTAACTTAGGTAACAATAGGAAATTAAATGATCTGCCATCATAGCAGAGCTGATTTTCAGTCGAAAAAAAGGATTCACTCATGCATGATCAATCAATAATCACCTCAATTTTTTTTATTTTCGCTGGTGCAGCGGTGCTATCGACGATTGCACTTTATACTCGTCAATCTTTACTAGTAGCCTATATGTTCTTAGGTTTGCTAATGGGGCCATCGTTATTCAATTTAGCTCCTGATACTGAAGAAATTAATCAAATTGGCAATATCGGCATTATCTTCTTACTATTTTTACTTGGGCTTAACCTACATCCACAAAATCTGTTGCATGCGTTACGTAAGACAGTTTGGGTTGGGTTAGCTAGCTCAATATTGTTTGGTGGAATAGGGTTTATTGTGACCTATAGTTTTGGCTATAGCTTTGTTGCATGTCTTGTAGTTGCTTGCGCAATGATGTTTTCTAGTACGATTATCGGCTTAAAATTATTGCCGACGACAATTTTACATCATCAGCACACCGGCGAAGTAATGATTAGCATTCTGTTATTCCAAGATATCATAGCGGTAATAGCATTGCTGTTATTACATTCAGCTGGGAAAGCGGGTATCAGTTGGTTAGATATCATAAAAATCCTTGCAGGTTTTCCAGCTTTAGTGATCGCTGGATTTTTAATTGAACGTTATGTATTACAACCATTGTTTTTGAAATTTGATAGAATACAAGAGTATGTTTTCTTAGTCGCTGTGGGTTGGTGTTTAAGCATGGCAGAGATCGGGAAATATATCGGGTTATCAGATGAGATAGGGGCTTTTATAGCGGGGGTTGTGCTTGCAGCTAGCCCAATTGCCCTGTTCATCTCAGAAAGTTTAAAGCCTTTACGGGATTTTTTCCTGGTGTTATTTTTCTTTTCAATTGGAGCAAATTTCGATTTGAGTGTTTTACCGAAAGTGTGGGTCCCATCGTTGATCATTGCGGGGCTCATGTTAACATTAAAGCCAGTAGTATTTGCATTTCTGCTCAAAAATACTAAAGAAAAATCTCAGGTAGCGTGGGAAGTAGGTGTTCGTCTGGGGCAAGTGAGTGAGTTTTCATTATTAGTTGCATATATTGCAGCGGCTAATCAACTCATCGAAATCAATGCTTCCTATTTGATTCAAACGGTTACTTTGCTTACTTTCATCGCATCAAGCTATATCACTGTGATAAAATATCCAACACCAATGGCAATATCTGATCGAATGCGTAGCAATTAAATTGATAGCCTGAATAAGTTGAAACAGCTACTGATAAGCGTATTGATAAACAGTATTATCGAAAATATTAGGTTAAAGTAAATTCAATTGTAGCTTAGCTGCATCAGTCATTTTATCCATTGTCCAAGGTGGATCCCAAACCAATTCAACCATAACATCTGAATATTCAGTTTTTTCTTTAACGGCATCAGTGACTGTTTGTGGAAAAGTTTCTGCTACAGGACACCCAGGAGTCGTTAAAGTCATTTGAATCAACACTGTATTTTTCGCATCGATCTCAACTTTATAAATTAAACCTAGCTCATAAATATCTAGAGGAATCTCTGGATCATATACAGTTTTTAATGCGGCAATAACTTGTTGCTCCCCATCTTTATATGCTGGTTTTTCATTACTATAAAAGAAATCTTTAATTTTTTTAAACATCGCTATTCCGTTGTCACTTCAGCTTGATTTTGTGAGATAGCTGCATCAGTCGCATGCCATGCTAAAGTGGCGCATTTAATGCGCGCAGGATAGTCTTTCACACCTTCTAAAACAGCTAATTTACCTAAATTTTGGCTACTGGATTCTTCGGTCATCATTTGGTGAAAGGCGTGATATAATTTCTGTGCGGATTGAAGTGTTTGACCTTTAAGTGCTTCTGTCATCAATGACGCTGAAGCTACTGATATTGCACATCCTTTGCCTTGAAAACAAATATCTTCAATCACTCCATCCTTTACTTTTAAATAAACAGTTACTTGGTCACCGCATAATGGATTGTAACCATTCGCTTGTTGACAATCACAATCAAGTTCACGAAAATTCCGAGGATTACGGTTGTGATCTAAAATTACTTCTTGATAAAGTTGCCGTAATTCATTCATTAGCCAAATATCTCCTCTGCATGTTGCAAAGCTGTGATTAACTGATCAATTTCTGTGAAAGTATTATAAAACGCAAAAGACGCACGTGCTGTGGCAGCAACTTGAAAATGTTGCATGATAGGCATTGTGCAGTGATGACCAGTACGAATTGCAACGCCATGTTGATCGCAAATAGTACCTACATCATGCGCATGAATATTGCCTAAGTTGAATGCAAGTATGCTTGTTTTCTGATCGGCTTCACCATAAATTTTGATATTTTCAAGTTGGCTGATTTTTTCTGTTGCGTAGTTTAATAAAGCTTGTTCATAATTTGCAATATTCGTTATGCCAATATTTTGAATATAATCAATACCTTTTGACCAAGCTACGACACTTGCAATAGGCATAGTACCTGCTTCAAATCTCGTCGGTGGCGGAGCGTAGTCACTTTTTTCTAAGGATACATAGTTGATCATCTCACCGCCTGCTTGATAGGGCGGCATTTTCTCTAGTAAGTGATATTTTGCATATAAAGCGCCAACACCCGTTGGGCCATACATTTTATGGGCTGATAAAGTTAGAAAATCACAGCTTAATGCTTGCACATCAATTTTTAAATGAGGTCCAGCTTGAGTACCATCAACTAATACGGGCACATTATGCTGGTGGGCAACATGAATTATGTCATCGATAGGATTGATTGTCCCTAAGCTATTCGATACATAGACGATAGCCACGAGTTTGGTTCGCTTTGAAAATAAATCATTAAATTTAGATAAATCTAATTCTCCTTTATGATTGATCGGAATGATTTTCAAGCAAGCGCCAGTGCGTTGGCAAAGTAGCTGCCATGGAACAATATTCGCATGATGTTCCATCTCGGAAATGATAATTTCATCACCGGCTTTAACATTTTGATTGCCGTAAGAATGAGCAACTAAGTTAATTGCTTCTGTAGTTCCTCGTGTGAATACAATTTCTTTGCTTGATTGAGCATTGATATAGCGTTGCAATGTTTGTCTGCTTGCTTCAAAAGCATCAGTCGCGCGCATACTTAACGTATGTACACCGCGATGTATATTAGCATTAATTGTTTGATAAAACGCTGATAAACAATCGATTACACATTGAGGTTTATGAGTTGTTGCAGCATTATCCAAATAAGCTAATGGATAGCTGTTAACTAATTGATTTAATATCGGAAAGTCTTCGCGAATTTTTGCAACATCAAAAGTTGAATTAGAATCAGTTACTTGTTGGTTTTTATCATTAGGCATATTGTTGATATCCCAGCAAATGCTTTAAGATGTATTCTTGCCAATCAGGTAATGGTATTTGAACAATAATTTCTTGAACAAAACCCTGCAACAATAATTCGATTGCTGCAGTTTTATCAATGCCTCTCGATTGTAAATAAAATATAGCCGATTCGTCTAATTGGCCGACCGTTGCACCATGGGTAGCTTGAACGTCATCATTATAAATTTCCAATTGGGGTTTGGTATCGACTTCAGCATGGTTGGATAATAAAATATTCGGATTATATTGTTTAGTACTAACTCGGTGCGCGTCTTTGTGAACGACGACTCTTCCATTGAACACTGCTTGAGCGTGCCCATCAATAATTCCTTTATAATGCTGTCGGCTAGTTGTGTCAGACACTCGATGATTGATAGTTGTGTGATTATCAATGTGTTGGTTTTGAGCTATTTTATATAAACCATCGAGCGAGCAGTAGCTACCTGGTTGATTTAAATTGATTTGTAAATCATGCCTACTTAGACGCCCACCGATGTCAACATTATAATGTTTAAATTGGCTATGTTTTTGTTGTTCAACACGAGTTTCACTTAACATGATTTGTTCATTTGCTAAATTTTGAACTTGGACCCAATCACAATGGCTGTTTTCAGCAAGAAAAACCTCATGAATATATGAAGAATACGATTCACCTGAGTTAAGACTTAAATGGTATTCAACTAATTTCGCTTGACTGTTTTCACCTAGACGTATGATGTTTCGCACATGGTGCATGCTATGGTTTGTTTCATTAGTGCTAATAAAAATTAATGCAATGTCTATTTTTTGATTGGTTTCAACATTTAAGAAAATACCATCTTGAAAAAGTGCTGAGTTAATATCTGCTATACCATGCTCATTTGGAGATTCGGTTTGATTAAAATATCGCTCTAAATCAGTAGCATCAGTTTGTAACAGTTGTTGCAAATTTATCACGTTAATATCAACATGAGTCGATAATTTTTCAGAATAAAATCCATCAACATAAACAATTTTTGGAATATCGGGTAAATTTAATTCCGAAAGATTGAAGTTGGATAAATGATTCGGCGTAGTTAAATGAAATTTTTTTTCTTCTAATTGACTTAAACTCGTATATTTCCAGGCCTCTAATTTTCGATGCGGTAGACCATGTTGACTAACTTGGCCTATTGCGCGCTGACGTAATTCAGACTCCCAGCTAGAGTAACAATTAATTTTTTTAAATTCGGCAATAATATTCTGCTGTGCGAGAGTCATCTGCATGCCTCATTATTAGCGTTTTTAAGGATCGTTTGATACCCTCCAGCTTCTAATTCGTGAGCTAACTCGGCACCTCCAGATTTAATTATTTTACCTCCAGCAAGCACATGGACAAAATCAGGCTGAACATATTCGAGTAAACGTTGATAATGAGTGACTAATATTATTGCTCGTTTGGAGTCGCGCATAATATTAATACCTTCAGCGACGATTTTAAGAGCGTCAATATCCAAGCCGGAATCAGTTTCATCTAATAGCATTAAAGTGGGTTCTAGTAATAACATTTGCAAGATTTCATTACGCTTCTTTTCACCACCAGAAAAGCCACTATTAATATCGCGGTATAAAAAATCTTTAGACATGTTAAGAAATTCCATTTTTTTCTGCACTAAGTCTAGAAAATCCATAGCGTCTAATTCTGATTCCCCTTGGGTTTTACGTTTTGCATTGACAGCAGCTTTTAGCAAATACATATTATTGACCCCAGGGATTTCAACTGGGTATTGAAACGCTAAAAATATTCCGGCGCGAGCACGTTCGTCTGGGGCTAAATCGATAAGATTTTGATGCTGATAATTGATCTCGCCTTGAGTGATTTGATAGCCATCTCTGCCTGCAAGAACATTCGCTAATGTGCTTTTTCCTGATCCATTCGGACCCATGATTGCATGAACTTGGCCGTGATCTACTTCTAAATCGATACCGTTTAGAATGTTTTTGTCAGCGACTTTTGCTTGCAAGTTTTTTACTGTCAATAAAGACATCTGGAAATTTCTCCTCTTTTTTAACCTACGGCACCTTCTAAACTAATGCCTAATAATTTTTGAGCTTCGACTGCAAACTCCATGGGTAATTTTTTCAATACTGTTTTGCAAAACCCATTGACCACTAATGACACAGCGTTTTCAATGTCTAATCCGCGCTGCTGTAGGTAAAATAATTGGTCTTCGCTGATTTTGGAGGTGGTTGCCTCATGCTCTAACTGAGCACTTGAATTTTTTGATTCTATATATGGAAAAGTATGCGCACCACACTGATCTCCCATGAGTAATGAATCACATTGCGTATAATTTCGAGCATTGCTAGCGGTGGGCAAAATTCTGACTAATCCACGATAGGCGTTTTCACTCTGGCCGGCGGCAATGCCTTTTGAAATAATAGTGCTAGTGGTATTTTTACCTATATGGATCATCTTAGTTCCAGTATCAGCTTGTTGATGATTATTGGTGACTGCGACGGAATAAAATTCTCCAACGCTATTATCTCCTTGTAAAATAACACTTGGATACTTCCAGGTAATAGCCGAACCGGTTTCGATTTGGGTCCAGGAGATTTTAGCGTTTGCTTGCCGGCAAGCGCCACGCTTTGTCACAAAGTTATAAATTCCACCTTTACCTTCTTTGTCACCGGGATACCAATTTTGTACAGTCGAATATTTTACCTCAGCGTTTTCTAAAGCTACAATTTCAACGACTGCCGCGTGTAATTGATTCTCATCGCGTTGAGGGGCGGTACAACCTTCGAGATAGCTCACATAACTATCTGCATCAGCGACAATTAAAGTTCGCTCAAATTGTCCTGTTGACGCAGCATTAATCCGAAAATAAGTTGATAATTCCATTGGACAGCGCACACCCTTGGGAATATAGCAAAAAGATCCATCGCTAAATACTGCGGAATTGAGGGTCGCAAAAAAATTATCTCGATAAGGGACTACAGTGCCTAAGTATTTTTGAATTAACTCAGGGTGCTCTTGCACCGCTTCAGAGAATGAACAAAAAATAATACCTAAGCCAGCAAGCTTTTCTTTAAAAGTCGTTGCAACTGAGACACTATCAAAAACCGCGTCAACAGCGACCCCAGCGAGCATTTCTTGCTCTCTTAACGGGATCCCTAGTTTTTCATAGGTCGCTAATAACTCTGGATCAACTTCATCTAAGCTTTTAGGACGATCTTTGTTTAATTTTGGGGCAGCGTAATAGCTTAGTGATTGATAATTAATCGGATCGATATTTAAATGGGCCCAATTAGGTTCTGTCATCGTGAGCCAATGTTGATACGCTTTTAAACGCCACTCCAGAAGAAACGCAGGTTCATTTTTTTTCGCTGAGATTGCCTTGATAACTTCTTCATTTAAACCTGGCGGAAAACTTTCCATTTCGATATCGGTAACGAATCCGTGCTGATATTCGCTTTGTATGAATTTATTAATTTCTGGATTACTACTTGCCATTTTTAAACCTCTTTAGAAGCCAAAGATTGAATACTGGGGCTGAAAACTTTTCCGGCCAATTGGATTCGGAATTGATGCATTTCTAAAGGCTGTGCCATTTGTGCTAAAGATATTTGCCCTAGTGCATCATAAAGCAAATGACTAATTGTTTGCCAATTATGACGAGTTGTGCACACGGCCTCTAAATCGCAACGACTGACTTTCAGACTGCATTCAGTCAAGCCAATGTCACCCTCTATTGCAACAATAATATCGATTAGATAAATTTTAGTTGGCGCGACAGCCAGTGTATACCCACCATTACTACCACGCTGTGAAAAGAGTAATCCTGCTTTAGTTAACTGTTTTAAAACTTTCATTACAGTAGGTAAAGCGATGTGCGTGCGCTCCGTTAGTCCACGGGCAGTATAGCTAAGCTCGGGAGAGCGAGCCATCTGGCTTAGAATAGTCGTTGCATAATCTGTTAACTTACTGATTTTAAACAATTTTTAGGGTAAATGTCTAATTGGTACCGTAATAGTACTAATTAATAGTGGTTGTCGTCAAGAGCTTTTTATCTTCAACCTATTTTATAAAAATAATTTCGATGGGAATCGCTATGCAATACTACTTTTTCCCTATAACAAAAGTGTTTAGAATATATTGCATTAATTTTAAACATTATACTGAGATGGTACAATATTTTGTTTTGCAGAGGTTTAACGGTTTTAAGGGTGAAGAGTGTTTAATAAAAAGTCACTGATGGAAAGAAGGGATGGTATACCACTAGATTTGTTGCTCAATCGAGGTTGGATACTTGAAACGAATAACAAAAATAAAGAAGCGATTAATGTCTATATTGAAGCCCATCGTCAAGGGCATTTAATTTCGACTTTTTTATTAGGCATACATTATTCTCGGGGAGTATGGCTTGAAAAAAATAATGAACTTGCTGACGAATATATTCGTCAGAGTCAATCAGTAGGGCTTGCATTTTTAGTTGAACGTGCGCACAGCAACGAAGCCTTAGCGCAGAACTATTTAGGGCTTGCTTTTTTAAATGGTTTGGGCTTAGAGCAAGAAAAATCTCAGGCACTGAGGTGGTTTTGTGAAGCGGCACAGCAAGGCTTTGCTGCGGCGCAAACTAACCTTGGACTCATGCTTGCCAGAGGAGAAGGTGTAAATCAGGATTATAATCGAGCCTTTTATTGGTTTAGTAGAGCAGCTCGTCAAGGTAACGCAGAAGCAGAATTTCAATTGGGCTGGATGTATTTTATCGGCTTGGGCATCAATTGTAACTATCATGAAGCTTTAATCTGTTGGAATAAAGCTGCTGAAAAGAATAACGCTGAGGCACAGTTTAATTTAGCCACCATGTATTTTGATGGTTGTGGAGTCCCCCGAAATTATTCAAAAGCTTTGAGTCTGTACCGAAGTTCAGCCGAGCAAAAATATGCAAAAGCACAATTCAATTTAGGCAGTATGTATTATTTTGGTCTAGGGGTCACTCAAAACTATCAAGCAGCATACTATTGGTTTTTTAATGCTGCTAAGCAAGGTCATGCAAAAGCGCAATTACAGTTGGGGAAAATGTATCTTGATGGGAAATATGTAAATTTGGATTACCACGAAGCAAGTTTGTACTTTCATCGAGCGGCTGAGCAAGGCAATGCCGATGCACAGTTTCTCTTAGCGCGAATGTATGTCAATGGCCAAGGGGTTGATAAAGATAATAATAAAGCAGTTTATTGGATACATAAAGCAGCTGAACAAGGGCACATTGAAGCCCAATTTAATTTAGGTTTTATCTATAGTGATGGCCAGTTAGGGCATCATCAAGATCATATGAAAGCATATGAATGGTACCACAAAGCGGCTATACAAGGTCATGTTAGATCTCAATGTATCCTCGGTTGGATATATTTGCATGGTATAGGCATTGATCAAAATGACGCGGATGCTTTCTATTGGTTTCATCATTCTGCCAAGCAAGAGGACCTTGATGCCCAATACATTTTAGGGAAAATGTATGCAAACAGTTTGGCTGGTGTGGAACAAGATGAAAAATTAGCCTATCAATGGTATCGTGGCGCTGCAGAGCAGGGACATGCGGAAGCACAATTTAGCCTAGCGACAATGTATTATGAAGGGCAAAGTGTGTTGCAAAATTATCATGAAGCGTACTATTGGTATAGCAAAGCTGCTGCCCAAGCGCATGTTGGAGCACAATCTTGCTTAGGATGGTTGTATCTTATGGGCCAAGGAGTAAATCTCAACACTCGCCAAGCGGTGGATTGGTTTATTAAGGCTGCAGAGCAAGGTCACATTCCTGCACAAAATAACTTAGGGCGTATGTACTTAAAAGGTTTGGGCGGTACTAAGAATAGCACGCTTGCGATCCATTGGTATAAAAAAGCAGCTTTACAAGGCGATTTAGATGCCAAAATCAATCTTTCAGAACTATTTTTAGTCGATCAACTCAGAATCTATGAATTTCAATGGGAAAACGCACTGATTGCTGTGTTCACTAGTTTTTATGAAAGCAAACAAGTCTCGGTGAAACGGCTCAAAGATACACATCAATTATCTAAAGAGGCTTATGACGAATTCCTCCAAGAAATTGGATTAATGGTGGCACTGGAACACCCGAGGTTAGTTCAATTTTATGGCTATACAAAATTACCTCTGCAATTGATTTTAGAGTTTTGTAGTGAAGGGACACTCGATTTATTTTTGCAGCGCGTGAGTCGCGGGGATTTGGCTTGGGAATTACGCTTTAGGCTAGCGAGACAGTTAACAGAAGGTTTAGCTTATTTGCATGAACATGACATTGTGCACGGCAGTATTAGCATCGAGAGTGTTTTGATCGATGGAAATTTGAATGCCAAGTGGACAAATTTTGGAGTATTGCAGTTGAGCAAGTTTTCAAGAGTTGAAGCAGAGGGTGCGAGGCGATTGGAGTTAGATGATATGATTCGCTGGATGCCGCCTGAGCAGGCTAAGGGTGAGGTTGAGTCATCAAAAGAAGCAGATATTTATAGTTATGCATTAATTTTATGGACATTGACGACGCATAGCTTACCCTACTTTAATTTAAGCGATAAGTTCCAATTGATCAAAACAATCTGTAGTTATGAAAAGAATCCTATTCCTAGTGATATACCCAAAGGTTTTGGAAATGCGATACGATTTTGTTGGCATGACTCTGCAAAAGAGAGACCTACTGCACGTCAGTTAAGCCGTTATTTAGATGAGTTTTCAATATAGGCTTATGATGGGCGAGGCACTCATTCAGTCAGCATGAGGTTCAATGATAACTGCTAATTAAATCGTATTTACTCAATTTCTTATGAGTATTCATGTCTATTAATAGTCAACATTTAATTATATCAAATTGTCATTTGTAAAAAAATGATATAGCTGACAGTTCCAATGAATAAACTAAATAATAACTGGCGGAAAAAATATTGGGATAGCGACACAATGATTAATGCGATGACGGCTGGAAGACCATAAGGGTAATGAGTAAATGAATTTGGTCCGATTTCGTAAATTACTAGAAGTAACATAATATAAGCGGGTAATTGTCTACCTATTGCTTGAAATCGGGGATTTTGCTGGAGATATTTTGCGAACATGAATGGTAATCCACGCGTAGTTATTGTCATGAAAAATAAACAAAAACAAATTGTCAACATTGAAACGGAGTTAAGCATTTGTAACAGGTGTCTTGGTTGTTAAGTATAAATATATCACGCACATTGTTATTGCAATCAATAAATAATATTGAGGAAATATTTTATAAGCGATGATGGAAGTAACAATAGGAACAATGATAGGACGTAATTGACGATGGATCATAAAATAATTGATCACTAAAGCCGTAAAAAAACTCGTTAGGATAAAATCTAAGCCATTAATTTTTGGTAATAAATCAGCAAATATTGCACCAAGAAATGTTCCAAATACCCAATAAACATAAACGAAAAACGTTACTAATAAGCAAAATTTTAAATCTTCGGTTGGGTGCTTATAAGCTAAAAGTATTGCATAAGTCGCATCAACCAGGCCAAATACTAAGAAGATTTTTTTGTACCAAGGACTGCTAAAGCGTTCCAGTAAACTTAGACCATAAAAGCTATTGCGTGAAGCAATAAAAAGAGTCGTAATTAATATCGCAAACAATCCTGCATTTTCAGTTAGCATACTAAGGGCGACAAATTGGACCGCGCCTGCATAAATAAATGCACTCATTAAAGGCGCGTAAAACCAATCATAACCTTGATTGGTAAATACTAAACCAAAAGCCAATCCTAGAGGGATGTATACAGCAAGCGCTGGAATACTTAAAACAAGCGCTCGATTGAGTGGAGAAGGAATTTTGGTTGCTTTTTCCATTCTTACTGAGCTTCTCCTTGGCGGCGACGGTGGTCAAGCTCGTACTCAGAGTAATTACCTGCAAACCAAGTCACTTTGCCGTTACCTTCAAAGGCTAAAATATGGGTTGCAAGTCTATCTAAAAACCAACGATCATGTGAGGTCACTAGAACGCATCCAGGGAAATGACTAATCGCTTCTTCTAGAGCTCGCATAGTTTCCACATCTAAGTCATTGGTAGGCTCATCTAAAATTAAAACATTAGCGCCGCGTTTAAGTATCATTGCTAAATTAAGACGATTTCGTTCACCTCCCGATAAATTCTTCACCACTTTTTGTTGGTCTGCGCCTTTGAAATTAAAGCGTGCGCAGTAGGCTCTTGAAGAGACTTGATACTGACCAACAATGATATTATCTAATTCATCAGAAATAATCTGCCATACTGTTTTATCACCATCTAAATGTTCACGTGATTGATCGACGTATGCAATATCCACTGTATCACCAACACGAATACTACCTGCGTCAGGCTGTTGTTGCCCAGTTAGCATGCGAAATAGTGTGGTTTTGCCTGCCCCGTTAGGGCCTATAACACCCACAATTGCACCTTTAGGAATACTAAAATCAAGATTTTCAATGAGAATACGGTCGCCAAAACCTTTACTTAAATGGTTAGCTTCAACTACTAGATCACCCAGACGGGGCCCTGGGGGAATGTAAATTTCTTGGGTTTCACATCGCTTTTGAAACTCAGTTTTATTCATTTCATCAAAGCGTGCGAGGCGCGCCTTATTTTTAGCATGGCGACCTTTAGGATTTGTGCGTACCCATTCAAGTTCTTGCTTCATCGCACGTATACGTGCAGTTTCTTGCTTTTCTTCAACAGTCAGTCGTTTTTCTTTTTGTTCTAGCCAGTTTGAATAGTTTCCTTCAAAAGGAATACCTTTTCCTCGATCTAACTCAAGTATCCATCCAGCGACGTTATCTAAAAAATATCTATCATGAGTGACAGCAATCACCGTGCCTTTGAAATCATGTAAAAATCGTTCGAGCCATGAGACACTTTCAGCATCTAAATGGTTGGTAGGCTCATCCAACAAAAGCATATCAGGATTTGACATCAAAAGGCGACATAATGCTACGCGGCGTTTTTCACCACCGGAAAGATGGTTAATATCGGCGTCCCATGATGGAATGCGAAGTGCAGAACCGGCTTTTTTAATTTTATGCTCGATTTCCCAGCCTTGGGCAGCTTCAATGGAAGATTGAAGATTGCCTTGTTCTTCTAATAGTTGATTCATTTCTTCATCAGACATCGGTTCAGCAAACTTTAAACTGATTTCATCAAAGCGGGTAAGCATCGCTTGTATTTCCTGTAAGCCATCCATAATATTGCCGTAAACATCTTTGTTAGGGTCGAGCTCTGGTTCTTGTGGTAAATATCCAATTTTGATTCCAGGCATCACATGAGCTTCGCCTTCAAAATCTTTATCCACCCCAGCCATGACTTTTAAGAGCGTTGATTTGCCTGCACCATTAAGTCCTAGTACCCCAATTTTTGCCCCAGGGTAAAATGATAGTGAAATGTTTTCCAATAATACTCGCTGGGGTTGGACTATTTTGCTGACACGGTGCATGGTATATATGAATTCAGACATGGGCTTCAACTCTTGATTAAATTTGACGGATAACTTACTTTAATTGGGTGATAATTGCAATTATTTAGTCTTACAATCACTCTTACTTTTTTGAAATCTCCTGCTATACTTACTGATTAACAGCTCCAGAATTAGGAAAAAGTAGTGGAAATCTCTGGCCATAGTGCTCTCATCGCTAGATTATTGGTAGGATCGTATTTTATTGTCGCAGGCTACGTCTACGCGAGAGATTGGAAAGTATATGTTGCTCGATTGAGAGACGCAAGAGTTTTATTAGCAACGCTACTATTATGGGTTGGAGTTTTATTTTACATTATTTGTGGCCTTAATCTTATATTAGGTTACCAGCTTACATTGAATAGTCGTTTATTAATCGCGGTCTTACTATGCTCATGTGTCTTATACTATCGATTTTGGACGTCTAAAGGTGTGCAGCGCCGGGTGCAGTTAAAGACGTTTATGCTGAACTTAGCATTAGTGGGTAGCCTGATTATGATAGCTGCAATTAAATAACAAAAGTTTTAGGATGTCTATCTGGTGTTAGGGAGAGCTTATATTTTGTTTGATTTGGAGGTTTCTATGAAACGTTTATTATTATCTTTTATCGCTTGCTGTAGTTTAGGATTAGCAACAGGGGCTTTAGCTGACAATCATGATGAGAGCCAACAGAGTTGCGATTGCACTCAAGGATGTGAGCAAGGTGGTGACCACAATAGCTGTCATGGCAAAACTAGCGAGTTGTCCTGAATACTCGGTTAAACAATGATCGTGAATTAATCATTTTTTAGACATGCGGGCAATTCCCCGCATGTCCAAATCTTTATATTTTATACGTTTTTTTAGCAAATAATTTGTCTAACTCTTATCGCTACATATCGCCGCTTTTGATTCAAATGGCTTTAATTATTAAAATGACTAACAACCAATCTGCTCAATTCCTAGCTTTTAAATGCTCGCTACGGTAAAATTCGCCTCAAGTTTTTCATAGAAGAGGTGTAGCCGTGTTAAAAAGCGAATTGATCGATGCTGGGATTGATGCTGATCTAGCAGAAGCAATAGCGAATGAAGCTCAACGACAAGAATTCCAAATTGAAATGATTGCATCAGAGAACTATGCATCATCAGCAGTGATGGCTGCTCAAGGTTCAGTTTTGACGAATAAATATGCTGAAGGGTATCCTGGTAAACGATACTATGGCGGATGTGAATTTGTTGACGTCGCTGAAACCCTAGCAATCGAGCGAGTGAAACAGTTATTTGGGGCAGATTATGCAAATGTTCAGCCACACTCAGGCTCACAAGCTAACACAGCAGTTTATATGGCATTACTTGAGCCGGGTGATACGGTATTAGGGATGAACCTGAATGAAGGTGGCCATTTGACACATGGCGCTAAAGTTAACATATCAGGAAAACTCTATAACTTTTTACAATATGGATTAGATCCTAAGACTGAAGAAATTGATTATCAAAAAATTGCTGACTTAGCAAAACAACATCAGCCAAAATTAATTGTGGCAGGATTTTCAGCTTACTCAAGGATCGTTGATTGGCAAAAAATACGCGATATTGCTGATTCAGTCGGTGCTTATATGATGGTAGACATGGCGCATGTTGCTGGATTAGTAGCTGCTGGGGTTTATCCTTCGCCTATTAAAATAGCAGATGTTGTGACTTCGACGACTCATAAAACTTTACGTGGACCTCGCGGTGGGATCATTTTAGCGCGCGAGAACGAGGCTCTAACAAAAAAATTCAATTCGTTGATATTTCCAGGTATACAGGGCGGCCCATTGATGCATGTGATTGCCGCTAAAGCAGTTGCTTTTCATGAAGCCTTACAACCAAGTTTCACAGTTTATCAGCAGCAAGTTGTTAAAAATGCAAAAGTAATGGCAGAGACAATACAGCAACGAGGTTATAAGGTTGTTTCTGGTGGAACAGATAACCATCTGATTTTAGTGAATTTAATCGGTAAAGGAATTACAGGTAAAGCTGCTGAAGCTGCGCTTGAACATGCAAATATTACCGTGAATAAAAATACAGTGCCGGGAGAACCACTTTCCCCGTTTGTGACCAGCGGTTTGCGTTTGGGCACTCCTGCAGTGACGACCCGTGGATTTACAGAAACAGAAGTCAAACGAGTGGCAACTTGGATTAGTGATATTTTAGATGATCATGAAAATGAGCAGGTAATAGCGGCAATTAAACAACGAGTTCACGAATTGTGTAAAGCTTTTCCTGTCTATGGTAGCTATTAGGAATAGTTTATGTATTGTCCTTATTGTCGCCATTTAGAAACTAAAGTTATAGATTCTCGGCTTGCTAATGATGGTGAACAAGTACGTAGAAGGCGTGAATGCTGTTTATGTGCTGAACGATTTACTACTTTTGAAGTCGTAGAATTAAATTTTCCTTATATTATCAAACGTGATGGCAGACGCACACCATTTGATGAAGCGAAGCTTCGCTTAGGGTTTGTTAAAGCACTAGAAAAACGCCCCATTAGTTTAGCTTCGATTGATACTGCAGTGCTACATATTAAACGTAAGTTATTAGCATGTGGTGAAGCAGAGATCGCTTCTTCCAAATTAGGGGAGTGGGTCATGCAAGAATTACTTTTGCTTGATCAAGTGGCTTATATTCGTTTTGCGTCAGTTTACCAAAGCTTTGCTGATTTAGAAGCTTTCGTTGAAGCAATTCAAACCCTACACCAGCGAGGTCAAGATTAATGAGTGCACCTATGAACCCAAGAGCTAGACATGATGCAAGAAGAGCTGCGCTACATGCGATATATCAGTACCAAATGACCAATAAGTCTATTTTGGACATCATGAGTGAAGTATTGGCAGATCCATATACAAAAGTAACAGACATTGAGTACTTCCAGTGTATCACCCAAGGGACTGTCACTGACATCGAAGAAATCAACCAATTAATTAGTCCAGTAATCTCTCGTCCTATAGCAGATGTTTCACCATTAGAACTAGCAATTTTGCGTATTGCTGTTTTTGAATTGCGTCAGTGCTTACAGACACCGTACCCGGTAGTTTTGAATGAGGCTATCGAGCTTGCTAAAAAATATGCATCGAGTGAAAGTTACAAATTTGTTAATGCAGCATTAGATCAATTAATCCCAATATTACGCCAGCATGAAAAAAAATTCCATGACCAGTGAATTTTCTTGTATTAAAGAAATTATCACAAAATTACAAGTAAAGCGTGAAGACACTTTAATCCATGCAGGGGATGATTGCGCATTAGTGACCATCTCACCTGGAATGGCATTAGCAGTCTCAACGGACACAATGGTTGTTAACCATCATTTTTTGCCAGACTGTGATCCGCAAGACATCGGTTATAAATTAGTGGCAGTGAATCTTAGCGATTTAGCCGCAATGGCAGCCAAACCTGCTTGGATGACGATTGCACTGACAATGCCAGAAATTGATATGGAATGGGTAAGAAAATTCATATTAGGTGCAAACGAGCTTCAACAACAATTTAATTTAGAATTAGTTGGCGGTGATTTAACAAGAGGACCGTTAACGATTACTTGTACGATACACGGACTCGTCAAACCAGAGGATGCAATAACCCGAGGGGGCGCAAGGCGAGGCGATTTAATTTGCGTGACAGGCCGATTGGGTGCAGCAGCCTATGCACTAGCTAATTTAGACTGTAGCGTAGCTAGCCGACAACGTCTCTTAAGACCTACTCCCCGGGTGAATGAGGCTTTAGCCATTCATTCAATGGTTAATAGCGCAATTGATATTTCAGACGGATTATTAGCCGACTTAAATCATATCATTGAAGCAAGTGGCTGTGGTGCAGTTTTAGATGCCAGCACTGTACCTCTTGCCGAAGAGTTAGAAGCAATTCCTAAACTTGAAGAGGCGTTGCCTTTCGCTTTAAGTGGTGGTGATGATTATGAGCTATGTATGACGCTGGATAAAAAAAACTTCAGCGCTTGTCAACATATATTAATGCAGATGAATTGTGAATTACACTGCATAGGCAAGATCACTGATGGTGATAAAATTGAAGTCTATCTCAATAACCAATTAATTAATTTTTCTAAGTTTGGTTATCAACATTTTGCTTAGATTAGCATAAAAAAAAGCTCTAACGTGAGGTCTTTAGAGCTTGGAGTATATTGCTTTTTAATTTTTTTATTATTCTTATATTTCTAATAATATAGCAAAGAGATTAAAGCAACCTTATTTTTTTAAAAAATTGATATGGTTACATGATTAATGGTGAAAAAACTTGAAGTGATGTGATTATTGGATTGAGCGATAAAAAAGCTCTAGAGAGGGGCTCTAGAGCTTGGGTATTGTTATTTTTTAATTTTTTATTGTTCTTATATTTCTAATGATACATTAATGAGATTAAAGCAATCTTAAACTTTTAAAAAAATCGGAATAGTCGTGTGATTGATGATAAATCGTGAGTTAATGAATTTATTTGATCGATTAAAAAAAGCTCTAGAGAGGGGCTCTAGAGCTTGGGTATTGTTATTTTTTAATTTTTTATTGTTCTTATATTTCTAATGATACATTAATGAGATTAAAGCAATCTTAAATTTTAAAGTAATTCCTTTAATTTTGATAAGGCTTTATAATAGTAAATATCCAGCGATCCCAATCTGAATTCATTGCTCGCTCCGGTCACACTCAAGAACATAATTTAGCAAGAAAATGATAAAGAAAAAGGTAGTTTTACCGAATATGTGCTCTACTTGTAAAAGTTAAAACGGCACTGTTGAAAAAGTGCTTTTGGTGCTACATGATGGAGGGAAGTCGTATTTATCGAAGAAATTGATGCAAGGAAAGCGGCCACTATCTACCAGCGATTATCAATTGCTCAAGCAATATTGACCTGCCGAACACATTTTGCTTAAGCTTGAATCATTGATTGATTTTAGTTTTATCAGAAAATTAACGGATTCACTTTGCTGCGATAATTTGGGTAGGCCCTCTATTGACTTAGAAATTTTTTTCAGAATGTAATTGATAGGTTATTTATTTAATATTGACTCTGACCCACAGCTGTGCCAAGACATACAACTGAATATTGCCTACCGTTGGTTCTGTCGGTTAAACCTTGAGGACAAGGTGCCGCATCACTCGTCATTAAGTCGCATATGATATCGCTTTGGTGTGATGGCTTATGAAAAGATTTTCAATAGACTGCTAAAGCAGTGATTAAAGTCAGATGATGTGGGTTGTCAAACACTGTATACCGATGCAACATTAGTTTCAAGGCGTCATCTTCATAAACTCTGTTATAAAGCCCATTGTATTATCGAACACATACATCGTCTGATTGTTGATAGTCGAGCTACAAAGGCGCGAATCATGAATGTAAATTGTTTGGTGAAACGCTCGATGAGTTATTGTGACGCTTAGGCTTCAAGCCCCAAGAATGGGTCGCTGATAAAAGCTATGGTAGAGGTCGAACGTATCAAAGACTAAGACAACATGGTATTCGTGCTTATATTCCATGACACGATGTAAAGCCAGAAGCAGGTCAACTAAACGCCAAAGATTTTATTTATGAGAGACGGCAAGATAGATATCGCTCCTGCTGGATATGATTGATATCCCTATGAAAAATTTGATGGCTACCCGGTTAAACGATATCGTATTCTTGGCGGCCGCCGTACGTCGTGTTCACTCAGAGAAAGCTGCTTGCCAGATGCTCATAAAAAAGGGTGCCAGTTTCATGTATCGTAATGCACTTCAAGATGAAATTAATGCGATAAAAAAAAAGCAACGTACCCCATTTTTCACGAAAAAAAATGGCGCAGCGAGCCTGGCGAAATCATCACTTCGCTAGAGCTAGATATCATGGCTTAAACAATTTTCAAATTCAGTGCTATATGACAGCAGTTGTTCAAAAGATTAAGCGGGTCATTAAGATTATTTTTGTCCTAATTTCTATACGCAGATATTACTTTTTCAACAGGCCGTGCTGACTTTTACAAAACAAAAGATCTTCCTGTGCATTCTGTAATACTTCTTACATGATTTTATACCAAACACACAGCCGGGAAAATCGGGAAAGCACACGCCATAATCAGCGGATTCGCTTTCTGCTTTTTGTATTAATGCTAAATAAACTCTGAATATTTTATCATCTCCTAAAACTAACGGACTATTTCCAACCATCTTGTTTGAAAATATTGTCTACAATAAATTGTGTTAAATCTTAAACAAAGTGTTAGACTATTGTAAGCCTCTTCTTTTTTGGGTGTTTAAATTGATGATCAATCCCTTTTATCCATGATTGCACCCATCCATCATCTTTCAGTCGTTTGATGTTTTGACGGCTGTTGTATATCTTTTTCATAAAAGCTTTCCTTAGAAAACTACCTGTGACAATTAGTCTGCGTCAAAGAGGGGTTATATATCAGGTTAATAGTCTAAGGTTTAAGTTTGACTTAAAATTGAAAGTGACTAGTTAGTGCGTTATCCAATTAATCACTTTCAAACCAGAAACTCGCTTAAATTCTTTGGTGTTATTTGTGACAATAGTTCGGTTTAAGCTTTTTGCATGAGCCGCGATCATGAGATCAAGCGCACCAATTGGTGTGTCTTTTTTCTCTAAGGATGCTCTGATTTTACCGTAGTGGTGTGCGGCAGTAACATCAAACGGATAGATATCCAGCGGCAATATAAATTGAGATAAAGCATCAGAGTTTTTTTTGGGATGTTGACTCTTTTGAACCCCATATTCAAGTTCTGACAGAGTTATTGATGATAGACAAACCTGTTCTAAGGTGAGCGACTCAAAGTGCTTCATAACTTCAGTTGGTTTCTGTTTAATAATATAAATACAAATATTAGTATCCAACATGTATTGGCTCAAAACATATCCTCTCTTTTTTGTTGCACCGGCTGATTTCGATCTTGTAAAAAATCATCTGAAAACATTTCAAGGCTATCAAATAGTGATTGCCAACCGGCATCAGCCGACAATAGTACTGTCGCATTACCAACTTTTTTGATATATACCTCATCACCAGAAAAGCGGAATTCTTTAGGTAAGCGTACAGCTTGGCTCTGGCCATTTTTGAACAATTTTGCAGTTTTCATGGTTGGATTTGTCTCTGTTAATATATACTAATAGTTTATACTATTTTATTTGTATTTGTCAAGCTAAATTGTATGTTTTAGCAGAAATAACATGCTTTTCAAAAGTTTTCATTCAATAGTTTTTTATATTTATCATAGGGTTACAATGTCAAACGTCGCTTTTCTATTGTTTATATAATCAATACCATTACTGAACAATATATCGATGTTGAATTGAAAGCATGTGCTGAATCTGCTAAAAAGAAATCTATGGATAAAATGGGATTCTAAAAATGAGTGATTTGTATTAATTGAAAATTACGCTAGCATATTCGGAGCCGCTTATTAGGCGGTGTATTCTAGTTTCGCAGACGCGAATTCGGTTTAAGAGAAAGCTTGCACAGACTTATTATTTTCCCAGTCAATGGTTAGCCGTAGGTTTGTTTGGGTTGACACAAGAGGCGATTAGGGCTGTCATGATATAGCAAAATCCGTTGATGGGGCTGCGGTGTTGAGTATGCTCAATATGAAAAGCGTTTTTAAATGGGTTATCAATGCTCTCAATGCGCACTCTTTTTTTAAGTGCATTTTGTTTTCTCAATTCTGTCATTTTAAAGCCTACTATCTTGTTTATGTTCAGATCCAATTAAAACCAGCTTTTTCCTCATTAGGTCAGTTATCATCGCTTTATTGAGTTGATTGCCCAGGTATTTACAGAGTTCATTGTATTGCTCAAGCTACTCTTAAAACCATCCACAAAAACGGCTTTTATTGATTCAACCGAAATACCCGTTTGCCATCTGGCGAAGTACAGCTTGAGGAACTTTTTAAGCCTATGGAAGTTAGTCAAAATAAATTGGCGAGAGATATGGGTGTGTCACCACACCGTATTGACGAGATTGTTCCTGGTTTACGTTCAGTAACGGCTGATACCGACCTACGATTATCACATGCACTAGGCTCCTCAGAAGGTTTTTGGTTTGGTTTGCAAAACGACTTTGATCTAGAACAAAAGAAATTTGAGGTAGAAGCTGAATTTGTCAACATCGTTAATCTTGCAAGTAATATAAGCGGAGCGGATGCATAAACTGCGTACTGTGATAATTAAATTCTCACTGATCGATGAAATTGGTAATAATGATTATTATTACCATTCTTGTTCAGCGCTGAAAATACGCTGCCCAGTCTTATTTTATCTATCTCGCAGCAATTGTTAACTGTTTGTTAAGCTTTCTAGCGCTCAGATTTGCAGAGGAGGCTTACCGCACTTCTCATGAAATTTTGTCTTGCAATATCATATTTACATATAAAGTTTGTATGTTTAATTTAAAACCTGACTATATTACATATCATCTCAAAACGGAAATTTCGAGATTACTATGAGACTAACGCTATTGCGAAGGTTTCGTTGACCGAATGGTGTTATAAAATGAAACTGTCGATGGCTGCTCATCTCAATGAGTTAAGAGATGAGTTTAGCGATGTTGCAATGAATCATCATTTTCATTTGCTTATTGCTGTTGATTTTCCTATTTTAATCATATTTACAATCGTTAAGACATCGATGCAATATTAGCTTTCTTAAAAAAATTATCAAGGCAGGGTCGGTGTATTGTAACTGTATCCAAATCTGAAAATTGCAACGGTAAGTTTAATGTGCCTTCAGTTAGCTAGAGTTGAATCGGTTCATTCAGATGTGTTGTTGCATTGCCTAGGGGAATGTTTTGGCCTGCATGCCTGATTGATCACTAACGACTCATTTGTTTTTCTTTTTATCTAATCCATACGCTTTGTGGAAAAAAAACAAAAAATGATGATGGGCTTGCCGACACTATTGAATACGTGTTAGTGACAGCCGCCCTTAGCAAGAATTAATGTTTCATCATTGAGTGGCGAAAAGCTTCTAAGTATAAGAGCGCATTGTTATTGACGAATAAATTTAAGCATTTGAATAAATTTTTTGCAGGCTCATTAATATATGTTTTATTTCAGAACAAATTTTATTTCAGCTTAAATCTAGACTCGGGACGTAGTAAAATAGCCGAAGGTTTTATTCGCGACAAAACAATGAGCTGTTGCTACAATGTATGTTTGGAAGCAATGAGGAGAATTGCTCAGTTATGAGCCAAATGCAAGATTTTCGTATGCAGCGAATCAATAGAATTCATTTTATTGGTATTGGTGGTGCCGGAATGGGTGGTATTGCCGAAGTATTGCTCAATAAAGGATATTCTATTAGTGGATCTGATGAAGCGCGTAGTCTAATGACGGATCGTTTGCAGGCATTAGGTGCTAGAGTTGTGTTAAAACACGCCCCTGAAAATGTCAGAGATGCTCAAGTGATTGTGATATCGAGTGCGATTGCCGAAACCAATATCGAACTACAAGCGGCTCGTGAATTACATATTCCCGTGGTTCCACGCGCGGAAATGTTAGCTGAATTGATGCGTTTTAGTTATGGCATCGCAATTTCAGGTACCCATGGGAAAACTACGACCACGAGTCTTAGCACGGCTGTGTTAGCTGAAGCAGGTACGGACCCTACGTATGTGATCGGTGGAAAATTGAACAGCAGTGGTGTCAACGCCAGTTTAGGGTCAGGCCATTATTTTATCGCCGAAGCGGATGAAAGTGATGCGTCCTTTCTCTTTCTCAATCCTATGATTGCAGTCGTCACAAATATCGATCTTGATCATATGGATACTTATAATAACGACTATTTGCAATTACAAGACACATTTATAAAATTCCTCCATCAATTACCATTTTATGGCTTAGCCGTGATGTGTGTCGATGATCCAGGCGTGCAGTCTGTTTTGCCAAACGTCAAACGTCCGGTGACGACTTATGGCATTCAAAACAAGGCCGATTGGCGAGCCATTAATCGCAGTCAACGGGGTATTGTTAACGAATTTACGGTGATTGGTCCAAGTCCAGAGGATCAATTCGATGTTTCTTTAAATCTAGCAGGTGAGCACAACGTTCTAAACGCACTAGCTGTGATTGCGGTTGCAAGAGATTTACAAATACCGATTCCAGTGATTCAATCGGCATTAGAAAAATTTTCCGGTGTTGGTCGGCGTTTTCAACTGTGTGGCGAGTTCGTTCACGCACATGGTAAAGCTTTACTGGTTGATGATTATGGCCACCACCCGCGAGAAATTGCTGTGGTAATAAAAGCGGCCCGTGAAACTTGGCCCAAACAACGTATTGTCATGCTATATCAACCTCATCGTTACTCAAGAACTCGCGACTTATTTGCTGAATTTGTAGCTGCACTCGGCCAAACGGATGTTGTTTTAATGTTAGATATTTATAGTGCAAGTGAGGCTGAGCTCGCTGAAGTTAACAGCCGTAGTTTAGTCGCAGCACTACAACAAGCCGGTCACAAGAATGCTTTTTATATCGGTCAAAAAGATCAAGTTGAAACCAATTTAGAACAAATTTTGCGGGATGGCGATATACTCATCACCCAAGGAGCGGGGGATATTGGCGCAATCGCTAGACAATTAGCTGCAGTGGCGGAAATTTCATGATAGAGCAATGGATTAAAGACGCTAAAAATTTGCCTGGAGATTTTGCTGAGAATGTTCCATTAAGTAAATTCACTTCATGGCGTGTGGGTGGTATTGGCGAATATGTCTACCGACCGCAAAGTGTCACTGACTTACAGCAAATATTGCCTTTAGTGCCGGCTGAAACCCCGATTACTTGGCTAGGCTTAGGAAGTAATACCCTGATACGAGATGGTGGTTTGTCAGGATTAGTGATCGTTACTCAAAGTCGGTTAAATACCATTCAATTGATTGATGATTGTACTGTATACGCTGAGGCTGGCAGTTCATGTGCGCAAGTGGCGCGTTTCAGTGCACGCCATCATTTAACCGGTGCAGAATTTTTAGCTGGGGTTCCGGGGACAATGGGTGGCGCATTAGCCATGAATGCTGGATGTTTTGGTGCTGAAACATGGCAACAAGTTTCTCACGTGACTCTGATCAATCGGCAAGGTCAGTTGATAAAAAAAATGTCCAGTGATTTTAAGGTTGGCTATCGTACCGTGTTGTTGCCAAACGACCATTGGTTCGTTGCTACTAGCATGCAGCTACAACAAGGGCACAAAGAACATTCCTTGGCGAAGATTCGTGAGCTGTTAGATCAGCGCTCAAACACCCAACCGACGGGTGAACACAGCTGCGGTTCGGTCTTTCGTAACCCTTCAGGTGATTATGCAGGACGATTAATTGAAACTTCTGGCCTCAAAGGTTACCAAGTCGGTGGGGCCAGTGTGTCTAATAAGCATGCGAATTTTATTATTAACAAAGGCCAAGCAACTGCAAAAGATATTGAGCAGTTAGTGATGTATGTACAACAGCAGGTTCTAAACAATCATGGCGTATTATTGCAACCTGAGGTGAAAATTATTGGGTATCAAAATCATGAGCAGACCTGTGAGTCGTAAACATTCTGCAGTAAATGCCCAAACTCAAAGAGTCATCCCTTGGTCTTTGATTAATAAAGTGACTTCATTAATGTTCATTGCCTCGCTGATATTGTGGGGATATGTTGAAATGACCGATGCTGATAGGTTTCCTATCGAGCATGTCAAAATTACTGGGAATTACCCTCATATTCATCATAAAAAAATCGAAAATGCGCTAGTGCCCCTGGTACAAAATGGATTTTTTAATTTGCCAATGGCGCAATTACAGCAAACATTGGAACAATTTCCCTGGATTGCTCATGTAGAGTTGAAGCGTCAATGGCCAGATACATTAATTGTAAATATTTTCGAGCATCAAGCCTATTGCTTATGGAATGACACCACAGTCATAGCGACAGATAATCGCTTATTCAAGCCTCCTGAGCCTACGCTTTTAAAACATTTACCAAAACTTTATGGACCTAATGGTACAGAGCAAATTGTTTTGTCAATGTTTGAACAATTAGAAGAACAGCTAAAACCTTTACAGATAAGTGTTGCATCTTTGACGTTGGACAATTATTATACCTGGCGTATGCAATTGACAAACAACTTAATTGTGAACTTAGGACGCGAAGATGTCGTCGCACGGGTTGGGCGCTTTGCCAAGGCTTATCCAAAAGTGTTTGCAAATCAGTCAGCAGATGCCGCGGAATATATCGACATGCGATATCAGCACGGAATGGCAGTCAAATGGCGTAAACAACATAAGGTTTAACAGAGGTATAATTCTCAATGGCTAAAAATGAAAAAAATTTTTTAGTTGGCTTAGATATTGGCACAACTAAAGTTGTCGCATTGGTTGCTGAAATAGATGCCGATGGCAATATCGAAATTATTGGGATGGGTAAACATCCTGCGTATGGCTTAAAGCGCGGGGTTGTTGTCAATATTGAGTCAACCGTCCAATCAATTCAGCACGCGATAGAAGAAGCAGAATTAATGGCAGGCTGTCAAATTCATTCTGCATTTACAGGGATTGCTGGAAGCCACATCCGTAGTTTAAATTCTCATGGTATCGTTGCGATTCGCAATTCTGAAGTTGAACAGTCAGATATCGAGCGAGTGATCGATGCAGCGAAAGCAGTTGCTATTCCTGCTGACCAGCAGATTTTACACGTCATTCCGCAAGAATTTATTATTGATAATCAAGCAGGTATTAAAGAACCCATCGGGATGAATGGTGTGCGTCTAGAGGCTAAAGTTCATATGATTACCGGTGCGGTTAGTGCGGCCCAAAATATCATTAAGTGTGTCGAGCGATGTGGTATAGAAGTGGCTGACGTTATTGTTGAGCAAGTTGCTTCGAGTCACGCAGTGTTGAATAACGATGAGAAATCTTTAGGCGTCTGCCTGATTGATGTCGGGGGCGGCTCTACCGACATTGCAGTTTTTCATGATGGTGCAATACGATTTACAGCGGTCATACCGATTGCAGGTGATCAAGTCACTAACGATATTGCTATTGCTTTACGCACCCCCACTAAATCAGCAGAAAATTTGAAGATAAACTATGGGCGTGCGCAAGCTAGAATGATCGCTCCTAACGAAATGATTGAAGTCGAGGGTGTGAATGGCCGCCCGGAGAATAAAATTGCCGCTCGCGTATTAGCAGATGTCATAGAAGCACGCTGCGATGAATTGTTTAAGCTCGTCTACGCGGAATTAGCGCGCAATGGTTTTTCTGATATGTGTGCCGCTGGGGTGGTATTAACAGGGGGTGGCTCTATGTTACTGGGTTTACCTGAACTTGTAGCGAATATTTTCCAAGCCCCAGTTCGAGTAGGCGTTCCACAAGGAATAGCCGGTAATGAAGAAGTGTTATCCGATCCTAAATATGCGACCAGTGTAGGGTTATTGCTGCATGGTAAAGCACAGCAATCGAATGATCTTTATCAGCCAGTCATGCGTAGTGGTGTCAAAAATCTATGGCGAAAAATGCAAAGCTGGTTTCAAGGAAATTTTTAAAAATTTTTATTGCAGGAATTTTTCTGCTATGATTCAATCTTGAGCGTACGAAGAGGGTAAAATATTATGTTTGACATGTCTGAAAAAATTAATTCACTTGCTGATATTAAAGTCATAGGTATAGGTGGCGGTGGGAGTAATGCTGCTGAGTACATGTTAACAAAAGACTTACATGGCGTGGACTTTCTTTGTATCAATACCGACGCTCAAGTATTAAAAAATAGTAAAGCGCCAACGATGCAAATCGGTGCAGAAATTACTAAAGGTTTAGGTGCAGGGGCTGACCCTGACATCGGTCGTCAAGCAGCAGAAGAAGATATTGAAAAAATTCGTGAATTTTTAGATTCAGCAGATATGGTGTTCATTACCGCTGGAATGGGTGGTGGTACAGGAACGGGTGCTGCGCCTGTCGTTGCTAAATTAGCCAAAGAAATGGGTATTTTAACAGTTGCTGTAGTGACCAAACCATTTGCATTTGAAGGAAAAATGCGAACTCATGCTGCAGACGAGGGCATTAACGCCTTGACTCAATATGTTGATTCGTTAATTACGATCCCTAACAATAAATTGCAGGCGGTGCTTGGTAAGAATATTTCCTTGATAGACGCGTTTAAAGCTGCAAATAATGTTTTGTTTGGTGCGGTGCAAGGTATTTCAGAGTTAATTACTCGGCCTGGATTAATCAATGTTGACTTTGCTGATGTGCGTACCGTAATGTCTGAAATGGGCATGGCGATGATGGGATCTGGCTCAGCCAGTGGTGAAAATCGCGCTAAAGAAGCTGCAGAAGCGGCGATTCATAGTCCTTTGCTTGATGATATTAACTTAAATGGTGCTAAAGGTATTTTGGTTAATATTACTGCTGGACTTGACATGTCGATTGGTGAATTTGAAGAAGTGGGTAATGCTGTGAAAAACTTAACTTCTGATAATGCCTGCGTTGTAGTTGGGACCGTGATTGACGAAAATATGAATGATAAAATGCGTGTTACAGTGGTGGTGACGGGCTTAGGGCAAACCTATGAGCGCGCGAATTTACGTATGAGTGATTCTCGTTATACAGCCGATCAGAATGTTGATTACCAATTATATGACCGACCTGCGTTGATGCGACGCCAGTCCGAAACTTTATCTGCGCGTGAAGAAGATATGGAGTATCTTGATATTCCTGCTTTTTTGCGGCGCCAAGAAAAAGAAGAAATCACTTGATTAATCGGTAAAGTTATTTATTATTTGACCGATAGGCTGGTTATATAATAATCTATTAACAAATTTATTAGGATTTGGCTAAAATATGATAAAACAAAGAACTCTAAAAAATGTAATTCGCGCGACAGGAGTCGGATTACATACAGGCAAAAAAGTATTTCTCACGTTACACCCTGCACCGGTCAACACCGGTATTGTTTTTTGTCGAACCGATTTAGATCCTGTTTTAGAAATACCAGCTCGTGCAGAATATGTAGGCGATACCCGTTTGGCGACTACCTTAATTAAAGATAATTATCGTATTGGAACAGTTGAGCATCTAATGTCAGCGTTGGCCGGAATGGGAATTGACAATGCATATATCGACGTTACTGAGCCTGAAATTCCAATTATGGATGGTAGTTCGGGACCTTTTGTGTTTTTGATTCAATCTGCTGGAATCGTAGAGCAAAACGCACCTAAAATCTTCATTAAAATTAATAAGTCAATCTCTGTAGAAGAAGGTGAGTTGAACACTCCAAGCTATAAAAGTGCTCGTTTTGAGCCCTATCATGGTTTCAAAGTCGATTTCGAAATTGACTTTGATCATCCTGTAATTAATAGCGGTGACCAACGATTGTGTTTGGATTTTTCTACAACCTCGTATGTCAAAGAAATCAGCCGTGCGCGAACTTTCGGGTTTGAGCGCGACTATGAAACTTTACGGTCAATGGATTTAGCCAAAGGTGGAAGCTTAGATAATGCTATTGTCCTCAATGATTTTCGTGTGATTAATGATGATGGCTTGCGTTATGATAGTGAATTCGTCAGACATAAAATCCTTGATGCAATCGGTGACATTCATCTATTGGGCTACAGTTTAATTGGCGCATTTTATGGTTACAAGTCAGGGCATGCCCTCAACAATCTGCTCGCTCAAAAACTACTTGCGCATCAAGATGCGTGGGAATATGTGACTTATGAAGATGAGCAAATTACTGAGTTTCCTATTCATTATGTGGGTTTAAACGAATCAGTCGCCTGATTTTTTTAAGACAAAAACTCTTTTAAAAGCGCTTCAGGTTAAAGCCTTGTTTTTCAAGCAAGGTATTGTCGACAAGCGCGCATGAATCCTTGGTAATACTGCTCAGAAAACCCTTGATATTCCTTGTGCCGATTGATGATTTTGTTCGCTGCATCAATTAGGTCGTCCGCTTGAGTATAGGTACAACTACCCAACAGTTTTTGTATTTCATCAACCACATCATGATATTGCTTGGCCCGGTAAAGATTTTCGATTTCATTTATCGTGAGGCTTAATTGCTTGATAAAATCATCAGCTAATGCTTGAGCTAACTTAGTATCCCCATTGAATAATGTGTCCGCTATTGCATCGATATCTAATTTTTTTTTATTCAGTGGTTTGGGCTCTTTGAGAATTTCAGGGTGTTCAGCAACCATTCTGCTGAGTTTAGAACTAGACAGTGGCTTGATTAAAGTACCATCGATCCCCATTGAACGGTAATAAGCTTCATCTTTTTCAGTCACGTGTGCGCTAAGAGCGTAAATTGGACAATGAGGCCGGTGGTATTGCGTTTCAATTTTCCGAATTTCTCTGGTAGTGATTGCGCCATCGATACCTTTGCCCAAACCAATATCCATTAAAATAAGTTGAAAAGGATGACTTTTTACTGCATTTAGAGCGCTTTCACCTGAGTCTGCTAGCTCTATTTTGGCATGCATTTGTGCAGCAATGAGGCCTTTTGCTATGTTCGCAGCCATTAAATTGTCTTCAACGATCAAAACTTTAATACTCATAAATACCGTCTAAATTTATTGTCTATATTGTATGATTATAGCACAAGATAAAATTTGTCTAGTCGATGGTGAAAAGTTCTCTAAAAAAGTTCACAAACTGCCATTATCCTGAGCATTCAAGTTAACCAAAAATTTGTCGATTAATTTTATGAATTTTTCAAATAATCTCAATGGTTTGTATTGAGGAATCAGCTTACACAGGTTACACTGTTGATGTTGGAATTGTTTTAAAGGAAACGTTTATGAAATTACGCGCGATATTAGGTCTTGGTTTAGCCAGCATAGTGGTGCACGGATGGGCTGATGCCACCGCAACTTCGCTTAAAACTGAGATGGGAAAAGTCAGTTATACGATCGGTGCTGACATCGGTCAAAGCTTAAAAGCTCAAGAGGTGAAAGTTGATCCTGTCATTATTGCTAAAGGCTTAACCGACGCTTACCAAGGTAAAAAGCTAGAATTGTCTAAAGAAGAAATGAAGCAAACCATTATGGATTTGCAGAAAAAAGTGGTTGAGCAGCAACAAGCAAAAATGAAGCAAATTGCTGATAAAAATGCCAAATTAGGGGCTGAATTTTTAGCTAAAAATAAAACTGCAGCGGGTGTGACCACTTTGCCAAGCGGTTTACAATACAAAGTGTTGTCTGCTGGTAATGGTCCTGTGCCAACCGAAACAAGCACAGTTAAAGTTGATTACGAAGGTAAACTGTTAAACGGCGAAGTTTTCGACAGCAGTTACGCAAGAGGCGAACCTGTTGAGTTTCAGGTCAATCAAGTTATTCCTGGCTGGCAAGAAGCGCTACAGAAAATGAAGCAAGGTGCGACCTGGGAACTTTATGTACCTGCTAAATTAGCTTATGGAGAGCGTGGGTTTGTTAACCCAACTGGAACAAGCATTGATCCTAATGCAACTTTAATTTTTAAAGTTCATTTGATTTCTGTGACAAAAAGTAAACCAGCTGCTAAGAAATAATTTACTGGATTTATTAATATCCCTTATTGCCCCCCTATAAAGGGGGCAATTTAATCTGTTTCTGTTAACTTTTAATGTTAGAAAAAGATTATTTGGGTTAAGAAGGTAATGCCATAAATGTTTGGTATGCGTAATGTTCTAATTCAACCATATATACTGTGGATTTGCTTTGTTTTTGGATTCGCTTCAGGCTTACCACTATTCTTGTCTGATGTGACTCTAAAGGTCTGGTACTCTGATGCAGGGGTTGATATTGTAACTATTGGGTTTTTAAGCTTAGTTGGTTTACCTTACACATTAAAATTTCTCTGGGCACCTTTATTTGATCGCTATTTGGCGCCATTTGCAGGACGCCGTCGCGGTTGGATCATCATTTTTCAGATTCTTCTAGTCCTGGTACTCATCACTATGGCACGCCTTAGTCCTCGCCAGGATCCAATGTTATTAGCTTTGCTAGCATGTGCACTGGCGATTTTTTCCAGCTCACTAGATATTGTCATCGATGCATACCGGACCGAACTGTTACCCTTCACATTACGGGGAATGGGAGCTGCAGCAGCCTTAGGTGGTTATCGTATTGGTTTATTATTTGCCGGTGGGATAGCCGTGATACTTGCGGATCAAATCGGTTGGGAGTGGACATATACGTTGCTCGGTTTAACATTTATCATTCCGACAGTCACTGCGTGGCTAGCACCTGAACCGCAAGCTCCAGCTGCTGCAACAAAAACTATTCATGCTGCAATAAAAAAACCAATTAAAGAGTTGTACGGTCGACCTTATATCGGCATGATCTTAATTTTTATTATATTATTTAAGTTTGGTGATGCTTTTGCTGCAAGTCTTACTCCGACATTTCTATTGCAAGAATTGAAATTTAGTTTGACTGAAGTGGGTAGTGCGACCAAAGTGTTTGGAATGTTAGCTGCGATTATGGGTATTTTTATAGGCGGCTATATGCTATCTCGCTGGCACTTATTTAAAGTGATCGTTACCTGCTGTGTGTTGCAAGCTTTAGCAAATTTACAATTTGTCATGTTGGCTATCGTCAAACACAATTTGCTGGTCATGTACTTTACAATATTTATTGAAAATCTATTTGTGGGGATGGGTAGTGCTGCAATATTAGCATTTATCATGTCAATTTGTGACCAACGTTATACGGCGAGTCAATTTGCATTTTTTTCAGCAATTGCTGCTTGTGCGAGAGTGATGTGCGGCCCACTAAGTGGCTACATCGTTGTGGGTATAGGATGGGTGAATTATTACTCTATGACTGTTCTAGTGGCTTTACCTGCGATATTCGCAGCGTGTTTATTGCATCGACATAAAATTTTTGATCCTTCTGATAAGGCTAAGTGAACCTATCTATGAAAAATTTTTTTTATCTTGGCTTGTTTATCAGTTTCATAGTGTTCACTGGGAGCGTATACAGCTCAACCAGTGATGTTAAACCATGTAAAGGTCTAATGATAGATGATTGCACAAAGCGAATTGCGGCGATAGAACAAAAAACTGAAACCATAAAAGCCCAAAATAAGCAGCTAAGAGATGAGCTTGATAATCTTCAGAAACAGCAGGCCCAACGGATTGCAAGCATCAAACCGCAGCAAATAACCCTTACCGAGCGTGAGCAAGCGCAATTGAAAGAAGCTTTGGCTAGTGCTAACCATGATGCGGCGGCAATTACTGTTTTAGAGATTCAACAATTGCTTGATGCCATAAACTTCAAGATTTCCTCGCTAGAGTCAGATTTACGCAACGCAACGCTTGCTGCAGGCCAATCGCAATTGGCTAAAGAGCAGGTTCAACATATCCAAAAGCAATTAAGTTATCAGCGAGATTTGCTAGATGCCGAACGCCAATATTTAGAGGAAGCAAAACGTGCGTTTGACCTGAGTAAATTACAACTTAACTTTGCAAAACAATGGCGTGAAGAGCTTGAGGTTCAGTATAAAATTAAACAACGAATGCTGCGCCAGCAACAGCTATTTTCAAAAGAAAGTGAACTTGAGCAACAACAACAGCAGTGGGCAGAGAAGCTCGCCGTATTAAAATCTCAGCTCAGTGATAGTGAAAGCAATGAGGCTTATCGGACCGAGCAAAAACGTGAAAAGATCGAATTAGAGATCTTAGAAGCCAGAGAGCACAGTAATTTATTACATATCAGAATAGTGTTAGCGCGTTTAACAAGTCAGTTAATCAGCTTAGATGAAAACATTCATGATAATATGTCACTTAATGAGTTAAACAATACTCTTCAAGAATCAACGCTTATTTATAATGAAATAAAAAATTTGCAAAAAAATATCAATTCAAAGTTAGATATTATTAAACGGCGGGTTGACTTACAGTTACAAGATTTTGAAAGTGCCCAGACATCACCTTATTATTTGAAAAAAATCAATAGATCAGTTGAAAATTTAGTTAAGCAATATGAGGTCGAATACCGTCAAACGGAAGCTATTCTTACCAAAATTGTAGCTATCCAAGAACACTTACAACAAGGCTTGAGTCGTATATTATCGAGACGCCAAGGGTTACCAGGGTTTAATTTGGCGGCGTGGGAGTCGTTCGCATTAAGCTTAGTACAATTACCGAGTATGGCAAGCCAAGCCATTGAAGCAATGGCAATCCAAATAAAAAACCATTTTTTAAAACTTGGAACGAGCCAGTGGCTAATGCTGATTATCATAGAACTTGCTTGGCTCTGGGCTTGCTTTATGACCCGAAGGTTGCTGCTTAGACTGATTATCAGCATACAAGATAAACGCCAGACTGTTGCCAATAATATGTTGTTTGTGATGCTTCAATTAGTGTTTCGCAACTTAATCATTATATTTTTATTGATGACTTTTTTAATTTTTATATGGTTATCCAATACGCCGATTGTCACTATGCTTCCAATTATTTATCTGGTGTTGGTTTGGTTAACCTTTCGCATAGCGATTCAAATTGCAAGGTTAACTTTGTTAGAGAGTATTGGCAGCGTTTCTGGTAACGATGTCAAACTATATCGGCAACTTAGAGTTGCACTGTATTCTGGTGAAGCATTAACAATGCTTACTGTGCTTGCGCACTTATTACCTGTAAGTTTAGAAGTTTCGGAATTTTTTAATCGATTATTCATGCTTTTCTTAGCAATTACAGGAGCCCTTTTACTGCGTAACTGGCAGGTTGTTCCAGAAATAGTCGAGGCTTTCTTATCACGTCGCCGTCTCTATTTGATGCGTATCGTGCGCCTATTGAGTGTGCTTATACCGTTGACGTTATTATCAACAGGCATTATTGGTATTGTAGGTTACGTTGATCTGGCTTGGACCATTAGTATTTATGAAGGGATTTTTCTACTAGTAATGTCTGGTTATATATTTGCCCGAGGTATACTCAATGATTTAATGGACCAACTGTCCACTTTAGCAATTCGCTACATGAGTAGTGGTTGGCTTTGGACTCAAGCTATCTTGCGACCATTAGATAAAATTTTCCATATTTTACTTTTTTTTGCAGCCATATATCATTTATTTTACTTTTATGGTTGGGATAAAGAATCATATCCAGTACAAAAAATAAAATGGCTATTGAATTTTCCTCTCATTCATTTTGAGCCGACAGTGATTAGCTTATGGAGCCTGATCGAAATGATTATGACGGTTGCCATCTTAATTTGGGTTGCACGATGGACTAGAGAGTTTGCGTTTCGCTTAATATTTGCACGAACTCGAGATTTAAGTTTGCGTAATTCGCTAGCGGTTTTAACTCAATATTCTGTGGTTTTAATCATATTAATTATATCATTGCGCTTGATCGGTGTTGATACAACGGGACTTAATTATATATTGACGGCTTTAGCGTTTGGTGTCGGTTTTGGAATCAGAGATTTAGCACGTAATTACGTTTGTGGCTTTATTTTATTAATAGAGCGGCCAGTACGTACTGGAGATTTAATTACAGTGGGTGAATATGAAGGTGAAATTACTCATATTGGTATGCGTGCTGTGACATTGAATACGTGGGATCATATGGATGTATTAGTCCCTAATTCAGCTATTTTTGAGTCTACCTTTACCAATTGGACGCGTAATGATAGTATTGTACGCTCGGTGGTACTTATAAAAATTAACCGCCAAGATGATCCTGAGTTTATACGGGAAATTATTGAGAATGTTTTAAAACAATCTGATAATGTCGTGAGCGACCCTTGTCCGCAAGTTTTTATGAAAGAGCTGCAGGATCCTTTGCTTGAATTTGAACTGCGCTATTTTATTGACCTCAATCACGGCAAAGCGCGGCCAGAAGTACGCTCACAAGTGTTGTTTGAAATATGGCAGGCATTTAAAAAACATGACATCAAAGCGCCTTATCCGCAGCAGGATATACATATTCGAACGATTGAGCAGCCTAAACAACTTCAGGAGGTAATTATTGATGCTAAAGGCAACTAATGCTTTAGAAATTAATAATTTGTGTAAAGTCTACCGAGATGGGACTCAGGCTTTAAACTCTATTAGTTTTCAAGTCGCAAGCGGGGATTTTTGTGCATTACTTGGACCTAACGGTGCAGGTAAGTCGACAACGATCGGTATTATTTCATCATTGCTAAAAAAAACCTCAGGACATGTGTCCGTTTTTGGCTATGATATTGAAACTGACAATAATCTTGCAAAGCAAAAGATTGGATTGGTTCCACA
>Ga0100402_1000703_pt1 | contig 39176 bp, 22 predicted proteins | sample CryGeyme20150102_FD_80419 | JGI IMG/M metagenome (GOLD analysis project Ga0100402, IMG submission 80419) | Groundwater microbial communities from Crystal Geyser aquifers in Utah, USA - Crystal Geyser metaG 2015-0102 | ecosystem: Environmental > Aquatic > Deep subsurface > Groundwater | place... | reverse complement strand
TTTTGTACTGAGGATACCCCTTTGATTTCGAGGGGTTTATGGTAACCCTGTATGATTGTGTACTAGGGGTACGTACCCTATACTCCCGGGAAAGAGACTTGGGTCCCTTTTTCTATATAATACAGTAGTAGTAATAGTAGCTACTCTACTAGAGTACAGTAGCTACTAGCTAGTAGGAGCTACTACTAGTAATCAAATAGTCGCCAACCATTGGTCCGTCGCCCTAATAATCTTGACCCTAATGAACCCAACCCTAACATAATCTGAGGATTAAAGTAGGGCTTTGCCGACGATAGTGGTGATGAATTCCAAAAAGTACCTGGGACCGGTAGAGCAAATACATAATTGCTTCTTGAATAGGGGTCTACTAATAATTACCAGAATAAATAAGAATAATAATAAATAATAATAAAATCCGGCACCCAAATCACAGGCATTAATACTCAACCATTCCAAACTCCAAACCCAACTACTTCTCCAGAATCGAATACGGCCAATCTTCACTCCAGCTCGCGGCTGGAGCTACCATTACCAGGTCTAGAAGCTGCTGCTGCCAGTGACTCTGATCATAGCATGAGGCGCCAGGATAGACTCGATCTTGACTCCGTCTCATTTTCTGGAAGCGCCAGGGGTGGATCAAGTAGCAATTCTAGCGATGAATCGGATGGTGATGTTTCTGATGATACTTCTGACAACTTCATCCCGGAAGATCGTCATTTGGTGCCACTGGCAGCTATTGTCAATCTTAATGATTTTCCAACGAATGTTCAAGAAGCCCGAAGAAAGCTAGGGCTGATATCGGATCGCACAACATGGCACAATCGAAAAGGCATCCAATTTGTCTGGCAATTGTTGCAGTCGTATCCGGTCTTGGCAGCCGCTACATTCGATGATCCCTATGACGAGCTCAAATATCCCTTGGCGTTGCTGCTACGATCCAAAGCCAACTTGGAAGTTATTCAGTCTGTTTACCATATGTATCCTGAGGCAATAAGCAAGCCTAACGGAACTCATGGAGACACGTTGCTACACGATGCATGCTGGTACGGGGCCAGCAAAGATACGATACAATTTTTGGCAATGGAATATCCTGAATCCCTAATCAAGTGTAACGATTATCGCAGACTTCCGGTACATGATGCAATGCGAACTTTTGCCGCGGGCAGTCAAACGACTCCTGTTGCTGAGCACCAAGCAAAGGTTCAAATGTTGATTGAAATGTATCCTGGTTCTATGACGATTCGAGACAATGACGGCAAGTGGCTTCTAGAGAGTGCATTTCATCTGGGATATGACTTGGACTTGCTGAAATGGTTGGCACAGCGTTGGCCCCAAGATATCACTTCGTTCAATTTCACTTCTCCCCAATCGCTTCCAATAGATGGACCGAGGTCAAGAATAATTACAAACAAGTTGTCACACATTACCATGCTGCGATGCGATCCATATTCCTGGACTCTGGATGGATTTGTTCATATGATGACTCACTTGGCGCAAGCCAATACTTTAGAGGTGGTGGAGCTAATGGACTTTCCTGGACAGCTGCTGATAGGCCACCCGGAAGCACAACGTGCGTTCGAATTCTTTATCGAAAAGGCACGAAATTCCAAACTCCTCATTGCTTTTCCGAGGCTCGAGAACTTGTTGGAAAATTTCTGCGATGCCAGTCTGCGAATCATGGTACAGTCTTTGCAAAAGAATTCACGTCTCAAGCGGCTGGAACTACGACAAATGCTGTTGAGCCACCCCCCAGATTTGAACCAATTGTTGGTGACTGCCAGATCACCAAAACATATTGTGCTGCATCAAGTCGGTTTTCAAGGCCGCACGGAAAGATCGACGCTTCAACTAGATCAAATCAACCACGGAGGTATTAAGTGTCTTGACATGATTGATTGTCCAATCATGCCAGAGGCTATGGATGATATTGTCCACAACCTGGCCTGGATACCTGCTCTCACAAAGCTGACACTACAATACAATCCTTCTGCGCCTCTTACCATGTATCTATCCCGTTTAAATCTCACGGATGCCATCGTTCAACTCTTACATAAAAATACCCTACAACAACTGAAGATTGACCCACTTTTTCCGCATGATTTTGATCCAATCTGCGAAGCATTAAGAGTTAACACATCGCTTACGTTAATCGATTCGGAAACGTATGCGTGCGAAAAGGCTGGAAAGAATTTGAGACTTTTCTTAGACGTGCTGACAAAGGACAACACCACGTTGCAGACAGTCGTTGGATTGGAATCAAAAGGCAGACAGGACATATTCCGTGAACAAATCTTAGAGCTTTTATCGTTGAATCGTTACGGTCGTGGTGGTGTACGAGCTGGTGACACGACGCTTCCAATGTTCTTGGAAGATCTTGGAAGAGTGCAGACGGCCTCATCCTTGGTTCTGCCGATTCGCAAACTGAGTATACTCAACGGGCTCTTGCGCGAGGCGCCATCGCTTTGGTGTAACATTTAGACGACTGAAGCGAAACGTTGGAGTCAAATAGTTTTAATGTATGTAAACACCGCTGCTATTATAGATTTACCAACGCAGTGCAAGTAGAAAATTGTCCTCGTGCGTATTGACCATCGCAAGGTAGCGCGTCGACAGCTTATAACTCCGTGAATTTTTCGTTGTTTTCGATCGACGTCAACGGAGACTTTCTTATTCGATTGGAGATTGCTTCTATTTTCAAGAGGAAGGCTAATGGGCTCTCGTATGTAAACCTTATTCGTTTTTGAGCGCATCCATCGAGGCGTTCACTACTATGGGCACCTGCATGACATCAGAGACTAAGATACTTCTGCGAACACTGCATAACAATGCCAAATCGCAAGACATGATGCTTGATTACTAGAAAATAAAGGCTATGAGGTACATGTTCCTTGTTGGACTGTTCGTCGTTTTGTCTCTAGCGTTGTCAGTGGCATCATTTCCGTCGAAAACGTCGTTCGTTTCTGGTCGATTCCCGCAGTATTGTTCTTACCGTGGCACGAAACCATAGTTGTGAGAAAGGCGCCCTGTTCTCGAAGAGATGGCTCCTTCTGGTCCTTTCAAATGAAGCCATCAAATCACCCGCAAGCTATTACTTGGCAATTTTAATATCTGTCATTTTTGTCTAATATAGCCTTTGAAACGTTGGTGTTCCCTGAGAGTAGGCTGACAAGAGGATGGGTTAAGCTCTTTCTCATCCTTGACTCGTGATGCGACGGAATTCTACGATGTCTCACACTGAGTGCATTCACCTTTTTACAATATAGAGCTGAGAACATTCTATTTGTTTGGTTTATGATTCGTGTTGGCCGCTGAGTCGAAGAAAGGAAGGAAAACCGTTGAGGAATATCCTTTTCGTCGTAGCTTGCGCTCTGCGAATTGCCTTCTTCTGAATGGTGACCAGTTTTGGCATGTGACGGGTTCGACTCTAATCTTTAAACTATAGAAAAAGCTTGTTTGTTACCTGGTAGAACATGGCATTGCGTGAACGAGATCAGGGCGAAGTCCATCATTTTTGCGGGCGAGAACAAGATTTTTGCCAGTTTCATGTTGCTTTTGTTAGTTTGTTCCGATTCAAAATATTTACAGTAGCTTTTTATATTAAAAGACGATCGTCGTTAAATAACGAGGACCCTTTCAAGTCATCTTTCGAAGGCTTAAATATCGACCACAGCTTGATCCTGATTGAAAATCTGTTGGTTGTTCCTGGCTCTTTTTCACTCACACAATACACAGTTATCAAGAATCAAGAAAGCTTAAATTCAACAAATCGAGTACCATCTTCCTTCATAAGAAAACAACAAGCTACAGACTACAGTTCAGCTGCTCCATAACTTCAAGCAAATTACTCTGTGCAGGTAAGCCTGTGTAGACTCTTGATGAACGAATGTGTGCTATTTTCTTCTCGAATTGCTCTCGAACTTCCAAAATCCTCACTCGGTGCATGACATTCCATTCAATGCATTCCCGCCTCTCGTTACAGCCATTCAACTATTCCCGCGCAGACATTGCGATATAAGCTATCAATCACTCTTGATTGCATATTTCATCATTTTATTATCATTATCGATTACTTCACCATGGATCCTTCGAAGTGTGTGAGCGCCTTCAGCCTTCCGGCAATTGCCGATGCCAATGGCAGCAATAACACTGCCAACAATACGAACAGAGATTCTCCTACAGCTACCTGCGAGTTCCCTGCTACGCCTCGTACCAACAGTACTAACAATAAGACTACAAGTACACTTGTGACTCCTTCTCCCACGGCCGCGAAGACTGCTTCCACAACGAACGGAAACATTCTGAACGCCAGCAAGGATACAACAGTCTCGAAAACATTGGATGACAAGGCTCTTGCTGGCCTTCAAGCTACATCACAACCTTTACAGCCCATGATCATGGAGACGATGGCCAAAGCTAACACTCGTTCCAGACAGCAGCATCAGTCAAGCAAGCCCACCCTCTTTGGACCCAATGACGAAAAAACCATAGCTCGTCAAGCTCGTTTTGCAGCTTTAGCCCAGCAGCAACAGCCGCAGCAACCACATTCAGAACGCTCCAATCGTGACCGTCCCTCTCCCGACATATCGTCGAGTACACATGGACTCGCTCCTCCCATTCGTCGCAACAACAGTCGCGGAAACAAAGCGGAAAATATGGCCGCAGCACCGAACAATACCACTGCAGTAGCAGCAGGAACAACACCAACACCAGCACCAGTAGCATCAGCAACATTGACAAAAAAAGAAGATCCTGATATTGTGGCCAAACGCCAAGGCCGTGTTAGTGCCTTGTCAGCGGCTAATGTCCGCAAAATGCCCTTAACATCCCTGGCTCGTCGTACCACCACGGCTTCGTCTGTGTCGACCAACAGCAGCACCTCGACGACTTTGACCCAAAATACCATCGGGAGACGGGCCTCTGCAGCTCAAATATACGCTGTCAATTTGGTTTTGGAAAGTGACAGTGATGACGATGGCTATGAAGATTGCCACACAAAAAAGACGAACAACAATGTCATGACTGACGTCGAAGCAACGCGTCTTGCTCGTTCCCAAGCTATTACCAATACTTCGACAGCGGTCACACGTCGTCAAACCGTGGCTAGGGCGGAAGCCGCAGATGCAGCTGTCAAACGCAGCGTAAATATGACCCCTGATGAGTTGCGACAGCGGTCGAATCGTCGTAGTCGTGTTACTGCCATGGGATTGCCAACTAATTCCAATAGAAGTTCTGGCAGTGTCTCCTCCTCGATAGGAGCTCATTCTGTCACTGGTGGACGTCGGACCAAAGCGGAAGGCGTCAAAGGAAAAGAAGACGACGAGGACGATGATGCAGTCCATGATTACTTGTCTCACATTGCGTCTGAGCAGCAACAAGAGCAGCAGCAAATGATGAGCCTGCAATTTGTCCCTACCTTGGCCTCAAAGACCATTGATTGGACTTGCGAAGAGATTCAAGCGGACTCTGACAAGAAAATACCGGCTCGTCGAGTCAGTAGTCGCAGTAGCGAAAAGATGCAGGCCAATTCTTTGACTAAGGTTGATGAAGTCTACGGAGAAGAATATGACGATGTGGATAGTTTCGCCGCTGACGAAGAGTTCGTGGGAGAAGCCGAAGCCGGGGTCGTCATTGACGTTCAAGTTGGAGCTTTTGCCGTGTCTGGAGTTAATGGTGAAGCCAATGATGACGATGGAATGTTTGATGAAGATATCCCCCTGTACGACGACCATATAGTGCGTGCTCAGTTGCCTGTTGGTATGACACACAGCAACAATTGTGATCCATCCTTGACGGACCCAAACTCTGCTCTATTTTGCGATCCTGAACTAGCCGTTGGTAGCACCACTATTGAGGCTTATGTCCCTACAGAAAGCCCAATGCTTGAAGCCGTGACTGTCCTTCCGGAAGAGCCGCAAACCATGTCTGCCAAGGCACTACGTCGCTTGCGCATGTTGCAGTGCACGGTACTCTGCTTGGCCTTGGGAGCAATTGCCGCAGTCATTGCTATTGCTGCGACTCGTCCCGACGTCGCTCCATTCATCCCATGGGAAAAACCCATTCCTACCATTCAAGGTTGGAACCAAGTTGGCGGCGATTTGTTGGGTCCTCTGGATGAAGACAAATCTCTTTATGGGTTTGCCATTGCCATAACGGGGGAGGCGGACCGGATTGCTATAGGCGTACCTGGACGTGACAAAAGTAATACAGAGTTGCTCGTTGGAGAAGTCCACGTTATGGATTGGAATGGCACACAGTGGCGACCCAGTGGAAATCCCATTGTAGGGCCCGGTCACGACGCTCAAGCTGGAACGGCGGTCGCCATGTCCAAGGATGGGAAACGCATTGCTATTGGGTCTCCCTTCTATGCAAATGGAGGTCATGTGGCTATCTACGAAGAAGTAGAACCAGAGGTCTGGGTCATGCTTGGACAGGCTTTGACTGGAAACAGCTCCAACGACGACGAGGAGCGCTTTGGAGGTTCTATTGCCTTATCAGATGATGGTTCAGTACTTGCTGTCGGTGCGGTTATGGGCGAAGGTCCCAATGGTACAGACAATGGCTATCTCAAAGTCTTTGCATTAGAATCGGTCATGTCAGGCGCGAATAATAGCACGGGCCTTAATTCTTCCTACATGTACTCGGAAATGAATGAGTGGAAACAAAAGGGCAAGACTGTGTACGGCGAGAACCCGGGAGACTTCTTTGGGTGGTCCTTGGCCATGTCTGCTTCTGGTTCGCGCATCCTTGTGGGCGGTGTTGGCAATCAGGGAGAGGTAGGCGAATTCGCAGGTCATGCTCGTGCTTTTGACTTTGACGAGGACTCTATGGACTGGGTCCAGGCGGGCCAATCGATTCCAGGATTGGCAAGCTTTGATAGCTTTGGCAGTTCTGTGGCCATGTCGAAAGATGGAGGCATTGTGGCGATTGGAGCAATTGGTCACTCCGATGACAATGATGGCGTCGACATTGGTCATGTTCGCGTCTTTAGATTTGGCACAGACGATCCGTTAGCTCCAAACACGGAAGCAACTTGGCATTCACTGGGCCAGACCCTCACTGGTCAGAGTGCTTTTGATTCCTTTGGATACAGTATCTCCCTCTCGCAAGATGGCAAGACACTGGCTGTTGGCGCTCCCAGAAATGACGAGTTTGCCGAGAGCAGTGGCCATGTTCAAATCTTTGAGCTAGAAGAGGCGACTAATTCCTGGACTCGTCGCGGCAGCACCATTGGAGGCTCTTTCGAAGGACGTGATTTGTTTGGATGGTCTGTGGCTCTGTCGGCCAACGGTTCGCGCGTCGTGGGGGGCGCCCCCTTTTACACATTTGACGGCCGAGTCAACGATGTTGGAAGCGTGAAAGTCTATGATGCTCTTGAAACGTAAAATGGGCAACCAGAACATACCTTCGGGATTAAGTGTTGCTGGCCGGATGTTGTTGTCGGCCAATGATCTAGCTATGTGTTATATCAAGTACATGTGAGTGCCATTTTCCTGCTCGGGCAATCTACCTTTACGACAAAAATAATCATTACATTTATATACAAGAAAGAGATATACGCAAGATTTGCTATTTAACTAGTTTGCGAGTAGTAGTGGCGCCCACTGTGCCGAATGTCGAGTTTGCCGCTAGATGCCATGATCATGAATGTTGTTTGCTGATACAAGATGCGATGAGCGGACCAGTGGAGTACATCTTAGGCAGAGTGTCAGGTGATCTCAATTTATTTTGAAAGGCGATCGGCTCAAGGATCAGAGACGAACCCTCGCTACTAGCTTTGAAATTTGGCAACGTTTCTTTGCACATGCATAGCGCCCATCATCATCAGCAGCATAATTGGAACTATCCTTTATTTGCTCTAATGCCTCCTGCAACGTCGTCATAGTATTCCATCAAAATAAAGAAATAGGAGGGTCTGGCTTGTTTCTCCATTATCTGATAGAGTTGCTGGATTCAAACGACCTGTCCAAGTAGCTGGACTGACAGAAACAGTCTGATTCCAATTCAGCTTCAGCTAAGCATCAATGCGTGACACAGGCCTCCCAATCCGCGCATCTACATGGTGTCAGGTGGCAAGCTTCCAAGTTGGATGGAATTGGACTTTGGACGGTCGATAGGATCCTGCAACTGCAAACAAGATCTTGCAATGAATGGACTTCACATTCATTGTTTAACACAAGCTATGTAATATCGTACAACAATGTCATTTTTGAGAATCAATGGTCTTAAACTTTCTATTACGGAACCTGCTGGACATTTTTCGTCCGCGAGAGGTCTCAAATGGCTTCTTTGCAGAGGGTAGATACGACGATACGCCCGTCGACCCTGTTTTTAACTTTAGCAGTGATTACAAAAACGCCGTGCCCTGAACTAGAGACATACATCATACATGGCACATGGCACATACTCTTGCTACTGCCATGGGTCGTAACAATACCTCGTGAGTGATGCGTTAAATTTGAACAAGCCGTTCTTCCAGCAAGAGAAAATTGTCGGGTGCATTGTGAATAGATTAGACGACGAGGATTTCGATGGTCTTGGCAGGGGCATCGGCGGTAGAATCTAGCTGCTGCAAGTCCAACATGATGCTGTGCTGTCATTGAAGTACCTTTGAGCGCTGGTATCTTCTCATGGTTGGCCGGGTTTCTTGTGTTGTCGTTGGTCGTCCTTCATTCGATAGACCGAGCTAGAACAAAATCACGGGATGTTGCGGTTGCGGGGCGTGCGACGTGCTTATAAGACGTGTGTTACTTTGGTCAAATAAATTATTTTGTTTGCTTGTCAAAATCTTCGAGAATTTTTTGACTACTAACCGTAATTAACTAGCTACAGCAGCTATGATACTACTCTAGTAGACTACTACTACTACCATACAGCACGAACTTCATTTTGGCAAGCTCATGACCTAATAAAATTGCTGCAACAGGCACTTTTCACCTCTCACATACAATGTCATAGTTTAATAACATGCTTGATGACTCTTGCTATCACAGTAAGCAACAGCACCATCAGCAAGAGCAGCACTTTTCTCTACCACCATGTCTTCCAGCAAAAGCAAGGCGGCTTTCGGCCGAGATGAAATGAACCTTCTATTAGGTAGCGTGGGAGGGGATCCCGACACTGCTGGGATTGGAACTGCAGGCACTGCCCTGCTACAGAGTCGCGTGGCTGCCCCAGCACGGACTTCTGCCAATAAGAGCAACGAGGTTGATATTGCCTCTCTGTCGACAGCCCAGACAGCGGCTTTGTTGCAGCAACAACAAATCCAAAAAGGAGTCGCTTTGAAAGCTAGGCGACATCGAGCTCAGAGTTCGAAAAAGAGGCGCCTGGCGCATCACGAATTGCTGGAACAAGAATTACTTCTACAACAACAGCAGCAGCAGCAACAACAACATCACGAAGTTGAGGTACGAAGAGAACATTCACAGGAGAGCAGCGACAATGATGACGAGCAAGACGAATTTGCCGCGGCTCGCACCAAAAACAAAGCTAGGGCCAAGCGGATTCAATTGGAACCTCAAATTGTTGCACAAACAGTTGGCTGCCAACGCAAGCAAAGACAGCAAAGACAAGATAGCAGCAGCGAAGATAGCGAACTTCAAGTGAAACGTCGACGAAGACGGGCTGATTCTTCTTCCTCGGAAGATTCTGATCCCTCTCGTGGAGGAAAACAAAGGCGAGTGAGGTCCAACTCGTCGGGCTCCTCATCTTCATCAGAAGATGAAGCCCGGCGACGACGGTTGAAGAGACGACAGCAATTATCGGAAGACACATCGAAGCAAAATAGTGCTCGCACACAAGAAGAGCGAGAAACTATCCAAAATAGATCATCTCGGTGCAATCCAGTAGAAAATGAGATCAATGGTATTGGATCCAAAGCAATCAAAGACTCCCTCACAACAGAACTTCTACCAACACGCAAACGGCCACAACAAAAAGGCTCGTCGTCCTCCTCTTCCTCGGGGTGTGATTCTCATTCAGATGATGATGATGACTCTTCAAACATTTCATCGGGTTCATCGGACGATGAAGTCACACCTGCCATGGCAAAACCCCTCTTCGTTCCCAAGGCGAAACGGCTTCAACTGGCTCAAGAAAAGGCAGAAGCAGAACGCGCAGTCTTTGAACAGAAGAAGGCCACTGAAATTAACGAGAAGAAACGAAAAATGGAATCCAGAGAGTTGGTTGCTCAAGTCGTTATGACCAGTACAACCATTGATGACGCAGCGGCATCTGAAGATGAGGAAGAAATGGCGACTCGTATGCTGAACGACAGGGAGGACAAGGAGGAGGAGGAGAGGGAACGTGATCTCTGGGAAGTTCGAGAATTGGAGCGACTGCTGACCGAAATTGATCGTCTTCGTAGAAAGGAGCAAGATGAAGCCGAGTATCACCGGCGCCAACAGTTAACAGACGAGCAAGCACGCGCCGAAGATATTGCTTCCGGACGATACCAGCAACCAGGAAGCAATCGCATGACTAATAATGATGGACCCAAGTATCAGCAAAGATACTTTCATCGTGGTGCTTATTATATGGACGAGGATGAATTCGATGAGGACGACGTCCGACGACGAGCAAAGGAATACGAACAGGGGGTGACAGAGTCCCTAAAGACGTTAGGAGATACCCGCAAGCTGCCCAAAGTTATGCAAGTCAAGCAGTTTGGACGGGCCAATCGTTCCAAGTACCAAGGCTTGGCCAAGGAAGACACGAGTCGCAAGGATGCAAGCACGTTTGTGCCCTTAGTGCATTACAAGCAATCGAACCAATCACATAAGACTGACATTCCCACACACAAACGCAAAAAGAAGAGTGGGTGATTTGCTTGGCGACAACGAAAGCAAGCTCTTTGAACAGGTACGTCATGTTAGAGCTGCACTTGCAAACCTGACAGCGACAATAGCAGCAGCGACACACCAATACTGATGATTAGATTATCGTAACGCTTGGCTACTGACTTGGAGTGCTCCGTGTCCGGAGTAGTTATCGGGTAAAAACACGGATTGCTTTTGATGCGAACTGTTACACCAACAAATGAAGTATAGGTGTGGGCTGTCTGGCTGCTGGCTCGAATCTATCTAGGAAAACTTCATTAAGATGCTTGCTAACTTTTTCTTCTTCTCAACTGTAATCAAATTTATTCTTGAGAATACAGTACAGGAGCGGAGTCTTGGCGAATAGGATTGAATGAAAAGAACGCGCGATTTTGCTCGCCAAGAGGCTTCGCGCAATCCTCCATCTTCTATAGTGATGTGCAGTGAAAAAAAAGTACATCAGCATCTTACGAGTTGGTTCTATAGAACACTACTTATGTAGAGGACAATCTGGTCGTCTAACACTAATAAGTTAGCTAGTTACTCCCAGGTTACTTGCTATTCCAGAAATAGATTTGTTTGAAAAGTCGAGTCCAACTAACTACGAGTAGTAGTACGATTATTAGAAGTGGTACCCGGTACCACTCGAGTACCTATTACTACTAGCTAGTAGAAATACTGTAGTAGCAGGGGTAGTAGTAGTCTACTACTTGGCAGCGTAGTAGGACAGTAGTAGTGCACAGTATGACGTAGTATGGGAGTACTCAATTACGTAGGTGATCTTCCTTTGCGAATGGTACGCACAGTTCTTCGAGTCACTAAAACTTTGTTGCGCAACAGAAAACTATCGAAATTGCCGCACTTTCCTACAATAATCTACAGTACAACACTCCAGGGCGCCCTTTCTCCATCATAACAAACAAAGCCTCGTGATAGGACAAGAAACGAGATAAACCTGGATTAATCGAACCATTATAGTTCTTTAAACTACCTGATTATCTTCTCCTGCTAATTAATTTTCCCATTGGAATTAAAGATGAAAATATTTATAGCAGCATTGGTGCTCTTGCTGTCGCTTTCCTCCCTTCTTCTGGCTTCGTGTGATGATGCGGAGAATACGGTAGGCGGATACTTTCCCGACAGAAAATTACCTCGAAAGGAGCGTATGGAGCTAGCAAAACAAGAAGCAAAAAAATTCATGGAACTTCGTCGTCAGGGTGTTGATGAAGTTGGCCATACCAAAGAAGCTGCGGCCATGAGAGACTACCAGCTCCGCAAGAAAAAGCGCAAGGGTTTGCTGCGACGCCGCGAAGCTGATTTGGCTAGTATTTTGTTCCCTGGAGTGTCCCCCGAGAATTACGTCGCGAATGAGCCAATTTTTGCCATAACAGATTTGGTGCATTCCAAAAAGACGCAAGTGCCGTTTGAATTCTACGATTTGCCAGGATGTCCCAAACCAGAAGGGAAAACGTGGATGAAGTCCTTGAAACAACGTCACAATTTGGGTTTGCGTTTGCAAGGAAATGAGCTCATGCCTGCTCCCTTTCCTATGCGGGTGGGCCAAAGTACCCCTTGCAAACCTCTTTGCAGAGTGAGCATTGGTTCCAAAAAAGTGCGGTGGATGAGGCAATTGGTGGAGCGTCAATATAGAATTCATATGTCCTTGGATCAGCTGCCTGTCCTGATGAGATCCAAGGAATTGAATTATGCTGTGCGAGGATACCCTGTTGGATTTAAAGCCCCCCCTTCGTACACTGGTTTGGATGAAGATGAATTTTATCTCTACAATCACTTGAAATTCACAATTTCTTATCAGGAAGACCCCAGTTCCTTTGAGGGAATTCGCATTACAGGATTTGATGTCCATCCTGTCAGTATTGCGCACGAGCTTGGTGATGAGACGATCTTGACAGCCACTTCGGTTATCAATACTTGTAACGGCCCGGCTGTGACCGCAGTCAACAATGATCCATCCACCTACTTGAGACTACGCCTCGGTGCAACCGGCGAAAACCTCGATGTCATTTACAGTTATGAAGTTAAATGGCAGCCTTCAGATCTTCCTTGGGCAGACCGCTGGGATGTTTATTTGATTGGGAGCCCCGATGACGATATTCACTTCTTTGCCATCGTAAACTCGCTGATGATTGTGCTCTTCTTGACGGGAGCCATTGCCACGATCATGATTCGCACCTTGCGTCAAGATATTGCTGGATACAACGAGGTCCGAACGCTGGAAGGTACTTACTCCTTAAAACGCATCCATTGGAGCTTTCTCTTCAAAGATAAATAGGGCTTTGTTCTCACACTGTTCTTTTTTTCGCTCCGCCCATACGTCAGAGGCTCAAGAGGAGACTGGATGGAAATTGGTTCATGGTGATGTGTTTCGCCCTCCAACTTCCTACCCCTTGGTGTTGTCCGTATTGGTGGGAACAGGTTGCCAAATTGGAGCTGCAAGTTTATTGACCTTGCTTTGTGCAGTTGTGAAGTTGCTGAATCCCATGAAAAAAGGGGCCACCTTGACGGCAATGTTAATTCTTTACGTCCTTTGCGGGTCCGTTGCTGGCTACACTTCGGCAAGACTTTACAAATTTTGCAATGCTACCGGCTGGAAATTCAATACCGTTCTGACGGCGGCAGCTTTGCCTGGATCTTTAGTCAGCATTTTTATGGTATTGAATGTCTTTTTGACGTTCGCCGGTGCTGCATCTGCAGTCCATTTCCTCACTATTCTTTCCCTCTTTGGAATGTGGATGTGTATCAGTACCCCTTTGGTCTTTGTCGGGGCTTACTTTGGTTTTCGGGCCGAGCGTTTCCATGTTCCTACTAAGACAAATCAAATTTCGCGATACATACCAGACCTTCCGTGGTATAGCACCCCGCCCATTTCCTTCCTCCTGGGGGGTGTTCTGCCTTTTGGCTCAGTATGCATTGAACTATTCTTCATCATGAGTGCCCTTTGGTTGCACCAAATATATTATGTCATGGGTTTTTTGTTGGCTGTCTTGCTGATTTTGGCGGCAACATGCGCTGAAGTTGCGCTGGTAATGACCTACTTGCAACTTTGCGTGGAAGATCACCGTTGGTGGTGGAAGTCCTTTTGGAATTGCGCCGCTGCAGGCTTTTACCTATTCTTGTACAGTCTCTGGTTTCTGGTCAGCCGACTGAATCTGGTAGGGTTCCTTCCTGTCATGGTGTACTTGACCTACATGACCATGATTTCCGTTTGCTTTGCAATCTTTTGTGGAAGCGTTGGAGTCATGACAAGTTTCTGGTTCAACACCAAGATATATGGTGCATTAAAAGTACGCTTGGCGACTGCTGATTTGCGTGCGCTCCTTGTAGCACAGACTCACACTTTCTTATGTTCTGATTATATCTATAGGTAGACTAATTGGTGTTCGCCCATTGCTCTATCGGTGTTGGAGCGAACAACGGAAATGATAGATAGATGAACGGACGGATGGATGCACGTGGTGGGTGGATGCAGGTACGGTCTGCTAGGAATGACGTACTCATATGTTGTTGGTAACGAGGTTGCCGCCTGTCAGGCTTGCTGCAACAAAGGCAGATTTGCACATTAATAAGGTACCTATTTGAGGTAGCATACTAGAGTATTAGAAGTCAGTAGACTATCTACAAAAGGCATGCTATGATATCTTAGGAGCAGGGGGCAATGCAACAAAGTGACTCGCGTTGATACTACAATGCGTTTGTAGGAGATACACGACTGAAAATCACTTTTGTATCATCAGATTCTTCAAAAACTGCGAAGGTTCCAAATGCCCCCCACATCTTTAAGGCTTGTTGTGGCAGGGTTTTGTACTCCGGGAGTAGTAGGAAGTATGGCAGAATACGACACTGCGATATTACCTCAGACAAGTCTTTGGGGCATCGGGAGTACTGAGTACTCCGGAGTATGATATTAGAAGAAAAACTGACAAGATATCCATACGATATCTTAGTGGTATTGAGTACTCGCGTATTGAGTATCAAACAATGGAGTGGTAATGCGTATGGCCTCAGCAATCCTCTATGTTTTTGTAAATTGGATTTTTGTTGGCGGTGGTATCTTGAGAGCCTGTTCATCGCAGAAATTCCCGGGAGTCCATCAAACTCCCACAGGGGACCCCGAAATCATGCCATGGCAAATTCAGCTGTTTTCGTGGCACCGAGCGCACCGACAGGCGGATCAAGCAAGGGACAAGTAAGAATCTTTCCGCCTTCATACAACAACACACCGGAGTATTTACACTACTACTATTGCGTTGTATAAATTCCACCTGGGCATATTAATTAAATGGAATGGGACTACAGTATTCGAATTGTTTTCCAATATTCAAGAGTGAAAAAATGGACTGTCTAATCAAGAGGGAAATCAACTTTGGCACCGGAAGGGTAGTTCTCTACCAGCTCTACTTTCTTTATTGCAGGCTTGCAGGATCTTCTAGAAATATGCCTAGATCTAGGCGGCAAAACAATCGCCCTTGTTATAAGCTACAACAACGACCTCACTGCCACCAATCCAGATGGTTGTTCGTTTTCCTGATTGTAGATACTCGTAATCGTAACATTTGTTACTGCTTTCAAGGCCGAACTTACCCCGGTGATGCCACACTTCTTAACCAAGCTTCAAGTCCGTTTGAATCGCGATCCGTTTTTACATCGCATCAACAATCGAGGGGGGGCAGTAATGAAAATACAGATGTTGAATTTGAGTCCTTGGACGTGATGCTTGAGAGGGCCCGCAAGCGGGGCGTGAGTCCCGTGCTGCAAATCCAGACATTTTTCGGCGCTCCTGTTATTCAGTCGCTATCATGGCTGAAACGTGGCGATCTACTCTTTTGTTTGGCGGCCACATGGATCGGTGCCAAGGGCTTTGCCCTTGGAATTGTGATAGGCAAGTGGACTCGATCGTCTCTTTTGGGGTTGTTTCGAGAGATGGAAATTCCGCCACTGCTAGTGCAACTATACCCTTTATTGCTGGCTATTATGTTGGACCAATTGATGTAGTCATAGTTAGTTCAGTGGGTGCAGCACGGCTTTTGCGGCGACACAGAATGCAGATTACAGCTGTTCTTGATAAATATCGTGGATCGTGGTAGGCGAGATGGCGAGATCCATCAGCCTTGTCTTACGAATGACTGCAATCTATTTTCGGTAACATGGGAGCTATTGATCAAGCAAGATTAGCATAGCTAGCCTACTACTAGTACCAAGAGTAATAACATACTACGTACAGTAGCAGAGAGAGAACAAAACATACTCTACATCACAGAATCACACACATGTTGGCACTCAAGAGTAGGAGATCCTACTACTAGTACTACTAGTAGTAGTACTCCTCCCTACTAGCTACCGGTAGTACTAGTCTATTCCAAGAACAAGTGAAGGAGTTCTGTACGTAGTACTAGTACTGTCATAGGCACCGAGTCGTGTGTATCTGATCCCCAACCCAAACTACTGGCCTGTATTCAATACTAGTACTGGTACGACTAATAATAGTTACAGTAGTACCCCAGGTAGACTACTACTACTACTAGTAGACTAGTTCAGTTTACAACCATCAATCAAACAACCACCCTCTCGCGAGGAAGCAGACTACTAGTCTACGAGTAGAAGTCTAAATAAATTTCTACATGCCATAGAACTTTCGTTGAAAACTAAAACGAATATGAACTGCTTACAGATAGAAATTTCTTGAGTAGTTACAACTTCAACGTGATCAAAGATCCTATGGAAAATAAGAATATCTTCTTAACCGCAGAGGAGCGGTACGATGTCTACTTGGTGAAATCAAGCGAACGGCCGCACCTATTGGAAACCTTTCAGACAACGAACCATGTCGACGATGCCGACAGCTTGTCAACACCACCTTTGACAGATGGATGTGATATTCCAGCTTGGAGATCCGGGAGAATGATCGAAACAGGACCCGAAATGGAAGCTGCGTTCAACATTGGGTTGGGTTGCCCCCTTCTTCGACGAGAGTCTCAGTTGCCGGTTCCACTTGCTATGTCACAAAAACAATCACGATGGGAATTATTGCGAGAGAAACTTATGCACCAGCCTGCCACAGAAACCGTTGAACGAATTTCTTATAGCGAAGCAATTCAAGGTTTCGATGTAAACGAAGGGGAAGTAGCAGATGACGACGACATTGGTCTCAGAGACAATCAACAACGAAAAAGAAGGTTGTTTTCCAAGTGGGAAGCGAATAATTATCCCGTGATCATTGAAGGCTGCACAACAGGATGGAACTTGAATGCTTGGCATTTCGAGAAATTGGTAGAGCGATTTGGACACATTCGTTGGCGCTTCTCGGATACACACGGTGCCGTCATGTCCTTGGAAACATGGGCCAAATACACGGCTACCGAAGGTCTGGTTGATGATTCTCCCTTGGCCGTTTATGATTCAGAATTCGGAGATAATGATGCTCCAATGCATCCTTTGACCGACGACTACGTGACACCACTATGTTTCAGTGATGATTTGTTTGCTTTAGCTATAAATGAGAAAGAAAACGACAACGACCTGGCGGGGTCATCAGATACGACAGCAGATTCCTCGTACGGTACGCCAAACTTGGACCTTTCCGATCGTCGAGCGGATTCCGATTGCGACATTAGTAGCAACAACAGTAGCAACGTAAGCAACAATACCAACAGTCCACGTCCACCGTGGCGTTGGATTTTAATGGGGCCTCCGCGCTCTGGTACAGGCTTACACATTGATCCACTGTGGACGAACGCGTGGGTGACGCTGTTAGAAGGTACCAAACGTTGGATTTTGGTTCCACCCCATGTTCAATCCCATTTGCCTGACGGGGCTGGCCTCCGGGAGCCACAAGTACCGTCTGTGATTTGGTTCCAAGAATACTACGACCGCGTAGTTACCTTGGAGGGTGTTGTCGAAATCCTGCAACGACCAGGGGAAACCGTTTTTGTGCCTAATGGCTGGCCGCATCTTGTACTGAACTTGGAGCGAACGGTTGCGATCACACATAACTATGCATCCGAATTTGGACCGTTTGAACGTATGTGGGAGCAAGTTGCTGAAGATGAACCTGATTTTGCCCAACGTTGGTATAGAGGTTTGTGTTTGCATCGACAAGATCTTGCTTCGCGTATTCCCATTTATCAACTTGGTAAGTAGGAGCTACAGTCCCAGCTAGCTAATGGCTGAGATGCTTCTAGAATTTTCAGCACCAGTCAAATCATCTATGTAAAAAAACGGTGCCGATATTGCCATAAGTGTACACTATTTTATGAGGGGTTTTCAACCCATTACTTAAGTTGATAATAGTAAAGATATCTACACGCATCTGCTTTCAAGACCGCTCGGATTTTCTCCGCAAATGCAGTAGTCCACCAAACAGCATTCGTAGCCTGCCACACCACGACAATCACTGGATCGCTCGCATTTCTTAAAAAACATATAATTTGGATGATTGTGGTACCAAGAACCACCCGTGCAACTAGTAGGGGACCTATTGTCCTCCACAGAATTGTCCGCGGGAGGGGCAGTTGCAGGATTAAGTGTCGGTTTCATAGAATTGTCCGCAGGAGGGGCAGTTGCAGGATTAAGTGTCGGTTTGCTGGTAGGTTCCAAGCTAGATTTGATCGTCGGAGGTTGGCTTTGTGTCATGGTGACATTGGGTTCCATGCCCGCAAGAATAAAGGGCTCCTCTGTCGACGTAGAAGCATCCGTGTTGGTCGATGTGGTTTGATCATTATCACCACCATCCGTTGCAGCAGTCCCACCATTTGTTGTTGTCGTGGGCACAGCGGTCGACACAAAGTTATCCGGGTCTTGCGTCTCAGAATTGCAGACACAAGCAAGCTCTGGGTACTGGTTATTACTGTCGCAGATGAGGTGCAGGTAGATGCGACAGCATCCACCACTACATTGATTCTCGCGACAGGAAGCATCAGTCATCTCACTGTTGAGGATAGAAGGAAAGACGAGATCGAAGTCAATGCACCGCCCCAGCTCCGCCAAGCTTCTCGGACGTGCTTCCGCCAAGCTTGGTCCGATTCCCTGATGGACTGGGTCGTCTGCCACCATCTGGTGATGACTATGACCCGCCCTTGCACCCACTGCTGCCGGCGGAAGCGACAGCAACATGGCAACGAGAGCCTTTCTACTTGGTCGGATCATCGCGTAACACAAATACTTAAAAGTTTTAGTAGTACTTCAGAATACTTCGTAATAGCGAATCAGTATGCACGTAGTCAGGAGTGAATGGCTTTGTGGCTGGGATTTCAATTTTCGTTTTTGTGTCATCAGAGCGGGATTTTCAGAAGCTGAAAAGTAGGCATGAACTTTCCTTTTAAGTCGATCGGTTCGCAACAGCAATTCCTGCTTTCGTGTTTAAGCTTGGTGGCTAGTGTGTTTAAGCTTGGTGGCTAGTCATACTTTCTCTTTTCGGCGGAGGCATCACTCGTGTTTTCTTTTGTCAGAAATATCAGCTCTCAACTTCCGCGTAACGACTACGTACTCATGGTCCTTGGGGGGGTGCCAGCCACCCTATTTTAGAGTTAAGGTACGAGAGGTCTGAGGTCCAATATAAAACTTCAGTAGTCTACTCCACTCAAAGATTAGTGAGCTAAAGTTTTATTAGAGACAGAAAATTTTGCAAACAGATAAAACTCTGTAGGCCACCCAATGCAGGAGTGGTTGGCAATTATTATTATGTTATGTGTATTGTCTCCTTTTGCATACTGTCCCCTTAGTATTATTTCTTAGTATGACCTACCTGGTGTTGTTGTTGTTGGTCTGCCAAAGCACAAAAGTCTGATTTTTTTTGGCAGGACTCAAAACCTTCAATCCCTAGTAGTAGCGGTTTGGCAGACCCTCCAGTCAGAGCTTGCTGTTACGATCATTAGCTAAGCAGCAGCCATCATCAGGACAATGCAGCCAGTCCTCATTGTGCAACAATACTAGCGGTGTTGAAATAGTACTAAATTGAAATGTTTCTGTCAATGTTTCAATGTGACTTCACTTATTTCAACCTGCTTTCAGGATAATGCTGAATACCTATTACTAGTGATATCTTGTCAACAGTCCTTAATAGGAAAATGAATGAAAATCTGGTAGCAGGCCATCCTGAAATTTAAAAAATGGGTGTGTGCACCACACTACCACATGATCTGTGAAAGATCACAGCACACACCTCTTGTTGTCATCATTTCTTTCATTGTGCAGCACTCAATGAAAGATACAAGAACGTTTTCTTCCCAACTGCTCCAGGCTTAGCATGATGTGCATTGTATATTTGCTTCATTCCAACAATTTTTGAAGGCAAAGTACTATTATTGTTAAAGAAAGTTTTAATCTGGTTATGTGGTACATTACTGAAAATTTCTCACCACTTTTCTAATTTTACTCACCCCACTTGCTTAGTTATACCCCATCAGCCACAAACAATCTATATTGCTGCATGTCTGATATGTATAACATTAGAAAGGCTCTTAAATGAAATTTGAGCACACCCCTGGTAGTGCAATGATCATTGGCGCTGTAGCCTGAAGTGTCCAGTAGTATGCATCATTTGCTGTTGGTACTAGTTCACCTTCACAGACGGAAATGATAAATGCCAAAATGAAAATAAAATGCTTGTGGGTTGTCTCCATTGAGAATTATTGTCGATGCTTGTGTAGCTGCTGGAGTCTCCTGGGATTCCCGCAATATTTTCTTAAGACTTGGATAATGGTAGAACCATTTGTGAGCAACCCTGCCTTGCCGCATGACATGTAAGTACTCATATCCGTACAAATGTGTACAGTAGGCAAAAGCAAGTGTTGGCTATGACAATTAATCTATCTACTACAATCCACCAGGTTGACTGCCAGATGACGCTTTCTTTCGCCCGTATTTTGTGCTTGTCACAACATGTGCTGAATGCTGAATCCAAAGTATTAATATTCTGTCACGAACGGCTTTCTTCTAATTTGTGTTCGCTCTTGAGCTTTGTGATTTCATGCAAGGGTCTTGGAGGCGACGGTTGCGGCGGCTCTTCATCTTCAGCTTCTAACTCAGCCATAATGCCCTGGATGTTATCATCATTGTAGGTTGTATAGGTAGAGTTCCACCAGAATTTAAATTGTTCAAAGCTCATTTTCCCGTCGTCCCCATATTTTGACAGTATGCGTTCGACGTCCACATTTCGAAACGTCTTGTCGTCTTGAATAATTTGTTTTAAATTGCCCTTGGAAATAAAGCCCGACTTGTCCTTGTCAAATCGATCAAATATACCTCGGCATAAAAGATCATTGCGTTGCTCTAGGGTAAGCTTTGGCTCCTCCACTTTAGAAGACATGCAACCCATTGTGCAAAATAAATAAAGAGTCTTGTTGGAACTGCAAGTTTATTCGAATTCCTGCGATGGGTGGTTGATTCTTTAAAGTATTTATTCGTGTGTTAGCTCGTTTATTAGTGTTGTGTGGATTGCTTTGACGACGGGAATGGCCTAGGATTAGAATGCGCAGCGATTTCCCCTACTAAGCAAGTCGGAGTTCGCGTTGAATAGCAGATCAAAAGGTTTGCAGATAAAACTTAGGTGAACTCTGGCAGAAATAGGAGAGCAGCAGTAGAACACAGCTTTGTTTCTTCCAAGTTTAGTTTTGAATGAAAGTGGAATAATCACAGAAGGTAAGGTTGATATTTGAATAGGCAACTCTCTCGCTAGTAGTAGTCTTCCGACATGAGCAGAGGTTGATGTTGCGGCACTACAGCAGTATTAGTGTTTCTTTCCTTGTTTTCACCGTTAATTCTGGAAGTGAAAAGAACATCCTTGCCTGTCAGCCTGTACGTTTTAAAAACATTAGATAAAAAAAAATTTGAACATCTAATTAACGGGGATCACAACTATGGCGCCCGCAGGGCGCCAAGGTCACCCGAAGGCAACCATTGGCACCTTTTAAAAACATTAGATAAGCTAGACTACTCAGAGTATTATTTTACTGCCTCCTACTATAATCTTTACTACCTACCGTACTACTAGGTCTAGCTAGGAGTACCTCCTCCTCTCCTCCTAGTCGAGTATACTAGAATAGTAGCAGTCCACTGTAGTAGGAAGACGAGTGCTCGTACATCATTCGCTCTAAAAGCATAGTGAAGGATGCTCGCCGTAAGACAAAAACAACCCAGAGATAACTCTTGGGGAGAAAGTGAAATTACGGTTATTGATTATACTTAACTATTTTTTCATTTTGCAATATCAACTCTGTCACCCTTCGGGGTGCCAATGGTTGCCTTCGGGTGACTTTAGTTGGTTATTTATATTTGAGACTTGGACGTGCATGATAGATGTTCCATTTTTTTTATTGACATGCATACACAACTGTTTGCCGCTTAATTACGCTCCATTTCCCTACTCGGGCTTGGTGCAGGTTATCAATCCAAACTTGATGAGGCCCATTTTGTACCCCTTGAGCATGAGGAACATGGCGTAGGCACCTCGAAGGGTGGAAAACCCGCTTTTGAGCAAACCAACAACGCTCTTCAAACTTAAACTGCTTTTGATCACGGCTTTCCAAAATGGGGCAATAATATACGACCAATCCTCTGTTCTGATATCCTTGGCACCTTGTAATTCGAATTGAGTGACGTAATCTTTGGTGCTGACCCACCGAGGCAAATAGTACGCGCGGTTAATTTTCGCGAGCAACTTTTCTTCCTTCTTTGTCAAACTTGATTCGCCTTTCTCTAGATCACGAGTGACCCACGTGACGACCAAGATACGCCCACCGGGAGCAGCCACTCGAAAGAGCTCTTCTACGAACTTGCTCTTATCGGGCATGTGCTCTCCACTTTCTAAACTCCAGACGAGATCAAAGCTGTTGCTCCCGAACGGCATATCCAAAGCATCGGCAACCTGTAGTTTTATTTAAGTAGTACAGCATAGTTTATTGTTGTGTTTAGATTTCCAAATGGATGTTTTCAAATATTCTAGCAGTGTCGATCCTTCCAGTGGCATGCAAATAAAGAACAAACAAAATCAAGAAAAGAGAAAAGGCAAACTCATAACGTACCTGAAAGAACGTTTGGTTAGCAAGTCCTTGTTCCTTGGCCAGTTCATTGCCCCTGTTGGCCTGGTAAGGACTGAGGGTAATTCCTTGAGCTTGGCAGTTGTATTTGCGTGCAATATGTCGGGAGCTGCCGCCAATGCCACAACCAACGTCCACAACATTCTTGGCTGATTTCACGTCACCCCACTTGAGGACTTCGTCAATCAAATCTATTTGTGCCTGCTTATGATCAGTTCTATCCTCTGGAATGTAATATCCATGGTGCATGTGCTATTTTGTATCATTTAATAAGAGTGGAATTAAAAAAATCAGATTGCTTCTTGGGAACGAAAATATTGTTCACAAATCAAACCCTATTTATCCAAACGAACCTCTCCCCAGACATCTTCCCATAGCTTGGAAGATCGATCGTAAAACCCAGCAATGCCAATCTTTAGTTCATCTCGACTGCGCTCTCGGTTCGTAAACGACCTCTTGACCCGTTGCAGTGTTGAAGACAATCCGCCCACAGCCTCGATGGCCTGCATGAATGCCAAGATCCCGACAATCACGTTACATAGCTTCGCCATGATTCTCCACAAATACAAAAGATAGTGGATAGATTAAAGATTAAAGAAACTAATGACGGTACTATCGGCTATCGGATTGTCGTGGTCTGTGTTGTATTGCCTTGTGTATGCTCATGATGAGTGAGTGTGAGTGTGTTCCCGACGACGATGACGAAGACTATCCGTATCTTTTACCAAACGGGATTCAGTTCAACGGGACTGAAAAGAAGCCTTCACAGTATTACTTCCGACCACCATCCAGCCATTGTTTGGCTAGTAGTCTACTAGTCTACTAGTAGCTATTACTCCGGAGTACTACCACAACTACTCCTACTAGTAGTACTAGCTAGTAGCTACTACTACTAGCTAGTAGTAGTAGTAGTCTACTACTAGTAGCACTTCAGTAGCTACTAGTCGACTGTAATACTACAGCACAACTACGAGTAGTACTCTAGACTCCGTACTCTCGAATAGTTTTTTTAATACTCCGAGTTGACGGGTGGAAATATTTGCTTGGAAAATGTATGAGAGGTAATCCCGCTACGGGCAAATAGACCCAAAATTTAAGAACTGGCTCTCGTTTCCTGTCAACGTGACCATGATGGCTTGCCCAGCTCTCAACTTAGTATCCGCAGCAAGATCCTCTACCCGGTCAATGGTCGTAAAAACATCTCCGATCGCCACTAATTCTGCATCGAAACTAGTGGCAACAATCCTTGCCGACGTCTTGTCGCGACTCTCACTGTTTGAGAACGCCGCGGAAGAATTCCCCAGTCCTGCAAAAGCCCTACCTCGTAACTTCCCAAAGACAAAAATGTCGCCATCGCTGAGAACTTCGCCACCTGAGTTTACGGATCCTAAAATGACAAGAGATTGCCCCTTGGACGACATCACCTGTTGTCCTGACCGTACCGAACCATGGTACAAAGTAGAACTAGAACTGTATTCAATGGAAGCTGGTGCGTTGGACTTAATATCTTTCGATCCTGCTCCTGACAGAGATGCTTCTTGCTGCTCTTGTTGCTGCTGGCCGGACTCTTTCTCCTTTCTAGCTTCTTGTAGGGATGCCTGATTCGCTTCTAATTTTACAAGTGAAGCTGCCCTCTTGCTTCCTTCATCGTGGTTTGTACTTTGGGATGCGAATTCTTTTTCGTGGTCATATCGTAGCCGTTCCTGCTCATTTCTGGTCCGAACCAACTGAATGATTTCAGAGACGTCAAATTTTGTAGCAGCGCTTGATCCACTACGCGCTACTCGCACGTTCGGAATCCCAAATTGAGCGGCTTCCTCCTGAAATGTAGGAAGCATATTACCACTCGAACACGTCAAGCCCATGACTTGCAGGTTGTTACCACGCAAAATTGAAACCATTTCTAGAAGGGAGCCTGGCAGTGGTGGCTGAAAATGGGGCGACCCATCGGGAGTCAATTCACTGACATCCAAAATTACGGGACAACACCAATCTAGTTTACCGAAGGCGCCATTATTGTTGCAAGGATCCACCTCATTCTCTTTCAAGCGTGCCGCCAACGATTGCGGGGTTTCTCGGCGATCCAGACGCAGCGTGGGGAACAAATAGGACGAGCTGGACAGCAAGAGAGGCCCGTGTGCCATGGCAGCTCGAGCACGCGGTACTGGATTGTCTGTCATGTTGTCATCATATTTATTACCTTCACTCGAGGATCTTGAGGCATGGGGCAGCCCGACCCATGCGTCCAGGTACGACTGAGCTGCAAACCGCCCGCCCGAGGAATTATTAGAAGAACATCGTTTTAAATAATGCGGTCTATTGGCAAATTCTAAATGTTTGCTGCAGATTACCGGGCCTCGAACTGATCGGCAAGGCCACACGGCCTTCATCGTTCAGTGTTCTTTGCTTGGCAGGATAATAACAGGGAATTCAAGTTTTGCTCCAGAATGAGGTGCATGACTTTGCACAGATTATCATATCTCTTTCACGACGAGAATCGAGAGCGCAGTCAAAAGAGAAAGTAAGTCTTTGATGATGTTTGAAAGTTGCTTGACTTGACGGATTAATTCGAAAATAGTTATTGCAATACCAGGTAGAGCTTTTTTTCTCTTGTGATAGGTAACAGGTATGCAGTAAGCACGCCTGCAACTGGCTATTAGCTACTCTAGATTAATTACTACTGTACTCCGTACTCCTGTAGCCACTACTAGCTAGCTACAGTAGTAGACTAGCTACTACTAGTAGCTACTGTAGCCACCAGGTAGTAGTCTACTGTAGTAGGGGCAGTTGATTTTGCTCTGATGATATATGGCTCGGGTGGATGGCAGCGATATTTACTTCATCGATCACAGTCTCGCTTGTAAGACGTCGCAGCATCTGATCTTTCATGCAAGCAGCGTCTACACCGACATGCGAAACCATACTCCAGTAAAGTTTTGGCTCGATCTTCAGGAGAATAACCTTCCGCACAATCATCAAGGGTCTCATTTGTCTCGCTTCCTTGGGGTGATAGTTGACCCTCGTCTTCTTCCAATTCGTCAGCGTTGCCTTCGCTCTCTTCTTCATCGCCACACTCGTGACAAAAATCTACACCATTATCGGTCTCATCCCATTTTTCTTCACCATCGTTGCTCTCATCTCGAGAATTTAAAAACTTCCAGGTCCGTGACGGTTGGTGTTGACGAAATCGCTCAGGAGTACCACCTGCATCTAGATCTCCATTCGGAACATAAGTGATACAAATCTCTTCGCCCGGTCGAATATCTCGGAGCGCTACCATGCTCCCGCGGTTGGATTCAGAAAGAAAGTCTACGGAGGCATTGGGGTCGCAATCGTGATTGGCCAGCGTCAAGAGTGGGTATAGGCCCGATCCTACGGTGCATGACTTCCATAATAAATTGTCGTTGGATTGGTGGTTCTCGAGCCATTGTTTGGTCGTTTGCATCATTGAATCGTTGTCGTTCTGTTGTTCGTCCCCGCATTGCTGTTCTATATGATCAATGTATTGTTCGACGGGAGAAAGAAATTCAAATTCCATCACATTGCACTGGAGCATTCCTAATAATCGCCCGAGTTTGTCCAACGTACAGATTTGCTTAACAATCGATTCCAATAGCTGTGGTTGTGCGAAATCTTGAACGACGGAGATATGTTGGCTGTTCTTCAAAAATACTTTTTGCATAAGCACAGCAAAAGCTTGTGTCTGTTTCTTTCGGTCTTTAAAGCCTTTGGGGTCACCAACTTCCCACCAGAGAGGATGCGAGCCATACTCTTCCCAGAAGTGGTAAATGCTAATAATACCATCAATATTAATGCTGCTGCTGTTGGCTGTTGAACTGATGGCGGTACGATTCTTTCCAAACGGACGCCAGTATTGTAGCCATGGCATCCACTGCGAGCTGAAAGATGGTTGGATTGTCCACAGTATCGTAGAATGATTCCAGTGGACATATGTGCGCCACATCTCTTGGGGGGGAGATTTTTGGCGTTAGTTTACCTTTCTCATGCCTTCGTCGGCAAAGGAATTGATGACGGAGCTTTCCAATCGCGGCACACTCATTGCTGCACCATGTAACTTGTTGACAATCGTTGCATTCTACCAATTGATTTTTGCGAGTAAACTGAGGGCCGCATGATTGGTCTAAATAAGGTAGCCCTGATGAATTGATCACAGTTCTCAAGATATGATTCTTCAAATTGCTCAAAGGAGTGTCACAAAAATGACAAAACAATTTGTCAGCAGAAAGCTTGGAACTTGCTGCCGACGGAGGTAAGCGATGTGTGCTTATGATTGGGTCTTCTGCTTCGATAATAACACTTCCACAGCTTATGTTTTGCACGGCAAACATTCCAATCCCGTAATCTTGGCAGCGACGAATTTCAAAGCACCAAACATGTTTGTCCTTGTCGCCTCTTTTTCTCTTTCGTTTGCTGTGCCACTGTACTTTGAAGGACCGAGATAGTTCAGATACAATCGTCATTGTGGTCCTGTAGTAGAATGAATGGAAGTTAACAATCTTTCGGCCTGATCAGATCTTCAAGGAATGCAAAAATAATTTGCCCAATGATGCTCAACGAACGGGGCACCGCAAGCAAGTAAAAAATACTGTACTCAATTTACAAGGTCTTTCCTTATCACCCTGTCCTTACTGTATGCATCTATTCAAAGGAGCCCGCATCTCGCATCTTTCGACGAGCTTTTCGGCGAGTAGTGAGTAGTCTAGCTAGTAGTCTACGCTACTACTGTACTAGCTAGAGTAGTTTACCAAAAATTATAGCATGCTCGGCATGTCCGCGATAAATGGCTGCTTCCTTGCTGGGGCTCTAGCTACGTAAAAGCTAAAATAGGCGCACTTTGTTAAACACGTAGCCAACACACAAAGAAAAAAAAGGAACAAGACAAGCGAGAGAAGAACCACGAGAAAAGCCGCCGAAGACTGAAGAATGTTGTAACTGGAGATGCTGCTAGGCGTGATGCTCAAGAAAAGAAAAATCTTGTAGATACAAAAACATGAATAGAAACTTATTATGTACTTAAAGAATAAGCTGTGAACAACGGACAAGCGACATCAAGAGCGGCTTTCGAACTTTTGAAAAAAGTGAGAGCATATCTACTGGTATCCTCTCATATCTTCTTGTTCTTGCTGCTGCACCATGAGTGCCTCGTGGATCCTCTCAGGCGGAACATTTGTGAGCAAAGGCTCATTAAAGTCTTTTGGGTCGGTTCTCTGGCAGCAATAGCAATGTCTTAACAAACGGATGAGCGCCAAAAGCATGAGCGCTCCTCCAATCCCTAACAACAAATAGCCTCGACTTTCCCAGGTCTCGGCCGTGGGAGCCATTTTGGCCACCTCCTCGGCCTCCTTTTTGTATTTTTTCGCTTCGCTCGCAATTCCCTCGCGTCTTGTTTGCATGAGATACTGGTACTGCTCTTTTGACATTCTGGCAGATCCAAACGTCTTTCCACCGACAACAACCTCCAAAATTCCTCCTTGATTGGTTGCAGTAACAAGATCCTCCCAAGTCGCCACCTCGAGTTCAGCATGAGATCTGAACTTCATACATTGGTTGACATTGGTATATCCAGCGTCATCGTCGCATTGAAAGAATCCCTGGTTCGGGTCACTTCTATACTGGTCATCATCTTCAGCGCTGTGACTACTGTCGTCATCGTTATTTGGAGTGTAGTAGTAGCTGTTGTTCTTGTTGGAATACGACCAAGTGGAATAGTCATTGGCAATATTATATGCCTTGCATGGTTGGCAAACTTTGAACGCCTCAAGACCATCGTTCCACTGTTGCAGGTAGCTTCCGTACAGAAGTCCCATGCTGGCCGACACAGTATCGACGTCCACATCAAGGCCTTCATATTCGGTTTTACAAGCGCTATCTGTGTAAAGACCGTACGTCATATTTCCGTTCCATGTTGGCTTTAGATCGAGATAGATGTAGTTGCCGTTGCTGTTATTGTCAAAGTAGTAGCTGTCTCCCTGGATTCCAGTGCTGACACATCCTTGCGTCCACCTGTCCTCTCGGGCCTCCGACATGAAATCATAAAGATCGTCGTCGTTCCATACACAAACTCCTTCGTGCTTAAAAAGCTGTTCAAAGAAAGCGTCATTACCGAAGTAGCTAGCTTCCTTAAAGACACCCATCAGGGTCCAAGTACTAGAATTGGTCTCATGACAATCCATGGGAGCACATCGTCCATTTCCATTGGCTTCACAGGCTGAAGCGTCCCAGGACGCGGAGTAAGGATCATAGATTTGGTATTCTCCGATTCCACCTCCCTGATAGTTTTCATCGACATACTGTAGGATATTACATGGGTGTGAGAGCGAGAGGGGTACAATAATATGTCGTCTACCTCATTGACTTACCGCAGCCCACATTAAATATCTTTGGCACCAGTTATTACCCTGGTATCTTTGGTTGTCTCCAGAGCCACTGTGACTACTTTCTCCTTCGTCATAACGATCCGACGGAGCACCGCACTTGACATACCATCCTAGGTAGCGCCATGCTTGTTGGTAACCATCATATTCCGTATAACTCGATTCGGCAAAGAGGTTAGTTCCGTAAGCCCCACTTCGTCCATTGTAATTGTAGTCGTAGTTGGAGCTGGAGCTGCTCCCATAGTTAGCACTTTTCGTTTCGCTACTTGCGTAAAGATTAGAAGAATAGTAAGCGTTTGCTGCGACGTCTGTTGAAAGCAGAGCTGCAATACAGGACACGAATAGAATCAATGATACTTTCATTGTCGTTGTTGGTGAAAGTAATAGTTTGCTCGTTGTAGTGGGGGAAAAGCAGGGCAAAATTGCTTGTATTGATGTAATTGTTGGAGATACAAACGTCGGCTCTGTGAATTTGTGGTCCCACCTCTCTGTACTCTCAGAATTAATCGAGAATCACCACAAGGTCGAAAGGTGCGCATGAAGGATAATGCGCATCTTGCAGCGCGTTCAACGGGTCGTGCGCAAGCTAAAATACGACTCTGAGTATTTTCGTTGTACTTCGTAATGGCGCGGGCTTTTCAATTGTCAGATAGAGGTGCGCTGTAAGTTGCTATTGTTAGTCCCCTTTCTGGAGCATCTGTATCTCGAAAAATTTCCTTCGCATCATACTCGCATCAACTGGCTACACCGCCAAACCCACCGTGCAGCGCACCTCTATTTGTTCGGTGCCTAAGTAGGATTTCACAACCGTCTCGGTATGGTAATTAGAACTTCAACGCGCACATTTGCCTAAGTACCAAACCCACAAATTGAATTTTGACATTTAAGGTGCTCTGTCGACTGAATCATACCTTTGTCTAGTATCCGTTTTGAGTACACTGAAGATGCCTCTATTCGTGCTCACATTTTCTTTTGAACCAGAGTAAAAACATTCTCACACGCATTGTACCCTTGAAAGTAGTCCTTTCCCTCCCAAAAAACAAAACGAGCCTTAGTGCTGACCAAGACGCAACCCAACACTGACCAACAAGGACATCAGCATGAATACTATAATACTGTCAACAGCAAAGATGCACATTCTTCTTGCTGCTACTACTCTTATCCTGCTGGCGGAATCCGTCCGCGCTAATAAAGATGACTCGTACTACATTGCGGGAACTGGTAACCCAAATGTCAATGAAAAGATGTACTGGAAGGATGCGGAAAACATCTTCCAGGATCTTGGTAAATTTGAAGAACTTTATGTTGAGTACCACAACTGCGCTTGGACTTGGAGTATGACCACCGACGCAGACAACGACGTAGACGAGAATGACTACTGGTATATGGGCAAAGTGCCACCAATGGGTGCTAACGTTGCCTATAGTCTCTACGGCAGTCTCTACGGGGAAAATTTCTCTGGTTGTGGCGAAGATACCTTTATTAACTCTTTCTACACCAATACTGGATACGCTAATTTTGCTCAGGCCATGTCTTACGCTGGAAAATCCGGCTTTTCTTCCTACACGTCCAGCAGCAACACCTGCAGCGGAGGATATGGTGTTGGGTGTGATTATGATAACGGCTTTGCTGTTCACACGTACAACACCAATAGTTGCGACCCCCAAGAGTACAGCGGAACTAAGGACCAACTTTCTAGCCTCAATTCGGCTCTAAAGACCGCCCAGTGCGTGAAGATTTACGACCGAAGCAGTTACAGCGGATCTCCTTACGGCACAGCTCTCGAGCTTCTTGCTTACAGCCATTCTTGCTTTTATCAAGATTACTTTTCTCCCGATGGAGTCTGCCCCGATCCCTATGGAAAGCTTGCTTACTACCAAAAGCAGTTCTACAAGGGTATCCAGTCATCAAAAAAACAAGATCCTTACCAAGTAAACAAGATGAAGCAAGAGTATACCGTTAAGATTGAGGAAGGCAAAGCATTTACCATCGCCGGTGCTGTTTTAGGTGCAATTGCTCTGGCTATCTTGTTGGCTGACATTATTGGCAGTTGGTGTGCTGCCAGCGAACGAATTTCCCAGCTTGACAAGGCTATTACTGCCAAGGAAGCCGAACAAAAGGCGCAGCTCCGCGAGAACGACGTTATCCTTATACGTCGCAGCCAAGATATGGAAGAGGATACTTACGCCGACTCTGTCTCGGACGGAGGGTACGTTCACATGCAAGACAACCATCTCATTGACATCGAAGCAGCCCCTGAATCAGCTTACGCGCCACCTTTTGGCCATATGGAGACGGAATCAGCGGCTTTGGCCCCAGGACCAGAGGTTCAGGTCAACACTCTGGACCAAGAAGCTCCTGTCACTCTATATGCACCTCCAGCGCTGCACCCTACCGACGAGGCGGCTTCAGTGCCTCTGCCTATTTCGTTCGAACAAGAATCTTCAGTCGACCTTTTGCAGTGCAACGAAAATGTGATTGCTGTGCCCGTTCCAGATGGTACACCTATCCAAGAGGATACCTCCGAGACCGTTGCGGAAGAGGCCGTTCCAGATTCAGTTGCTGAAGAAGTTGTAACCGAAGAGATTGTAACACAAGAGGTTGTTACCGAGTCAACTATTACAGTTAAAAAGGAGACAACCACCGAAGAAAGTCTCATTGCGATGGCCGCCACTGTTGGTGCTATGGAAGAGCTCATTAGAGAACCCGACTCTGCTTATGTCTTCGAAAACGAAGGTGAAACGAAAGAAGAAGAAGAAGAAGCTGCAGGTAAATACAAGCCCGAGGAGGAGACAAACGCTCGACCCAAGGACGCATGTCAAGAAGCTGTCGCCGGAGATCCCGTTGAGGAAGCCACTGCCATTGATGATTTGAGCGAAGTAAACTCAAGCTTTGACGCTGAAATTGAAGAAGAGTCTGTGAAGGAGCCCGTGCAGGAAGCCACAACGGAAAATTCAACCGAGTCCGGCGTCGAGGGTCCTGAAGAAAAACCCATTGAAGAAACGTCTGCCACATCCGATATCCAAGATGAAGCTCGTGTTGACGAAGATGAAGCTCAGGTAGACGAAGATTTTGTTCCAGAGATTGACCCCATTGTCGCCAGCCGAGAATGGGATAGCGATAGCGATGAGAGCGAACAGAAGGAGACGGCTTTATTCACAATTGAAGGGAGCAGTCCTGCTGATGAACCCAGTAGCGAGGAGGCAGCCCCTCAACAGGACGAGGTCGAAGAAGGCAGAAACACAGATGAAATCGTCACCCATTCAAGTATGCCAGACCTGCAAGAGGATGGCGACGAAAGCTACGATCAGGAAGCACCAAGGTCGCAGTCGTGGTTTGGTCACTAAGTTTCTTATGTTTCGAGTGCACCAGTTTATATAGTCGATAGTATAAAGTTCTAAAGTTGAATTTTTTCATGCACTAACTCGCCTCGGCTGAGTTTTCTTCGTTGCCCCGCCATCGCGCCCCTTGTTTTTCGCAATAGGCGCAGCATCCAAGTCCTGCAATCGTTGGCGTCTCTTTTAGTAAGGTCCATCTCTGTCAGGCCCCGTTATTTGTGTGGTTCCATTGGGCGTGCTCCCGCTGTCACTATTTATTTGTACTAGACTACTCGTACAAAGTAAGCTACTAGGGCAATACGCATGCTTTCGTTGACTAGTGCCAAGTTGCCATTTGGCAACAACAGCCCATCAGCAGCACTTGGGTTTCTTGAAGACTTAGTAGGGCTCTTGTGGGTGTGTGCTTTTAAGATAATAGTACTAGACTACTACAGTAGTAGTAATGGAGAAAGGATGCTCTGCCATGATTTATTTTATGAGCTACAGAGTACTACAGTCTGTTGTCACCAAAGGAGGGATATGGCCACCCCGGGATTTTCAATAATATCCCTGGATGTAAAAAAAAGCAATCCCGGGGTTGCTTTCCTCTACAGCATTTTTTGGGCTTATGTATTATGAACCATTATTTTTAACAGCATGTGATCTAATTACTATCTCAGTGCAATTTTATTAAATAATGGCCAATTGGCTGTCAATAAAAATAAAATGGCCAAGCACTTTTAAGCTAGCATTTAACAGGTAGCTGCTGAACCACTTTAATTTAATTCATTATTCAAATAAACGTATTGTCTAAAATATTATACAATATCCAATAAGTTCATTATATGACTTCATCATATTCATGTATTAAAATAAAATGGTCAAGCCCTTTTAAGCTAGTAGTATTCAACAGGTAGCTGCTGAACCACTTTAATTTAATTCATTATTCCAATAAACGTATTTGTCTAAAATATTATACAATCTCCAATAAGTTCATTATATGACTAAAAGCATAAACATTATCCCCAGGATTTCTCAACATCCCTGAATTGGTGATCACTAAATCGTCAAACAAGCCCAGGATTTCAATATCCTGGAAAATAGCAAATACAGCCCCAGGATGTTCAAAATCCCGGGAATTGTGGTAACAGGTCTCGGCGATGCCAATTCCTCTGGGAACGCGCCAGCCCTCCATAATCCACCTGAGCTACTAAAACATGAACTTTTCATCATGGCCTCTTGAATTTGAAATAAAGAAGTACTGTAGTCTACTAGAGTAGGGTCTAGCTAGTAGTACGGTAGTATCTCATTTAACTTACGTATATCCCGAAACATGGGGTCTTCGTCTGTTTATCCGGTACGACAAACCACCCTCTTCTTGGCAGGAGGATTCGCAGCGGTCGTAGCTGCAGCCTACTTTGACTACCGTCGACGCTGCCGAATCCTAGAAGATCGCTCAAGCAACGCAGAAGAACGCCGCAAAGAAGAACGCACGGGGAGAATACGAGCCGAAGTCAAGCTTAGGACTCTCTACAAACAAATTGAAGCTCTGGAAATGACAGCAATTGAAAACCGGTCCTCAAGCTCTACTGTAGGTCAAACTTCTACCAAGATACAAGATCAGCACCGAATGATCCTGCAATGCATCGGAACTATCGTTTCTCCCTACACCAAACGAATGGGCACCCCTCGTCAAGGATCTTTGGTACCCAGCTCAAGAGCTTTTGTAGATCTCTTTATTCCTACTGAGGCGCTTGATGGCATGGAAGATTACAGTCACATTTGGATTGTATTTGCCTTTCACGCAAATACCAATACCTTTCACAAGAAAACAAAAGTGCGACCACCCCGAGCAACGGGACACCAAAAAGTAGGTCAATTGGCCACTCGATCACCACACCGACCCAATCCTCTCGGGTTGTCATTAGTCAAAATGGAACGGCTCGACAGAAGATGCAAGCGTCTGCACATTTCGGGGATTGACCTCGTGCATGGAACTCCTGTTTATGACATTAAGCCCTGTGTTCCTTGGGATGTTCCTGGCAATTTTGACAGTAGTAATGGGAAAAACGGAAGCAATATCACAGGCCCTGTCTTTCAAGTTCCCGATTGGGTGGATCAAAGGGATTCGATAGAGTCGGTCCAATTTACCGAATCCGCACAGTCTTCTTTACGGGAGTTGGTAGAAGAAGAAAATCGGCTAGCTCCACTGTACACCACAGAAAATGATGGATTAGCTGCTGCGCAGGCTACATTAAAAGAGATCCTGGCGCAAGATCCACGTTCCTCTCACAAAGGACTCAAAGTCAATCGAAGAGGAACCAGCTCGGCACCAGATACGAGCAAGAATGATAATGGCAGTGACAAGAAGATGTACAGTCTTGTCTTTGGAAAACTGCAAGTTGAATTCCAAGTATTATCTTCTGGTGTGCAAGTTGAAGGTATTTTCCCAGTTGATTTTGACGAAGACGCCTACGTAGAAGGCATTCCCTTAATTTCGGAGCAAAAGAATGTCAACACGTAAGAAATGTTCCTATTAGCTGCAGTAATTGTTTCGCTTTTAATTTTATTTGATGCATAAATATGAAAGCGGCTGCTTCCTTATCGCATACTACGGGTACCCGAGTAGACAGTAGACTATTATTTGAATCGTTTTGACGACTAGTAGTCTACACCGATGTCGGGGTTAGCTCACTAGGATTAGTTGTACACTTCGACAACGCGTTCGTATGTCGCGTTTTTGCCAGCCAACGACAGATAGCCGTCGTTGCCATCTTCGCTGCAATGACCCCTGAATACATCCGTTTTGTACTTTCCCGACCTACCATTGCTGTTGATCGTTGTATCCTTTGTTAATGCAAATAGCTGGTCTTCCAAGTCACTACGAAGTTCATGCCATTTTCCAACGAGATCAAGACAATGATCTAAATCCGCGCAGTCAGTATTGATTGCTGTTGCCCTCCCTTTATTAGGTGCTCTCCCACCGGGACTGCCAGTTGCCATGCACTGCCATGGTTTGCGGCACGCGGTATAATGGGCGCTGTATATGTCCTACGAGAAAGACGAAGAAAGAAAATATTCGAGGCGTCAATAATGACAAGAACTTGGAGAAGCAAAACACAAACACAGTGCCATCTTACCTCCATGGGTGTTGCCATACAATCCTCGCACTTGTCTTCGCCATTTCGACAACCTCCAATGTTTCCGTATCGCTTGTTGAAGTTAGGGCTTTTGCGATAAAGCACATCCATTCCCATGTGATTATAGCGACAATGATTCAATTCGACATGGGTATCCGGCCGGATGTGATCGTAAAAATATGCAATGAAACCTTGCATCGCCCTGGCTCCAACGTAGCCTCCGTAGCCCTTGCCACCCCAGCCGTGGCCGTAACCCCAGCCGTCTGTGTAGTTTCCCTCCCGGATAACGCCCACCATTTCGTCCATAATAGACGGGTTGCGCCGAGCTACCATAAAGCCAGCTTGATAGGCGGCAGGAAACTTGCCGGGGGCAACCTGCGGCCAGTCTCGTGTGAAGAAAATGTCAATCTTGTCGGGAATTTCTTCGGTTGGTTTTTCTAACAAGATTTTACTTCTCGCAGCTTTTCCTTTGCTGCTGTCCTTATCAAACAAAATGGCGTCAAATAAGTGATCCATTGGTTTGAAGAAAACAAAATCGATATCAACATGTACAATAATTTCTTCTGGGAGGGTATACGCATAGAGCTTAATAAATTCATCTGCGCCACAGCAAACTTCTTTGTGGATTGTTTTCCGAAGAAAGTCACCTTGGATCTCGGATTGCTGTACAGGTGGGTCGACAATTTTAACCTCAAAGCCTGCATCACTGATCAGCTTTGAGCACTTCTGAGCATCTCTGTGAACAATGGCATACATCTTGTAGTCGTATTGGCTCCCCGAATCCTTGTTGCGCTTTGAGATTTTATGAATAGAATGTTTTAGTACCAAGGAAGCATCCGTGAGGCCAGCAGAATTTGTCTGCCAGTCGCCACACTTGATGAACGAAATTGCATACGCTACAGTATGCACTTTGTCTTCCAAAATCGATGCTTCCGGTGCAACATCAGTTTTATCTTCTTCTTTCAGCTCTGCCGATCCTTTCGTTGATTGCGAGGCCATTTGATGATCTTTGTGGTCCGAAAATTTTGCGACGTAACCCAACGGCGAATCCTCAATCTCTGGTAAATGTTTTCCCTTGAAGTTATCCACGTCTAATCCTATAGAAAGCTTTTCATTGACATCCTTGAGCTCGTCGTACCACTTTGCATGTGCTTTATCGTATCCTCCTTTGCAGTTTTGCGTGCAAGGCATAGATGCCCACGGCTTTTTCTTTCCCATAAAATGAGCAAAGTCTCGATACACTGGGTTGCATACGTAATCTCCCACACTGACGTTGGCTTCACAATCATGCATGTATAAGATAGGCTCGGGGGCATATTTCAGAATCACATTAGTATCGTTTTTCAGCTGTGGCTTGCCATTCGGACCTGGAGATACGGTCTGCAACTTGGAGCCAATCACAAGTGACGCATCTTGCTTGAAGTATTTGGTAAAGTAGTACCACAGCCCTTGATCAGAATGGCCAGCATGATATCGCCACTGATCCCCATACTTCCGAACACTTTCCCAATGATCACCTTCCTTTTTGAAATTGTGTCCCATCCCTCTGTCCAACTAAAATGCGGGTACGGCAGCTTAAGACCGCTTTCGTGTTGACGCTGGATGACTCCCTGGATTTCATCGTAGGCGCCCGGTTCAGGGTGCATAATGAACATTCCAGTGTTGCAGGGCTCCCCGCGTGTGGCCACGACCAAGTTGGGCCTTAGTACAGGATTTGGACCTTCCGACAGATGGAACAAGTAGTCGAGATTGTTCAAAGGCATAATGTCACCATCTAGGAACATGATACGGTCATATTCGGTGAATGAAAGTGGTCGAAACTTTTCGTAGACTAATTGCGCAAAGGATGATTTGACGGGTTTTGGCATGTGACGAATTTTAATTCCCAAAGCTTTTAAAAGACGTTCATCTTCTGCTGGTAATTGATCGATGCCTGTCATATTGTGAGATAGCTGTGTCAGGACGATAAATTCAGCTTTGGATCCAAGTTTCTTCAGGAGGTTAACGGAAACTAAAATATCGTACAGGAACCCCTTATAGGCTGGACGGTCTGGATCGATGCCCCCAAGAATCCACGTGTACGCATATCTTGGTTTCTCTGTAGATGTATTTGAAGTATAAGGGCCGGTTACGGTCTCAGAAGCAGCATCAGCAGCAGTCATCGACTGTTTGGTTTCCTTCAGGCCCACCAATTTCGAGGCAGCAGCTTTCTTTTGGAAGGCCAGTTCTAGCTCCAATTTTACTAGTTTTTCCTTCAACTCATTTCGTTCCTTCTTCACGTTGCGCAATTCGTCTTCGTGCTTTTTATTTTCATTCTTTTGCTTCTCCTCTAATTCCTGTACTTTGTCATTACTTGCTTCATTTAAAGCACTAATATCTGTTAGGTTTTTGTTCTTGTCAAGCTTCAACGTGAAATCCAAATTCAGAGCCCTGGTTTCATCTACCATGGCTCGTCCAACCGCATCCGAAGCACTTCGAAAGGTAGTGAAGGGGACATAGATGCACAGAAACGCCAAAGCCAAGTACACCAACAGATTATTGGAGCCGCTTTTGGCCGGAAGTACGGAATACGCAAGCCTGTGATTGCTGCCAGGGTCCAGACTGCGATTATATTGTCGACTCGGTAGTTTGCGACTGTTCAAGTCTTCCAGGCTCGAATTCCGGGACGTCGTCTTCTTGGGAGTCAACATGCTGCGCTCGAAATTGATAATATAGTAGAGTTGAGCGTTGATAAATGCCTTACGTTGCCTTTTCTTTGAAATTGTTGATTGGTGATTGTTGTACTGTAATTCGATTGAAAATGTGGTTCTGCCTGTGATACCATGGTACAGTACTTACTTTATTAGTACTACCAGTAGTAACTGCAGATCTGCTGATGTGGCATTGGATGGAACGATGCAAATAACGAGAATGACCTTGGCAATGACTAGTGACCACGCGGCTATTTTAAGGTCTGATTCACGGTAGAGTACAAATCAAAATGTCCACTCTACAACAAGATTTTCTTCCAGAGAAATTTAAGATTTTGGTCCAAGATTGCTGAGGAGTAGAAACAGCAAACCAATACTTTTCTGATAGCTCTAAGTAATATTGGATAATGCGACAGTTTCTTAGACGACTGATTGGCATTTTTTCCTAAGTAATTTGATAAAGCATGTAATTACTATAATCATCTATAAGTAAGATATCACATTTCTGAAGAAGAGAAAATTATTCGAGAAATGAAACTTTTTCTGGATACACTCCTCACATTATCATCAACAAGCAGACAATCACCATCATCATCATGTCGTCTTTGTCTTCCTTTTGGTTGTCATCTCCACCAGCATCATCATCACGTCTAAAAGGCACTGTATGTGTAATTTTGTTTTTGCAGTCAAAATTTAAAGCTGCCTTTCTCTAACTTAGCCAAGAGATACTACAATGTTAGCTTGCTATTAGCTGCTTTTCCTTTATC
>Ga0100402_1000701_pt1 | contig 39184 bp, 24 predicted proteins | sample CryGeyme20150102_FD_80419 | JGI IMG/M metagenome (GOLD analysis project Ga0100402, IMG submission 80419) | Groundwater microbial communities from Crystal Geyser aquifers in Utah, USA - Crystal Geyser metaG 2015-0102 | ecosystem: Environmental > Aquatic > Deep subsurface > Groundwater | place... | reverse complement strand
TTAAGATATGACTATACAAATTTTCAGTACCCTACTTCTAAAATAGTAAGCTAAATATTTATCAGTAGCACACAAATAAAACTTTCATAGGCCACCCACTGGCTAGAGTGGTTGGCGATTATTAATATATTTGTCTACTGTAGCTAGCTAGACTACTCCGAGTATCTACTACCAGTACCGTACCAGGTAGTAGAGAGTGGAGTACGGTAGCCTCTTCGTTTCTGCTTCAATATTCCGTGATTTCTCAGTCATGAGAAAGACGTCAACAAGCATTGGTCAAGTAGAGGTTGTTGTTGTTTCATTATTATTATTTCTCCCGTTTCTCGTGCCACAGTGAGGTCGTCTGAAGCAAGAGTACAGCACTCAATAATAATAACGATACGCATTACGCATTACGCATTACGCATTACGCATCCACTCCTGGTGCTGTTGTCTTGTTGGTGTCAAAATCAAGGAGGCGGCACCCCAAAAAAAGACTCCACTCGCAGCAGAAGCTATTCCAGGTGTTCAGTAATTTATTCAACCAATCCATACTGAACGTGAGCCAGCTTAGCTTGTCGTTGTTGTTTTTATCGTTGCCGCATTTCTCTGGTACCCAAATCATAACACATAACACTGTACCGATGGATATTCGTGATTTCTTTGCCGCCAAAAAGAAGGGCAGCAGTGGAAGTGACAAGAAGAAGAACAATAATGAAAACCCAAAGAAAAGAAAGTCTTCTTCTACCTCTGCCAAGAACAGTAGTGGTAGAAGTAGAAGAAGCAATCCGAAGCTATCGTCCAAAATGCTGTCACCCATTGACGAAGATATGCCAAAACAAAAGAAGAAGCAAGTTCTGAGCATTGACAGCGATAGTGATGCTACTACTGATATGAACGATAGCAAACATTCTGCCACCACTACGAAGAAATCATCATCATCATCATCTCCTCCTAAAAAGCAGCAACGTCAAGAAATATCAGCCAATGATTTTTTTGCCAGTACTTCGTCCCCTGCTGCCAAGAAGAAAACCCCGTCTTCCGTCAAACCTTCTCGTAGGAAAAACTTAACGGAACCAATAGAAGAGATATTGTCGAGCGATGATGACAGCATTGATTTGGATCAGGAGCTGCCCGTCTCGTCCAAGAAACGATCGTCTCCTAATGTGTCTAAAACGCCACCGAAGAAACCTGTTCGAAAGGCTTCTCCAGCTTCCAAGCGTTTTAAATTTGAAGACGGTAGTGACGACGACGACGATGATGATGATGATGATAAGGATGACGATTTTGTCATGAGCGACAAGGAGGCGGATGAGAGCGATGACGAGATGGATCAGCTCTTGCCTGTGAAAAGAACACCCACAAAAAAGTCTCCGAAAAGGCACGATAATATTACTACTTCACCAGCAACAACCGATTCTTCTAAAAAGCGCAAGACAACACCGGCATCGACTGCCTCGTCGCCTAGAAAGGGAAAGAAATCACCAGTTCCCGAAAAGGAACCGCCTCTGGAACCTACGTTGGAACTTTCCTCGTTTGATACTGACCAGGCCGCACCAGAATGTCTACACGACCACACCTTTGTGTTCACTGGAGTTCTTGAAGGCTGGTCTCGAGATGATGCTTCCGATTTTGTCAAGATTCTTGGTGGACGTGTCACAACAGGTGTTTCCGGCAAAACAACGTATCTTGTGGTTGGTGAAACTTTGGAAGATGGACGACCCTATCATGAAGGCAAAAAGTACCAGAAGGCGATTGAACTGGGAACTCACATTGTCATGGGACAAAAGAAACTTTATGGACTTGCCAAATTGTACAGTGACAAGGCGCGCAAAAATGATTCCCAGGAAATGACGTCGGGGCAGGAAAATAATACCTCGCCTCCTGTCGCCGCGGCTGCTGCAGCAGCAGCTCAGAAACCTGTCACGAACAACCCGTACGCCAAGCCGACAAGCAATCCGTATGCCAAAAAGGTTATCAGCAATCCGTACGCAAAAAATGCAGTCAACAATCCGTACGCGAAATCGAATGTTACAATGGTCAAAGCTCCTGCTACTGCCGCACCAGTTACGATCGAGCACGGGACCAATGCCTTGTGGGTGGACAAGCATGCCCCGACCAACACGCAGTTTGTGCTTGGGAACAAGGATATTGTCACCAAACTGTCAGCTTGTACGTGAAAATGATAATCTACTATGTGCTAGTATTTGGTATGTTCCTATCGTTTTTGATGCTCACACTCTTCTTTAATTTGACACAACTCAGGGCTTAGTCGATGGGAATCTCGATTCAACAATGATCAGGCAGTGGGGAAAGTGTTTTCAAACCCCCAGGGTCCTTGGAAAGCTGCGCTCCTGTCGGGTCCTCCAGGGATCGGAAGTAAGTCGTCAATGTTTTGTGGATGAAACGTTCACTCTTTTTTAATTGCACAATTCAAACACTGATTAAATCGTTACATCCTCAAAACCTTGTGACAGAAACAACCACGGCGACGCTTGTAGCCATGGAAGCTGGACGCGACTTACTCGAATTCAATGCTTCGGATGTGCGTTCCAAAAAGTCTATGAAAGAAGGTATGGGTGATATCACCGGATCACAGTCCGTTCAAGGATATTTCGGAGTGAAAGGAGGAAAGGCACCTGATGCAAATGTCGCAAATCATAAAAAACGCTGCATCATTATGGACGAAGTAGACGGCATGGGTGGCGGAGATCGTGGAGGCATGGCCGAGCTGATTCAAATGATTAAGCACAGCCGCGTGCCCATTATTTGCATCTGTAACGATCGTCAATCTCAGAAAATGAAAAGTCTGCTACCGTACTGTCTGGACTTGCGATTCAGACGTCCCGTTAAGGGCCAGATTGCCAAAGCAGCGATGCGCATTGCGGAGAAAGAAGGTTTGCGCGTGGAACAGAATGCTGCCGAAGCAATGGCAGAATCTTGCGGAAACGATATCCGTCAAGTGTTGAATGCTCTCCAAATGTGGGCGTCCAATAGCTCAAACAACGACACCAATGCCTTGACTTACAAGGGTCTCAAAGACCGGCAAAGCTCTATTAACAAGGACGAAATTCTCCGCGTCAGTCTCTTTGACGCAGCCCGAACGCTTCTTGAAGGTCGCAGGGGTCTTTCGGAAGCAAGTCCAGATGATGAGCGTTCGCACTTTTTCAAACGCAACGATGCATTTTTTGTCGACTATAGTTTCACAGGATTGCTTGTGCAGCAGAATTATTTGAAGGTATCGGCCCCTCGATTCAACGAGGCCAAGCGAAGTGGCGATAGCGACAAACAACTCGCGGTGCTGGAAGAAACCCACGCAGCAGCAATGTCCATGTCGGACTACACCATGGTGGAAAACTGCATTCGCGGGGGGAGCGACATGAACTGGGGTCTGTTACCTTTCTCGGGAGTTTTGGCTGTCAAGACTGGCTTCCACTGTGCCGGACCGACAGGTAGTGGATTTCCTGGCTTTCCCGAGTTCACGACTTGTGAGTATTTCTTTGAGAGAAGTGTAGTCACAACAATTTTCAATCAGCCTTCTCATCATCCTTTTTTCGACGCTTGCAGGGCTGGGTCGCAACTCGTCTCGGGGAAAGAAGACTCGTATTATGCAAGAGCTTAACCATCACATGAATTATAAGGTCAGTGGTGGTACTCAGGAAGTCCGGCTGTCCTACGTGCCATTCTTGAGACAACGTTTCTTAAGCCAATTGAAGTTTTCGAAAGATGAAGATCGCAATGCTGTCGCCATTCAACTCATGGATGACTATGGTCTCGATCGAGACGACGTTTTTGAAAATCTAGATGAGTTCACGATGGACCCAAAAGGGCCCAAGATAGCGGACATTGACAGCAAGTCCAAATCTGCGTTTACGAGAGAGTACAACAAGGGTAGCCACAAGAGTCAAGCCTTAGTAGAAGAACAAGGCGCCCCAAAGAAAACCAAGAAAGGAAGTGGAAACGCCGCTGTTGACCCAGATGACCCGGATGCTATTGATGACGATGCTGTTGAATCTGAAGAAGAGGACCAAGAAGAGGACTTGGAACAGCTCAAGGCCGCTTTTAAAAAGAAAGGTCGCAAAGCAGCCGCAAAGCAGCCGGCGAAGGGTAAAGGAAAGGGCAATAAGAAATAAAGAATTGAAAAGCGACCAGCCAAAATAAGGGCTGCATACCTATAGAAAACAGACTCGTTGTTTGCTTATTTTAAATACGTAGTCACCCAATCTTTGAACATGTCATCAGTAAAATGCAAATGATCATCATCAAATGATTCATAAAAGTTCTTGCCGGCTTCTTCCGCTGTCTTGAGTCCAAAAAGGTCCTTCTTGTACCATTCTGTCTCTTTCGTGGTTAGAATTTTGTGGAAAGGATCATTGGGATCGGGAGCACCAAACCATTCTCCCTCCGAGGGCCACACCATGGAGTCCCTGTCTGCTTTGATCCAAACAAACTTGTCTGTTTTCGCCCAGTTCTCCTTGTATGTCTCATTGACGATTAAACCTTCATTGTTCCATTGTGCCAATTGGCTGTAGGTTTGATAAAGCTCCTTTTGCGATGGTCGTGGGTCGCGCCAGTATCCTGCTTGGAAGGAATGTTCCTGGTAGTAATCGGTATACGCACGTTTGCTGGCTTGTTCTTCGAGCAACGAGCAGATGCGTCCCGGATCGCCCTTTATGGGGAGACAATTTGGAAGGACTCCCGTGCCTCCGTTCACTCCATTGATACTGATGAATGCCTTAACGGGTGGATCGTTGTATTTGGTTATATAACCACGAATCACATTGTTGCCCTGGGATAATCCAATAGCATAAAATCCATTGGCGAGATTTGAGTCTGCTTTCACTTTGGTCGCAAATATATCGACATTGTCATTCATGCTCTTGAAGTATCCATTGATAGTATCTTCGTGCTGCGTATCTCCTGTTGGAATACAAGCGCCGTACGTATTGTCTAACAATTGACTTGCATAATGCGTCAAAGATTGCATACCGCTATTGAAACAACTATCTCCCATTCCGTGTGCCAGCACGATCGGTACAGTATCCCGTTTATCCGCTACCGATCTCAAGTTTCGTTCCATTTCAGAGGTCACAGTGGTAGTATTGATGATATCGCTGGTCAGATTCACAACAGCAGCAGCAGCAGCAGCAGCACCAACTGGCTGTACCAGAAATCCCATTTCTCGAGAAAATTCCGTAAGTTCTAAAGCCAGTTGCATTGGATCATCAGCAACACGATCCAAAAAGTGACAGAGCACAGGATATTCTCTCCTTTGCACTTGTTGTTGACAACGGCCTTCTACTGCAAGCATAGGAGAGGAAATAATAGCTACGGCACCAGTCATCAGTACCAGCCCCCCAAAATAGTTGTGTCCGTTCATGGTTTCTTTAAAAATAAAAACTTCCTGTTTCTGTACTATTCTCTGAGATCTCTGATGATAATAAGTAGTGAACTCCCTTTGGTAATGATGAACCAAACTATGAATCTCTACTTTGCTACTATTCAAAGATTACAAGAAGAAGTAGTAGTAGCTACCTTGTGCAGTATTGTGCTATGTGCTATTGTGTAAACTGTAAACTTGTTGTCAGAAAGATCAAGAAAAGAAACAAGAACACTGAGTAGTAGTAGACCACCAGTAGTAGTAGCTACTAGTAGTAGACTACTTTTACTGGTGTACTACTCCGAGTACATCATCATTATTTTGTCAATGTTGGGAGCGAGTGTGCTACCCGTTTACAAAATCAACAACTTCCCTTGAACCTCAACTCTATTGTTTGTTCATCGACCATAAATTCCAGCGGCGGGTTCAGTCAAACTTAATTACTCGTACTTGACTTCTTTTCAACTATCAATATCATCATCATCCTTTGAAAAAAGGTTTGTGTTGAAACTACAGTTCCCCCAAAAGAAGACGAAAAGACAAAAGCTAGTAGAGATTCCTTATATAGCTAGCTTTACTAAAATCTGAAACAGATCGCATGGACGCAAAACATGGAGGAAAAAAAAAAGATAGTATTTGTTTGACCATCCCTTTGTTCTTGTTCCCCCCTCCCCCCTCCTCCTCCTCCTGGTTTGTGATTGATTGATTGATTGTTGGCAGCCAAGCCAACAAACAAATTAAAAAACGTCATCATCGAAAGATGACCGACAACAAAAGATCTAACAACAAACGCAATAGCAGCAAGTACAGGTATGATTATTCATTGGATGTTTTAACGGATGGATCCGAAATGACGGAACCTACTTTATTTCTATCCGTATCTAGAAGATCTGTTGTCACTGCTGCCGATTCGATACAAACCGAGAATGACAGTAAGAACAATAACAATGACAACATGAACGATAAGAACAGCACACTGCTTGCTCGCTATGCTCTAATGGGTGTTGGAGAAATGACAGGAAGATTGGCGGCAGATCAAAAGATTTCTTTGGGATCAACAAAGGCTGTGTTTTGTCATAACAATCATTATTGCAACGAATCAAAAAACGGTATCAATGGAGGGGGGATCTGGGGAATTCTTGGATTGTTATTTGCACTCAAAGAAATTGGAGCAGCAGAACTAACGATTGTTGTGGGAAATGAAGCAGATGCTTCTATGATTGATGATACGATTCAAGAACTGGTCCGTGCAACAAATCCTCGTATTCGAATTGCAGCGGTTCCGAGAGACAATGATAAGTATTTGTCTCCGAAGATTGTTTGGTGGAAAATGTATCAAGACGAATACGTAGTGGTTCATTCCAATTGTGTGGGCAATGCTTGTAACTTGATTTATCTTGTGACTTGTCGACAACATGATGATATTCCGAATCATACAATTGTGTTGCTTCCGGGTTTGGAATCCAGGCAACAATTTCTCGATACCTGGAAAGAGCCTCAAAATAGAATTGTTTTAGAGGCCGAAACACAACTGTCGATCCGAATCGTGTTGACGATTGGTGTTGACAAGAATGAACAACGGCATGCCAGGTTTCGTGCCCAAGTCCAGGATCTTTTCCCGGGGATTCATATTTTTGCGTGCGACCCCAAAATTAGGGATACAGGAATTTTGATACGAGGCCGAGCAATGTCCAAACTTTGGAATGAGGCATTCCCAAGTAACATTCTTTGTCACCTACCATGCACTTCAAAACTTGTAGAAGAACAATCGCTTCTGAAAAACAGCGATATCACATACATGTCATCTTGTAGTAGCTATCAATTGACACGGGAAATAATATTTGTTGATCGAGCAAGATCCATCCGTGAACGAATACATCTGGCAGATCGTCTATCGGAAGATGTGACATCCATGCAGGCATTCTTTCACGCCCTTGAATCAAGATCCGATTCACAATCTACAGTGCCGTCCTCGCCACCATGGGATGGCAATGAAATTGATATTGATGACGACGACAGCGATAGTGACAAGTCACAAAGCAAACCTGAAATTGCAGTTGCTGTGAGTGGCCACGCTTTAGATGCAACACCACAAGGTGACACCCTGATAGATACTTTAAGATCAGATGCGCCTCACCTTTTAGTTCTAGGAACTGGTTGCGCAGCACCGAGTGCTTACCGTGGTTCCTCTGCCTATGGACTGTTGTTTCCTCAACGAATCAAGCAATGTACCACAATAGTGGCCGAACAGAAGGAAGCTCTGCTTCTCACTGCAATTATTGAATGTGGTGAAGGCACCTTGAGCATGCTACAACGATTTTTGCCAATGGTAGCTTCTATTGACAATGAATCGTCCAATTTGGAAATTCATTTGCTGCACGTAAAGTTCATATGGATTTCTCACGCCCATTTGGATCACTATGGTGGATTGCCCTCTGTTGTTGAGGCAATCTATCGACGACGCCAAACGTTTAACGACAAATCACGCGCTGGAATACCAAGTAACCAAAACAAAAGACAACGATGGGATGAACCAGAACTGATTCCGCCCTTGGTAGTCATTGCTCCCGAAGTCGTGTTAAAGTACTTGAATGCAGCTCTACGTTGTCGGAATGGGTTTCGAGAGTGCACCAGTGGAGCAGCTCCAGAGTTCCTCTTTCGCAGTTTTCATCATGGACAACCCAAAGCATATTGGCCATTAATATCTAGTTTTCAGCTTGTACGAGACAGATTAGCCGATAGCAAGCTTTGGAGTGATTCCGCAACACGGTCAAATGGGACCGATGGTGTTTTTTGTTACCGACCCTTCGCATTTTGGAGCAATGTGCGAGTGGAACACTGTGCCAACGCATTTGGGTTCGTTACTGGAGTACGTGTTCCAGAATCAAATTTTACCGGGGATTATTGCATGTCGTCTTTCCTTCCGAAACAACAGGGCGAGAGTATTGTAACGTTTGCGTACAGCGGGGACACACGACCCTGTCACAGGTTGGTGCAACAGTGCCTGCTCGATTGCGCAGCTTTTGGTAAGAGTCAGCTTGACTTCTTGCTTCACGAGGCCACATTTGATGACGACGAGGGAATCATGAGCAATAAGAAGAGGCATTCGACCAAAACTGAGGCTTTGAAGGTTGCCGTGGACGCCAAGGCCGCAAACGTTATTTTGACCCATTTTTCGCAAAGATACCAGAACTATCCTCCAATGGCTCTCTTACCTGCCCTTCGAAAAGCACCAATTATATTTGCCCACGATGGTATGCTCATTCCTATGAAGTCAAGAAGTAGGCAAGTAGCAACATGTGGACCAGAGGGACAATGGTGGGAGCAGTTGTTAGAGTTGAAGGACTCAACAATAGCTTCATCAGGTACACGGCACCATATTAGCAGTTCTTAAAGGAGGAAAAGTAGCGATTGCAATCATAATAATGAATAAAGTGCATCTTTTCTAGTAGGTATGGGCTTGAATTCTATAAATTGTTCCTCCTCACCAGGTTTCTCACCTTGTACGGAAGCTGGAGCATAAACTTGAAAGAGCGTTTGAGTTGAGAATCATTGTTCCAATCATCCCACCAAGGTCCGCCGCCTACCTCGGCGCCTCCTTGTGTGCTTGTTGCTTGATCGATCAAAGGTGGTTTGTTGGCGGTGCGGATATAGTCTTGCGCCTGTTCGTCCCAATCCAGTTCCCACAGGCTTAAAGTAACATTCGCATCAAATGTGTCTCGACAAAAATAAACCATGCCTTCGTTGGGCGTAGGCGCTCGAAATACCAGTCCCGGCGTCTCTCTTGGATCAACGGTGTACGTGATATTGACTTCAAACTTGCGCTCGCCCTCTGTACATTTGCCATACAAATTCCAATAGCCCCACTGCGAGACTTGCCACTTCATAGTTCCAGTCCAAGGCACAGCCTCGTAAAATTTTCCCTGATAGTGAACTGATACCATTCCCAACGATTCCTGTTGCCCAAAGGGCACCTGTCGTATGCCACCTCCAGCTGTCACAGAGAGTTCATTTCCAGGATTAGTGTAGCCATCAAAGGAATTACACTGTGTCCAGTACCATTTCGAAGGCAGAGCTTTTCCCCAGTTCTTTTCAGCATAAAATGGCATATTCTTAAAATTGTAGGTTCGATTCTTCCATTGAACTGTTCCAGTGGCACGGCCATCTGCCATAGTGACTTGCCAATGCGGTTCAAACACGGCGAAGGAAGCCAGCCATCCACCAGTGCTTTTCTGTGTGACACCAGGATCAGCGTCGCCCCAACCTGCGACAGGATCAACGCTCATGTCAAATGAACACTCGCCTGGAATTCCCTGTCCCTTCATGACACCACCCTGACTCCCATCGTGTCCTTTGATCTGACCCATGAGGTGCAGTGGCAAAATCTGAAAACCGGATTCAACATGATGCTGCCAATCCTCTTTGGACAAGGCGGTGGAAGATCGATCAAGGACACAGTCACTCTCCGTTTTGTTTTTGTAATCGAAAATGTACCCCAGTCCTTGTTGGTATTTCCAGGCCCAAAATTTTGTGTCGTCGGCATCCGCTTGGACCAGATACTCATCATCTGGGCCCACCACTTGAATGCATGCCAAACGGTGGGGCGACGAATCCTGTTCAGGATCTTCAATGGAGACGATGAAAGCAAACGAGACATTTTCCTCTGTCAGTGTCAATCGATAATACCAACCCTCCATGAATCGTTTTGGACGTGAACGTAGCTTGGAAAGCTGCCGCGATAATCGATGCGTCCATCGCTTTTGACGATGGCTGTAATACGGATGAGATGGACGAAAGTGTCGACCCGAGTGTGGCGTCTGAAGAGGAAATGCCTTTTTCCGGCTCTCCGTGAGTGGAAATGGTTGTTTTACTACTGCTGCAGTTTGAGCGTGTGGTGGTGATTCTGAAGACGTTGCATACAATCTGTTTGTACTAGCTTGTCGTGGAGCCACCCAACCGCAACCTGTGTTGGGGGTTCTCGTAGATAGTACGCTGGCCACTTGCGCAGGTACACAATACGCAATAGCAAAACTAGATACCTCTGTACTGCAATATATTGTGCTGAGCAGACATATTATTTGGCACAGTAAGAACGCCAGAAACTGCATCTGTCTAAATCTGTTACGGCTTGGGAAAGAGCACTGTCGAATTGGATCCTTTTGACACTGCTTGTGCCTCACCATTCTGGCAATTGAATATTTGTTCTATTGCTTTCTGTACGTGTAACGAGATTCAAAAGAATACGAAAAAACGTGAGTTTATTATATTTTATGTGGGTTTTTGGTCTTGAAACAACATCCAACCAAGCATTCACTAGACTACTGGCAGCAACTATCACGCTTTGGATGCCAACGAGTCTTCGGGTGGCCCGGTTCCCCCTGGTACTAGGACAGCAATCTGATTCCCATTTAATAAAATTTCTGTCTTTAACTCCGTCTTAATTACTTTGGATGGATCTTTGGGATCCGGTGAATATTCAATAGCATCATCAAGAACCAAGTTGACCTGAGGGATATATTATTGTAAAATAATAATGGTAGGAGCGAAGGATGAGAAATCAAAACGGTCAGCAAATCCAATTCAACAGTACATCAAGGTTGACTTGACTCACTAATACATCCTAATAACAGTTTGCCATGCAACAATAGTACAACGATTAAAAAAAAAAGCAAGCAAAATACAACGTGGTAAACGTACGTAGTCATCAAAGCCCCGTAGATTGCCAACAATCTCTTTGGTGCCTCTCATGAGGATCCAAATTTGTGATCCAATAGCTTTATCAATCAGTTCCAGGGGTAGAATTCGAGTGGCCATGACTGTAAAATGTGAAAGTACTACTGACCGTGTGTTATATATGTATGGTTGTGTTTGGACCAATGAATGGAGGGATTTATCGCTCTCTTGTTCGTCAGGCCTGTAGTAGACTAGTAGAGTAGATAATAGACTGTGATGTGTTGCAAGTTGTCGTTGTCCATTATTTTTTTTTTCTCGATTAGGTAAGAATAATAACAAAAAAGCTCTCGAGCAAGAAAGATAAAGTGTGCGTCTTCATTCCTTCGGACCCATAATCAGATACTGTACCGAAAGAGCAGAAGTGCGCTCATGTACCAATCTTTACCATATCATGCCAACGAACAACAAAAAATAATGATCAATCTCAAAGAAATAATTTAATCATTGCAGTAGACTAGAGCAGCTCTTGCAAAAACGACTGCTACACATTGCCAGGTACGACTAGCAGCACTTCATTTCGACTGGTACCTAACGGCCATGCCAATAACGGATACAAGTCTTCACGAATGTGGTGGCTCTCACCAGCCCAGCGTAAGTTTATCTCGTTGACGAGTAAAGTAATGTACTTTCGTTTGTTGAGTGGTAGTGTGCCCGGTACAAATATAAGATTTCCCGATGGAGCGTTTGCATTGAAATATCGAACCTGCAGTCACACGTGCTCATAATAATTTTCGCGGGATATTGATTTCTGCTAAAGGCACGAAGTGTCTCTTGGAACAGTACAGGTCAGTGGTTGGCCATAGGAGGTCCAAGTCCTCGTATCTTATCAGTGGAAGGAGCTACGTCGTCTACTGGTGCCAACATTGGACGGATCAGTGAGATACTGGTTATATCGGGTCACCGTGATCCCGTGGATCGGGTACGATTTCATCCCACCGAGGCTAATTGTCTGTGCACTTCGGGACTGGACAGCACGGTGCGTCTTTGGGATATCCGTTCTGGGACCGAACGAGCGACCGGAACGATTGGCGTTCATTCTGGAAAGAGTGCAACGTACTTGGATTTCTGTGGGACCGGATCGTCGTCCCATTTGGCCATTACGGAACGAGATGGATCGGTGCATGTTTTCGATTCTCGGAAATTATCGAGCAGCAGTGGCAGCACTAGAGGAGGTCGCACCAGCAGTAGCAAAAGCATGGCTATCTCAACCTTTCGGATACCTGGAGCTGACGTCGATGCTTGCATCTTTTCGCCTTCTGGGAAACACCTTGTAGCTGCTACGACGAAAAAGGGAGAAATGGTTTCAGATTTGAAAATCTGGTCCTGGAAGGAAGGGTCGGAAGTATTTGATGCTTCTATTGCAAAGAATTCACTCTATACCGTTCCAGCACACACTGGCCCAATTTTTAGCATGGCCTTTTCACCCGATGGAAACAAGTTAGCCACGGGAAGCTCGGATTCCATTGTGGGTGTATGGGATGTTGCCACCATGTGCTGTACTGTCTCCATTACACGGCGTCTCAAATTCATTCGGAGTGTCGCCTTTTCCAACGACAGCAAATGGCTGGCCAATGCCAACGAAGAAGATGGGATTGATATTTCCAATGCCCAGACAGGGAACCAAGTAGGTTGCTTGCAGTTGCGAGAGAATCCCTCTATGGGTCAATTCGGAGGCGCAGACGAGATTGCTTTCCATCCGAGCAGTGGGCATGTCTTGGCGTGTGCGAAAATTCCAGTAGGGCACTTACCATCGGCTTCGTCACAAACTGCGGCTGTCGTCATCAAATGCCGTATATCCGATTAATTCATTACTACCAGTATGAACTCCACTAAATATATTCTGTTGAATATCTATCGTACATGGCAGTGCGTATGTAGTCAATTATAAAATATCCATGATAATTACTGTAAAAATATCATGGCCGGTTGTTTTCCGGGAAGCAACATGAAAGCGGAGCAAATTAATCCTTGGACTTGCGCTTCTTATCCTTTTTCTTTTCCTTCTTGGCTTTCTTGGCCGACTTCTTGGCTTCCTTGTCATCGTCATCTTCGACATCTTCTGATTTTCGCTTCTTGCTACTGCTCTTCTTTTCTTTCTTGTCCTTCTTCTTGGATTTGGGTGTAGCTGCAACTTCCATTTCCTCGTCGTCATCGTCTCCCCCGCGAAGCTCTCGAGCCACTTCCTCCATGACATCTATATTTCTTCGAGGAGCTGCACCCGTTTCGTAGAACTTAAGACGCTCTTCTACTTGATCACGAAGCTTTTCTCCGTAGATACGATTTGGATCGTCCGAGAAAGAGTCGATACGAGTTGCAATGGAGCACTTGTTGGCCAAGTAACGGGAGATCCGTCCTTTGTTCTTTGCATCGGCACGACCAATAAAGGTCGAGTGATAAATCAGACCGTATTTGGGAGTATTTCCCTTGGTTTTGAGGGCGCGGAAAAGGGCTTTTTCAGCTCCTAGAATCTGGACCGTTGATGCAGGGGCCTTGGCTAGATTGGTCAAGGATCCGGCCTAAAAACGATGGAAAATGTGATTGGATAAGAGATGGCACATAATAGTGTGTAAAATCGCAAATGAAAAGCAAGAGAGGCATAATAAATGGTCAACGACAATAACAACGCTTCCGAGCAACACACCTTACTGATTAAACGGGCACCAACAGTGTCTCCAATCAGGGCACTGAGATTAGGAGCAACAATTTCCATCTTGTCCGTCAGATAGATGGACAACTTGCGACGGTACTCCGCAAGCTTGACCATTCGCTCGGTAAAGTTGACAATATTTATCATATCAACTGGGCTGCAATCCATCCCCATACTGGTTTTAGCAGCAGCGACAACCGCCTTGGCAACATCTTCCTCCCCCAGAATTTCAATCAAGCCTGGCAGCTTATCTTCCTTGGCATCATCTTCCATATCATCGTCATCATCGTCCTCCTCTCCTCCCTTCTTAGACGAAAAGAGAGAGCTCTTGTTTTGAATGTAAGCAGCGGATCGGGCAAACATGATGTTATCCTTCACAATATCCTTAAGCTCTGGAAAGTGCCAGCTATACCATTCTCGGACACGCATGGCAAAGGTATTGACATCCTTGTCCAGTTGATCCAACAGTGCAATGGATTGGATAATCATATTGTCTGAACGGGCAGGATTGAACTTGACCTTGGATCGCGAGTACGAGTGGCCCAAGCCCAATTGTGCCTTTTCGGCGGCACCGCCTGTCAGACCCTTGATGTACGTTTCCAAATGCAAACGGCACCCGCGAAGAATCTCGCGCACAGTATCGTCACTACGACACGTTACCCCCAATCCTTCCGAGACGGCCGTCGCTAGACCAGGATCAATCAGGCCTAGAGAGAATGAAGATGTCTTGCTGCTCTTCTTTTTAATCTTGGGCAGGTTGAGCTCTAGAAAGTTGTGAAGTGTACCCGTCATGGCATGCTCCGAAATGGCGTTGGCATTCTCGAGGGCTTCGTGTGCGCTCTCGAAGGGTTGAAAGGCCTTGAGCTTCACGGCACGTCCGAAGCGCTTAAGATCCGTCACGGAGTCCATAGAACCCTCTAGGAGCCCTCCAATCTCTTCAAAGGCAATCACCTCAAAGAGGGCGTAGCCTGCTGCAGCTTCCATCAAGGCAAAGAGAGTCTTGGCGTCGGCCATTTTATCTGGTATGTTGGATGGCGGAGTAGTAATGCAGTGTTCTTGTTCAATGAAATTGGATTCCACAACGAGTATTGCTGGTGTGTGCTACTGATATTTGCTGCTGTTTTAGTGGTGGTAACTTGACTGTTTGTTGGTTACCTGTTGTTCGTTATCTGTCGAAGGTTGTAGAGTCGGCTGTCGGGTGGTCTCTCGTCTCTGTAATAATCTTTTTTGAAGGGATAGTAGATCGAATGGCTGGATATTTAAAATCAGCTGATAACCCATTATTTTTAATCAGAAGAGTTCGGGACTCATCTTGCGTCGGAACATTCTTATTTTCTGTGGTTAAATTCATGAGAACAATGGATGCGGTACATACGTAGCAACTTTTAGTTGTTGTACTACAGAGCTCGACGCACCTCTACTGGAATGTGTACCTAGGCATTCTTGTGCGACTTCTTTTTTGACACTGCCAACGCATATTGTCTCATAATGTCACCCACTGCGCCGAGTAAAAAGTGGCGGCGAGAACAGAAGGTCATGGTCAATAGTCGACATGTACGTTTCAATTTTGAATGTCTTGTTGAGAACTGAAGTCTAATAGGCTAACGAGCAAAACTTTGGCAGCTCTTTTGCTGTAACCTAGCAAGCAACGACAAAGCAAAGGACGAAACGGATTATAGGTGTTGACGTTAATGGAATACTCGACATAGTTTCCTTGTATCCGCTCGAAGCTTTCAAATCCAACTACCAACTCAAAGATAATCCTACCATAACTATCACTACCTACAAGGCTACGTGATCCAAGTACAGATTTCGGTTGTTTGGTAGCAGCGTGTTGGGGTCAAAAGCATTCCAAGTCTCCTCCTCTTCTTCCCCGCGTTCAAGGCTCGTGTCCGACGATAGGCTAAAGTTCAAGCTTTGGTTTTCTTTGTGACTCTTTTGTCGCTCAGCATCCAATTCATCCGTGGGTGCATCTACAATCGATCTGAAAGAACGAGGTCGCCGTTGTCGTTTATTGAGCATCAAGTCCTTCAGAGCAATCCGCGCTGGATCGTATGTCTGGCTCAAGCTGGTTGTCGAATAGTTGATACTCTCCACTTCCGACTGATTTTCTTGGGCCCAACTGTCATCGGCGTCCGAATCCGTCTCGTACTGGACCTTCTCGCTGGCAATCCGTTTCAAAAACTCAAATCCAAACCCACGATAGAGAGGTTCGTGGTCGTCGGCTGCCTGAAAGGATGTCTCGGAAGATGAAAAGGTTTCGTTCGAGGTATCCTCCGTCTCGTTGGAAATGTCCATCTCCTTGTTGAACGCTGGATTAAATCTTGCATGATTGTGGTCTTTGCTGCCCGCATTCGTGAGTTTATCAGGTAAATCAAACGACCAGCCATCAAAGCTCTCCCATTGAGGATCTTCCTTGGAACTGTTCGAGCCACTCGTGGCAACTAGACGCAATCCACCAGACGAAGTGCTACAAGAATCATCATCATCGTCATCCGCAAAGGGATCAAAGTCGTGCATGATATATTTGTTGAGTTGCTCCTCGTCAATGCGAAGCTCGAGGGCCTCTAATTTCTTTTGGATGTGAACCAAAGACTGAAAGCTCTTTTCTCGAAGTCTCGAAATGAGCGGATCCTTCTTCATGTAGGATGGGTGGCGAGGAAGGGCTTCTGCGAGAAAGTGGACCAGGCGATTGCCCATGACATACGTTGATTCCAAATCACATTCGCCGGCAAAAGAGCTGTTGAACTGGGTCGTAATCTGCAAGAAACAAACAAACACGGATAAGAGCGTGTGAGGTTGGTTTACGGTTTGGGACAAAAACAAAAAAGGATGTCCCTCCACGAACAGTATAAATCAGTTTGATAAGGACAATCAAGATAACAAAACGCAAACATACCTTTTCCGACAGAGCAAAGTACCCTTGAATTCGACATTGGTAATTCAGGTCAAACTTGCTGCCTCCTTCCTGCTCATCTTGTTCGAGGAGCTGTCGTCGGTATTCAATACCATAGCGTCTCCAGTCTGCACTCGACATGCCTTGCTTGCTAATGCTTTTCTTGTTAACGTTGTTGTTGTTGTTGCTGCTGAAGCTGTTGCTATTGCTTTTTCCACCACTCTGCGAGGAAGACGAAGATGTCGAATTTTTCAAATGCTGTTGTGCCTTCGCGTTCGGTGCTTTGCGGAGTCGTCCCACCAAATGTTTGCGGGTAACCAAATGAGCCGTCGTAATCTGTTGTTCTGGTTTCATGATGAATGCAGGTAGGTAGGTAGTGGCGGAACTTCGATCCCTTCCGTGTTTTTTCCTCTTGATGTTGTGTCAAAGAATGCTTGCAACTACTACTACTACTACTAGCGTAGCTAGAAACAACAGCATGAAACAATTTTTATTGCTCTCAAACGACTTTTCCCTCCATAAATCGTGCCGCCTCTCGTCATTTCTCTCGAGAGAGCTTGCTTGAGAGTGCTCCAACTGCTCACAAGACTGGGAATCCCGCAAATTCAAGAAAATTCTTGCTCCAAGTATCTGTCAACTGAAGGTACACGACTGAGTGTCACTCGAATCCATCGACAATCTGGATCGCGAGCACATCATCCTGATCTACGCTACTACTAGTAGGTGACCTTGTTGTTTCGAAATAATAATAATGGCGTTTGCATCCAACCCAAAACTCAGGTAAACCGACTTACTAACGTCCTCGAAGTGGCAGGTTATCGTACCTGGGCTACTCAAAGCTGGAGCCGGGGAGGAGGCTCCTGGCTGGAGGCTGCTTCTGGAAGCGTGAGAAGTTGCCAACTGTTGACCTCTTTTCTTAGATTCTAGAAATAAAAATGTGTTACATAATTTAAAAGCGACTGGTAGCTAGCTCCGCGGATTCTGGATATCTAGCTGCACTGGATGACATCCTTAGGAGTCATTACGCAGGCCCGTTCCATAGTGGAGCCGTCATTCATATTGAAAGATTCCTTAATTCTGGTCATATCGAGCTCATAGTCAAAGAATGCGACGGCTTTTCCTCCGACTTGTTGCCAGAGTATGCCTTCACGCGAATTTGGATTGGGTGTGAGGTAGACAGCGATCCGAGAGACAGCATTCACGTGGTCATCGTCTATTTTCCGAAACTCTGTAATCGTTTCAGAATCTGACACAACAACATTGCCGGGTGCCAACGTAACAGCCCTGAGCCGTTCAGAGGTGCAGTAGGTAGTAGTACCTGTAATATCGTCAAAACCTTCTTCAGATGCCCGAGCAGTAAAGTAGACTTCTCCTCGTCGTTGTCCCAGAGGACGCATATCATCGGTCAACGCCCCGGCACCATAACGAAGCGTTAGTCCGGTGGGATCTTTACGGTAGTCCCAAACGACATCTTGTACAGGGGCGAGTTGTCGGTAGGCTTTGCTAAGAGATACAGCATTGAATGCCCTGTCAGCAATGATTTTCGGTTTTGGTACTCCCAAGCCAAGATTTACAGTTATTTGATTGGAGGCAGTATCGGCCAGAGTTGAAAAGTAGTGGAATTCATACGTCGTACTGTCGCCAACTTGTTCGTTCCGATTGCGAGGTGATCCTTCCACCAAGGAATTGGAAGGCAATACGTCGATCCCGAAGGGATACTTCTTGCTTTTCAAGGTAGCCGTGATGTTCCAAGCCCCAAATAAAAATGGAGCATAGTATAACTCCTGTTCACTGAATGGAAGAGGTATCTGACTGAGAGGCGAAAAGCTTCGCGTGGTTTGTATTCGTTCTTTGCCAAGTTTGGTCGTGACAGAATTAGGTGGTGACCAGGACCCAACTTCCGAATATGGACGAACAAGGGAGTTGGAGGCACCGTTGGGATAAATAATTCCAGTCCTATTCTCGACTTGAGCAGCTACGGGCTGATTCTGTAAGATAAATGGTGCCGAAAATATGCCAGCTACCACTGATCGTCGATTTGTGTTGACAGTCAAGATGCAACTTGGATTTGGTTTCTGCGCGGATAGGAGTGCGGCTGCCATCGAATGGAAATTCAAGACCAACAAGAGAAACCACGAAAGTCTGGTAAGGCGGAATCTCGATAACATACTTTCAGTTATCGTCTGTTATGGAGTCTGTAGAAGTACTTTGGTTGCGGTGAAGTCGCAAGTAATAAGTTGGTATGGTAGTGATGAATCATCGGCAGCATGCTTAATCTTTTGCTCCAAAGAATAACCAAAGTTTCAGAATCTTTTGAACCTTTAACCTTACTGTGGTACAGTATCTATTTTGGATGAGTACCAGCTAGCTAGTAGTAGTAGACTACCTGGTAGGTTGGGCGTGTGCTGGTACTACATACGTGGGTTTCTAGATTGTAGGTTGCAGCCAAACAACCAAATTGTTTTTATTAAAAAAAAGCTGAGTAAATCTAGTTGAAGCGCATACACTGTGGGGCCAGCAGAGTATATTTTCTGGCAGCAAACGGAGGTGTGACGACCCAGATGATTTACTTCAGTGGAAGTAGTCACATGAACCGTAGCTTCGCACGTCCAGCTACCATCCAATCCTACAGCAAACATGCTACTGCACATACAACCAATCATTGCACACTCATTGCATAAAGTGGAAGATGTCTAAGCCTATTAAAAGCTGTACATAACTTTTTAAAGCTTTCCACGTCCCTTTTTGACAGGGACGACAGCCTTGGTGCCCTTGGCTCTTCGGTTTGCCTTGTATACCTGAGTCAACTTTCCGAGAAGCTCATCCTTCAGATCTGGGCGGTAGTGGTTGCTGACGACTTGTCCCATAATGTTCTTTTCCACTTTTCGAAAGTTCTTGTTCATGGGAGTGGACTGGATGCTCTTTTTGGGTTGAGTGCTGCACTTGGAAGCAGTCTTTGTTACCAAAACCGCCTTGTTATCGTCTGCAAAAGCAAAGTCGGCAACCTTGGAGTTGGCAATTCCCGAGTACTTGAACTTGTTCAGGGACTTGACGTTTCCCTTCTCTACGCTAAATACGACACGACCAGATCGCTTGGTTTGTCCGTTCTTCTTCTTCATGAAGGAAGTGTTTCGGCGGGTAAGTTCCCACACAAGGGCATCTGGGACGGCAACCATTTTTAATATGAGTTTCTATTTGTCGAAGTTAACTGCAACAGAAAGAAATGGCAAAATGGGGGGTGAGATTGTATATCGTTGTCCAATGTGTTTGTGTTGAGCACAGGCGTTGTTGCATGTTGCATCATTCATCATTCCAGTCAAGTCGACATCCTCTGTTAGTTTGATGAAAGATATCATGCCATTTCGTAACGCCAATTTCCCGAGCAGAGACCACCCACACACAGATACCTATCATCTATATCGCACTAACGAGAGCTGTCTCCGCGACCATGGTCGGTTCTTACCTGATGTTGTGGACAGCAACTTTGAAGAGCAATTAAGGCGTGACAGATCGATACAACAAGGGGTTAGCGCTTAAAGACGAACGAAGGACAGATTGATGATTTTTTTTTTTCCAGTAGAGCCGGTGAAAGGTAAAATTCGAGTGGCAGAGTGTTTTCCGTAGAAACTCTACCAGAGCTCTACCACTCATCTGCCTACTCTCCTCACTACTACTAGTGGTACATTCCACATTCCCACCACTTTCTAAGCAAAGGTAAGGACCATGGCGCCCAAATCGCTAGCGCGACAACGGACTCCTTTCTGGGAACCATTGTTTCATCTAGCTACGCTTCACAGACGATACGAGAGTTTGCATTCCAGCTTAATCTGTGTTTGTTTACTGCCCATCGTTCTAATGATTTCACATCCCTTTCTTCCTCTTGCATCGGTAGGTTTTAGATTTTCAAAAGACTATCAATAATACTAATACTATTACAATAAGAAACACAAGATGGGTGCCTACAAATATATGGAAGAGATCTGGCGTCACAAGCAGTCTGATGCTTTGCGATTCTTGGGCCGTGTCCGCGCTTGGGAATACCGTCAACGCCCCAACATTTTGAGTCTCCACCGACCTTCCCGAACTGACAAGGCCCACCGTCTTGGTTACAAGGCCAAGCAAGGATACACGATTGTCCGTGCCGGAGTCCGACGCGGAGGACGCAAGCGTCAGAATCATCGTGGTATGGTGTTCGGTAAGCCCAAGCATCAGGGTATCAACCAACTCAAGTTTGAACGTAATTTGCAGAGTGTTGCCGAAGAAAAGGTCGGACGACAATACGCGAATATGCGTGTCTTGAACTCCTACTGGATCAACCAAGACGCAACCATGAAGTACTATGAAGTTATTTTGGTCGATCCTTCTCACCAAAAGATCCGCAACGACCCCCGCATCAACTGGATCGTCAACCCCGTTCACAAGCACCGAGAAATGCGTGGTCTTACCAGCGCTGGGCGCAAGTCTCGCGGTCTTCGCAACAAGGGACACCGTGCCAACGGAATCAAGGGAGGTTCTTACCGTGCTGCCTGGATGAACCGCAACAGCATGAAGCTCAAGCGATACCGTTAAACTGTTTAACTTTCTTCATATTGGCGTGTCTACGGATTTTGGATGTTTAGTTTTTAGTATCCAACATGTTGTTGTGAATCTTTTTTCTGTTTAGATCGATGTTTTCGTGTTGCTGCAATGAAAGGGGGCATTTACGTATATCGCTTCCACGTCCACTTCAGCGCGTCGTCCTTTTGTCGAGTCTGAACTCAAAGGCCTCGACAGGACATTAATGGAGATCAAAAGCAAAGAAGTAAAAAAGGTAAATAACCCCTACAATTGTAAAAGAAAACGAGATTCTTTGAAGTAATGTTCCGTCTGTAGAGTAGACGACAATACCACTACTATTTCCCGAGATGACAGCTCGCGCTAGATGCCTGGATTCTACTAATAGACCTGCTAGTAGTAGTAGCTAGATAGATAGAGTAGCTAGTCTAGTAGCGCTTGAAGTTGTGCACTTCAATCACGAATAACCAATCCCGTAGTGAGCACTCTTCTAAGCTTCTCCCGCAGCTCAATCCTTGTCGTTGCTCGAACTGCCACCAACCAAAATATTCTTCTGTTCCCTGTTCGTACCAGTAGTGGTAGATAGGACTTGAAAAAATAATAAGGTTCATGCCGAACGAGTGAACGTTCATTCGCTACTTGGTTAGGGTAGATTTAAAGGAGTGGCAAGACAGATATGCCAGCTTATTTTTATGGCTAATGAAAGACTAGTATTGAAACCATGGGAAACCCCAACAACCCCCCCAAGAAGAAACGACAAAAGCCGTCCAAGCCATTCCTTTCCTCGTTGACGGGACGATTGTTCGAGACACTACTGGAGTGTGATGAACTGCATGTACCGTCCACTCGTACCGAACGATACAGAAACAAGATTACCTACAGCATTCCTCTTCCTTCTCCCTTATCGAATCTGGCAGAAGATGAGGTGAATCAAGTCTGCGAGATTGTAGCAGCCTTTCCGTACGCCAATTTTTTTCGGGAAGTCATGGTCAAGACGACACGAAATGGCAGTGTCCTTGTGAGAGTGTCTGTCCAAAAAACAGATGAGGTAGATTGGAAAGATGAGTTTGTGCGGTACATGTGCAAGCTCTGTCCATCCCTGGAATGTCTGGTCTACAATGAGACGGAAACAACGGCTCGACCTACCAAGGAAGATCCTCAACATTTACTCTACGGAAGAACATATGTAACGGAAACAACACCACCACCTACGAATCTGACGTACCAATTATCACCCGACACGTTTTGCGAAATCAATCACGAGGTGGAGCGATTGCAGTACGACCAAGCCAAGGAATGGCTATTGCGGTACTGTTCTCCCAATGACGCAAAGACGCAGACACTTTTGGTATCCGGTCGCGATGTCAGCTCCTTTGGTCTGGGTTTTGGTGCTCTAGAGGACGACAGAAAGCGACGATTGTTCCAGGATGTCGTGGCTGTGCAACACTGTGGGTTGGTCCACGCCGATGCGGTCGCTAACTTTGAACGACACGCCGATAACGTGAATGCTACAGCGTATCACAAGACGAAACAAGAAATGGGCAAAGCAATTTGCAACCATTTAAGTGACACCGCAACAACCAGAAATAACGGTGATCAGCAGAATGTACTGGTAGGTGTCATGACCGGAGGTCGCAAGGGACTGGATCCAAACTATGTAGAGTACTTGGTAGGCGCCCACGATTTACAGGTTATTATTTACAACAGCTGTAACACGAAATCATTGGTGAGAGATATGCAGAGCCTCCATCCGGCATTCGATATTGAGGATTTTCGATCGTACAATTTCTTTCCTGGCACCAAATACACTGCCAGTTTAACGTTGTTGATACGCCGCCTTCCGAAAACCTTGATTTTGCCTGTGGGACCCGCGGGTGTGGGAAAGTCTTGCCTGGCAGAGAGTCTCATTCATGGTGGTATGGCTCTCAAGTGCTGGCAGCGGGATATAGTGTTTTCGAAATTGCGGGCAGAAGGAGTCGGTCTCAACAAGACCAAGAGCCAAGTCCACCAGGATCTACTGTCGTTCTTGTCTTCTAATTCTGGTCTCTTGTACGTCGATAGCACCAATGGAAATGAAGAAGCACGACGACTGTATTTGAAAGAAGCTAAAGCAGACCGGGTCGTATACTTGAACTTTCACTTGCTACAGGGAACAAAAGAAGAACAGTTTGAATGGTTGATGAATCGTACGCAAAACCGTCTTGGCGACAATTCTGATCAACATCCTGCCTTTCCAGACACCTTGGAAGATCAACGAAAGAAACATGCCAATATTTTAAAAGGTATTAGCTATCCGACAACAATAGATGATGAGGTTTCAACATCAAAGACTTCTACCCTTTTGTTGCCTTGCCACCCAGAAGAAGACATAGAGCATCGATCATTTGCAGTGTTTGTCGGCATTACCTGCAGCAAGTTTTTAAAAGAGTTTGTATTGTAAACCTATGGGCTTCTAGTAGTAATTGCTTCCTTCTACTAGTAGTAACCACTTTCTTTTGTCTCGCGTCATTGGCTGCTGTTCGGAACCTAGAAACTGTGTGCAAGTGGTCCTCTCCACTTTCTGTCTACTACCTACTAGTAGTAACTCATATCACAGTGGTGAGGGGAAAGCGAGCGTGGTATGCTCAAGTTTTTGTCGAGTTTGGACGCACATGTTTACACAATATGTAGGGACATTCGATAATACATAGCAGGATTACATGAAGTGGTACACTTGACCACGGAGCTAGTAGTAGCTAGTAGTAGGAATGCGGAAAGCGCTCTCCCATGTTTATCCAGTGAAACTTTCATACGCAGAGTATGCATTATCACCCACCGGGATTTGGCTGTCAGTAATTTTAGGGGCTATAAAGGAGTCTTTTGAGATACCGAGATCGAATAGTTTGTTGTTTGTTTTGAAGTAGAATTCTCTTGCCGTCGTGGTAGACTTCATTCAGGATATCCACGCGTACAGCACACAATTCGAAATCCTCTTCCCTTCAGAGCCCTCTCGGTTCTCAGTCAAGTGTCAAGTTGCTTTGATAATAGCATCGACACATCGACCATAAAGAGTGAAAATGTCTCCTTCATACAAGAAAAAATCAAAAGGCAAGGAGCTGGAATCGATCGGGCGTGAAAGCTCCACTTCCTCTGGTCACCAAGATTCCAAGACTTTGACCCCTTCTTCTTCCTTTGAGGAAAGTAGATCAACACCACCAAGAACTAAATCAGGGGGGCTTCGAGGGTCCAATCGGTACAGTACCAAATCGTCTGACGAGAAAAAACCGTGGCTGAATTCGAAAGGTAGCCCGACGGATGAAACGGGAAGATCTTTGCAGCGCACCTCTTCTGGCACAGACAATAATATTTTACATGCACCGAAAGTGTCGCCAACGGCCAGCGATCGAAAGAAATTGACCATGCCCTCATCTCCCCACGAAAGTGACGACGAAAATGATGATTTTCTAATGAATGGTACTGCCAACGAAATACCGGGTGTAAGAAGCTTTGATGATCTATGGGATGAATCAATGTCAAATGCCACCTCTTCTTATCCACAAGCTTCCAGGCCGGGAAAAACAGCAGCTGGTAAGGTCATAGACAAGGATGGATTTGCTAGCAAAAGCAAGAGCAAGCGAGGATCGAGAGCTCCGCCTAATACACCGACAGAACCGGGATATCAATATACCACAGCAGCCCGAGTCGAAGAATCTCCCGTACGAAAAGAAAATCCTATACGTCATCCACGCATGTCAACTGCAAAACCGACAGCATCAAAACCAGCAGCATCCGCCGATAAAGCAATGCGGACCAGTAATAGTCATGAGGCTACTAGTGCCGAAGATTCTCGACCTGCGAAAATGGCTCCACCAGATACTACAGAAGAAGACGAAAAGCCAAAACCAGTGTACAAGGATAAGGACGAAGCCATTACATCACTAGAAAAGCAGTTAGACAGAGTGACATTTTTGCAGAAAAGGCAATTTGATCAGTTAAGTTCCTTGAAAAAAATGCTATTGGTATCACGGGCGAAAGAGAAGGAGCATCTCGAGGCAGGGGAAGAATTGAAGGCAAAGTCGCAAGCACAAGAATCTGAAATTGTGTCGCTTAAAGAACAGTTGAGCAGCTTACAGACGACCACAGCTAATTCTGTTGGGAATGCGGGAGCAGCAGCTATGGTGGCTTCGAGCGCCGGAACAGCAAAATCATCTACCACGAACAATGAATTACAAGAAAGAGATGCCCGAATAGACGAGCTGGAAAAACTGTTGGCTGAAATGACGAAGGAAAAGGAAACTACCGCAGACCAACTGGGAAATTCGCTGGCTGTCGCAGAAAGCAAATTACGCAAAAAGGCTGATCAATACGAAAATCTGCACGAAGAATTGGAGGAAATACGAGAGAGACTCACCACAGCCAATGCTTCCATTGAGCACTTGGAAGAAGAACGCAATCTAAGTCGTGCCAAGATGGCCGAATTAAACGAAATGGTAGAGTCGAAGGGAGGCTTGTCAGAAAATGAAACTGAGTTGTTAAATCGAGCCGCAGAAATATCTAGTCTTAGAGCCAAACTCAGCACAATAGACGGAAAAGTACAAGAACGGGATAACAAAATATACATACTGGAAGAAGAGATGAAAAGTGTGAGCGACCTTATAAAGCAGCTTAGCGATAGCTTTGTCAGTCAGGATAAGGAACTCGAATCACACCAGAGCTTGCTTCTGGAATCCTCTGGCTCGGCATCTCAAACGTGCAGTCTTTTGTTGATGAATATGATGAATCAACTGGATACGATGAAGACAAGATTGACGACTTTACAAAAGGAACGCGATGAGATGAATGCCAAAGCTTCAGACCGTGGTATTCAATTGGCCGAAAGTCATATCCGAGTCGACAAGCTTCGAACAGAATTACGTCGCATGCGGATCGACAGAGAACGAGCTCGAGCACGTGCAGGGCAGCCTCTGGACCCCACTGACCGACGACGAAAAGGCCCCCCACCACAAGCGGGACAACGACCTCTGAATGCGAGCCATACAGGTGGACCAAATGGTGGTCCAGCTCAGTCTAATCAACAGCGCGAAGATAGTCGATGGAGTTCTGAGAGAGGTGTCCAGCAGCGGCGAAATTCAGCGGGAGGCAAAAAAAGTGGCAACTTAAAAACTAGCAGCGAACGAAGTAAGGTTTCTATTAGTACGGCTCCCCCGGGCGCTGCTGCGCCACCACAAAAGCCTTCACGATTTTTGAGTTTTATCAAAGGAAATCTTGGGCAAGAGTCGGAAAAGAACAACGATACAAGGACATCAGCAGCAAGGAATGTCAAGGTGTAATTTACAATAAAGAAGCTGTCATGACTATTAAGCAAGGTGAAATTAGTCATCGAACAGTTGTACAGTAAAGGTGGTAGAATTGCCGTTCGGCAACTGTAGACTGTAGGAAACTCCACTGAAACTGTGTGAGAGATTTCAATGGCAGCCAGTCACAGCATTGTTGTTGTATTGTTTCTGCAATCCCCTCGCCACAAAAGTAACCGAAAAATTCGCCAGGACACAACCAAAGAGACACGCCGAAACGATCAATATATATATTTTGACAGGAAAGATTATGCAATATTACAAGGATGGTAGTAGTTTTCATCACGCCTCGACGGCCAAATCAATAATTGGTAATGCTAAACTCCTCCATGAGAAATACCATAACTAATAATTATTAATCATTAATCATTCATTATTAATTATTATAAAGTAAAATTTCACTATGTTTAGTACCGAACAGGGTACAATTTCATGACGTTGTGGCCGAGTGGTTAAGGCGATCGACTAGAAATCGATTGGGTCTATCCCGCGTAGGTTCGAGTCCTGCCAGCGTCGATAACTTTTGCCCAAAGTCAAAAAAACGGTTGTCTCTTTCTCCCTCAGACACCTTTTTGTTCCAGCCAATCATCACGGGGTCGGGGTGTGTGCCTGCTTAATACTTACTACTGTAGCAGTTCTCCTCCGGGCTACTGTTCTACTCGAGTATTAGTCTAGTCTACTGGTAGAGAGAAAAATTAGTAGTAGGAAGATTGCCCCGGGGTAGCCTTGGCGCCCTGATTTTTTAGGTAGTAAAGTAGTCTAGTAGTGAGGACTTCTAGCTTTCTCGCGTGAGGCAACTCCTTCGAAGCACGCTCCTGCAGAAAGTCGGCGTCTTTGATTTTGAAGTTTGAGCATTCAAAGTCTACATCAAACACAGGTGTAGCAACTCACCGTCCAACATGGACGGCATATATTGGATATGTATATATTCACCAATCATAATGTTATAGACTCAATTTATACTATCACGCAACCTGTTGTGCATATCTTCTCAACTGATCGGGAAAGCGAAGCATTTGTCGTCCCCAATATTGCATGTGGAGTTCCGTCGTGGCAGGATATTTTGTCAACATTGCGGTATCATCTTGCAATTTAAGAACCCACCCATCCGGTGTCTTTTCTGCTATTTGTTCCAACAACATTTGTACCGACTCGCAGGTCAAGTCGTCATCGGGGAGTGGTATGACATGATCATCGTTTCTGTTGTCGGCGCCGTCGTCGTCTTCCGTTTCCATGGTGTTATTATCTTCCTTTTTGACTCCTCCACCACCATGATGGCCAAGAGATTTCTTTAAACCCAGTGCATAATCCAAACGCGTTCGATGAATGATTCCCATGGTTTGCAACAGCAGCAACATGAACGTTCGTGCCTTGGAAACACTCTTTGGCAATTGCAAGAGTCGCGATTGGAGTACAAAATTGCCTCGTACCATGACAGCACAGGCATTGAGTGCCATTAACAAATCTTTCGGAGGCACGGTGGGTGGTAAGCTTTGTTGTAAAATCTTAAAAGGAATGGGCCAACCACCACACAACAGCGTTGTGACGTGCGCAGCAATGGCCGATAATTCGACTTTGATCATTTTATTCCAGCCTGTTTGCTTCCAGTCGACCAGATACGGCGAGTCAGTATTGCTGTGGTTGTTGTTCGATGCATTGTCCTTGACGGAAACAAGATCCACGGGACCACGATCGTACGTTCCACCACCACAGGGTAAATAATCCATACTGCGCACGTACGATGCCAGCGATGGCAGGGCACGTTGCTGCTGTTGCTGTTGAAGAGTTGTTGTTGTTGTTGCTTCCGCTCCTGAACGAACAATACCATCATCTGGCATGACCAAGGCATCTATTAACTCATTTTCATGAACTTTAGTGTTCAAGATGCTCGTATGACGCAGGGCTTCGGGACACATAATTTGGTTTCGCAAGGCTCGCAAAATGGATCGAACCTTTTCCTCGTCGTCGACGTCGCTGTCGTTGTAATTGATACCATTCGGATCATGCAGCAGCGGCAGGGGAGGAGGAGGATAATCCAATCCCATGACTGTTAGATGAATAAATCCTTCTCCATCTTCACTGGCCTTCTTGTAAGCGTAACTTGATTTACGAGCCATGGCAGCTCGTTCTGATTCTTTCTTTTGAAACATGACAGGTTTGCGTTCTTTTTCGGCCGCGGCAGCAGCAGCGGCAGCGACGGCAACTTGATCTTCCTCATCGATATTGTCCATCGATTGAGGATCCATTGCATCAATATGTGTAAAGGTAGGACGTAATTGGGTAATGTGTTGAAGTGGTGTCAAGTGAAAAGCCAGTCTTTCGTCGTCGTCGTCGTCCTCGTCCTCATTTTGAACGACGACGATCTTACCAATGGCCATGTGAGTCGAAACGGGTACAGTATGACTCTGATAGGTCCGACGTTCCAAATATTGTAACCCTTGTTGTTCCATCTTGTCAAATGGAATTGCTTGATCAAGTTCTAAAAGGTTGTGATGTGGTTTGTACCGTGCTTCCAGTGGTAAAGGTTCTTTGTTCATGGTTGTTGTTGTTGCTGGTGTTGGTTGGAGTGGAAATTGCAACAAATGCAATTGATGAGATAATTGAGTTGTCAAATAGACATCCATTTCACGAACAATTTCATCTTCTTCGTCTTCATCTCCATCGTCATTGTCATAAATAGTGGTAAAGTCTGTGTGGTCATCTTCTATTGCGTCTAAGGCTGCTTCTTCGTCTTCAACGTTTTCTTGCTTGACCACAGTTTTTGAGATCGTCGTCTTTTTCTTTTGGGATGGGACTGGCATGGAATATTGTTGGGTACCTGCGGTGAGTACGTGTCTTTGTGTTCTTGATATTGCTGTTGGCGCTGGATGAGGGTGGCTTTTTTGTCAGTGTTGTTGTTGTTGTTGTTGCATTACTATTTTTTTTTCATCATTATTTTTTGTGTGGCTCGAGAATCAGAATCGGTCACGCTCGTGATTCGAATGGATCTTGGGTTGGCTATTTTTTCTGCTGCTTTGATATTATTTTTTCTTTGTTATTGTTGACGTTGTTGTGAGAAAGGTCATTTTCGATTTCGTGTTTTCCTGTCGTAATAATAAGCCAACGAACAAACAACAACAACAACAACAAACAAGATTCTTTCGTGCACACACTTACTGTCTAAAGTTTATTGTTACAACAAATAAACTTCTCTGGAATAGTCAGAGAACACACTAGTACTCTAGCAGCCCTCCCCCTCCCCCTTGCCCCCCGGCAGAACCATCTCATTGCATCATGAAATCGTCATCCCGCCTGTGCATTCGGATTCTACAATTGCTGTTACTTCTCTCATCTTACTCGTACAATACAACCATTCTACTGCTTCTAAATGCTCAACAGGATGTTACGCTCAATGATGATCCTCAAGATTTACAGCATCCACATACCGAGGACTGTATTTGGACGGGTGGTGCTTGTGAATGGGATTATAATATGCAACCCATGAAAGCACAATTTGAACAGGGACGCGTGGAAACATTTTATGCCTACGTCGAACCACACGTGGCAACCTTTTACAATCAAACAACTACCGAATCCGACAAAAACGACAGAAACAACATTAACAATAACAATAACAATAACAATGATGGATCGATTACCACCAACGCTCTGATGATGAGAGCCAAACAACCAGATTTTCAAGGTCTTTTTATGAAATTTGTTAATTTGTCACCAAAAGCAATGCAATTACAGCTCCTGTCGGAACGTACTACGAGTGAAGTGTACAGTACGGTTGCCGATGTCGGTCCCTTCCAAGCGACAGGAACGACGGCTTATCCAGGAAATACATTCCAAGTCAGTCCTGTGCACAAACCGGACAAGATCGTCATGACATTTACAGTAGAAAAAGGACAGCACATTTATAGTTTTGAACCATTTCAAGGAGATTATGCCAAAGCGTACCAAAAATTGAATGCTGATGATTTTCAACATTACATGATACAGCACAATAATTTGTTATTTGCCGATCAGTACAAAGCAAAAACAAACAGAGAATGGTTGGCTTTGTACGGGCATCGATTTCCTCCCCGGTATCACATGTGGCCTGCAGAATACATGGGGCAGACGCATACGATATCAACCAAGGAAATTCATTTCGTGGAACATCCGTCACAGGAAGAACTGAACAAGGGCATTTCTTTGTACGGGCCCCGTCCAGAAGAAATTACTCGCAATCGGAAATATCGAGATACGCATCATACGCTCAATTTGACATTGACCGTCCTATCGGGGGCACCACGTATTTTTGAAATTCCTCATTTCGTTTCTGCCGCCGAGATTGATCATTTGTTGGAGGTTGCCAAGGAAAAATTACTCCTCGCAGCAACGACGGAAGAGGATGAAATTGTCCCATCAACAACAACAACAACGGAGGATCGAGCTGTACGGAGAGCAGCATCGACTACCAAAATTGGAAGACATCAATCCATTATTATGGATGCCATATACAGACGAGCTGCCGATGTGTTGCAAATTGATGAAAAGTTCTTGCGGTATCGTCGAAAATTAGAGATTCCTGAATTTGACGAAAGCAAAATTGGTATTGCCGAATCCTTGCAATTGGTCCATCACAGTGAAGGTCAGAAACATGTACGTACTTTTGCTGCTGTAAATAGAAATACTCTGTGGGGGAAATGACGTGTTTGTCCTTTTTCTTTGTGTTGCTATTTTTGTCTTTCGTCCACTCATACACATTTTTCCCAAACTAAATGTTGGCACTTTTTGTTCTCCTCTTCCGATCGCAGACACCACATCATGTAAGGAGCTAATCAAACAGCTTGATTCCTATCAGCTCGTTGTTTTTACATCGATCGTTCCACCCAAATACTAACTTGCCACCTTGCTCATTCTTTTGCTAACTGCTATTTTAGGACTTTGTGGTACCCGAACTGGTTCGCGGCCAACCTTGCAGGTACGCAACATTGATGTTTTACCTTAACGATGACATGGAAGGAGGAGAAACGTCCTTTCCTGTGTGGCGGAATGCAGAAACATCTAGTGCTTTGAAAATCAAACCAGAAAAGGGAAAAGCAATTTTGTTTTACAACATATTGCCGGATGGCAACTTTGATGAACTCGCCATTCACGAGGCTCTTCCTGTTACGCAAGGAGAAAAGTGGCTGGCAAACTTGTGGGTGTGGGACCCCGTCTTGGCCCACGCACCCCACCCATAAATTTATTACTACTACTCTACTAATCAAAGTTAGTAGCCCTACAAAGACTATAGAGCAAGCCATTAACTAATAAACGCCGTTTGCATCATTATTAAAAGAAATCGTCACATGGTTAAAATTAATAATTCATTAGAAAAGAAATTTTAAATTTAGAAAATTGATAAAAATTGCTGTTTACAAAATGAATTTGGAAAGATCCGTCTTCGTGGTAACATCCTTCAACCTATCCTGTACAATTGCTTTGGTAACAGTCATTGTTGTTCCAGGCTCACATTCGGCCGCCTCAAAACTCATGTCTTCCATGATGCGCTCCATAACAGTGTGCAAACGCCTGGCCCCAATGTTTTCAACCGATTTATTCAATTCGGCGCCCATTTTTGCAATCTCGCGAATAGCTTCATCCTCAAAAATCAATTCTACACCCTCTGTTTTCAACAATTCCACTTGTTGACGAATCATCTGCAGACAAGACGGGGAAAAAGATCAGTAAGCACTTTGAAAGGATCAACTTTCGACCAAGCAACCACAATCGATTGTCTCAGCTGCTATACTTACATTGGCTACGGGTTCGGTCAAAATTCGGTAGAGGTCATTTTCTGTCAGTCCCTTGAGATTCACACGGACTGGAAGACGTCCCTGTAATTCTGGCAGGAGATCGCTTGGTTTGACCGCATGGAAAGCACCGCTAGCCACAAACAAAATGTAGTCGGTTTTGATGTTTCCATGCTTGGTGTTGATTGTTGTTCCTTCCACCAGCGGAAGCAAATCTCTCTGAACGCCTTCGGCACTGGCATCGGCACTCTTTCCGAAAGAGTCGTTTGAGGTACAGATCTTATCAATTTCGTCAATGAAAACAATCCCCGTTTCTTCCACCGCGGTTATGGCTTCCTTTTTCAAATCCACTTCCGACAGGAGCTTTTCAATTTCAACTTCCAGGAGAATTTCTCTGGCTTCTGCTACTGTCACTTTCTTTTTCTCTGTTTGGGGTTTCTTGCCACCTGATCCTTGTGACATTATCATGGCCATGACTTGTGGTGGAATGGCGACAGTTCCACCCTCGCCTCCCTGCATATTAACTTCACCAGGTGGCTTGATCGGGACATCAATGCTCACTTCCTGATCCTCCATCATACCGTCTTTTAACATCTCTCGGAAGGATTCGCGAGATCGTGCAGTTTTGTCGCTATTATCATCTGTCGTCCCAGAGAGCAATGCCAACAAACGTTCTTCCACTTGCACTTTGGCCTTTTCTCTCATCTTTTCAGTGTGACGCTTTTTGGTCAGTTGTAGGGAAATATCCAACAAATCGGAAATGATTTTATCCACATCCTGGAACATAACAGAGGTGAAGAGGCCCAATTGAGCATAATTCATTGTCTGGAATAATATCAGTTATCACACCTTGTTTCCTGCCACACACAGAAACTTACTCTACCATGGTATCCGACTTCCGTAAACTTTGTAGCCTCTACCTTGATAAAGGGGGCATCGTTTAGCATGGCCATACGACGGGCTACCTCTGTTTTACCACATCCTACAATTTGAAAAGAAAAAGCAGCAGTAGTAGTAGCAGTAGTGGTAGCAGTAGCAGTCGTGTATTTGGTGAGTGAGATGAGATAAAATAAAAGCTACCTCAAGTGCCAACAAAATGAATAGTACATCATTCCAGAAGTTCAGCTTACCCGTAGGACCAACTAAAAGAACATTTTTGGGCATAATCTCCTTCCTAATATCATCGGGCAGATTGCGCCTCCGCCACCTGTTCCGCAGGGCAATGGCAACAGCCCTCTTGGCATCGTTCTGTCCGACCACGTAGTCGTCCAATTTCTTGACAATTTCCGATGGACGAAGATGATTCTTCAAGTCATTCTCATCTGAATTATCTGGTTCGGTAATAATTACAATGGAAGGCGGAGCTTCAACTTGTTTGGGTTGCGCCACGGAGGACAACCAGCGACTATCAAATCTGGGATTGACAAGCAAGGGACGAGGATGGAAACAAAATCCTCTACGGGAACTTGCGGCAGCTGCCTTCCAAGCGCTTCTGCTTACAGAGTTCAACATGATTATTATTTGATTCCTGTTTTGGTGTTGTGGTGCTGCAATGTTCGTTGTAGATAGAGTTTATTATAGATACTGCTACTTGTGAAAGAAATGTTAGATATTTACAGTAGCAATTACCATTAAGTTCTTTATTAGAACAGATCCGCTGTCAGTCTTCGGTGACCATCATCTGGGTGCTTCGCTCACATGCTGCGCTGTCTTCAGCTTCATTCGTTAGTAACCTTCGATTGTTGATTCCATTGTTCTTGCCGATGATGACGTACCTGGTATTATTTTATTCTTTTTCAAGCGCCTTTCAGAGACTTAAGGACATTTTGGTTTTTTCTTACTTATTCTTTTCTGAAAGAGTCAGCTGAGCCAACCCACATTGAGAGCTACAGATGAATTAGTCTACTACTCTAGTACTAGTGTCTAGTTTTACCCTAGAAGCACTCGTTCCTTCGACAATAGGACAGGCAGCTCATACGTTCGTGATCTCCAAGCGAAGAGACTCCATATCCGATCATAGGACCCTGCAATATCTTTCAGCTACCTACATTCTACTCCGATTAGACAGGCTCGAAAGCAGGAAGAACGACAAAACCATTCTGATCTTTATAAATAATGATTATAAAATTCTTGTCATGATATGAAGTACTTTTTAGTGGATTTTGCCTGTCGCATACATTGCAAAATATTTGTAAAAATAAAGCACAGGAAAACCAGATACTGCTAGCTACAACTCCATAATGATTTTCTTGGCTTCTGTGACTGACATCTCCACATCGGGTGGAGTAACATCTTCATCTTCATTACACATGGACAAGTCATCCGCAAAGGCCTCTGCGCCTGGTGGAGCAAAGAACTCTCTCACCATGGCTTCGTCGTGCACTATGACACTGGACGCCAAACGTGCCACCAATACTTTCAGGCGGTTCACGAAAGAATCACGCTGTTGCGAGCAAGAGGCTTCAAAAACGTAATCTTGTCCTTCGTGCGTTTTGATGCAACAAGTACGATCCAGGCGAGCAAAGGGATACAACTTGCGATCCAAACTGGCTGGTGCGACGACCGACACAATAGTAAGCAATTGAATTGAGTACGGTGTACGAGAAATGAGACTAGTGCCTGCCTGGAAAGCTTGCCGCCACGCAAATTTAGGAAAGACGACAATATTATCCAATTGAGAGCCCGATTCAAACCATCCCGTAATCGACTTTGGCGGCAATAGCTTTGTTGAACGACCATCGTGATCCCTTTGGGGTGCTTGATGCCAAATCATGCTGACACGTTGTTCTGTGGCGTGCTGAAAAAAAAAAACAGCAAGAGACGGGGGAAAAGGCATATAAGAACATTAGGATTATTGTGTCAACTTCAGATTTTCTATCTGCAACTTGACTCTTGCACGTACCCGAATAAACTGTCGTACGGCTGCATCGTTGTTCAAATCGGGGGTTTCTAAGATAGACCTGGGAGAGTCAGAGTCAAAGAAGGAGCTTAACCTCTGCACTGAATGCCTGGATACCCTCGGGCAGTTAATCTCCGAATCTGAATCTGCGTGCACATCCAAGTTCAGAGACATGGGACGATTCCTCTTAAACCTGGGAGTGACTGGTGCCATGTCGGGATCGCTATCATAATATGCTGCCGGAGCGGAAGGCATTCGGATGTATGAAAGTGGTTTTTTATGCGAGTTTTTGGTAGCAGCTTCAGATTTAGACAATTTCAGAGGCAGGGCAGCCTCGCGGGAATGCCACTGCTTGCGAATTTGGTCAATGTACTCCGATTTGCGCTGTTTTTCATCAAGGGTACTGGCTCGATTGTGAATAGCGCGAAGTCGACTCTCTGAAGTTCTTCTTTCAGGAGACGCATCCCACTGTTGGGGAATACAAATCTTGTCGGGAGTCCATGCATCTGTGCAGTTTTGACCTGGAGGGCAAGTTGCCGTGAACGAACCGGTTTGAACATTATGTGACGTTTTGTTTGCGATCGAATCTTTTTCCACATTCTTGTTGCTTGAATGAGTCGAGGACTCCAGTATGACATCAAAGGGACAAAAGAATCGAACGAATCGATCTGAAAGACAGCCTTCATTGTTAAGCTTGGATGGTGGAGCGGGCACTGGTTGTGACCTTGGCTTGAATGATACTGTTGTTGTCTTGGGAGAACCCAGTGAATTGGGAGATCGGCTTTCACAGGATTCCATGCTGCAAGCTTCAAGAGATGGCATCTGATCAAAGGTAAACTGCTTGACATTCTTGGCTCGAGGTGTTTCGCAAGCTGAAGAAAGACGTCCAAACTTCGGCTTTGCTTGCATTCTCTGTTGGCCATTTCGAGTATTCTCCTTTGTGATGGCCTCCATGTCCACCTGCAGTCTACTCTTTCGTTAGGCCAGACTTTCGACAGTGCTCAACAACGACGAATGATAAATGGTCGTTGTCTCCGGCCACTTGCCCTATTCTTACAGCACGGCCTTGAAATAAGAAGTGGATATCTTCGATTGCTGGAGTTGCGATGTTATCAATATTGTATGTTGTTATGCGGATGGAGGAAAAATAATTATAATAAAGAGATGTCAATGAGCCAGGCGAGCTGTATCCTTTTATTAAGTACGAAACGAGCTTCAGTGTTTCATAAGTCCTTTTTTAAGTTTTAATTGACGTTGTATCCAAGACTTCTGGCCAAAAATTAGTAGTCAGTCAAGTAGCGAGGAAATAGTGTTCAAAGTCTCAGGATAATAGTAGCGCCCCAACTGACATCAGGCGACTACAAAGACTAAATAGTAGAAGTGACGCAGCAACGTGTTCCTCTATGGGGTTTTCCGAACAGTCAAGAGTGTTCTGATGTTCCGTCGACACAGATCGCGTCAAAACACCTTGACCATGATGTTGTTCTATCATCTGACAATGTTCTTTTTTATCGCTCTTGTTTCGCGGATGGCGCAGCTCGCAAGTACTCAGTAATGAAACTCAAATAGATCAACCCAATGATGTGCGACGGACTACTGTTTTTCTCTTCATAATATTGTTGAATAAGTACTCTAGGTACTACTCTGAGTATTACGTAAGAGCCAGCGTTCACAGTGCATAACAACTAAATTGACAACTGATCTGCGCAATCGAAAGTTACGAAGATTCATCCCGTTTGGGTCTCGTTTGCATATTATCATTCTTGCCGAGTTGATGGGGGCGTTTGGTCAACTCTTTGCATGTTGATGAAATCGTTTGAAAAGTATGCTGGGTGACTGTCCTGACTACCGGGTCTCCCCTCCAAGCCAGCACAGCATGATTGACTTGTTCAACAATACGTCATTGGGTGCTTCCCCTTGGATACTTCAAAGCTCAAATTTCAACAGTTTTTCAAGACAAATTGGCTCAATGGCATCGGCCAGTGGTCGAGCCAACGTTAGTCAATTCTTCGCTGGTCCGTCAAATCTTTGAAACAACCATGGTTGGTGACCATCCTAGCTAGTTAGAGTCCTCAGCAATGAACCAATACAGCTACCCTCAGTACCAGCACAGTATGATTGACATGTTTAACAATACATCATTAGGTGTTTCCTCTTTGATACACTAAACCTCGGATTTCAATGGTTTCAAGGAATTTAGCTTCCATGGCATCAGCCAGTGGTTGAGCCTCCGGAATATTCCCATTGACGCAAGCCACGTTCGACCAGAAGCGGTTGGAATAATAGTCCATCCAACATCCTGTTATTCTCCAAATGTGCCCATTACGTCCAGGCCAATAGCATTGAAAGTTTTGCGTTTCCAAATATTCCAGGGCATCCTTGAGTGGTTGTCGGCGCCATGCGCCCTTCCGATTGTACTCAAATTCCAAATAGTGCACTTGCTTGGACAATATTTGATCGGCTCCTTTCAGCACTTCAAAATCATAGCCCTCAACATCGACGCTCAAAAAGTGTATCTGCGGTTTGTGAGGTAGCGAGCCAACGTAGTCATTCAGCGTATAAATTGGGATTTGGCGGCACTTATTTTCATCACTACTCGTTTCCTCGCATTTCATGACATCAATTCCTTGGTTTTCAGTTCCAAGTGGAATGTCCCTTGGAACTTTGATAGTCCCCGGTTGATATGACACAGCTGCCTCTTCTAGCACCAATTCGTTGGTGTATCCGATTTCCAACTTTGCTCGGGCAAGCTGCGCAAACGTTGTGGACAAGGGTTCAAAGCAGTACACCTGGGCCTGGCGGTGCGGGGCATTGGAACTGTTCTGACCTTCTTTTATATGGAGGCCCGTCGTGGTACTTTCTCGCTCGAATTGCGCACAGCTGCTGCCCGCAAACTTTGCAGAAGTGCCATTCGACAAGACTCTTTTCCATTGATCGACGCTGAATTTTTCAGGATTTCGACTGCCCAAACGCAGGCTATTAATCGCATCAATCGCTTTGTTGCAGCCCACAAAAAAGGACAAAAAAGGTACTTCGTCGTTGTGACCATCCACTGTCACGCTACTACTAGTAGAAACTGTTCAAAAGTGGTCTTCCAGCCAGCCAGATTCTGGACAACTGGTAGCAGCACTGAAGGAACAATCGCTAGTCCAAGGCTGGTTGGCAAATTGAATGCACCGATTACTGGGCAACTGCAATTGGATTTTGTCTAATTGTTCCGGTGTGCATTTGGGTGGCCGAAATAAAGACGTAGTTAATGTGTTGTTGTTATGTTGATGTTGATGATTGTTGTGAGGTTCTTGTTTCTTGTTATCAACGCTGCTCGGAACTGTTGACCAATTCCACGGTACATGTTCACTATGCAGTTCACGGTGTCGTGCATTCAACTTATTCAAAAAGCTGTGGAAGTTTTGGAATACGGCCAACCAGGATCCTACCGCGACAACAAGGAGAATCAGATATGTACCGACATGATTGTCGCGTTCATACCCCGCCTTCTTCGTTTTCGTTTTCGTCTTCACCATATGACTATTTGACTTGCGCGCCAGTTACTTTGATGGTATAGTGTATCATTTGGAATTTTTTATTTACCATCCGTTGCAACGTTGCAACTTGTCGTTGGTTTGGTAAACCTTTTCCACTACTTTGCTTGTATTGCAAAAAATAATATAATATTGAGATTCGGACTCTAGCAGGAGTACGGTCGTTCGATGCCAACGTCCAAAGGCTTTTGAAGCTGGTACAGAAACGGTTATTGGTTCAGTGTGTCTTTCAGTCGCCAAAACACAATTCAGTAGAAAAAAAAAGAAAACCGCAAGTGGAGCGTGCGGTCCTTTTTATGCCCGCCGACTTTAGGGTTATACTAGGGCTCTATTTACTACGAGCGAACGCTACCGCGTTCTCTCGACTATGCCAGCTCTCTAGGGCTACGTTCGGCTAGGTAGGGTGGTTTGGAGAAACTCGGCAATTTACTAGGGCCGACCTTTTCTCCGTTCCGA
>Ga0100402_1000700_pt1 | contig 39245 bp, 29 predicted proteins | sample CryGeyme20150102_FD_80419 | JGI IMG/M metagenome (GOLD analysis project Ga0100402, IMG submission 80419) | Groundwater microbial communities from Crystal Geyser aquifers in Utah, USA - Crystal Geyser metaG 2015-0102 | ecosystem: Environmental > Aquatic > Deep subsurface > Groundwater | place... | reverse complement strand
TGCGGAATCTCCATACTCTCTTGCAAGATCATATAGATAAGTTGCAGATAATCCTGTTAGGATAGGAATATTTTTACTCAGATATTTGCGGATCAAGGAAGAGGAAAGCGGAACTTGTTCAATTTGTCCACCTAATTTGAGGAATTCAATGTAACCCTCAGAGGCAATTCTGAGTTTTTCGTTTCCCTTCTTAAAATCTATCTGCTGTTTCAATTTATCAGCAATATTTGTATTTTTATCATGAAACCAAGAAGGGTCAAATACCTGCAAATTATAAGTATAGATTTTTACTTTGAGTCCTTGCTGTAGCGCATGTACAGCCAAAAGGACAGCTAAAGTTCCACCTTCTTTTAGTTTTGTTACTTCTTTGATTGTTTGATCTAAAGAATTTTTAAGTCCATAATATCGATAGACAGCGTGGAGAGATGTAGGTCCACAAGTTGTATCATCGGGTTGTGCTTCAATATCAATTTCTAGTCTAGTTTCCAATGCCTAATACTCCATCGACTTTTACAGACTTAAGAGTTTTAAGTATATTTTGGTTAATATTTATTATACTAAGCTTGAGTGAATTTTCTTCTGTTATATATCTATGAATATTCACAAGTCTTCCTATTGCGCTGGAGGACATTTTATGAACATAGATTAAATCTAAGACTATTAAATTGGGTTTATATTCGTCCAGGATAGAATCAAATTCGATAAGAATACCATCATTATAAGCAAGGTCTTTTTCATTGATAGAGATAGTAGTAGTTCCTTCAGAATGGGAAATGAAATCTCTTAGCATTTGTATTAGTCTGGTAATCCCTAGTTTTCCCTTCAAGAATAATTAAAATTTTTTATGAAAATGTAATAATAATGAAATCCTATACCTTGTTAACTGTGGTATATTATATAACATTATGGCAAATTATCTATGAGTATTCGATTTAAAATATTTCTAATTCTGGGAATCAGCCAAATTCTATTATTATTCGCTCTGACATTGACTTTTGGAATTCTGATTGCAAATGTCAAAAATGAACCCCAAAACCAAAGAGCAATTGAACTTGCTCGTAACTTTCAGCGTGAACTTGGCCACAAAGATGAAAAACTAAAATTACTTATTTCAGAACTAAAATCAAATCCTAAAACGTACTCGATTTTGCAGAAAGGAATGGCAAATCGAAGCATTTTAGTCAAGAATTTGGATTTCCTAAGAGAGATCATGGAACGTTATGAATTGAGTATATTTGAACTAGGTGATAAGAATGGAAAAGTTCATTTCCGCGTACATCGACCTTCGGATTTTGGAGATGATAAATCCAATCAACCGCTTATCCAAGAAGCACTACTTTCGAAGATGAATGCTAGTTTAGAAACCGGACACAGTGGTCTCGGATTTCGTGTTGCTGCACCCTTGGATAATTTAGGAACTATTTTAATAGGTCAGGTTGTTGATTCAGAGTTTTTAGAATCTATCTCTGGCAAACAATCTGTACATCTTTCTGTCTTCGAGAAGGATACTCATTTGATTTCTAGTAGTAATCTGTTGTCTGATTTCTGGAAAAATTACAATCCAGCTTCTACGAATTCAAATTTTCGATTAACATGGAATAAGATACCTTATTATTTCGTTTATGAAAAATTACCAAACTCTCATATTTCTAGTTTAGATCTTAACTTTAGAGTACTTATTGATGAAAGAGATTTGGATATCGCTTCGCAAAAAGTGTGGTTTTCATTTGGCTTAGTGGCTGTCTTAATTTTCTCAGCTATTTTTATCGCCTCCTTTTTATTCTCTCGCGATATAGTTGATGCTGTGAAGAAATTGAACATCGCAATGAAAAATATTGATCTTTCTAAAGAGGATGATTTGCCTCTCAATCGAAGAGATGAAATTGGACAGATGGGATCAGTGTTCCAAGAAATGAAGAAAGATTTATTCCAACACCAGAACAGACTAGAGCATTTAGTCGCTCAAAAAACAACAGAATTACAACATTCTCTAGCAGAGATCCAAACTATAAAAGAACAACAAGATGGAGATTACTTTTTAACCTCTCTCCTGATAAAGCCATTAACTGGAGTTAAGGCAAATTCTAAAAATATAGATATAGAAACTTTAGTAAGGCAAAAGAAAAATTTTAGTTTTCGGAACAAGGCATCCGAAATTGGTGGGGATCTTTGTGTCGTTCAAGAAATTCAATTAAAGAATAAGAATTATGTTGTATTCTTAAATGCTGATGCAATGGGTAAATCTATCCAAGGAGCAGGTGGAGCCTTGGTGATGGGTACTGTTTTCAAATCAGTAATTACGCGAACCCAACAAATACTTTCCATGCAAGACCGTCATCCTGAACGATGGCTTAAGGATTGTTTTCTAGAATTGCAGGATGTTTTTGTTTCTTTTGATGGAACCATGCTTCTTTCTGCAGTAATAGGCTTAATTGATGATGAAACGGGAACACTATATTTCATTAATGCAGAGCACCCTTGGGTTGTTTTATATAGAGATGATAGAGCAAGCTTTATAGAGAATAATGATTTTCTTCTTAGAAAAATAGGATTTCTCGATTCAGATGTTTCTATGAATGAATTTTTCATTCATGTATTTCCGATGAATCCAGGAGATCAAATTTTTGTTGGATCGGATGGACGAGATGACATCTTGATGGGAGAAGACAAGCAAGGACAAAGGATCATCAATGAAGATGAAACAGAATTTCTCAAGAGTGTAGAAGTTGGTAATGGAAATCTTGAACGGATCGAAGAGAACATTCTTTCTAAGGGAGAATTAACAGATGACTTTAGCTTGATAAGAATAGAATACAATCCTATCAATCTAACAACAGAAGACTATTTGGTTAATTCTTATTCTGAATTTATCAAAGAAGGAATCGCATATTTCCGAGATGGCAATTTAGAAAATTCTATCTTATCTTTCGAGAAAGCCTTACAAGAGAAGGATGATCATCCTTATATTCTTCGTGAGCTATCTAAGCTCTATATCAAGACAAAACAATTGGATAAGGCAATTCCATTATCAGAACGTTATACAAATTTAAGACCTTTTGATACTGATTTCTTATATTATATTGCCTTAGCTTATAAACAAAGTAAGAGTTACGATTTTTCCATTGATTATTCAGAGCGATTGAGGTTGCGAGATCCAAACAATATCAGGAATTTGATACTTTTGACAGAATCGTACATGCATATCGGAAATTTTACCAAGGCGGATCAGCTTCTAAATCATATTCAAAAGCTTGATCCTGAAAATTCTAAAGCAGAACGATTGATTCATTTTCTTGAGGAAAAAAGTATTACAGCCGTATGATGGTAAAATATTGTTATTGAAGGGCTTCTTCTAAGGATGGAAAAACATCTACAACTTCTGATATTTTGGAAATACGAAATACTTGTTGTACGCTTCGGGAAACGTTAGCAATTCTTAGTTTATTTTTCCCTAGCTTCTTTAATTTCTCATTAATTAGAATTAATAGACCAAAACCAGAAGAATCTACAAACCCTACGTTTGATAGGTCCAGGATGATAAAATTATGATTATTCTTAACTGCTTCCAGCATTCTCTCTTTTAGAATGCCAGCATTCAACATATCTAGATTGCCATCTAGATGAAGAAGTAGGTTGTCATTTTGTAATTCTTCAGTATAATCCATTGAGTTAATTCTAGGATTATTATATAAGGATAACCAATACAACAATTTTTTTTTAATTTATAAATTTATCCCAAGATTGTGACAAACTCATAGCTCGTAGAATTGACCAAATCAAAGGAGAACCATTTTCAGAATTTGTCATAATAACAACACCATAACCTTTCGATTTATGGAAGATAGCTATCGATTTATGACCTAGACTATGTCCCCCGTGGTAGAAATACCAATCCTTGCCGGTGCGGTTAAGGAATAAGCCTTTGCCGATCCATGAGTGAATTGAGAGATTAGCCGCAGGAACAACAGGTGTCATCATATTTAAGGCAATTGATTTAGGTAATAGAGCATCATTATGACCGGAAATAGATTTTTGTAATGCAATAAAGAAACTGGCAAGATCTCGCGGAGTTGTCCACATTCCACCAGCTGCAAGTTCAGGTGGAGCATAAAATCTAACAGGAACTAATTTTCCCTCTTTATCATGGCCCAGAGCACGATTGCTGCTACGGATCTTCGGATCTTGGACAAGAGTAGAATTTTTCATTCCTAAGAAATTAAAAACATATTTGTCTACCAGCTTGGGATATCTAATCCCCGACTTTTTTGTCATGTATTCTTGCAAAATGGAATAGGCACCGCCTGAATATCTGGATTTTTTGCCAGGAGAATAGTAACTATAAAGTTTGGAACCTTTTCCAGAGTTGAGTTCTGATAATCGGGATACTTTTCGATTTTCTTCAGTGCTCCAGTTTTCTCTTTCCGTAAGTCCTGAAATGTGAGATAAAATATTATTTGCTGTTAAACTTTCAGTCGAGTCCCAAGAACTAAGATCTACTTTTCCATCCTTGGCATAGCTATTTAATTTTTCATTCCCAGTTAATGATAATTCTTGGGCAAACCTAAGGTAGGTTAAGGCTGTAATAGTTTTGGTAAGTGAACCAGCTCTGAACAAAGTGTTCGCATCAACTGGACTGGATTTTTCTAATTCCTTTACACCGTAATTCTGTGCCCAGACGATTTTAAAATCTCGCACCAAGGCAATTCCAACAGCAGGAACATTCTTTTGTTTGAGTGCTTCATTGATGCCTATGTATTTTTTTTCATTGAAGGATTTTTGAAATGTAACTTTACGATTTTCATAGATAGATTCTGTAATTAAAGATTTCCAATTCAGTAATTCACCCTTAGTTTTGTACTGCTTGGAAATCAAAATAATAGTTATTTTTTCATTGGGAATCTTAAAGTATAGATAGGAAAAGTTTTTCTGAGAGGATGATTGCCAAAATGTATTGCCGTCGCTATAAGTTCCAAGACCATAATTGAATTTATTCTCGGCGTAAGAATCTTTTAAGACTGTTGGTTGGGAAATAAGATTTTTATTTCCAGAGGAAAGGATTTTGCCATCTTCCCAAGCCTGGTCCCAAAGAATTAGATTTTCTATTGTAAGCTTTAACTCATTGTTTTTTGTGAAAAAGGAATTATCCATCTCAAGTGGTTCAAAGAATTCCTTTTGATAAAACTCATCTAAACTTTGATCACTAAGAGTTTCGATCAATACTCCCAGCCAATGTAGATTCTCATTGGACCATATCCAATACTCACCATAACCTAAATCAGATCCCAAGCAAGATGTATGATTCATCAAAGATTTTACAGAGATCGAGTGGATAGGAAATTGGGGGAGGTAATCCCGCACAGGATTGTCGATATTGATTTTGCCCTGATCTGCAATACGAAGAATTCCTACGCTTAAGAAGAGATGCTTTAGATTTCCAGCTGAAATTCTTCTATTGAAATTACGCTTCTCTTCTAGGATTGCTGATCCATTTTTGATTAAGACGTACCCTCCATGGAAATCATTCTGAATGAGAAGTTTGCTAAGATTTTTCTTAAAGAGATTTGAATAGCTAGGTTCCGGTGGGCTACAGGTGGAAACAGTACAAATTATTCCAATCGCAAATGCTAAGACTTTCATTTCTTTTCTTGTCAAATCCTATAATAGATCATTTTCTGAAATAACGTGTTGAAAGAAATCCAAATTCGCGAAGCCATACAAAATCTCCAAGCAAGCCAAGTTCCTTTTCGGGAGGACCTGAACCTTGCGAGCCTTTCCTCTTTCAAGATTGGAGGCATTTCTCCCTTGGTTGTAGAACCAGGAGAGGATGAGCAAATCTATTCATGCCTTAGTATTTTGCAAAAATTAGATCTTCCTTATAAAATTCTAGGAGGTGGATCCAATCTTTTAATATCTGACCACCCTGATGACTTTGTTGTATTCCGATTATCAGGATCTTATAAAACTTATGAAATGAAAGAACCTGGTGTCTTTCGTATTGGAGCAGCAACTAACACAACCCCTACGTTTCGTCAAATTTCTCAAAAAGGCTATAAGGGAGTTGAGTTTCTAAGCACCATCCCAGGTTGGACGGGGGGAGCTGTCATGCAAAATGCTGGCTGCTACGGAGGCGAACTTCTAGATTTTACATCCAAAATTGAGTTTATTCGAAATGGGGAAATCCACTCCAAGAAGCCATCTGAAATAGAATACGGCTACCGATTCACAGAGTTTCTGAAAAATAAAGATAGCATAATTCTAAGACTTGAAATGAAGTTAGACGAAGGTGTATTAGATGAGATAGAAGAGTCGCTTAAAGACAAAAGGAACAAAAGAAACTCATCCCAACCTGAGAATAAAAAAAGCGCTGGTTCCATGTTCAAGAACCCCAGACTAAAAGATGAGCAGGGCAATCCTATCAAAGCCTGGCAATTGATTGACAGAGTAGGTTTAAGAGGCCGCATCCAAGGTGGAGCACAGATTTCACCTGAACATTGCAATTTCATTGTGAATCTAGGAACTGCTACAGCAATGGATGTCCATTACCTTGCATCTTTGGTTCAAGAAAAAGTTCACAAAGAAACAGGAATTACCTTGAACCGAGAAGTGGAATACTTCGGAAGCATTCCTTAAGTTAATACTTTGATTATGATTTTAAAGTTTAAGCTTCCAACAAGGATGGATAGAAATCTTCCGGTGTTTCATAACCCAATAAATCAATTACGGTTGCTGCAATATTAGCGAGTCCAAATTTTTCGTTCTGCTTCGGAGTTCGAAGTTTGAATTTTTTCCCTTTATCATAGATGACAAAGTTTACTGGATTTAGCGTATGACTTGTCTTAGGTGTAGGAATGCCATCTTTTACAATTGCATTTCCTTTCTTGTCTAATTGAAACATCTCATCTGCATTCCCATGGTCGGCAGTAATCATAAGAACAATATCTTTTTCATTACATATTTCAATCAATCTACCCACTTCTTTATCTAAAGTCTCCAAGCTTTGGATGGTTGCCTTTAGGTTTCCTGTATGACCCACCATATCGCCGTTAGCATAATTCACTCTATAAAATTGGTTCTTATCTTCTTTGATTGCTTTGATTAAGGCATCTGTAACTTCCACAGCTTTCATAGCTGGAGCTTGATCGAAAGGAATCACATCTGATTTAATCTCAACATAGGTTTCATAATTCTTGTCGAAGTATCCACTTTTGTTGCCATTCCAGAAGTAAGTTACATGTCCGTATTTCTGCGTTTCAGAAATTGCATACTGTCCAATCTTTTCATTGGCGAGATACTCTCCCATAGTTCTTTCTATGGCAGGTGGAGTAACAAGATACTTTGGTGGGATGAAAAGATCTCCATCATACTGCATCATTCCTGCAAATTCTATTTTAGGAGATTGGATTCTATCAAAAATAGAAAAATCCTCTTCTGTAAATGCCCTGGAAATTTCGATAGCTCTGTCTCCTCGAAAGTTAAAGAAAATGACAGAGTCATCGTCCTTGATGCTTCCAACAGGTTTACCCTCTTTTTCTATCACAAAACTGGGAAGATACTGATCTATTATAGCTGGATCTTCTTTACGAAAAGTCTCAATTGCTTCTTGTGTTGACTTGAACATTCGACCTTCACCAAGAACATGAACCTTCCATCCACGTTCTACCATAGACCAATCTGCCTCATAGCGATCCATGGTTATTGTCATTCTTCCACCGCCACTTGCGATTTCTGCATCAATTCCATCTGATCTAAGTTTGGTTAGTTTTTCTTCTAAGCGAAGAACATATTCTAGTGCAGACTTTTCAGGAACATCTCTGCCATCTAAGAGAATATGTATGCGAATTTTCTTGACTCCATCTTTAACTGCGTGTTCCAACATTTTTTCTAAATGATGGATATGAGCGTGTACATTTCCATCAGAGAGTAGACCCAGGAAATGTAAGGTGCTTTGCTTATTAAGAACATTTTGTATTAAATTAGTCCATGTTTTTCCGCCAAAGATTTCACCAGATTCTATAGAATTGCTAACTAGCTTGGCTCCCTGGTCGTAGATTCTACCACAACCAAGTACATTGTGTCCAACTTCGGAATTACCCATATCCTCATCGGATGGCATTCCTACTGCCTTGCCATGCGCTTGTAGAGAAACGGTAGGAAACTCAGACCAAAGACGGTTCAAATTTGGTAGCTTTGCTCCTTGGATTGCGTTGCCTTGTTCTACGGTAGTAGGTGCAGAACCTACTCCGTCAAGTACTACGAGTAAAACTATTTGTGGATTGCTATTTTGTTTTTTATGTAAGGAGAGCATATCATCCTATTTTAGGATCTTACTAAATTATTTCAATTCAATTAAGTCAACAGGAGTCAAAGCCAAAGGTATTGCAGTTAGTGTTAATTGACGAACAGAGCCATTCGTATCATAGATCATAATTCCAGGATTTCTAAAATCAGAAATACCAATTGCAAGCAGACTTTCCTGTGTAAGCAATATTCCTGAAAAATTTGTTCCTACTGAATTCGGAACTTCTAAGAGAGTTGAAATATTTTGTCCAGTGGAAGGATTGAATGAAATTACTTTTTTATTAAAACTTTTATCCAAGACAGATGCGAAGCCTAATTCACTATTTTTAATTTGAAATCCAAGTATATCTCCCCCTGCTGTGGTTTCAGAGAGAAGAAAACCAGAACGAAAGGAATTACTGCTTGGATTGAATGCTTCAATTCCTCCATCTAATTCAGAAATAAATCCTAATCGATTCGGAGTTGTAAAGATAATATGAGGCTCTCCAAAGATATCTATCACTTGAGGTTTGGAAAATGGATTGGCAGATTGAAATTCAAAGGTATTTGAGATGGTATCATCATTGGTGTTTATCTCAAGTAAAAATGACTTTCCCGAGGGTGGTAGAAAGCCAAGAGGACTATTCCTATCAAGTCTTTGTAAGGTGATAAATACTCGATCTCCGTATTTTACCATCCATGACATCTCAGGCTTACCATCTATAGTTCCTCCAGCAGATGTTGACTCAGAGTAAATACTTAAATCAATCTCTCCGAGAGTCTGACCAGTGTAAGGTTGAATTATTAAAATTGATGTGCTATTGTAACGACTTACATACGCCTTTCTATTATTAACAAAGACTATGTCTTGTGGATTGGTTCCCTGACCAACCGAATATTCAGTTTCAGTTGTATTGGCTAAGTTTGGATTGAGAATCTGGATAGTATCTTTGTTTAGTCGATTGATTATAAAAACTTTTCCATCGAAAAATCTAGCTACAGCATCAGAATGAATAGGAGTATTTCCTGGAAGAGTATAACCAGCATTTGGGTCTATTACATTGTATCTGCCTCCTCCACCGAAGTCAGTAGTGATCACACCGATATTCCTTGGTGAGCCTTGGAATAACAACAAAGATTCCAGACCAGGTCTTTTTATCTCGTTGCAGGCATTTACTAGGAATAAGAATAGTAATATTTTTTTCAAAGTTAAAACCTCATGCTTAAGTTTAGATACCAAGTTCGGCCTGGGAGAGGGTATCCAATCAAATCTGAAAATCGCTTATCTGTAATATTTCTTACATCTAAACTTATTTTCCAATCTTCACCAGTCTCCTTTTTTAAGAAAGTATAAGTAATAAATGCACCATATATATCCCTTGCAGGGAGATAGTTCACAAACTCATTGGTTCTATCTCGAAATACTGCACCAATATAAGTTAAATCAGCTCCCAGATCAAAATCGTACATATTGTACTGCAACGAAGTGTAAACTTCATTTACAGGTCTAAGCGGTAGATACTTTCCTCTGAGCGCAGGGGATTCAGAATCATTTTTGGCAATTTGGTAAGTGTAATTTACTTTAGCCTTCCAATCTTTCCAATCTAGAGATTGGGATACTTCCCAGCCTTGGATTTTTGCTCTGTCAACATTTTCTGCGCGAAGACTAAACTGAGAGTTAGGAATAAAAAGTATCATATCCTCAATATCTTTTCTAAACCAAGTAAGTTCTGATTTTGATTGTATTTTGAAAAATTTGGAAATAAAAAATATTCCCATTTCTTTATTAAGGGATGTCTCAGGTCTAAGATTACTATTGCCTAGTATCTGACCTCTTTCACCAAATAATTCTAAAAAGGAGGCAACTCTTGATGCACGGTTAGCATTTCCTTTTACTCCAAATTTGGAATCACCAGCCTGGTAAACATTCCAAAGCATTCCTAATCTTGGATTGAAAAGCTTTGTTGTTTTATTCGTATAACTTCCATTATCTTCATAGATATCTTGGTAATCATCATAAGAAAAACTAGGAATAATAAAAAAGCGATCTTTATAGATATGAATTTCATCTTCCATTTGAAAGTTACCATGCTTTCGATTGCGAATGGGTTCTGATTCTAATTTTATATGATCTGTATTTCTTCTATCTCTTCTGAAATCTTCCTTCTCGGCATTCATGGAAAATTTGATAATTTGATAGTAGTCCAACAAATAGAGAGTAGGTGATAATTGAAGACCTTTTGTATCAGAATTGGCATTTGCATTGGTTCTGCCTGAACTAAATTCTGATCTTGGATCATAGAAGTTGTCTTCAAAGCTTGTAAAATATACCCTAGTTTCTAATTGAAGTTGTTCAAAAATAAATTCTTTCGTATCAGTGCTCAGACCTGCTGTGTATTTCGTATATTTTCTTTGTGTTTTCTCAGTCTGATTGTTGCCAGGTCCTGGGACACCTAATCTCCTGTGATTCACATCAGTAAAAAGTTTTATATCCGTTCCCTTCCAATCCCAAAAGAAGGAACCCGAGCCTTGAGCACGTTCAAACCATGCATTCTTTCTTCGATCAACAGTATCATCCAGCGTGTTTAAAAGAGTCGTTCCTTTATCGTTAAGGAAAGAATAATTTTGATCAGATTTTTCCGCTAAGGCAAAAACTGAATAACCAACATCTTTTTCTTGGTTCGTATTAGAATGGCTTACACTAAGCTTACCTGTATTAAATGAACCACCACCAATATTGACTCGGGTAGATTGTTTCTTGGGTTTTGAGGTGCGAAGATTCAATGCGCCACCAATCGATGAACCAGTTAAACCAAATGGCACTCCTGATTTATAAACTTCAATCGCCTCAATATTGTCGAAAGGTAAATCAGCAAGGTTCACTTCTCCACTTTGGGCATTTGTAAATGGAATTCCATCTATATAAAACCTTGATTGATTTGGGTTAGTCCCTCGGATTGAAAGTGTTGAATAGGATCCAAGACCTCCAAAAGATCTCACTCTCAGTCCTGCTTCTTTTTCAAGAATTTCGGGAAGGGAAGTATAACGATTTTTGGAAGCTTCTAAATCAATTTCTACATTGGAACCAGAAATAAATTTTTGATTAGTTTGAGTCCCTTGGTTTTTTTTTCCTTCGATAACTACTATTTTTTCCGCTTGGACTTCTTGATTTTCCTGAGCATAGATTGAGATATTTAAAAGGATGATAAGAAAATAGAATAAAAACATTCTTAGCGATTGCTAATAGATTTTGCAATTACACCATCAATATCTGCTGATTGACGAAAGACTCCTAAGGGAGCTACAAATCCTTGTGATTGCGACGATCTCAATCGAATGTAGACAAAACCATTGGTTCGGATTGCATCTCTTTGACCGGTTGTACAATCAGAACCAAAATGAGTGCTATCAAGATCGAATCCATCTCCACCAGCAGTACCCATATAATAGGAAGAACCTACAGTTTGTTTTACGGGGTTTGAAAATAATTCAGATGCAGAAATAGGATTAGAGTCCATATTATAAAGGACAGGGGTAAGACCTGCAAAATTTCGCCAGTCCTCTCTATTCTGTGTAGCTGTGCCACCACCCGCAAAACTTGGAGTAAATCCACAATAGTTGACATTGTCCTCGCTTACATCAACCACAACAGATTCCACAAAATACGTATTAGCTCCTTGGTTGCGAAATGCATTTTCAAAAACGATAAAATCTACACCAGTAGCATTATTTACTCGTTTAGATTTCCAAGCGAGTACCAAACTTGCTCCTGCCCCTGTTGCTTCTAACTCATATATATCCATCCCACCAGCAAATTCTCCATTTCCACATATTCCATTAATTGCTTTAGTCGGATCACCAAATTCACGTGAGCTGGCTCCAGGGGCAGATATTACCTCATCGGCAATGAATACATCAGATGGAAGTGAGCTTGGTGGACAATTTGTACTGCTACTTGAGTTAGCTGCAACTGAAGCTAAGGCAAGTAGTAAAGCATCGTTGTTATCTTTTGATTTAGCGTCTTTACTTATTGCATTGCAATTTGAAATTACAATAAGCGTTAAAAGAATTAAGATTTTTTGAAAAGAATCCATGGTACCCCTATGTTTTAAAAACTTCGGGGCCCCCTCGACAGAATGGTAATCCTGTGAGTGTGTTCAGAGTCTAATCCTCGAGACAAACAGAACGGGGAAGATCGGGCTTTCAAAATAACTCTCAAACAGAATCATTTAAATTCTGTCGTTTAAGTCTTCTGTTACCGTTGCGGGTCAGCACAGGAATCTCACCTGTTTCCTCCCTGAAGAGTGATTCAATTTTTTTGTACATAGTATTGGAGTCAATGGCTTTTTCCCACTTTAATTTGTTCATTAATCTAAAGGATTTGATTGATTAGGGAAAAAAAGGATGAATCTCTAGTTTGTTCTAAGATTCTGTCCTTATGAAAAAATATGACGTTTTTGGTGTTGGAAATGCACTAGTTGATATAATTGTCCTCTTAGATGATGCTTTCCTGAATGAAAATAAATTACAAAAAGGTGTAATGACTCTTATTGATGAAACGAGTCAAGGAAGTTTACTATCTAGTCTTCATGATTATAAAAAGAATTTAAGATCGGGTGGCTCAGCTGCGAACACTATGATCGCCTTATCGAACTCAGGTGGAACAGGTTGTTATACAGGTAAAGTAAGTCATGATACTTATGGAGAGTTCTACAAGAAGGATATAGAAGAAGCAGGAATAGTGTTCGAGACAAAACCTGATACTGATGGACATACGGGAACCTGTTTAATTTTAACAACTCCTGATGCAGAAAGAACTATGCTTACTTCATTGGGTATATCTACTACATTGAAACCTACAGATATAGATACCGAAAAGTTAAAAGTTTCTAAGTATTCTTATATTGAAGGCTACCTCTGGGATGGAGACTCTACGAAGAAAGCTAGTGAATTAACTATGAAACTATCCAAAGAAAATGGAGTCAAAGTTGCATTTACATATTCAGATCCATTTTGTGTGAATCGAACAAGAGAAGAATTTATTCAGTTAACAAAGGATTATGTTGATGTAGTTTTTTGTAACCTAGAAGAAGCATATGCATTAACTGGTAAAGATTCACCAGAGTCTGCTTTAATTGAACTGGCCAAACTTTCACCTATGTGTTTCATGACAGCTGGTAAAGAAGGAGCCTATGTCCTGCAAGATGGAAAATCTACACTAGTTCCAGGCTTTCCTGTAAAACCTATAGACACTACAGGTGCAGGTGATTCATTTGCAGCTGGTGTTTTGTATGGTCTAACTCAAGGTTACACGCCAGAGAAAGCGGCTCGTTGGGGTAATTATGTTGCTTCAAGAGTCGTGCAAGAAATAGGTCCAAGATTAACGGTTAAGTTAATGGGTCGCCAGGATGAGATTTTAAGTTAAAAATTAAAGATAGTAATTTAAAAAATCCGTCCTTTAGATTAAAAATATTTCTAAAGGATGGATTAAAACTAAGATAATTTATTTCTCCTTAAATCAATTTTGCTATTTGCATTTGTTCAATATGATCTTTCAGGGTCATTGCGATATCATGATAAGTAAGACCTAGACCTAAGCTTTTAGTGTGATCCATAAAATATGTCTGACCTAAATTCCTTTCTAAGAATTTCCAAGTCAAACCAAGCAATGGACCCAATCCATACATAAGAAAATTTGGAAGTTCTGAATTCGCTGTCGGATAAGTCTTCCCAAAAGATTTGGAAATGAGTTGAGAAAGTTCAAGCATAGATTTAGTCTCGCAAGAAGTTAAGTATCTTCCAGCAGCTTGCGAATTTTGAAAGGCTAGTAAATGGGCTTTGGCAACATCTCTAACGTCAACGATACCAAAATACAATTTAGGTACTCCAAATCTAAGTTCTCCACTGATAAGTCTTCGCACGAATTGAACACTTGTTCCGTCCATTCTATTTGATAAAGAGGGACCTAATATAAAGGATGGATTAATTGTAACTAAGTTCCAACGATCTTGGTCATTTTGAATCTTCCAAGCTTCATTTTCAGCAAGAAGTTTGCTATAAGAATACGGCTGGTGGTCCAATGAACTTGTGTTATTCCAAAATGTTTCATCCAGTGTTCGATTTTTGGATTGCTCGGCATCTGCTCCATCACCTGTAATTGCAGCAACACTGGAAGTAAGCACTACTTTCTTAACAGTATTAGTACTGTTTACAGTTTCGAGAACATTTCTAGTTCCCTTTAAGGCAGGATCGATAAGTTCCTTCTGAGCATCTTTAATACCTGTTACGACAAATGGAGAAGCAGTGTGAATGACAGTTCCGCAGCCTTTCATTGCCTTCTGGAAACTTCCATTCTCTAGCAAATCGGCTTCAAATAGTTCAAGTTTATTAGGAAATGACTTTTGAAACTCTAATAAGTGACCAATTTTATCTTCAGATTTTACGCTGCGAACAGTTCCGTGAACCTTATACCCTTCTTCCAATAAGTATTTAACAATCCAGGAAGCAACATAACCTGATGCGCCAGTAACTAAAATAGGTAAGGAATTTTCTTTTGAGTTCATGCTTTCCTATTCCATAAAAAAACCTTAAAATGTAAAAGATAATTTTTCCTTTAAATTTTAAGAAATAATTTCTTATTTAATTTATAAATCACTCTATTGATAAATTCTAAATTTAGAGCTTGACAATTTTAAAGTAAATTCCGAACTTGAAGTTATGAACATAAAGACCTCTGATATACAAAAGCGAACAGAGATAGAGTTCCACGCAGATAGCAATAGTTTCTCTAAATCTATGCCTTCCCGAAGTTTCATGCCAAATTTCGGATCATCATTTCCTTTCTCATCTATACAAGATTCTTCTTCTATTCTCCTCATTCTCTCTCTCCTGCTCCTCAGTCTGTAATTCAATCAATTTTGTAATCCTCTTAGTGAAATCTAAGATAAACTACGGAAAATTATATCATTTTTAAGGAAAATACTATGAACTCAAGAAATTCTACATCCAAAAATCATCAAACAGTAGTTAATAATAACATAATTAATGTTAACTCAAATAACAATCTATTGAAAAAATACATCCCTATGCCAAAGTTTTATTTTCCGCAAAGAACTTGGCCTGAGAATTTTTTAGATAAACCACCCATCTGGTGTAGTGTAGATTTAAGGGATGGAAATCAGGCCTTAGTTCAACCGATGAATATAGATGAGAAAATGGAATTTTTTCAATACTTAGTTAAAGTAGGATTCAAAGAAATTGAAGTTGGATATCCTTCTGCCTCAGATACGGAGTTTCAATTCGTAAGAAAATTAATAGAAGAAAACTATATACCTGATGATGTCACAATACAGGTATTAACACAATCTAGAGAGGATTTGATACGTAAGACTTTTGCATCATTGGAAGGTGTGAAAAATGGAATCGTTCATTTTTATAATTCTACTTCGGAAGTCCAAAGACGAATAGTGTTTAATAAGTCAAAGGAAGAAATCATTCAATTGGCAGTCGAAGCTTCCGATTTAATTTTAGAGTTAAAGAAGCAGATGGAAAAAAATTCTGAGACCAAAATCAGAATTCAATATTCCCCAGAGTCATTTTCAACCACAGAACCAGAGTTTGCTTTGGAAATATGTGAACGAGTGATTCAGGTCTTTCAGCCAACAAAGGAAGATCCAATTTGTATCAATCTTCCAGCTACTGTTGAGGTATACACACCCAATGTCTATGCAGATATTGTAGAATGGTTTGGAAGCAATTTGAAGAATAGACAAGCCGTAACATTAAGTTTGCATACTCATAATGATAGAGGAACAGGGGTTGCAGCCTCGGAGTTAGGCTTGTTAGCTGGTGCAGATCGAATTGAAGGAACACTTTTAGGAAATGGAGAGAGAACGGGTAATGCAGACCTTGTAAACTTAGCCTTGAATTATTATACACAAGGAATCGATCCTGGATTGGATTTTTCTAATATACAAGAAACAATTCGTATCTTTGAAAAATGCAATAAAATTAAAGTTCCTGAAAGGCACCCTTATGCAGGCGAATTGGTATTCACTGCCTTCTCTGGATCACACCAAGATGCGATTCACAAAGGATTTTTGAATCGATCAATGAATTCTAAATCTAATAACTCAAAAGAGAATTCTAGCAACATTGGAACTAAGGAATCAAACGAAACAAAATGGGAGGTTCCTTATTTGCCGATTGATCCTAAAGATTTAGGTAGAGACTATACGGCCGTTGTTCGAATCAATTCTCAATCTGGCAAGGGTGGAGTAAGTTTTATCTTAGAAAAAGATTTTGGGATTAAAATGAATCCTGAAGAAAAAAAGCAATTCGGAATCCTTGTCAAAGAATACAGTGATCAGTTTGGTAGAGAAATTAATTCCTGGGAATTAAAGAAGTTATGGGAAAAATATATTTCTAAAACTACTGAATTCAGTCAAAGATAAATTCAAGCTTTACGATCCAAAGGTGATTTCAAGAAAATTTTTAAAAAAAAGAGAATCCTAAAATGAACTAGGATTCTCTTTGCTTTTAAGATATGATGTTCTTCTTATCTTTAAGTTTTATTTCTAATGAGTCGCCATTGCATCAATGATAGAATTCAAAGTAGCAGAGGGGCGCATAGCAGCCGATACTTTCTTTGGATCTACATGGTAGTAGCCACCTAAATCAACAGACTTACCTTGGGCAGCAATCAATTCTTGGTTGATAGTTTCTTCTTTAGATTCTAACTCTTTCGAAATTTTGCTAAATTTATCCTGGAGTTCCGAATCCTTAGATTGAGCAGCAAGAGCTTGAGCCCAATAGAGTGCAAGATAGAAGTGACTTCCTCGGTTATCTATCTGACCTACTTTTCGAGCAGGTGATTTATCATTGTCTAGAAATTTCCCAATCGCTGAATCCAATGTATCTGCTAGAACTTGTGCTTTCACATTACTAAAATTAGTTGCCAAATGCTCTAAGGAAGCAGCTAGAGCTGAAAATTCACCAAGTGAATCCCAACGCAAATACCCTTCTGATTGAAACTGCTGAACATGCTTAGGAGCTGATCCACCAGCACCTGTTTCAAAAAGTCCACCACCATTCATCAAAGGAACGATAGATAACATTTTTGCACTAGTTCCGATTTCAAGTATTGGAAAAAGATCTGTTAGATAATCTCTTAGTACGTTTCCTGTAACCGAGATTGTATCTTTACTTGAACGGATTCTTTCTAAAGAAAGTTTCATCGCCTTTTCAGGTGGAAGAATTTGTATATCAAGACCTTTTGTATCGAAATCTTTCAGGTAAAGATTCACTTTCTTAATAATTTCTGCATCATGAGCACGATTAGAATCTAGCCAAAAAATTGCAGGTGAATTTGTTGCCTTAGCTCTGTTATATGCTAACTTTACCCAATCTTTTACAGGAAGGTCTTTTGTCTGGCAAGCACGGAAGATATCATCTTTTTCTACTTTTTGTTCTAGTAGAGTATTGCCTGATGAATCAGTGATAACAATCTTTCCGCTTCCAGTTGCGATAAATGTTTTATCATGAGATCCGTATTCTTCTGCTTTTTGAGCCATTAAACCAACATTAGGAACCGTTCCCATAGTTGTCGGATCGAATGCGCCATTTTTTTGGCAATCTTCAATTACGACTTGGTAGATTCCCGCATAGCAACGATCAGGAATAACTGCTTTTGTATCAGCAAGTTTACCTTCTGTATCATACATACGACCACCATCCCGAATTACAACAGGCATAGATGCATCTATGATGATATCATTGGGAACATGAAGATTGGTAATTCCTTTGTCAGAATCTACCATAGCGATCTTTGGACGATTTTTATATATGCTTTGAATGTCAGATTCAATCTCTGCCTTTTTTGCTTCAGGAAGTTTTTGAATTTTATTATAAACATCGCCGAGACCATTATTAGGGTTAACACCAATTTCTTGGAAGGTTGCTTGGTGCTTTTCGAATATCTCAGGGAAAAAAGTTGTTACTGCATGTCCAAAGATAACAGGGTCTGACATCTTCATCATAGTTGCTTTCAAGTGAAGTGAAAATAAAACATCTTTAGACTTTGCATCTGTTATTTGTTCTTGGAAGAATTTGCGAAGAGCAGAAACACTCATCACAGAGCTATCGAGGATTTCACCTTTGATTAATTTTAGATTATCTTTTAGGACAGTGCGAGTACCATCATCAGATATAAACTCTATTTTAGTTGTAGTATCACTATTGAGGGTGATAGATTTTTCAGTCCCATAGAAATCACCTGCAGTCATATGAGATACATGAGACTTAGAATCTTTACTCCAAGGCTTCATAGGAACTGTCTTAGGATTTTTCTTTGCGTAGTTCTTAACGGAAAGTGGCGCTCTACGGTCTGAGTTTCCTTCTCTTAGAACAGGGTTTACTGCTGATCCAAGAACTTTCGCATAGCGGTTCTTAGTTTCTTTTTCTGCATCCGTTTTGGGATCTTCTGGATAATCTGGAATTTTAAATCCTTGTCCTTGTAACTCTGCTATAGCTGCTTTAAGTTGGGGAATAGATGCAGATATATTAGGAAGTTTTATAATATTAGCTTCAGGTTTTAGGGTAAGCTCACCTAACTCAGATAAGTAGTCGCCGATTTTTTGATCTGATGAAAGTTGATCTGGAAAATTTGCAAGTATTCTTCCTGCGAGAGAGATGTCCTTGGTCTCGACTTCAATTCCACAACCTTGTGTATAAGCGCGAATGATAGGCAGTAACGAGAAGGTTGCTAGTGCGGGAGCCTCATCGATTGCTGTGTAAATAATTTTTGAATTTTTTTGTGTCATACCTTTTTCCTAGTTCTTCTAATTTGTTATATTCTTTTCATCAGTCAAATGGTTTTTCATTTGCTTTATTTATCTAATTTAGCTTTGGAATTGTTTTAAAAATCTTAAATTCCCCGAATGTAAGTAACGTATATCGTGAATTCCATATCTCATCATTACTAATCGGTCTAGTCCAAGTCCGAATGCAAATCCTGTCCATTCTTTCGGATCCAATCCACCTGATTCAAGGACATTGGGATGAACCAATCCACAGGGGAGAAGTTCCAGCCATCCACTGTGCTTACAGACAGAACAACCTTTTCCACCACAGACTAAACATTGGATATCAAGTTCAAAGCCTGGTTCTACGAAAGGAAAGTAACCTGGTCTTAATCTAGTTTTTACTTTTTTCTGGAAAATTTCAGAAAGAAGTGTCTCCATAGTATAGATAAGATTTGCAATAGAAATATCTTTACCAACAACCATTCCTTCCACTTGGTAGAAGGTTGTCTCATGGGAGGCATCTACCTCTTCATAGCGAAAGACTCTTCCGGGAGCAATGATTCTAAAAGGAGGTTTTAAGTTACGAAGTGCACGCACTTGGATTGCTGAAGTATGTGTGCGAAGTAGCTTCCCATCTGTAGTATAAAATGTATCTTGAGTATCACGAGCTGGGTGATCGGCCTTAAAATTCAATGCTTCAAAATTATTATAATCTGTCTCAACTTCAGGACCATCCATTATAGAAAACCCCATTGAAGTGAATATTGCTTCTATTTCATATTGAATCTGTGTTAATGGATGAAGGGTTCCATTTAGCGATGGTTCTTGGATGGGACGAAGTGTATCAAAGAATTCATTCTTTAAAGTATTTTCATAAAAGTAATCTTTAATCTTAATTCGTTGGCTGGCTACAAGATTATCTATTTTTTCTTGGGTTTCATTTGCGAGCTTGCCTAAAGTCTTTCTTTCATCAACTGTAAGCGATCCCATCGTTTTAAGAATTTGGGTTAGCTTACCTTTCTTTCCTACATAGAGATTCTTCTTTGTATCGAGTTCTTCTTCGGAGTTTAATTTAGAAAGTTCTAATACTGCTTCATCGTATATTGATTCTATTTCTTGTATAAGTGACATTATTTCTCCACACGGTTCTGAGCTATTTCAATTAAGTCTTTGTATATTCCACCAAACGCTCCATTAGACATGGCAAGTATGGCTACCTTTTCATGCTTAAGTGCTGGAAGCATTTTCTTTAATTTGGCAACTAGGTCTTTTGGATTCTTGCAGTAGACCCCAAGGGCTCTTGAGCTTTGGAGAGTTTTTGTACAAATTTTCTTAACATCCAATTTAGATTCTTTATCAACTTTCTTGGCATTGAATACTTCGGTGATAAAAACTAAAGAAGAACCTTCGAAACATTTGGCAAAATCCTTTTGAAAAACATTTCTATGTGAGGTGGCAGATCTTGGCTCGAATAAACTTATAACCTTATAACCTCTGTAGTATTCATTCACAGCTTTAACAGTCTCAGCAATAGCAACAGGGTGGTGTGCAAAATCTTCTATCACGACAGTATAGCTATCTTCATACCGAACATCCTGTCTGCGCTTCACACCTGGAAAAGATATGAGAGCGGAAAGTATTTTGTCTGATTGATTAGGTGCAACTAATTTTGCAATTCGAACTGCCACTTCTGCATTTCGGTAATTATGCATTCCCATTAAATTTGGGCGAATCGCAAGTTTCGATTCATTCCATTGAAGACTTAATTTTTTATAAGAAAGAGATGAAGATTTAAGATTTAGTTCATAAGGAACTACGGGAGCAAATTTAAAAGGTTTTGTTAAATCGGCAAGCTCCTTAGATTTTTGCCAATACAATATTGTTCCTTTGCTTGGTACTAATCTAAGCAGCCTTCGGAATTGCACTCTGATTGCTTCCATATCTGCAAAAATATCAGCATGATCATAGTCCAAAGCAGTCAGAACTAAATAGTATGGTTTGTAGTGTAAAAATTTTGATCCCTTATCGAAAAATGCAGAATCATATTCATCACCTTCAATAACAAACCAATCACCCTTTCCTACTTCAAATCCAGGATGTTCATCTTTACGGATGCCTCCAACAAACAAGCCAGGCTCCATTCCTATTTCTTTCAAAAGATGATGGATCATGAATGTTGTTGTTGTCTTGCCATGAGTTCCAGCAACTACAATTACTTTCTTATCTTTCAGAAAGAACTGATTCAATGCCTGTGACATGGACATATAAGGTGTCCCAGAATTTAGCACTTGTTCTACTTCGGGATTGCCCCTTGATATTGCATTTCCAATAATGATAAGATCTTGGTCTTTTACATTATCTTGGTGGTATCCTTTCTTGGGCGAAAGTCCCCAAGCGGATAGTTGATCCGACATAGGAGGATATAAATTTTCATCTGATCCTGTTACTTCATGTCCGATTTCTTGGAGCATTCTGGCAAGATTGCCCATCGCTATTCCGCCGATTCCAACCAAAAATATTTTCATTGGAAGATAGTCCTATAGATGTTATAAGTAAATGTGAATAAAAGTCCTATTATTGAAAAAAATATAGCAACTTGCAGTAGATAAGAAAGAAAATCTTCAGATGTCCAGTTGGAAATATTTTGCAGAGCTTGGTAGCTTAAGTTCAAGGAATACACAAATGATAATAGCATAATACCTATGTTAAATGGAGTCGGAAGAAAGAAGAATATTCCAGAAGCAGTAAATGGAATGAACCCAATCATAAGGACCCAAGGAACTGGTGGATTCCAATTGGCAGTTCGATCCCATCTTTTGTAATAAACACGAAAAATATCTGCAAAACGAATTGCAGATATTGCAACTAGGAAAAAGATCCAAATTTGCAATGATCCCGAGGTAATATCTGATAGAGAAAATGCACTTCTATGCAAGAAAAAATGATAGATTGCCTTGGCAAAATTAGAAAAAATTTTACTGATTGGAGCAAGGGTAGAAAGAAAAATATGCAACTTCCATATTTCCCTGCTTCCCATATCTTCTCTATTGAGAAAAGATTCAAAGGCATAGTGAGGTCGAAAAAAAATATCTTCTAAAAGATTTAACCAAGGATTGGTGGAAACAGTGGTTTCTATTGAATTGTTTTTATTGGTTTGTTCCACTTCTCCGCTTTCCCTATTTTCTTAGCTGATTCCCGAATTTTATTTATGACTTCCACTGATGTATAAGCTGGGAATTCATCTAATATCCCTATGATTTTTCTTTGGACAGGTATGTAATCTTTTTCTTGGATATTTGTTTGTGGGAATAGTAAAATTTTTATTTTCCGACCCTCTGAGTTCACCACTTCAATAGATTCTTGGCTTGGTGCCTTGGTTAATTCCTCAATTATTTGAATTCCATCTTCTTCATCTTCATCAGGGTATAGATCATATTTAAGCGCTTTGAGCAATCCGTCCAATTCATCACCTAAATTAGGTGCGATTACAAGGCGAATTCCAGAATTTCTTCTCCATGAGTTCTTTGAATTACCATCTGAATTTTTTTCTGGAGAATTTTCAATTTCAATGGTTTGTTCCTTAAAATTAAGTCGAATTTTTAGGATGGAACCAGTTCCTATATTAATAAGTTGTTTTTCCCGAAAAGAATTGAGGTCTGCCTCGAATCTTTTGAATGTATAGGAATTAGAGGAGAAAATAGAGTTCTCTAATAAAAAGGCAGTTACAGATTTACTAGAAATTTCTTTGCCTATAACAAGTTCATTAGGTTCCGATTTTTCTATGAGTATTAATTTGGGGGAGGATTCCTTTTGAATATGAAACTCTTTTAAATAAGATTCATTTGCCTCAACAGCTGATTTGATTTTGAGAACAGATAGTTCAGTAAATACATTTTTAGCATTATAACCTGCCTCATAAATAAGTTCTTTTCCCGATTTGGTCTTATTGCTAATTGCAAAAATGGGAGATGAGTTTATTCCACCTTCATCGATTTTCTTTATAGAGAAAATCGAATTTATATACTTAGTAGAATTTTCTGAGTTCCAATTTTCGCTTGCAGGCTGAAATAGTATTTCCGTTAGGTTCTTTTTCCAATAGACCTCTTCTGTTAGATTTTCTTTCTTTTCTTCTGTTAATAAAAAAACTAGAAATAAAAAACAGATTCCAACTATAGTATAGATTAATTTTCTATTCATAATCTTGCTTCTTTCTTCTCGAAATTACATAATATGATCCAATCGAAATGATAAGTCCTGGATAAAGGAAGATTCCTATAAACCATACCATGATCTTTTGATTCTCGGTAAGATTCACAGTTTTGATTTCTTCTTTCTTGAGTGGAATTTCTTGGATCATTTTTTCTTGGAACATCCAACTAATTGAAGAGGTTGCCAAGTTCCGGTTCATGTTGTAAGAAATAAATTGATCAGTGAGCCAGGATGTTCCTGTGTAAAATACAACTCTACCTTCTTTATCAGCGGACAGATTGTCCTTAGATTCTTGGTTTTTATTTTCTTCTGTTTCTATATTAGGCTGATTTTGTTTATTCAAATTTTTATTGTCAAGAGTCTGAAAAACTACTGCTAAGTTAAAAGATTGCTTGGTAGAATTACCGATTTTACCAGAGCTATTGGAATCTTCGAATGTTTCTGATCCGGATTCTAAGAGAAATTTAGATGTAAATGAAAATGGATTATTACCATCTGAAAAAGTTTCTAAAGAACCAGCGAACGGAAAGACTATACCAATTTCTTTCTTTGATACAAAGTCAGCTATAGGATGAGATTTAAAGTCTTTGGCTACTAGAAAACCTGGTTTACTTTCTTGTTGGCTGAGAAAAGTGTTCTTATAACGAACTCCAGCTTTTGATAGGAGCCATGAAAAGTCTTCTTTGCTTTGAGGTTCAGCTGAAATAAATAATTTCCCATTTCGTTTGATTACATAATCGAGAATTTCTTTCTGTGCAACATCACTAAAAGCAGTACTCGGACCTATGATGAGAACTAAATCAGCATCTTCGGGAATAGGTTTCGGCCAACCTTCAGAATGTCCCAGTTCTTTAATTTGAAAATTTAAAAATTGAATTGCATTGGCAAACTGAGAAACTCTTTCATTCTTGAGATTGCTAAATGCAAGTCCAAATCTTTCACCATTTGCAGTGGTAAAATACGCTTTTCTTTTCGGAGTAGAGACGTTTAAAATAGCGGATGTGATTTTTCTTTCCAAATCTTCCAAATCAGAAACTTCTTTAATAGTTAATTTCTCTTCGTTGTAAATGGAACTCTCTCCTGGAAGATTTTCTCTTCTCGAACGTATCAAGATATTTCCATTGGAAACTTGGCCAAAATCTGCGAGTTGATCTAACTCGACATCGGCGTTAATAAATCGTGATTTGATACGAGGACTGGATGCTTGGTATTGGTCTAAGAATATTTCCAGGTCAGGACGAACTCTTGATAAAGATAAGGAAGAGCCTGGGCCATCAGCTTCTAGTGGACGAGGATAGAAAGCAACGATCTCTATATCTTTTCCTAACTGGCTGATGATAGTTTTGGACACAGATGAAAGTGAGAATTTACCTTTTGCACTTAAATCAAAATTATAATTCCGCATAACGGATATATAATTAACACCGATTAAAAAAGGAAGAAGCATTAAGAATCCAAATAAGCTGTCTAGCAAAAGTCCTTTCTTCTTGTCAGAGAGTTGTGACTGAGCCTCTAGAGAGATTCTACCTATTTGGACAACAATGGTAAAAATAAGAAAAGCAATACCAGCAATCACTGTGATCGTTAGAAGGAATTCCCGAATTTGTGGAAGATAACTTGCCTCAGTTGCCATACCTGGTTTGGAAGGAATATCAAGCCAAGAACGAATTAAATAGGTAAGTAAGCTTATAAGTCCTATACAGGTTGCGATAATAGAATTAGAATTCTTTCTAAAATTACCCTTAGAGATTTGAAATAAAGGATCGGCAAGAAGAAAGATGAGAGATAGCAACAGAAACAAATACCGAAACAGTGGATTTACAAAAAATCCATCAAACAAAAAGTAGGCGAAAAGCCCAGATAAACTTAAAAAAGGAAGATATCTTTCGATTTTATTCTGAATCATTATCCTCTCCACCTTCTAGATTCCAATGCTTTGACTGTTAAATATAAAAATAGAAGTATGCCACTTAGAAAAAATACAATCCCACTAAGAGGTAGAACTCCCTTTGCAAAATTAATATAATGAGAAAAAATATGTAAATGATAAAGAACTTTCCTAGTGCTTGATTGGAATAAGTGCGAAAAGTAACCTAGCACCCATAAGGTTAATATAATCAGTACTGAGATCAGAAGAGAAATCATTTGATTCTTTCCAATACTGGAACCAAACATACCAACAGTATAAGTAAATACTCCTAAAAGAAATACACCTATAGATCCCGAAAGTACTAAATAGAAGGGTGATTGCCAGTAAGAGTATAAGATTAATGGAAACAAACCATTGATAAAAACTGTTATAATAAATGCGATCAGACTTCCAAAAGCAAACTTTCCAACAACAATTTCAGCGTCGGTGATGGGGCTTGTGAAAAGTAGTTCCAAAGTTCCTTTATTTTTTTCCTCGACAATTGATCCCATAGATATAATCACCATAGCAATAATGATTGTGCTCATAAAAGATACAAAAGTTACGATAGTTGCATCTTCATAATTTGTTCTTCCATTGAAGTTAAGAATCATGATGAAAAGTGCATTTAAAAAAGCCGTTCCACCTAAGACAAGAGGGGCGAGGAAGGTACCGAAGAATACTTTAACTTCCTTGAGGAATATCCATTTGACATTTAGAAAATTCATTGATTTCTCCTAGAACCGATTCATAAAGATTTCTTCTAATGAAATCTCTTGTTTCTTTAGGTATTCTAATGTTAGATTTTGTGAAGCGAGACTTGAGAAAATCTTCTTCTTAAAATCTTTTTCATTCATAACATTAATTAGAAAAGTACAACCATTTCTGTCTTCTTCCTGAAATTCGATCTTACTCTCTGAGTCTAAATTTGATTTTAAGTAAGACTCGATATCCTCTTTGGATTTACCACTAAGAGTTATCTCTAGTCCAGAGAGTTTTTCCATTTCATCTTCCAACTCAAGCAGTGAGTAAGTCTTCTTCAATCGACCATCTTGGATAAATAAAAATTTATCACAGGTCTTATAGATTTCTGCAAGTATATGCGAAGAAATGAGGACAGTATGTTCTCCAGCTAGATCCTTAATAAGATTTCTTATTTCTATAATTTGCTTAGGATCAAGTCCTGAAATTGGTTCATCCATAATGATTACGTCAGGGTTCCCAACAAGAGCTTGTGCGATACCAACTCTCTTTCTAAATCCTAAGGAAAGTTGCCCAATGACATGGTCTTGGACTTCAGTGATTCCAGTCTTGGAAAGAACTCGTTCAATTTCTTGCTGAAAAATTTCTTGAGGAACCGCTTTGATCCTAGCAACGAATATGAGATAATCTCGAACATTCATCTCTTCATAGAGAGGAGGGGATTCTGGTAGATAGCCAATTTTTTTCTTAGCTTCTAGGGGTTCGTCAAAAATACTTTTGCCATTGATCTTCGCATCTCCAGCAGTAGGAATGAGATAACCTGTAAGTATGCGAATGGTTGTTGTCTTACCGGCTCCATTCAATCCTAGCAAACCTACAACTTCACCTTTTTCTAATGTGAAATTGAGATTTTGTATGGCTCTTTTCTCACCGTAAGACTTAGATAAATTGCTAACTTGAATCATATTGCCTCTACGCTTCTAGGTTTGTTTCTTAGAGGCTGGTGTCAAGGACAAAATCTTATCATAGACTAAACTATAAAATGCAGGAAAAACCAAAAGGGTTAGCAGAGCATTTGTTATCAAGCCTCCTATCAACACCGTAGCAAGTGGTCTCTGTACTTCAGCTCCTGGGTTGGTTGATAGTGCCATAGGAATAAAACCAAGTATGGCTACCATTCCTGTCATAAGTACTGGACGAACTCTTAGTAATGCGGCATGTTCAATCGCTTTCATTGGAGTCATATTTTTCTTTTCTAACTGCTTAGCAAATGTAACAAGAACTAAACCATTGAGAACAGCTACTCCGAAAAGTGCTATAAAACCAATTCCAGCTGAAATACTAAATGGCAAAGATCTCATAAATAAGGCTAGGATTCCGCCAGCTATCGCAAATGGTATATTGATAAATAGCAATAAGGCTGATGTCATATCCTGAATCGCTAACCATAAAAGAAAAAGAATCATTGCAAAAGTTATAGGAACCACCCAAAGTAAAGTGTTTCTTGCTGAAAGATAATTTTTAAAAGTTCCATCCAATTCAAATCTATAACCAGGTGGAAGGATCTTATCATTGGAAAGTATTTTTTCCACATCAGATACTACCGACATCACATCCCTATCTCTTACATTGAATTCAACAAGCAGTCTTCGCTCTTGCCACTCATGTGAAATCTGAGCCGGACCATCTTCTTTTCTGATCTCAGCAATATCACCTAAGGGAATATAGCCTTGGTTTCTACTGGGAATCAATATAGGTTGCCAAGATTCAAGGGATTCGTTAGGAGGATTTTGTAATTTAAGTGCTATGTTGAATCTTTTTGCTCCGTCAATTAATTGGCTGGTGTTAAGACCCGATGATATCATTTGCAAGAGTTGACCAATCTGCTTTGCATCCACTCCATACCTTGCCATCTTTTCACGATTCGGAATTACCTTGATGAAGGAAATTCCACCTAACTGTTCTATGCGAATATCTTTGACACCTGGAATATTTTTGAATCGATCGGCAGTTTCCTCTCCTAGTTTTCTAAGAGTTAAGATATCCTCGCCAAAAATTTTCACTCCAATATCTGATCTTATTCCTGCAACCATTTCATTGGTTCGCATTTCAATAGGTTGAGAAATTCCAAAGGAGATTTCAGGAATCTCTCTTTCTATAGTCTCAGCTATTTGACTTAAAAATTCACTTCTTGATCTCTCCCAGGTAGATCTATCGTTTAACTGAATAAATACATCTGACTTTTCTATTCCCATTGGCTCCAAAGATAAGTTAGGTGATCCTGTTTTGGAAACTACCGATTTGATCTCAGGAAATTCAGTTGTGAGTAGAATACGTTCAATTTTTAAAGTGGATCGTATCGATTCTTCTAGGCTAGCAGAAGGTAGACGATTTATTTCTAAAAGAGTAGATCCTTCGTCGAGAGTTGGAATAAATTCAGCTCCCAGAAATGGAAATAGTATAATTGTAAATAGGAAAAATCCTACAGCAGCACTCACAATACGCATTCTATGCTTTAAAGAAAATCTAAGCATGGGATTGTATTTGGCCTGAATCCATTCAAATAGTTTAGTTTCTTCCTTGTGCCCTTCAGGGATTTTAAGAAAAATATCAGCAAGAACTGGAACTATTGTTAAGGTAAAAATGAATGCTCCACTTATTGCATAAATTACCGTTAAAGCCATAGGAATAAATAATTTCCCTTCTGTTCCAGAGAGTGCTAGTATTGGTATATAAACTATACCTATGATTATTTCACCAAATATAGTTGCCTTACGTACTTCTATGGTGGCATCTAAAATAGTTTCTCTCTTCTCTTCTTTGCTAAGTTCTCTTTTTAGTTCATTCTTTCTGATGCTTAGTCTTCTTGTAGCATTTTCTACTACAATCACGGCTCCATCTACAAGTAGACCAAAGTCTATTGCTCCCATAGACATTAGGTTAGCTGGAGCTTCGCGGACAATCATAATTAAGATTGCGAATAGCATACAGAGGGGAATGATAACAGCTATGATGAGACCTGATCTGAGATTTCCCAGCAATAGAAATAAAATGATTACAACAAATATTGCCCCTTCACCAAGATTTTTCATAACCGTATAGATTGTACTCCAAACCATTTTTGAACGGTCATAAAAAATATTGAATTCCATTCCATCTTCTAGAGTAGGTTCTATAAACTTTAACTTTTCTTTCACGGCTTCGCTGACGTCTAAGGAATTCTCTCCTATCAGCATTAAGGCCATGCCACCGACTACTTCCCTGTTGCCATTTTGTGTAGCTGCCCCTTTTCTAAGTTCATAGCTTTCTGTTATAGTAGCTACGTTTTTCAAGTATATAGGATTCCCATCTTTAGTATTTTTAATATAAATGGATTGGAAGTCTTCTTTGGTCTTTAGTAGACTTTGTACACCTATAATTGTATGCTCATGCTTATGTTCAATATAGCCTCCACCCTCAGAAATGTTATTAGAATCTACTGCGTTCATAATGTCTTCAGTATTTACTGCTAAAGATTGCATGGACTTAAGATTTATATTGATTGCATATTGTTTCGTCTCACCTCCAAAAATATTTACTTCTACAACACCAGGGACTGTTTTAAGAAGTGGACTAATATACCATTGCAGAGTGGTTGTAAGTTCTTTACTCGTATGCTTTTCCGATGTTAAAGTAAATTGAATCACTTCTCCTAAAGCGGTTGAAAGTGGGCCAATTTGAGGAGTGCCATATTTCGTAGGAATTTGCTTTTGTATTTCAAGCATTCTTTCGCTTACTAATTGCCTTGCAACCATCAGGTCGAGATCATCATTGAAAACTATAGTAACTAAAGATAATCCATACCTTGAAATGGATCGAATTTCTTTTATATCAGGAATTCCTGAAACTCCCCACTCAACAGGATAGGTTACATATTGTTCCATTTCCAAGGATGATAAAGTGGGAGCCGAAGTTACAATTTGAACTTGAATATTGGTTACATCTGGTATTGCGTCTAATTTAAGTTTGTGAATATTTGCAATTCCATATAATATGAAAAAGAATGTTAAAATTAGAACAATGATTCGGTTATTTAATGACCATTCAACAATATAGTTTAGTAATTTCATTATTCTTCTCCGAATGTATGCTTAAGATACAATGCTTTGAGTGAATAGGCTCCATTGCTGACAATCTTGTCTCCATTCTTTAAGCCTTCTTCAATTGCGACTAATTGCCCTTGGGTTCCTCCTAATTTAATTTCTCTCCATTCATAATTAAGATCGTTGAGTTGGATGAAGACTCCATCTTTTCCATTGATTGTTAATACGCATGAATCTGGGATGAGTATTTTATCTTGCAAAACGCTTCCGACATTTAATAGAGCCTTTCCAAAAAGACCAATTTTCAATTCTTGTTTAGGATTACTTAAAGTTATACGAGCTGGGATAGAGCGTGTTTCTTTTTCTAGGGTTGAGCCTATATAACTTAATTTGCCTGTAAATTTTTGGTCTGGATATGCATTTAACTCTACATTTACTTCTTGTCCGAGTTTAAGATATTTAAGGTCATCTTCAAATGCCCTAGCTGCAAACCACACAGTATTTAAATTAGCAATTGTCACGAAAACAGTATTCTCCGCTACTATATTCCCAGGTGTTACATGGCGAGTGATAAGTGTTCCGCTTATATTTGACCTGAGATAAATTTTCGTGTTTTGTTGCAGATTTGAACTCGAAGATGAGTCATTGGATTTAGGAATGGGGATTTCATTCATTATTAAATTTTCTTTATCTGCCTTAACTTCCATTTCCCAGGTCAGACTTTCTGCTTCGGCATTGCGTGCTTCTTGGTCGGCAGCTAATTTTATCTTGACGAGTTCTTTGATTCTTTCTGTATTTTTCTGAGTTGCCTCTAACTTTGCTAAGGAGGTCAAGTATTTAGATTTTAATCTTGCTACTTCCGTGGAATCCATCACTACAATGACTTCTCCTTTTCGAACAAAATCTCCTTCTTTTTTACGAATCTCTAGAACTTTTCCTTTCAGTCTAGTGCCGATGGTTTGCGTAGTATCTGGATCTGCTGTGATCTCACCTGTTAATTCTACGGACGAATTGAACGCTTCGCTACTCGCATCAGCTATTTGAATTGGTATCTTATATCTTGAATCTTCAGTTATTTGAAAAATATTTCCATTTTCATTTTCTTTCAATGGATTCTCATTCAAGCTCATACTATTAAGTGTTTTGGAAGATTGAGTATTTTTTTGATAAAAGTAATATAAAACGAAAGAAACGCAAAGTATTGTGGAAAAAATAAGAATTTTGATTTTATTATTCATTGTTAGAATCCTTTAGGAAAAATTCATTTAAATCCATACCGCCTGCACGAAGATACTCGTTGCAAGCGATAGCATAATTAGCTTTAGTCTGAAAGTAGTTAGATTTTAAATCGACTAAGGATTTCTGAGAGAGCAGTGCATCTTTAACTGAGATTTTACCGGTTGCTATAGCATTCTTTAGAATCAGTAAATTTTCATTGGTTCTTTCCAATATATTAGGTGGAAAATTTTGCCAAGCCCTCTTCCAAGAATCTACACCATTCCATGCCTTAGTTGCTTCAAATCGGACAGTATGTCCTCCTATTTCCCTATTTTCTTCAGAAATTCTAGAATTAGCTTTTGCTTCTTGAATCTCTCCACTATTATCACGCCAGATCTGTAGAGGGATGGATACTTTACCACCAACTACTTTTTCATTAAAGCCATCATTTTGAACATATCCTGAAATAGTAAGATTAGGAATTCTTTCTCTTTGAAGAAGCTTGATCTTACTTTTCGAATATTTAATTTCTAACTCTAAGACTTCCAAGTCAGGTCGTCTTTTTTCCGCTAATTCAATATATTTTTCTAAATCTTCTTTAGGTATTTGAAGAATTTTTCTTTCTTCGAATACATTGAGTTCTTCTTGGAAACGAACTCCCATCATAATTACTAAATCAGTCTTGGAATCCTGCCATCGTCTTCTTGCTTGTTCTTCGAAAGAATTCATTTTAATCGATTCTGAGAGAGCTATCTCGGAGTCCATTTCGGCTCCTATGCCATTTTTAAATCTTAAATTTGCAATTTTAGCGATCTCCTTTGAAAGAGAATTCAATTCTTGAGTAAGTTTGTATTCTTCCCAGGAAGCTTGGTATAATAATACAGAATGTACGGTTTGTGCGATAGTAGATCTTTCTATTGCTTGGACATTTTTAACTTTCGTTTTGATATCCGCTTGAGCCAATTCTAGTTTAATTTCTCTTTGCCCACCGATGTAGATTTCTTGAGAAAGCATTAGCTCTCCATTGATTGCCTGTGGTATTGAATTATTTAAGGAGAAATTCTCTCCTCTTGTTCCTCTTCTTAGAGCACTCGTAGTAGAAAAGTTTGGATTGGAAGGAAAAGCATAGCCTGCGATTTTTCTTCTACCAAGACTTGCCTCTAAATTACCTTGCGCAATTCTGTATTCAGGACTATGATCCAGAACACATTGTATGATGTTTTTTAATTTTTGATTTCCAACACAATTTTTATTAGAGTGTAAATCTTCAGCTCTAATAGAATAATTAATAAATAAATATAATAAAATTAATATAAAATAATACATTTTGTCCTCCTAAGATTATATAAAATTAATTATATGCAATCGGTGGAGGAATATGACAAAACAAGCAGAAGTAGAGATATGATTTCTTATAGATATGACTTTTTAGAGAAAAATATTTAGTAGTCGCAGTTAAATCTAAAGTTGAGATTTGAATAATTGCATTAGTGAAAATAATTATAATTAAAAATGGAAATAAAAAGAAAAATGAAATATCAAATACCAATCCAGCATCCCAATCACCTAAATCAGAGGTAATTCCATAGGGAGATATATGTTCGAATAGTGACTGAGCTTCTGATTCATCAGGCTGGCTAGTTGTAGAATGATCTGATTCATAGTAACTATGAATCAATGTTACTTCTTTTTGATTAGGATGTGTTGAGTGGTGAAGATGGATGCCAAAAAGTGGAGAGATAAAAATCAACCCAAACCATATTACTAGAAAACTAGAAGGGATTAGATAATATTGCCTCACTATTCCAGAAAGGTTCCTTACCTTTTTATACGCAAGAAGTTTCTTAGTGTTTTTTTGAGTTATAATTTATGCAAATTGATATTGAGTATCATTATATAAAAAAAATTTAAAATCTTAGATGCAATCTTTCGTATCAAAGGATTGATTCAAAAAATTATTTAGTTAAATCTTTCTTAAAAATTTCAAAACTGTTGTATGTGTCTATTGGAGAGAGGGTATCTGATTTTTGTTTAGGAGCTTGGAAGCTTGGATTTCCTGTCTTTGATTTAGTAGTAGAAAATGAGGAATTAGATTGGAAGCCATAATAAAAACTATGGACGAGTTCGACTAATGAAAGTTCTGATTTAGACCGGATAACTCTAATATCTACTAAATAGGACTGGTTATTTTCTAATATTTCAAAAACCCATTCCCGTTCATTCGTTACTCTGTCAGTACGAATTAATTTAGTAGGTTCATTGATTTCATTAGCTAGAAAAACTTTAACTTCCATTTCTTGGATGGATCCATCGGTTGCAATTCCAATTACAATTGAAGTAGGTTCTTCGATGGGAGAGCTTTTTAATTGGAATTGTATTTCATTGGATCTTCCAACAACCCCATAAAATTTTTTCTTATCTACTTGGTCATAGATTTCTAAACTTTCAATAATGCTTTTCACATTCTTTATACTTTCTCTAAGTATTGAAGATTTCTCTTGAGCTAATAAATTATTTCCAAATAAAATACAAAAAGAAGTTATAAAAAGAATTGTGTTTCGCTTTATGAATGTTTGCATTTATTTTGCTAATTTTTCCTTAGTTGTAGGGCAAGATTGAAATCGCTCAAACATCTTATTAATTTCAATTTTTTCTTTTTTATCAATCGTGTATTGTTTCTTATTCGTATTATAATCTACTTTCTCTCGCATAGCATTTAAAACAGGAGAGCAATATGTCTGGAAATGTTTATAGGATTGTATTCGAGTCATACTATTTGGTTCTTTAATTAGAAAATAATAATATATATCCTTTTTCTCTCTAGTGGAGAGATTTATTGTAACATAATCCTCTCTACATACTTGTATTAAATCCTTAGAAAGTTCAGAATTAAAACAACTTGAATTTGTGCCGATAAATTCATCTAAATCTTTCATACTCATAGCATAGATACCTTTAGAATCTTGCTTTGAGCTACTTTGAGTTGTAGGTTTTTGATTTTTATCTTCAACTTCTATGTAATTTTTAATAGTCTTTTTAGGATGAAACGGATTCTGTAGAGAAAGATCATATTTTCCAGGCAGAGTATTCTCTGTATCAACTGTTAATTCAATTTTATTTTTCGATTCTATTTTCTTATCAACAATTTTTATTTTGGATTTATTTTGAGAGGATTCAATGCTAGTTTCAGTAGCATCATTAAAATTATCACCTTCGATTTCTAATTTTTGATCAGGCTTCTGCTCTATAGATTTTTTCTTAGGAATATTTTCTGCCAAAGACTCATCTTTAACAATTGGTGGAAGAGATATTTCAATCTTTAAGTCTTGCCAATTTGTCCAGACTATAGATTTTCCAAAAGGAGACAAAGCAGATGTGCGGATCTTATATTTCCCCTCAGGAATTTTATCGATGGAGAGAAAGTTTGTTTCGGTTTTTTTATCAATAATTAATTTATCTTTTGAATCTTTCACTTGGATTTGATATCCTGATGCATATTGCGATTCCTTCCAGGAAACAATTTTGTTCTTTGCATTTTGTGAATAAATTGTATTGCCAAATAATAGAACTACGATTGTTATAAATAGTTTTTGTTTCATTACTTTTTACCTTCACGGAAAAGAACAGAGGGTGAAATAAATTCTATATCGCTTGGTTTTAAATTTCTAAGCTTAGTTAATGCAATAATAAATTTACCTGATTCTTTTCTTATTTGTTTGGTTCCAGAAAGAACTGTTACTTCCCAGGAAAATTTTCCTTCATCTAAAATTGTTAAATCTTTAAGTTTGTAATTGGATTCTTTAGTCTTTATTTGGTGGATAGGTTTCTTCTTCCCATTTTCATCCTGGTAAATGGATAGAATATAAACAAATCCGCTAGAATCTTTATTCCATGAGAAACTTAAAGATTTTTCACCAGAGAGATCGACTACGGTATCTACTGGATATTTAAGTAATTTTTGTGAAATTTCGTTTTTCTTTACTGTTGAGTCTTCCAATTCCGAAGAAGATTCTTCTTTTTTATCAACAAGATCGGATGCATTGTCTACTAAAGTAAATTTTCCATTAGAAGAATATTTACTTTCCTTGCCAGATGCTGAAAATCCTTTTACTCGCCAATAATACTCACCTTTAGTTAAATTAAGTTTAGGTTGTATAAAATTTCTTAATGAAACTTTTTTCATTAGAATATTATTGAAGGAATTTTCTTTAGAAATCGATACTTCGTATTTAACTAACTCGCTTGAAGAACTCCAAATGAGAATGCCTTGTTCTTTGAATGCAGAAACGAGAAATCTTTCATTAATAGGTCTTTCAATTTTCGGTTCAGTAAAGTTACTTCCCTTTTTAATTGTAAAATACCTAGAGGAGCTTGTTCTTTCAGGTAGATCAGTCGAATATGGAATCGCCTTTACTCTCCAATAAATTTTCCCTACGTTAAGGTTATCCATAGAAAAGGAATTGCTTCTAGTAATTTGTCTGGCTAACAGAGAATCAAAATTAGGTGATTCTGAAATTTCAAGTATATATTCTTTAGTAAACTGATCTCTATTCCACTGAAAATTTACAAGTGGTAATTTTTCTACATAAGTTAGTTCTGTTTGGTTTTCTGGAAACTTTAAACTCAACTCTTCTTCTTTGAACACATGGAATCTATATGGAATACTTTTCCCTTTGTCAGATACCAATCTCCAATAGTAAGAACCTAAAGGTAAACTTTCAGTAAAGCTTGATTTTGGATATTCACTAGATTTGAAAATTGAAGTAAAATTAGGATTTTTAGAGATTTCAAATTTTAATTTTGAATATTGAACATTTGCCTTCCATTTAAAATCCACGGTTTTTGTGTCGCTATTACTTTGTATTATACTGTTATTTGGTGGTGAAATTAAGTCGAAAGGAATATTACTAATTGCTAAATTATTGCCAGTTAGATCAGCTTGTTTTCCCGAAGCTACATTAGTTTGCTTGCCACCAGATGTTATAAGAGCGTTACCTTTTTCAACTTGAACATTGAAATTTCCATTTTCACCTTTCTGAATGTTTAATTCGCCATCCTTTATTTCGATGGTTTTATTATTGCTTTGGATCTTCAGATCACCAGCACTTCCATCTTTTTTCTTGATTTGAATACTTCCTTGATCAAAAGAAATAGTTGGATCTTCGCCTGTTATATCTAAAAAAAACATACTATTCTCATCTAGATTAATCTCTGTTCCATCGTTTAATCGAATGATAGCATCAGACAAAGATTCAGAGCGTATAGTGTCTTTATTTGTAATTGGACTATTGGTATCTAAACTCTCCCAAACTATATGATCATCTAACTTTCGCTGAACGGTATTTTTCTTAAACTCAACAGTTCCAATGATTTTTCTGTTTCCAATATCAATTTTTTTGTTGAGATCAAAGAAAAATAAAGTAACAAATAATATTGCATTTAGTATTAAGAAAGCTAGAATTTTATTTTCTCTACTATTTAAAAATTTCATAGGTTACTTCTTACTTGGTTTTTCGTATCCAATTTTCTTTCTAAGTTCATCAAGATTCTTAGGACATTTTGGATCTTTTAGATAACCTAAGACAGCATAGACACGTTGTGGTTTCGATTTTCCTTTGACGGGAATAGTATCTAAATCTTGGAACTTAAATAATTTCTTGGTTTCAACTTGAACATCTTCGGAGACAGCTATATCTATTCCAAAGTTTTTAGTTAAGCCCTCCATTCTAGATGCTAAGTTAACAGCATCACCAATAACAGTATATTCCATCTTTTCGTCAGAACCAATCTGTCCAGATACAACAGGTCCATGATTTACACCAATTCCGATTCTAAGTGCAGGCTTTTTGGCGGTTCCTCTGCCTTTGTTGAATTCTATGAGTGCATCTCTCATTTCAAGAGCAGCTTTTACTGCATGCTCAGAATTATTATCAACAGACTTCAGAGCTCCCCAGGTAGCCATGATTGCGTCTCCAATAAACTTATCCACATAACCCTTGTTCCTTTTTACACAAGAAACCATAGCAGTCATATATTGATTTAAGAAATCAACCACTTCTTCCGGTTTTAATTTCTCAGAAATAGAAGTGAAGCTACGGATATCAGAAAAAAGTATTGCGCAATCCTTTCGATCTCCTCCCACTTTAAGGAGTCCTTTCATGGATAATTCAGCAATTTCATCATTAACGAATTTACCAAAGGAGACTTTGAGTTTCTCTCTTTCTTCTAGACCCTGACTCATCGACTGGAATGAATTGGTAAGGATTCCAATTTCATCTCTAGTTTCTGGAACTAAATCAAGGTGGTATTGACCTGCTTCAATTTTCTTGGAGGCTTGAACCAATCCAAAAATAGGACCTGAAATTCGTTTTGCAAAAAAGAATACAATAATAATGGCTATGTTAAGAGCAGCTATCATCAAATAAATATTTCTTCTTTGAATATTATATACTTCTTCGAATGCCTTGTCTTCCGAGACAGCAGAAATAATTCCAACACCACCAAGTCCTAGCTTCTTAAAAGATCCTAAATGCCAATCATTGCTTTTGTCTTGGTATCGGTATTGTCCATTGTCTAGTGGACTAGTCTTCATTTTCTGGACTATAGGTGTGTTCACCATATCTGCTCCAGCTAGTACGAGCTTTAAATCTGGATGTGCAAGTACCTTGCCATCATCACTGACCATGAATGATTCTGTAATACCAGATGTTTGAAATGGGTCTAAGAACTTTTCAAGACGAAGTATAGCAACAATAGCAAGGTTTTGTTTATCTTTGAAATAAGGAAATGCAATCGCAATTATAGGCGATTGAAATCCAACGCTTGTATTTAATAGTACTGTAGTATTAGAAAAGCTTCCTTTGAGTTTATCTTTATTGGTTGATATAATTTCATCTAACTTAGAAGAGCTGATTCCTAATTCTTCTATAGATTTCGTGTTTACTAATCGTTCTTTGGAGGAAAATGATTTATCGTATAAACCTACAAAAATCACGTTTGGATCTTCTGTAAACAGAATAGACCTAATAGAAGATTCATCTTTAGTTTGAACTAAACTAGCGATTGTTACTTGTAGAGATCGATTTAAGGAAAGTATCTCTGCTCTTACATTCAACGCGATTACTTCAGTTAATTTTGCGTTATTTTCTTTTACTCGAATTTCATTATCTCTTTTAAAGAAGTAGGTTGCAATAAAAATGATGGATGCAAGTGATAGTATCAAAATGGAAGATATAATTACCATTAACTTGACACGAATTGTAAAACGGGATGGTTGAAAATTATTCTGATCCATTATCTCTCCTCAAGGACATGAAAGTGCAATTGGCAATGTGGCTCTTCTATCTACATCGGATACTTCAAATGTAGTCTCTCTTACAATCGTGTCAGGGTATCCATCGACTCTCTCTGTATCGCCAATACAAAGAAGCTTATATTTACCATTATTTAAATATTTTATAAAAGCATCAGCACGTGCAGGTGTTGCGGCAAGAGGAAGTTGCCTTTTAGTTTCGACCTCATCAGAATGAAAGACTGCAAAATAATAATTTAAGTTGCCTGTTCCTCCAGTGATTCGTAAGCTAGCAGCCGTTTCTGGATAAATAATCCTGGACCTGAGAATTATATTACCTCCCATATCTGCCTCTCCCGTATGAGTATTTAGGGCATCAGAAAAACTTACTAAGGTTTCACGAATATTTCCAGTTCTAATAAAGGAATGAACCATAAAATTTTCTTTCATGTTCATTCGAATTTCTAAGATATATGGATCAAATCCGCTTCTAATTTCCATGTCTCTTTGTCCGCCTTGTACAGAATAGAGAAGGGGAAACATTTTAGGAACAATATCTTGCTTTTGGATATCAGATGTTCCAGGAGTATAATTATTTCTAGGGACAATATTAATTCCAGGGACTCTTCGGTTATCAAAACGTGTTGCATCAAGTAGGATACCACCGTTTCTAACCCCCCAACCAGTAACAAGAGATCGAAAATATACACCGGTGTAGAAATACTGAGAACCAAAAGTAGCATCTACGGGTAAAC
>Ga0100402_1000698_pt1 | contig 39427 bp, 34 predicted proteins | sample CryGeyme20150102_FD_80419 | JGI IMG/M metagenome (GOLD analysis project Ga0100402, IMG submission 80419) | Groundwater microbial communities from Crystal Geyser aquifers in Utah, USA - Crystal Geyser metaG 2015-0102 | ecosystem: Environmental > Aquatic > Deep subsurface > Groundwater | place... | reverse complement strand
GTAAATGTTGTTATCTTATATCTCGAGTTGTACATCAGATCCTGTCTTGAAAAATTATAGATGTTGAACTTTACAGTCTGATTGTATTTGAATTGTGTTACTTTGAAGAAAAACCAACATGTGTGTCCTTTTGTGTTGCTGTCCACCCTCATAAAGAGGTCATATTCATTGGTAGACACCTTCACTGCAAGATCAAGATTTCCGCATTCGAAGTTGGAATCAAATTTTAGTTAATCTTTACTTACAGTTGGATTCATTCCTCTGAAGAGACGGTACTAATCAGCTCTAACAGGCACTACCTTCTATCTCTTTCCTCCACAATCAAAGCTATACTTATCAAACCTCGACTTACCATAAAATTCAGCATGTTCATAGCTACTACTTTCCTCTTTGCTATCCTATTTAGGCTCATTTTTGCTGTAACTCTTGAATAATTGATATGAATTAGTGTATCTCGGTCCCATATAGACAATGCTTTCCTGGAAGGTGTTGCCAAAGGATGTCAAATGCTTGGCAATACGATCTGTTTCTTTGCAAGCAAAGTGCAAAGGATATTGCTCCATGGCTGCTATGGTATCTCTGAAAGGAAGATGTTGAGAAGTCATGTTTTAAACTGATGTCGAGGTCGACTAAAAATTTTATTGATATTATTATCGATCAAATAGATTGGATGGATGGCTGTAGATATGGATAATTAGTTTTTGTCATTTCTGATGACATCTTTTATGCATGATTGATAAATTGGATGAAGATCAGGAGGTTGATTAGGTCAGGAGTTCAGCAACGCTGACTGTCCTTTTGTTCCACATTTCGCATAGAGTATCTTACTGGCTTTTGCCCTGGAGGACTGTTTCAATATATGCTCCTAATATATAATCTTTTAGTGAGATGTTGTTGCCGATGTCATGGGTGGACAAGTTGATCTCGAGCCAATTGCCAGTGAGGGTCCATTAGGGATGATGCTGAATCTCATCAGCCATCCATCCGATTCTGTTCATTTTCTCTAGGACTGATGAATAATCGTCATTTTTGAACCAGTATGTCCATGACAATCTGCGATAATCAGTATCTGCTGTGAAATACTTGACCGACTTCTTCAGCTCTCGATGAGTGCCTGGTTGCAATTGTCTTGGTTTGTAGTGTTTGATCTGCAGAAGTGAGGTTAGCCTATTCATTCACTATTTAAAGATTATTAGAATAAAAATGCATTAATTGATAGGGTTATCATCTCAACTAACTTTAAAATCAACTGAAAAAAAAACAAAAAATCCCTTGCTGTTTATGATTAAATTTATGATCTATCAATATTGTTTGAGTCAGCTATTGTGTATATTCGCCGGGCTTTGTATGGCCACGTCATATTGAGGTGGAGGTTGATGAAATATAAACATTCCATTGTAAAAGAGAATCTACAAGATAAACAACGGGAACAGATCTCAAGCAGAAGGTATATTGGTAATAGTCAGTAAGAAGTAGCGAAATGTTATGTTTTTTTGATAAACGGTATAAATCAACCCAAATAATACTACTTAGTCAAATGACGATAACAGGCCTTAGAACGTCAATCAGCTATCTAATGACTCCACAAGTCCTTATAGTTTGATCCGTCGACTGAAAAATTGATAAATCTTTGTATAGTAATGGTATAGACGAGGGAAGGGAACTTTTAATTCAAATCTAGATGATAATCATAATCATTTTCTTATCGTAAAGAGTTTTTCCTGATGAATCTCCCAAATAGGAATGTCAATAAGCTGAACTTTGTGAAAATCCTCTTCTCCATTCGAAAAGAAGTGAGATTCGGGCAAGCCATTTATGTTTGTGGAAATCTTCCACAGCTAGGATCATGGCAGCCATAGAACGCCTTCAGGTTAAGATGGAATCAAGTACAAATGCACTAATATCAGGGCAATATATGGACCGGGGTTCTCTTGCTTACTAATGTCACCTCCAAGAACTTTGAGTTCAAGTATATCATCGCCTAATGGGACAATCCTTCCAGCACAAATTGTGAGTGGTAAGTAGGTTCCTACAATCGTGTTATGGACCTAATTCCTCCCAACAAGACCCTCGTCTGCGGTACATAGAGATTTATTCCAGATGATCAATGGAATATGTAGAAGATCACTCTGCTCCTATACATCACAAAAAAAGATCAGGACAACTACTTAGTCACTGGCAATCTAGTTTAACTCGGTGCTTGGAAATAGCCCAAGAAGATGAAAAGAGCCCAGGACAGTGGAAGCTTAAAGGAAAATTTAAATTATCATACAAAAAATCCAGAGTAGGAATAGGAATGCTATACTTATAGCTTTTACACGTTCAGACTGAACTCTGATTTCAAATATTACTACATCAGAAAGGGAGAAACCACTGAAACCTAAAGAAAACCTGGAAGAATATTTAAATTCCAAAATCAGCACCTCAAACATCCACAGCGCAGAAGTGTCACTCACCCCAAAGGATAGATCACCATTCATGACAACTGCAGCCTGAAGGCTCTGAAATTCTCACAGGTCACCTCTCAAATATTTGTAGGGAGCTATCCTAAAACTTCAGCTGATCTTGAACATCTCAAGTAGCATAACATTTCAGCTATATTCTCAATCCAAAGCTAAAGAGATTACAGGAGTCATAATCTTTCTCCTCACTATTTCAAACTATTGTGTCAGGAGCATAACATCAAGTTCAAAAAATATGCTATCGAAGATATGGACGACCAGGACTTCATCAGCAGAGCTGAAGGAGGTGTTAAGGTGTTCAGCTAGCTCATGAAAGATGGAGCTAAGGTCTATATCCATTGCTCAGCAGGAATCTATCGCTCTCCTCAGATGATTGTTCTTTACTTGACTCTCTTCAAAGGCTATACACTAGAAAATGCTCTTGATACTGTCAGAGATCATCATCCTTTTGCTCGCCCAAATAGTGAAGTCATCAAAGAAACCATCGGTGCCATCCAGACCAGAAACCGGAAGTACAAGCTGTATGCCGAGGCATTAAATTATTGATTACTACTTTACTTTTTATTTTTAGTATATTCTGATTAAATACTGAAATGATAATTTTTGACAAACATAATATTTATATATCTTTAACATGGAAGCTAAAGGAAAAGTGCTTGTAACTGGAGCCACAGGATATATTGCTGCTCATATCATCAGCTAATTGCTGAGTAGAGGCTATCAAGTGATCGGAACCGTAAGAAGCCTTGACAATAAAGAAAAATATGCTTTCCTAAATGAGCTCAAAGGGGCCAAAGAACATCTGGAGCTTCGGGAAGCTGACCTGACCAAAGTTGAATGTTGGGACAAAGCAACAGAAGGAATCCAAAGTGTGATTCATGTAGCCTCACCAATTCCTCCTGGTGTGCCCAAGGATGAAAATGAGCTGATCATACCTGCAGTTGAAGGAACTCAGAATGTGATTAATGCTTGTTTAAAGAACAAGATAAAAAGATTGGTGCTCACTTCCGGCTGTTTGACTGCCCTTGTCAGAAAGGATAATAAAGTTGTCAATGAAGATGACTGGTCAGATTTAAGCTTGCTCCAATTCTATCCCAAAAGCAAATTCCTTGCAGAAAAACTTTTCTGGGCTGAAGCTGAAAAACATGGAAATGAGCTTGAATTCGTTGCTGTTCTACCCAGCCTTGTGCTCGGCCCTGCTCTCAGCAAACATGGAAATTCAAGCGAAGCCTTTGTTGCCGATATCCTCAATGGCACCTATCCTGGAGTTCCCACTCCCTCAACTCAATATGCAGTTGTTGATGTGAGAGATGCTGCCATTGGACACATCAGAGCTTTGGAGTCTCCTACTGCCAAAGGAAAGAGATACATCATTTCAGGATTTTCTCTTCAGAGTGACTAAATGTTCAACATTTTAAGAAGCAAATACTAACCTCAAGGTTACAAGATTCCATCGAACAAGATCACTGCTGAAGAAATCCAAAAGAGCAATCATGGGCCTTTGATGAGAGTATTAAGTTTCCTTGGTAAGAAATTCTAAGTTGACAACACCCGCAGCATCAAAGAGTTAGGGATGAGCTACAGATAGGCTGAGGAATGTCTGATTGAGCAAGCCGAGAGCCAGATTCGCATGGGTATTGTCAACAAGCCATGATTTCATGTCTGTCAATTATCCACTAAACCAACATATACATTCACTTCTTTCCTATCAGTCAACCACTACACTATATATCCATCATCCATCCGATCCTTGTTAGAATATACTACTCCAACTATATTCTACAAATAGTACAACCTATAAATTATATTTTCAAAAACGTATGGGCCCCTGTTGTTCTGACCCCCAAGACAAGAACAAATCAAAAATAAGGGATTTCAGATATCCCAATGCATCTCTAATCAAACAAGAAAGTGGCTTCACCGTCGAAGATAACCTTAAAGATACATCTCGGCAGCCTGCAGTCCAAAGAAGGCTATCAAAGATGATCAGGCAGAATAGAACACTCCATCACGATATCGACATCAATCAGCAAATGAGAACGATAGTCCTGAATGGGACATAATAACAATTATCCCAAATATTAGAAGTAGTTGCCCGATATCGGTACTGTTTTCTTCTGTACCTGGTCCCTATCCATCAAATCATGCTCTAACAGGCACCCGAGGGTAAAATATAACTCCTTGTGCCCGATTATCAAATAAATTTGGTAAGTTTAGCATCTCGTACTCTCCAAAAATACAAAAAATATCTACTGATGCTCCGTATTGTTCGAGCTATGCGCTTTCTGACCGACAAATAAATCAGATTGAGCTACCTCAATGAAAAAAACATTTATGTGCAGGAAGATAGCACAGGATTTATACCCAAGCTCGGCCTGCCTGATTTCAGTGAGATAGGGAAGGTGTTCAGAGCTAGTAAAAGTTTATCGGATGAGGAGCTGGCCAAGTTAAATCAAAAACTATGTGTTATATTTCTGACAATTGTGAACCAAAAGGAAATACAGAACAATGAGGTATCAACTGAAATAAAAAACGTGGCTGACTACAAATTACAACAAATACTGTTAGATCTGAGGAACGACAAAAATCCATTGAGTTTAATTAGCCTCAGCAAAAGAATCTTGGATCTTGATTTTGAGGATCCAATGAGGGAGATTCCTGAGGACAAAAAAATGATGATCGAGTACTAAGGTGGCTAGAAGTATGAGGGCTAAGCCATAGAAGGCAACATCAAGCAAGGATATGGCAAGTAAACAGACAACATAGGCAATTACTATATCGGAGAATGGCAGAACAATCAACGTGAAGGTTTTGGCACTTATGTTATGCCCAGCAAAGAAAACTATATCTATATTGGACGGTGGAAAAATAACATCATCGATGGAAATGGATTTTAGTTGAGTGCCAATAGAACCTGTTGGTATCAAGGTTCATTTTTCAAGGGGAAAAAATAAGGTCAAGGGTTGTTATAAGGTCTCAAGGGAGAGATCTATCAAGGTGAATGGAAGAACGACCTCAAAGAAGGCAGAGGTACTTACTTCGATGCCAACAACGAATGGGCCTACAAAGGCAACTGGACAAACGACCTCAAAAACGGCCAAGCATAATAGCTTTATTCAAATGGTGCCTATTTCAAAGGCAACTTAGTCCATGGTGTCAAGCAAGGTTACGGCTAATACAACATTCCTCACAAATTCAGCTACAAAGGCCACTTTGTGGATAACAAATTCCAAGGTTAGGGAGAATACATCGACTACAAAGATAAAAGTACCTATAAAGGTGGGTATCATCAGAATATGTATCATGGAAGAGGAACCTACTCCAAGCCAGATTATTCCTATGACGGGTAGTGGAGTAAAGGTTGTAAACAGGGGCAGGGAAGTTAGGTGATAGGTAGTAGCGCCAAGTATCGGGGATAGTTTATGGCTGATCTCAGACATGGAAAAGGTGTGCTTGAATAAAATGGAGAAATGTTTGAGGGGACTTTCCATCAAGGTAGTTACTCTGGAGAAGGGGTATATAAATATCATAATGGAGACAAGTATGAGGGCAAATTCAAGAACAAAAAAAAAGAAGGCTATGGAGTGTACACATATCATGACGGGTCTGTTTACTCTGGCGACTGGAAGAACGACAAAAGGCATGGGAAGGGCAAGTACAGCTTCCAAAACGGTGGGTTCTATGAAGGTGATTGGGTGGATGGCAAACGTGAAGGTAAAGGCAAATAACGCATAAGCGAGAACAGTCATTACTAGGGTGACTGGAAAAATGACAAGAAGTAAGGCTGGGGGAAACTAATCTAACCCAATGGCAACAATTATTAAGGCTAATTCAAGCAAAACATGAAACACGGCAAAGGCAAACTGATCTACAGCAACGGCGATATATATGAAGGATAATTCAAAGACAACCTGCATGACGGCCAAGGGACATACTACTTCAAGAATAAGGATAAATATTAAGGATAGTGGGCCAAGGGGCATCGTGAAGGCAGAGGCACACTCACCAAAGCTAATGGAGAATATTATGAAGGGTAATGGAAAGACAACCATAAAAACGGAAAGGGGAAGGAGGTATACAAGAACAAATTGGAATATTTTGAGGGAGAGTTCAAGGATGACATCAAAGAAGGAGATGGTGTACTCTATAACAAAAAGTATGGCAGATTGGAATGCACCTGGATCAAAAACAAACGATAAGGTATCGGACATTTCTACTTCACAGATGGAACGGTTTAGGCCAGGGAGTATAGAAATAATGTGGAAATCAACCTGATCTCCTCTCAACTTCACATCAGTCAGTCTGAAAATTGACCTAACCATCATCTCCATCACATCTATGATGTTTTGTTAAGTTTATGTTGTCAATGAACGAAACATAGATCACAGTAGTGGTAAAATTTGCAGGTCGACAGGTGGCGGGAAGTTGATTTATTTGACCTCAGAGTTGCATACTCTCAGCAAAATGATCTCCTAGCTTCCTGGTTTTATCTCGATGGTCTGAACAGAGGTGTTATCATCTGGATATTTGATCGCATAATTTTCCTGGAGAAGGATTCTGAATAGATCCATACTTACTGTTTATCCATTTTGACGACAAATTTGAATTTGCTTTCCTTGCTGTTGCCAAACGCCAAATAAGCGTAGCCACCCTGGGCGACCAATTTCCAACTCGACCACATAAGATCGTTGTTGTAAAATTGTCGTTTGTTGTTGCGAGCATGGTTGAGGAACACCCTACGAATCAGGCCACTCATTTATTTTCTGTTTATTTACTTCAAGTGGGCTGCTTGAGACGAATAGACCACCAAATGGGTTTGCTTTGGAAAAGCACGACGATTCAGGGTGGGATCTAGTTTGATGTAGATGAGGTATTTTCCTGGTGAAAGTCGGGTTCGCAGTGTAGGATGTTGCTCGTTGTATCTAAGCACTCCCCCAGCATATTAATAATCAGTGGTTGTGTTGCTGTTGTCTCTGATCAGCAGTATGGTGCATCGGCTCCATCCATCACCAAACTCCTATCCCTCCTTGCTACTCATATCGTTCTGATCGACAGATATGCAATAACTACCTTCCTTCTCCACACTCATCCTATAAATTACTCCGCTTTGTCTCTAATCGAATACTAGCTGTTAGCTGTTGTACTTGATACTTTCCTAAATTTGTGAGACGAAGGTGCACTCGAAATATTTGAGGTAGTCAGAATACAGCATATAAATAATGCCTTATTTGTTGCCTATCGTAGAAAGAATCCTTGATTTTTATTAATTGCTTTCTACCTGGTCCCAAAATAGTTGATCACTTTTTGATCCATCACCCTAATATTACTCTACTTTAAAAGCGTTGCGTAGTTTTAGTATTTTGAAAGATGAGCCTAACTTGTGGGAAAGAGTAGCCGAACCAATTATAGTGTAGTAATGATTAGGTGTTAAATGAATGTTCGACCATTTAATGCTTGAGTTGCTAGATGTGTAACCTAGGACTGGCTTTATGGCCCCAGTAGATGAAGATGTAGCTTAGCTTATCACTTCCCATAACTATTATTTGCCCATATTCTAAGTCTTGAATGTATCTGTTGGTGCAAAGGTGAACTATTGTAGACAACGTCTGACATCGTCTCCTTGATCGATCATTTTCTGATAACTGCCATAAGCTTTAGCCCTAGCTTTTTACATCAAAAGAGGCCAATATGCGTTGTCGACAGGTTGGCAAAATAATGGTCTTGAATTGCTATCGACAGGTATGTAGTTATCTATAACAATTTACTGGATTTGACCCTTGAAACGGAGCAAAATTAGGCAAACTCCATTTTTGGCTGAGGATTCCTGCGAGCCCAAGATAGCATGAATACGTCCTGGCAATTAGGCCAAGCAAGCCAGGACAGCTTGCATGGTTTTGTTCGGCAGGTTGCTATAAGTGGCTTGTTTTGGTTGTATTTCATGACCGAACATGGTGATCCCTTCTCCTAACTCAGTGACTCGTTTCCACTTATCCATGCTCACACCTTCAAATTGCCCCAAAGATTGCTCCTATGGTCCGAACTCCTGATCAGTAAAAACTTTGCTCTTAGCCTTATTTTTGACCTCCTCAATATCGTATGTGCTTCTGGATACCCTCAGCATCGATATTTGTGGTGAGCTCAAAGACACCTGATTAATTGCTTCGTATTCAGTGTAAAACTTATCTGGCTCGTTCTGTTTTTTGACCAGATAGCCAGAGCTTGGCTTGTTTTCGGAGGTTTTGCAGACGCCGCAGAGATTGAACATAAGCTTTTATATTATTTTATAACAGCGAGGATAGTATAGCGTCAAATAACAGAAGGAAAAAGATACTGGGCAGTATGGAATAAATATCAGATGTTTTGAAGAAGTTTATACTTGTTGCGGACCCAATTTTTTACTATGTTGTTGCGTTTTATGAGGCTTTTGAGTTAGACTAGACCTTGCTTGAAGCCGTACTTGACGAGCTCTCTTTATAATTTACCCAGCTACGTGAGCTATATTTTTAATAACCAGCTCTCCTCGACTACTTTTGCCTTTTCTGAAGAAATAGGGTCTGTTCCATTCGCCGGAGTATCAAAAATCAGCTCTTAGAGAAGTGTTTAGCCAGTCTCGCATATTTTATGCATATTATCCTTTCCAAATAGTTTTATTTTACCCGAAAGGAGCATGAAGAAGTGCGTATAAGGCATATCCATCTGGTATAGTAAATTTTGAGGATATTTATGCATAATCTTACCTATTCTTAGCAAACAAACTCCAATGACTCGGTTGATCCTTTTGAAGAAACAGTTGATGCCTTCCAATAACATGACTGTCCTTTCAAGGCGTTAGTTGGTTTTGGATGATTTTTGGAGGATGTAGATGGCTTATTGGAATTTCATCAGTTTTGGGGAACTTTCCAGAGGCACCATGCGTTAGTAGTGGGAGGACACTGAGCTGGTTCTATGTTTTTTGGAACTTTTTGAGTTATAAGGAAGTCGAAAATTGCTGTCTTCCATTGACGAACGAACTCTACTGACTTTTTTCGATGAGACAGCTTTTGGAAATTCATAAACAGAAGGTTGTGATTTATTGACAACTGTACTTTTATCTGACTTCCTTTCTAGGGGTTTCTAGTATACCACCACTCTCGAATCTTTATTACCTTTAAAACTGGCAGCATCTTCTTTGAACTCCTCCTAGACAGTCCTTCCTGTATAATCATATCTTTTTTGTCTACTGGCTACCTTCTTTCTGATCGATGTGGACTCATACTTGGTGGGTTGAGTTAGGCATCGCTGGAATTTTTTGCTAATGAGAGGGGTATCGAGGAATTCATCTCTGAAGGGAATTTTGAGTCTGGAGCGAGAGATATCCATTCCTGTTGATTCAAGGTGGAATTACTTAGTGAACAATCTACCTTTGGGTCTATCTGTTTATACCCATTCATCGATGGATCCTCTTGCTAACATTTCCTCTTCAATAGCAGGGTTATCAAATGTTCTGACACTAGTTCTATTTTCCTCAAATGGTCCGCTTTGTACATAATTCAACTAAACTTGCTAAAGTTCATCAGTCTCCTATTCTTGCTCATATATAGATTCCTGCAATTGCTGTTTCTTCTCTTTGGCAAAATTAAGTATTTTCTTTATCGTGTTACTGGAGACATGTCTTCGTGCGTACAGTCTGACTGGTGGCAGCAAACACCGGCTACCATGTGGTTCCTCGCCCTGATGGTCCTCAATCATTTATTAATGTGTTTATTGCAACTAATAAAATAAGGATAGACCTCTATAAGGCATATACATTCATGTGAATTACATAGAACAAAATATTGGATCATTCATTAACTCTCAGAGATGGAAACTTTAGCCACATCCGCATCTGCCTTTTTCGTTAGGGTTGTCAAATACGAACTAACTTCCCAACTCTGTCCCCTCGAATTTCATTTAGGTGCCTATCAAAGCCATCACAGCCTTGCTGTCGATTACCACCTTTATGCCGGATTACTCGATGACCTCGTCAAATTTTTTGATATGTTCGTTACGTATATAGTCCATGCTGTAGGATAGACCCGAACATCCTTTCTTCGAAAGGCTGATCTTGACTCCGACCTACATAGAGAAAATGGTACCAGCTATTTGTCTTCACGCTCCGACATGATGGCCTTGAGCCTATCGATTGCTGAACTGTTCTGACTTAAGAGATAGACTTACGATCTTCATGAAGGGCTAGCGAAGGGCAGTCTTAGCAAAAGAGTAGTGGAGTTGTTTGGCGAAGAGAGATGACAGATTTTTCATGAATTTCTAGAGTAATTATGTAATTATTACCAGAAATAATAAAGCTAAACTTCGTACAGTCTAAGGTAACAAAATACAAAATTATTTGAAAAAGATAGATCAGATAATTTATTTTACTAAGAAGTGAGTCAGGAAGATCTCCGGGTTGTTAATTATATTATTTCCTGATGAGATAGTATAAGAGCTGGGATTTTATTACAATCTGACAATTGGATTTAATATCAACATAAAAGCAATGCCCTACGCATATAAATGCTAAGTCAAGGAAAGCCCTGTCCATGGAAAGGGTCTCTTTGCTTGTGAGGACATCCCCAAGGGTGCTGTCTACTGGGCCTGGGAGCTTCCTAACCCAAAACCTCTTGTTGGATATGAGGAAAAACCAAACAGGGTTTTCACAAGGGAATAGTTGGAAAAGATGGAGAACAAGGAGGAACTAACTGAAATCCTTCACAAAGGCTTCTACTATGCTGACCTTGATGTCTATATCGACCTCAATGACGGCACTCAATACAACAATCATTCTGACGATTGGAACAGCCAAATCATTTACGATTAGGGAAAAGATCTCAAAAAGTTGACCTGTATTGCCAGGAAGGAAGTCAAGGCTGGCGATTAATTAACGGCCTATTATGGAAACTACATGTCAAACTAAGCTCAATGGGTCAAAGACCTGACTCTGAAATACAATCCTAAAAGGATGGACCTGGAGAACCATGTTGAACAAACTGGAAATAAGGCCAAAAATTGGAAAATCGAATGATTTTGATTGTGCCAGTAAAATCCTTATCAATTCTCGAATATCAAATTTTCTAATCTTTTAGATTTTCATGAAATAGCAATTATTAACCCTTGTACACACCTGGACCGTCGACGCTAACACCAAAGAAAGCTTCAAAGCTCTAAAATATAATTTTCGAAGCAAGTTGTAGAGCAGATGTTTATTGTTATCTGACAATTGGAAATCTACTTAAAATCATGCCTTACGCATTCAAGTGCTAAATCAAGGAGAGCCTGTCCATGAAAAGGGATTTTATGCCTGCAAAGGCATCCCTAAGAGTGCTGTCTACTGGGCTTGGGGGGCTTCCCAAGCCGAAGCATCTTGTTGGATATGATGAGAAACCCAACAGGATATTGACCAGAGAATAAATGGAGAATATGTAGGGCAAAAAGGAACTCACTATAGGATCCTTCATGGTGGTTTTTACTATGCTGATGTTGATCTCTTCATTGATCTCAATGACGGCACAAGGATGACTAACCACTCTGATGACTAGACCAGCCAAATTATCTATGATGAGGGTAAAAACATTAAGAAGATGGAGTTTATGGCTCGAAAAGGGACCAATAAATGTGATGGGATCACTGTATGGAACTACATGTCAGATCAAGCCAAGTGGACCAATGATCTGATGCTGAAATACAACCAAAAGGGAAAGGATCTCGAGAACCATGTTGATCAAACCTGAAATAGGTCCAAAATTTGAAAATTGGTTGATGTCGATAAAATCAGCTAAACTCATTATCTTGATTCTCAGTTATATATAACTCCAATTTAACATCATAATTGAACGCCAAAGCAATAAAGATAAAACCTTCCTTTATGATTTCTGGCAAAAGATATTTCAGAAGATCAAAAAAGTTGATAAATAAAATTAATGACTACGATAACTTACTCAGAGATCCAATTCGAAAATTTAATCAAAATTGACTACTCTCAGATCATTACCAACTTCCGCACTATCGATGCCTTCATGAAAAATATGAGCACATTCCAAAGAAGTATCAATCTCCTCATTCAGAAGTCACCGATATCGAAAAAGTGCAAAAGGCAATCTCACTTGACCTCAATAACTTTAAAGTGTCAACGACCAACAGTTTCAGCACCATGAATGAAGTGTTAGACAGTCGAGGCAGCATCTCCAAAGGAGGCAATAAAGTGGTGGAAGAAGCCATTAATGATGTGAAGGCTCAGATGAAGGAACTCAAATTATTTGTGACTGAGTCTACCCGTGAGTTGAATGATAGTCTAGAGTCAAAGTAGAAGGAGACACAGGAAGTTTACAACAAATTTTAGGAGAAATTCAAACAATTGAATGTTTATCACCAAAGCGACAAATTGAGGATAGAAAGCTTGTAATAATAAATTTACTCAATCAAAAGCAAGTTTACGCAAAAGACATAGAGTAAGTTTATCTTTATACAGCTGAACTTGTGAAAACACATCTAAAAGATGCCACAATTGAAATAGACAAAACAAGAGAAGAGCTTGATCGCATAACGACAATGCTCAGCAATTTGGGAGTGTAATAGTTCAAGAACACTCTTGATAAGATGAGCCAAGAGCTATATTCAGATATGGACAACCTCAAGATGAAATTCAAGCTCAAAACAGATGTATCCGACACCCTAAAACTGTAATAAATGTTGCTCAATACCATCAAGCTTTCTTACTAAAACATCGCCAAAAAACACCCACAAAAAGCATAGACCAAAAAGGCTCTAATGTTTCTCGAAAAGAAAATGAACTCTATAATTCAATGCATAATGGGAGGTGAGGAAGGGTAGAAAGAAAAAGACGGTTTGGTGGCCACCAAAGGTTGGAGGTGCATCTCTTGTAGTAAGGATTTGCAAGAATATGAGGGAAAATTGGATCAGTATAAACCTTGGAATGTTTTCCCTGTGAAGGATCCCAACAATAAGGATAAATACGGTGGTTTTGGCTCTGGATTCCACTCGATTATTGAAACAGTAGTCACCAAAAAAGGAGCTGATGTCGGATTTGACGAAAAAGGACGAATGACAACTCCTTTCAATTTGGCCAGAGAGTCAAGAGGGAGCTTAAAAGCTTCACAGAGCCACACCAAGCTTGAAAGGAGCAAACAATCCCCTGTCAGAGGATTAGCATAGTCAAATTATATGAGTTTGTTCGGTCGCAGCTCTGAGGTTGATTTGGATATTCGCGTGGAATATCTCACCAGGTAAAAAGGGCTGAATTCCACCATCAAGAAATAGACCGAGAAGTGATGATTTACTTCATATTGAAATCGTCGTCTTAGCCTTTACTATTATTTGTTTAATGCAGAAAATATACAGACGGAAGAATGAATAAATTCCCAAAGATTACGTTTGCACCGAGGGATGTGGTAAGGCCTACGGTTCATATGCTGCTCTTTACACCCATATGAAGAACAAACATGGCCTAATGAGACCCAGTTAAATAAAAAGCACAAATCAGGTCAAAATCAAGGCAACGGGCAAAAAAGGCAGACCAATGGTCAAATCAAAATAGGCAATCAGTCAAGAAGACGACTATATCAATGAAAATGTCTGCAAGTTATGCTACGAATAAGACTGCATATGCTAGTCCTCGATCGGATCAGAAGATGTGGAGAAGAATATTGCCATTTTGTCGGATAAGGCCTATATGCGATTGATCAGTTGTATTAGTCAGCTCAATGTGGGAGAGCAGTTCACCTGGATACGGCCGAGCGAGAACGATTATCATTTTTTGTCGAAAGAGGAATTGATGCAAATGGTCGCATAGTTCAACGATAGATTAAGCAACACTTCCGAACTGTACTTGTCCTAAAGATGGCTTGAATACCTCTCTCATCTATCCAAATACCTCGATACAAGATGGGCGAATGAGTTATATTAAGGCATTTTCATAATTCTCAGCAAAAAGAGCATGCTATAGATTGAGACTGTCGTAGCAGGCAAGGAGGAACAATTGATACATTTGAATAAATGTGGGCAGAAAAGCAAGTAATGGAAGGAATTCGTTGAGACAGTATTGATGATCTGATTATAGTATTTTGTTATAGATGCTCCCTCTTCCTTTCACTGTAGCCACAGGTCTGCTTCTTATAGCATTTTCAATGTCTAAACTGCAATACCAAGGCACAAGCATTATCATTGCCATACACGCAATTCTAGGACCATTCGAGATAGCCACCCTCATCTGGACTTTCATTTCTTTCATCCAACTGAACCAACAACTAGCAGTATAATTTATCCTTCTTCTGGCAGCTCTTAGTCTAATTGTATTACTTAACATCTTGGCCATTATGATTCAGACTCCTCTGTTGCTGATGGACAGTCGTTTTAAGAAATGGAAGTAAAAGAAAGAAGAGAAGGAAGGATGCACTTTGAATGCTGTATGGTTCTATCTGGTTACTATATTGTCTTTGGTCACCAGTTACAAACTCAAGATGGTGTTATTTTCTGGTCTGTTCAATTTCGACTGTTTGAAGTGCAAATTAGAAAGCGTTAAGAAATTTAAATTATTCAATGTTTTCTGCTTCCTTGGGTTGCTGCCCTAAATCCTTACTCTTTATTGCGCTATCGTTCTGATATCCTCTGTGTCCACTTCTGATTCATTATTTTTGCTGCTATTGGATACGATTATTATTTTTGTGCTCAATATCATCTTTTCTTTGATTTCTGCCAAAAAGGATGATGATTTCTTCTAAGAAGAGCTCGATGGAATGCCGATCTACAAAGTGGTCAATATTGGTGAGCAGTAATTTCAAAGTTCGAACTCTATTGGCTGTAAAAGTGGTATTTTAGGTCTAGGAGCACTGGAAGACGTAATTTAACTGGATTAAATTGGCTACATGAGCACAAAAAGAGGAGGATGTATCTCAGCCAAAGATAGGAATGAATCGGACAGCAAAAAGATATCAGAGTGTACGGAGGAATAAAATACAATTACAAATAGTCAGAGTTCGGCAAATTTGTCAGAATCCCTTGCTGTAGTTGCAGTCGAACAGCCATCAGAAGCCATCATCGAGCAGAAAGTATAAACCAACATTTTGATGATCGACTAAGTGTACGATTTCTAAACTGAAAGACCTCAAGAAGAGTAAGTTTTAGGGCAGGAGCAACTAAGAATGACCATTGAACCTGAAAGAAGACTGGAAGAAACATTCAGTGACGAGGAGATCAAAAAAGAAGAGATGGGTTAACATAATGAAAGTTTAGAGGGCATCGATGAAGAGAAATAAGTACCAACTCAAAGGATAACTTTAACAGCATATCTGCAATCTGTATAAAAATAGAGACTATAATCAAAACCACCCCAGTAAACAATATCCAAATACGATAAAATTCCCAGTCGACAAGCAACCTAAAATAAATAACATATCTCTATCTCATAACAATAATAAACCCCTCCTGAACTTCCACCTCAACCAACCTCGATAAACCTAAGACTAAAATCTGAACCAGCAGTCAGACAGAATATTTCCAGCTCATCCCACTAGTTTGAAGCATATCAGGCTTGTTCCAAGCTAAACAAAGACATAAAGTAGATCATGTCAATTCATAACTCCCCAAGTAAGGTGATTGTTTCAGGCAGAAACAAAAGCAACAGTAGATAGACCAAATTCATCAATCGAAACAAAACAGCAGGAAATATCAATGTGACCATAAATGAAGATCATGACGAGAAACCTATTCTGAGTAAGAGCAGAGAAAAGCTATCGATTGTCAATAACAGCCCAATCAAAGATAAAGATAAAACAAACCATCCTCTTCATAGTCAAAGGACAGGAAAAGAAGGAGAAAGTGACTAAGATGGAAGGAAAAGTTCACCTCGAGGGCATCTGATGAAGAGAAAGATCCAAACTGAAACACAACCGGAAAGGGAATAAAATAAATAAACGATCGATAACCAAAAAAGAAAGGATGAATAAAAAAATGAATTTGCTGCTGAAACTAAAAGAACATAAACGATAAATGTCGAAATCCATAATGCTAGCTGTTCATCAGGCTCAGAATAAAAGGTACAATAGTTCAAAAGATCACAGCATCAAATTATTAACACTTTACCTGATGCTTTCTATAACTCAGAAGAGGAGAAAAAACCAAGAGAAATGCCACCTATGCAGCCACATATACAATCACTTTCCAAATCTCCTCATAAGAGAAAGCCCAAGAAGAGAATAGATACTGAGATCAGCACCACTAGCTTCATAAAGATGTTTGCGCCCAACAGTCGTAAAACACCTTAAAAACAAAGAGCTTGCAGCAGCGTCGGTAGAAAGCGAGCTAAAAGGTAATTATCCGATTTTGATAATTTGAAAACCGAAGACAGACGTCGAATGAGATCTCTCGAAAAGATCTATCTATAGAGGCAGTCCAAGCATATCAAATGATTAATATTCAAAGTTAAACTACGTTATAAATAAACTCTTATTTTAATGTTTCTGAGGAAAGCAACTCACATCCTTAACCGTTCCTTTATACCTTATCAACACAAAGCCCTTTGTCTTTTCAGCACCGAATACTCCAAGTTCAGCCCGGAGAAAGATTACTATCTCATTCTACATTTGAGTCATCACGCATCCAAACATGATATTAATGATGCCTACGCGAAAATGGCAAATCTGTACTACGCAGATAAGGACAAAGGAATAGGTACCAGATTTGGAGAAATTACTGAGGCTTATCGAGTGCTTTCGGATGAAGAGCTGAAAAGATAATACGATATTGCACGAATGGGTGAAGGCAAATATTCCCGATAGAGCAATTTCAAGAAAAGAATGGAGGACATGTTCCATAAGGAATCTCCAGATGCTGAGAAATTGACTCCAGATGAGAAGTAATACTACAAGAAGGTGAACAAGTATATCGGAAGGGGCATCTTGGTCCTTGTAGCATATTTCATCTTTTCTCCTTTCTTTTTCTGGTAAGGAAAAGCACAGCCTCCTGAATAAATCATGAAAGATGCGATGTACCCCAAGAGGCACGGTGGCATGTATTTGAATGATTTCGGAGATAATAAATAGTTAGCAAAAAGAAAAGATGGTAACCCTTTGCAAGAGCCTCCACCAACTCTGCAACAAAAGGCATGGAATCCTCCAGGAGTAATTGTCACAGGACAAATAGTTGAGGATTGATGATACTAAATCATAAATATAGTAAAAATTAGAAATAGTTTTGCATTTAGCTCATATAAACATAAATTCAATGCTGATACAATTACTACCGCTTCTAAATTACAGCTAAAATGCAGAAGACAGAAATTGTGAGCAACTAGATAATAGAAGTTCGAGTGAATATAGAGTTGATTTTTATGAATGATAGAAAGAATTAGTGAGTTAGAATAAATAAAAATAAAATACCATCATCTAAATCTAAGTCTCGTGCCATTGTCCACCTTTTTCTTCTTTCCTTCGTCCTTGGTTGGCTTCTTTTTGGGCTCAGTTTCCCTTAGAACTGGCCTTGAATCCTTCAAATGGTTCTATTTTTCAGATTGACACAGTAATTCTTCCTTCCTCATGATGAAGCGTTACATCTGATTCTGATACTACTGCTTTCTTCTCTCAAGATCACTCAACATCTTGATTGACTCCTCTTTGCTCACAACAAAATTATTCTTCAACCCGAAATCTTTGACGACTGGAGATTATTTTTTTGTGGTTTGCTAAATTTTTTTATTAGTGGATGATGAGATTGCTTTTCTGGCAGTTGAGTCTGTCTTTAGGTTGGAATTAGCTTTCTTCGGCTTATTGGAAGTATCAACAAGTGGTTAGATATTATCTTTTTCAGTGGTTGTCTTCGATGGAAGGTGCTGGTTGATTGATTTGGAGAATTGTTCGGCATTTTGGATTTTTGGATCAGGGATGACGTATCTGAATTTAGTTAATTTGATCTCTTTTGCTACCCTGATTATTCCTGATATTTAAAGACTATCGACTTCCTCAAGGACCTATCGCTACCCTTTCTATTTTTTCAGCAATTATTTGACCAATTTACCAAGAAGCTTATACTTTTGGGTCACTTTTACAACCGATTCAGCCAACTAAAGACTCTCATTCAAAGACTCTTCCTCACTTAAAATTTTTTAACTCGACAATTCGACAATTATTTTGGCAAGCTGTTGAGCCATACTGTACTAGCAACATGCAATGCTATTTTAAATGCTGTAGAGATGGTGATGCGAGATGCACGGTAATCCTTTGAGTGTCAGAAAAATGTTTGTAAGGTTGAGATGGATGGCTATTTTATTTTATTTGAGTCTGACTATGAGTTTGAGCATTGTTTTGAGGATGAGCCATAATTCGGGTTCTTAGAATGTTTTTTTGCTTTGTAGCATATCTGCCAAAGTATGATTGTAGTACTCGGTATACACTGAAGTGCATTCATAGGCCAGGCAAAAGCCATTTTCTATATCAAAACATTCTTACCCGAATGTGTCTCCAAATTGACAATGGGTATAATATCGCTGTTCTATTGTTGACTGCCAACATATTCCAATATTTTATGATGACTTTGCTGCTGAAGATCACCCTTGACGTGATGTCGGTCCAATTTCATGACGTATATTCCTTCATTGTTTTTGAAAATGTCAACAGCTCCGAAATATTTATCTTCGATGCGTTGGATGAAGTGCAGTTATTTTTGAATTTATTAGTTAGTATTCCCCATTTGACTGTTATTATATATCAAACTTTATGTGGTAAGACAATATTTCATCAAACGGTGTGTGAAACACTTGAAGCGGTTGTTATGAAACCATGGAAATTCGTTTCAATTCAGTTAGATGGAATAAAACAGATAAATCGATGGGATGAGTCCGATGGCGAACTGCATAAATGGAATATACTGAAGGGAGGAACTTCAAGGTTCTTTAAAATGGGAGTTACTTTATCAGTTAAAGATGTTTTTTGTTGATATGCAATAAAACTTATTAACGCTCATATCAAATTAATAAAATAGATGTCGTACCTCTACTATCCCTACTACTACCCGTAACTCTCTTCTCATTTAGTTACTCCACCATCCTTGAAACCGAATCTGCCCTCAGACGCTCCAGACTCGCTGCAGAACTCGCTGCCTCCAGATCGGCCACTGAAGCTGCTCTTGCCAGATCAAGAGTCGAAGCTGAGGTCGCCACAGAAGCTGCCCTTAGAAGATCAAGAATCGAGGCTGAAGTTGCTGCTGAAAGAGTAGCCACTGAGAATGCCCTCAGAAGATCCAGACTCGCAGCTGAGTTGGCTGCCTCCAGACTTGAAACCGAAGCTGCACTCAGAAGATCCAGAGTCGCTGCTGAGATCGAGGCTGACAGAGTTGCAACTGAGAGTGCTCTCAGAAGATCAAGAGTGGAAGCCGAATTGGCTGCCTCAAGATTTGCTGCCGAGGATGCCGTGAGAAGATCCAGAATCGAGGCCGACATCGCCACTGAGTCTGCTTTAAGAAGGTCAAGAATTGAGGCCGAGATCGAGGCTTCCAGATACAGACGCCTGTATTACCCTTACATCTGATTCACATTCCATTCATCTAGAAAATCATATCTAACAGTAACATCAATCAACATATCTCACTTCATAAACTTTTTGTATTTCTGCACGAACTATTCAGCTTTCTCTTCTTTCCTCAGGTTCAGAAGTAACAGATAATATCGGATATTTTAACTGTCGTTCTTTACATTTGCTTCACTGAAGCTTTCCATCAATTTCGAACTGCTTGATTCGATGTCGCCGAGGAGTCGATGGCAAGGATCTTCGAAATGTTATTTGACGCATTATGGACTCATAAATTTGTGCTTGGCGAGGTTGCAGAAGAAGTTTAGGTCGGTCTGAAGGTATCCGATGACCTTTTATTTCTTTATTGGAATTTTGAATTTATTTGCATCTAGAACCTCGCATCTATATGCCAAATACAAGCAGAGGCAGAACTACTTTGAGTACTCATCAATGATTTCATGAGGTATGTTTCTGCTAATGGTCAACATGATCTCTTCAAGTTGTGTTTGATGCTTTTGGAAGGTGTATTCTGATAGTTTATAGTCACTATCACTAGCAAAGAAACCTTTTTCTTATTGATAGTATAGATTGGCGAATATTTTTCTCATGAAGTGGAAGACTGTGATATGGGCTATCTTGCTGATTAAGTCTTTTTCGGTTTGGGATATCAGAGTAGCGATTCCATGGATGTTTAGCAATATTTTTTAGTGCCCAGGATGATCTTGAGCTGCTTTTTGAAGCTCACTGAGATGGAAAATAGACCGATTGAGTTCCTGATATATTTATTTGTCGACAAAATCACAAACAAGCTCGTCAAGTTGATCCTTTAAGAATATTAAGTTGAATAATCTTCTGGTAATGTCCTTGAATGAAAACCTCTCTTTATTTTGGTTCTCTTCTTCTAGTGGAAATGGCTCAGGTAATCTTTTGTACTTGAGCGCAAGTGCGGGTTAACTCTTATGATAGGTGTTCAGACTTTGATCAAGAAAAGCTACATACTTCTCGATCTGTCCTTTGAGGGCACTGTTTAACTTGTATTTGATGAAATCGCTGTACCTGGTAATGAATTCAGTTTGTTCGTGCTCTTCTTGTAATTTTTTTAGAGATATCAACAAAAATTCGAAAGGTTTGTACAGTAATGAACAAAAATCTATGCAATTTTGTGTGGCTTGACTGTTCTACTCGACTATCCATAGTTCAGTTTTACGAGCATATTCGAGTAATTGGTCGTAGTCTTTCTCTGTTGATGAGAGGTAGTTCTCTAAAACTTTGAAGAACACGATATAGTTCGAAAGAGGTTGAGGTTACTGAACATCCAAAAGAGCAAGTTTTATTCCCAATTTCAATACATAGCCTTACTTGTCAACCCCTGAGGTTTGGTTAAGGAGTTCTAAGCTACATTGGATGATTTCGAATATTGGAGTCATGAACTATTTTTTCATACGACTAGCTACCACAGGATATCCTACACCCAACAATTTCGAAAGCTCTTTTGCCATAGGTTCAATGTAATCTTTATTGACCTTATCAATTTAGAGATCTTACAGTGCAAATGTCAAATTTTTCAACCTCTCTTCACCAGTCCAGAGTCCCTGTGTAACTCTGTTGTCTTCATCGTGATCGTGAAAGAAGTTGTATCCCGCAATTTTAATACAAGAATGTAGATGTTCCATCGTTGTAAAATAATTTTTGGGGAGTAATTTTTCGACAGCTAATGATAATTTGACTAGATTAGAAAAGTCTATTAAATTTTTATAGAAAGTTGTCATTTTGGTGGTCAGGAAAAATATTAGTCTATGGCATATATGCATCTTGAGTTCTTCTGTTTGGCTAAATTCATCATTTAGATCGAACTTTGCTGTTAAAAGCTATTAAAGTCTTTCCCGTTCGGTTGACATTGTAACTTCAAGCACCCTTTTGAGCTTCCTTAGGAATAAACTGATGACTATTGTGGCTGGCAGGTCGAAGGTCATTTTAGCAAACCTCACAATCAACTACAAAATCTAAACATACTCATCGTAAAGGACAGAGTAATCCTGCTCATTGATGATCACAGAGTCAAGCAAGCTGTCAACAAAGACAAGACTAATTTTCCAGTGAATTGGATGCTAAATGGTATTCGATACGCTTTTTGTCAATTAGTTGCTTGCAAGTGCTTTTTAGAGCTCAACCATCCGAAGAGTGCCTTCGTAGACTTGTGATATTTGGATCAAGAAGGAAAATGTTTTTTTGTGATTTTAGTCTGCTTGTTACATGAAGTGGTGGATGAAATCTTTGATGTCCTTTGTTTTTGATAATTTGATCTGTCTAACTTTGAGGTTCACTTTTGCTACTGTCAGGAGAGACTGAGCTTCTTCATCGTGTTCAGAACTGTAGTGACTAGTAAGCCAAGCAAATGCAATTTATTTCAAGGCTTAGCTCTTGAATTGTCTACTATACTGCTTGTAATTGGGTATGACCCGCTTGTCAAATATTCCAATGAGATAATCATCCTCATGCGGATAGTTGAGTTATTAGGGAATGTTCTGATACCTGCTGATGATCTGCTCCAATTTGTTCATATTTTACTCCATCCTCGAAGCTTTATCCCGATGGTTGATAGACGACCTCATCATTTCAAGATGATTAGCTAGCTCTTCCTTTAGATCTCTGTTTTTCCTCACTAACTTATCATCACCATAGCCGTTGTATTGATCTACAATTTACTCTTAAATTTCAGAAAGGTTGTTCACCTTGACGTAGGAGTTGAATTGTGACATTTTTAAATTGTTTCCACTTGAAAGCTCAATCTTCCTTTCTGCTATTTTTTTCACCAGTGAGAAATAGATAATCATTTGCTATTTCAAATTCTGGTTCCTTGACACCTAGTCCTACATGTATTCGTCAAGTCCCTCAAACAGAGCCTTGCATATTTATTTTTCCTTGTTTTGCACCTTGCTTCTATCTTTAGTGGCTTTAGCTTTATCATGAGCTTCTTCGTTCTTTTCGATTTTTTCCTTCATGAACCTTTCCTTCTTTTTCTTTGAGCTGAGATACGAATCTTGGTAGGTCATCGCCATCTCTGATAACCTTTCACCGAAGTTGAAATGCAACTGACTGATCTTTTAGAGATGACTGCATATCTCCTTGACCCCTTGGATCACCGATGGTTGTTATTTTTTGAGATCGGGGATGAATGATTCGGCTACATGATGGATCCGTTACATGTCTGAGACTGGTAGAGGATTGAATTGGCATAGTTCTTTTATATTTCTGAGTAATTTTGGAAGAACTGTGCCATTCCTTTATAGGTAGCTTTGTGGTGGTGGTAGACATTATCGAAAAATTTGTTGGCTTTCTCAAAGCGTTCTAAAAATGTCGTTTTGACCATTATAAAATATATAAGCCTTACATTCTTCCTGTGCATATGGCATCAGTAATAATGGAATGATTGCAAATAAGATATTAGATAAAACTTAATTATAAAGCATCATTTGCGTATTTGTATGTTTTCCAGCTATTTTGCCCGATTGTGATAATCCTTTCGAAATATGAATGGAAAAACAGCTAGGTGAGTTTTGCAATAAAATGGGCCTATGGAACGATGGTTTATATTTTTTTTAAGTGTGCGAAGATGGGCAAGATGATATAGAATTACTCGCTGCAGAACGAGTTAGGAAGAGGTATGTACTCGACTGTGTACCGAGCTATAAACATGAAGACTAAGCAGGAAGTGGCTATCAAGATGGTTAAGGCTGAGAAGTTTAAGCAATATCCTAAATTAGAAGAGGGCACCTATAATTAAATAAACATCCTGACAAACCTCGAACCTTGTCCCCACATCATCAAATACTACGATATGCTCAAAACTGTCAATAACTTCTACTTTGTCTATGAGTACTGTAACGGTGGGACATTAGAAAAGCTGTTGAAATAAAGAGGAGCACTTCCTGAAAAAACGGCCCTCACCTATTTTGCCCAGGTGCTCCAAGCTTTCAAGGTGCTCAATAAACACAACATTATGCATCGTGATCTCAAGCCTGAAAACCTTCTTCTTCATGATGGAATGCTCAAATTAGCTGACTTTGGCTTCTGCAAACCTCTGGAAAACTAAGATTAGATATCCTCCACCATGATCGGGTCACCTATCTACATGGCTCCTGAAGTCCTTAAGGGAGAGTAGTACACCATCAAAACTGATATTTGGTCATTGGGGGTAGTATTATTCCGAATGCTCTATGGCTTTTGTCCCTTTGAGAGTAAAAACATTGGCAAGCTGATCATGATAATTTAGTAATCAGAGATCGCTTTCCCCAAGGAGCCAAGGATATCACCTGAAGTTGTAAAATTACTCAGAAGAATGATCACAAAAAACCCAGCCTTAAGAGCTGACTGGAACTAGATCTTTTGCTATGAGATCCGCAATGGCTAACTGTACAGAACTCAAGGAATAAGAGAAAAAACTCCTCGAAGTCAGATGAAAAAATCATCAACAATAACCGAAACAACCAACACCAACTCCAGTGGCCTACACGCCAGTCAAGAGCAATCTTCAACACTTCGATTCAAACAGCACACCGAAACAGAAGGCTCAAACTTGATCTATAACCCTCGGCAGCCATACAATAGTGAACTGAGATCAACTACCCATTTCAGATCTAAGAGTCCTTTCAGAGAAAACTTAAAGAAAGATTTGATGATGAAAAATCATCAGAAATCCATAGACATAATGTCTTTGGCAATAGGACTGATGAACTTCGAGCAAGAGGAGGCTCTTGCTCTGGCGTACATGATTATTAGAAATGTTGAAAGGGAACTACATAACATAATGGAATCTGTTCGCAAAGAACTGGACAATAGAAGTGATGAAGGACTGATGAGGTCATTCTATTCCATGGTCTAAACAGAGCTGGCTGAGATCAAAGGGATCATGGTGCAGTGTCGGGATGAGTTGAGAAATGAGACCAGCATTGCTGTTGAGTTGATTGAGGGGAGGAAGAAGGAAATATTGAAGAAGTTAGTGAACACTTTTAATCGTGACCGAAACGATAATTTAGTGATAATAACTCGAGTGGTGGACTACATAACCGAGTAGTTGGTAATTCGAAAGTAGACCTACGAAAAGATGAGTCGCTAGAAACTCCAATTCAACATAAGATCCAAAATCTAGGGCGCATGATTCTATTTTACCTTTAATAATACATCACCAATCATAGTGAATAAACATCCCCATCATATGAATAAACATCATCCATCATATGAATAAACATCATAATAGTGAATAAAACATCAGAAATAAATAGTTGTTCATAATATTTTTGGAAAGTGGCTAGACAAAAGGGAGGTGTTGAGACTACTGATCATATATTCAGATTTGTTACTTTTCGAAGTGTTTGATTTGATGTTGGTGAATGAAAGAATCGACTTCTTTAGCATGTTGTTCTGATAGTTTGGATCTAGATGCTTCGTGCTTTTGTTTAACAAAGAATCTTTTCTAGTCATGATTGATACCTTACCATGTGATGCCTTGGTTATAGATAGTGAAAGGAGTGATCCTTTGGGCTAACAGTATTTCTCAATCGCCTCTTTGTTCTCATTTCTGAAGTGAACACTATCCAGGAAGTACTCTATCTCCAACTGCCCAATCTTAATCTTACTCCGATTCCTAATCCAAACGCTCATGTTAGTAGTCTCTCCACATTTGATCTGATCAAGCACAAATCTCAGCGGCATAACCTCCATTTCTTCGATATTCAATTTCATGACAAGACAATCTGATTTTTTGACTTATGTTCTGACATTAGGGAAGAGAATTCTTTTTTTACTGTTGAGTGTGAATTACTTAGAGGTTAGCTTCTGTTAGTTAAGTAGTATATTAATGGTACCATTATTATGGAGTTACAATAGATCGAGTGTTAGCTTGTGAATGTACAAGTACTTTGGCTATATTCTTTACCTTTCAGCACCCAGTTGGATATCACAATAGAACCATCCAACTACTTTGCCATCCAGCAGTAAGCACTAAATAAGTTTACTCTTACATTTTTAAACTACCCTCCAAAATTGACAGCCAGCCGACCCATCTCAATCCTTGATTCTCCCATAATTTCCATATTTTTATACTTTTTCGTGTACAGCTCTAGCTCCATTGTTTATAGTTGACTGATTTGAAGTTTCACATCGGAGGTGAGCTACCATCTGTGACATAGCGTATTCCAAACAATGTCGTGGTATTTATATATTTGTTGGTTGATGCATATTTTGAGACTAGGAGGGTGTGCAGGAGAGGTTGAGTGGTCCATCAATATGCGTATTTGACGAAGAGTCACATGGAGCGTCATTTATTCTATTATGGTTAAAAATAAGCAATGGTATTGCAGGTCAATAGCCTAAGGAAGATATCATGTTTTTTACATAAACCAGTAATAAAATGATAAAGAAATGTTGAAAAACATCAGATATATAAATGTTCTATCATTTTTATCACTCTGGCATGACTCAAGAAATCAGCTCAGTAAAGCTGTCCATCGACAGGAAATTTGATTACTCGTGATCTGAGTCTCCAGGAATCGTACTCAACTTCTATTCATCATGTCTGAAGAAAATGCTCACGTTGTTTTCTTAAGTTTGCTGTTTTTATTGAACGGGAAAAACTCTTTTGAATGAGACGCGGCAAGAGTTGGTCCGATCTCTGAATGGCATTTTGTGATGAGTGCTATTGTTGTTTGAAGTTCCTTTGTCGAAATTTATTGTGTTTAGACCTAGTTAGCATTATTTGATATCTGTAGTAGGACAGAGTAGAACAGTGTTTTTGAAGCTAAGCTTTTCCAACTTCATGCTCATCCGATGATTGCAGGAAGATGATCTATCCTAAATGGTGCTTTTCTTTTCATCAGCATATTTGGTGATCAATGATTTCGGTTTTATGGCCAATGGCCGGACTATCTTTTTATGTCCACCTCCAAGGTTATTCTGAAACAGCTAGTTCTAAAGCTGATTGCATGCACTTTATCGGATAGTGAGAGGCATAGCAACACCTTTATTCGATGTCATTCGACTCATATTGTGGCAATAACGATTCTCATTAACTTCGTTGTGGCATTGATTTTCATTGTGAATGCTGGGCAGTCTCGTTTTTTTGCTCTCCTTGTGAAATGTTTTAGAAAAAGAGTTTGAAAACGGTTGCTGCTGTTGGACTGGAGGTTTGAGGTTCATGTTTCTATTTAGAAATGTAATTGGTTCAAGATAAAAATTAATAAGGTAGCATAGCTGTTTAATAAAAATTAAGTCATCTGATAAAAACTAAACAAATTATCAACGGTAATGACATATCATGTTTTACAAAAAAATCAGAGATAATACTCGACTAAGGTATAGTCTACCTGCTATGAATTAATGCTTATGCTGTCGATTTATGCTTTATAGTAGAGAGCAGCAGATTTTCCTGAGGAAATGGAGACTGTGCTATACTGGAAGAGGTTATCAGTCAACATGTTGGTTCCTTTGTAGTTTACTGTTAGAGCTACTTGATGGGGGAAGAGGAAAGTGTCGACAACGAGATTGACTGAGTCAAGAATCTAGCGTTTGATGATGACTGTGTTTTCTTGAAGTTTAATATCTTCGATCTATCTCTTGGATTCAAATAGCTTTTAGAGGAAATTTCTGGCGATTTTCATCGTGTAATGGTTGTAGTCTTCCTTTAGTCTGATTTCGAGGTTCAGCTAGCCATTTTTACAGTAAACATTCTTTCCCTGAACCCAAAGGCTAAAGTTCTCCTGAGTTTATCTCACAAGCTCATAGGACTATTCTTCAGCAAATTTACTCTCAGGTTCAACATTCACAACAGGGCTCACATATATTTCATACTCACCTTGATGCAATTTACAGAAAGTAAATTCTCCATTTTTGATCAGATCACTATGAACAACATTGCCTTCATGATTCAGTATGTGCATTCTGTACTTTTTATGATGATTGGACTCACCAACAGAGATGTAGTAATCGTCTTTTTGAGTAACAGTCATGGAAACAACAACGAAGTGGTTCTGAAGGCAGGAGAGAGGGATATGTTTGAAGGGGAGTTATTATTGGTTGAGGATAAACATTTTGTTGAATCTGCTCAGCATTGATTTGTAGGATTTCATATTCTTCGATTTTGATAAGTTGGAAATTTCATAAGAATAACCATCTTTCTCATCAACTCCATATATTTTCAACGAAGATTCTTCCTCATGTTTGAACAGCTCTCCTAAAAGTTCATTGAATTACAGTAATTCAGTGCTCTACCTGATGTCAAAAGATTTGATCGGATATGAAAATAAGATATGCAAAGCATTAGGAAAGCATTATATTTTTGCTGTACTCAACAATCTCTTCAACAAGAGCCAACTGATATTAACTGTGTGCTCGTCTTTTAAGTTTGAACATAGGAGTAGAGATTATTATATGTGTTTTAGAGGTTCTTTGGATAGATGAATTTCTTAGTATTTTCCTAGGCTAAATCTTGAGCCATAGAATTAACTTTTTTGTTCGTTTCCGCCCATGTTTATGGAGACAAAGATTTCATTCGCTATGCCTTCTTCAATCAGATAATCTACTGTCTGCCTCAGGCCTTCAGAAATAGTTTTAGGTTCCTACTGAGTTTCAAGTGAAGCATAAATTTTACATCCTCCTATTTTTTCTCTTAAATTTACCTCCAACTCTCCAATTTCTCTCACATTGGTTTGCTAACACAGATGATAGTCTGTTTTTAGGCTGACAGTAGCCAATAGATTGACATGACTGCCAAATGCCCCAACATTTTAAACTAGATGGCATTCGACAATAGGCTCATTGTTATCCAATTGCTAAAGTATCCTTGAAAATTAAGAATTGCTCGGTTTCACTGACTCCTGAGTGGCATCTCTAGATTGATAGTTAGGCGAGATAAGCTTTTATATCCTTGCCTAATGCTGTTCCCGTCTTTTGATGAGATTGTGAATGACTGAAGCTAGTTATTTTTTATTTCGAGGGAGGACAGTGTTGTAGCATTCGCTGAGTACTTTGTTTCTTTCGTAGAACATTTTATTCATTTGGAGAAATTCAAATATAAACAGAAATCGGAATATTATTCAGCATATCAGACTAAAATTATCATAGGTTATCATTGTCGCATAAATGGGTTGACTCGTTCAGGATAGTTGCGGGGTGTTGGTCGGCTGAAACTTGTCTAACCTGGAAGAATCTCACTGCTTGAACTTGTGCCCATATTCATGCCGAAGTTGTAGGCCATTTCATTGAAAGCTCCTTAGTTCATGCGATTGTAGTTCTCAGGAGGTCGAGCAATGTTTGGAGGTCTGAAAAATTGTTATCTGAGTTCATCGTACTATCTCTGGCTGAAAGCGTTGTAATTGAGTACTCCCATACCTCCTTGCTGTTGATTCTGACTCTGAAGGTTTCTGCTTTAGTTGTAGCCGTAATTGCCTGTCATGGGATGTTGCTGATATGGTGAATTTTGCTGAGAATATTGATTCTGAGGTTGACCATATGATGGTTGATTGTATTGAGGTTATCCTCTGATGCTTGAAGTTGAGGGTTGTTTATAGAAATTTTGTTAAGTTTTATAAGCTCCTCTGGTCGGTTGCTGTCCTGCGAAAGGATTTTGTTGTGTCTGGTGCATCATGGCTTGATGCCTAAAACTGCTTAGTAGACAATGATTTACTCATCGACGTTGGTCTTAAAAGGATTTTTAGGTTTTTCTTGGGGCATAGGTGGTAACTTTTAGACAGATTTTTGTCTCTCAGGCATAGAGGGAGCACTATGATCCTCGATAAATCTATATATTGTTGTCGATACCTACTGTCAAACTCGTGCACTTTGCTGAGAAATTATTGTTTCGATTGTGCCTGCTTGATTGTGTGCAAGAAGGAGTCGACAAGTTAGTAGCGTTGAGGTTAATGTGTTTCCATTTTTGAATTATTATAAAATGAGACTAAGAAAGATGCACCAACGGAACTTTATAATATTTCCAAAGTGAAATGTGGAGCTAAGCTAAAAAATCTTACAGATCCCCCGATAAAAACACCTCTCAACCTCACCCTTTCTCGACTACCTGTCTAATAACTCCCTTCAAAGTATAGAAGACCACACATCGCCAATCTGCACGTCAGTGTCCGCTTCATTTCAACTAGCCAAGTCATGTATGTCTTACATGTCGTAAAAGTATATGTCTCCGATGTGCCTTGACCTATTGCCATTCTCATGTCATTCGTACACAAAGCGATGCGATGTAAGGATTGAGGGAAGAGCTGTCAAGGTTGGAGTTGTTTCCGAAATTGGAAGAAATTTAATTGAAATTGTAGCAATCAAAGGAAAGACAGGAGTATTTGTAAAAGAAAGCTTTCAAGTTGATAGAAGGGATAGAAAATCATTTTGAATATATTAGCTAGATGCTCGTCAAGAAAAAGCTACAAATCATCCAGTACTACGACTCATAGTTCCAAAAATATTTGCAGGAGCATCGTAACTACGACTCTGATCTCAAAGAAAGAGCATAGTGGATCAGACAGTTCACAGCTGAGGAAGATCTCGCTCGATTAACTACCATATAAGATATTGAAAGCTTATCAAGCCAGCTCAAGAAAGCAGCAGTAGAATAGTCAAAAACTGAGAAGAAACTGACTAAAATTATAATGGGCAAGGACAAGATCAAAATAGAAAAGATGTGGAACTAGGAACATCTCGAAAAAGTTCTATATTAGATCGAACACATCCCCTTCAAAATATAAACAAGCTCAAATACCAAAACAGAGAAACGCAAGAAGAGAGTCACCACCTAGAACGCTTCAGATCACACCCATCACATCGGTTTTGCCAAATCAAACAGTAACTCACGGTTGCCGTCTGGTCGTAAGCATATAACCCCTTTCAATTGACCTATTCTCATGTTTTACTATCTTATTGTTTTCACAAGGAGTTTATAAATTGACATTAATAAAATTACTAGATGAAAAATTCAAACATTATCGCGAGATATATTCAATCCAAACATCAACAACCCAAACAACGTTTGGAATTTCCGGTTGTGCCTCAACAACGCAAACATTTTTTTGAACAGAAGTAGTAGGTCAGGATCAGTCATGAAAACAATGAATATTTTGCCAAAAATGCCAGAAGAAATAATAACCTTGATGTATCAGATATCGATGGAGCTAAACCTAAGGTAACTATTCGGAGCAGAAGCTAAAGACATGTGAGTTAGGCTGCCTCAAATGCCAATGCTGAGTATCAGGATTAGTTGGATCAGTTTGCCAGAAAAGGGCTGCATCGACGAGATTTGAGTGTGAAACAATTTGGCAGAATGTATACCGATCCAATATGCCAAAACAATAAAAGAGATAGCAACATTTCAACCCTTGAGATCCGAAAACAAGAGCTAAAGCAAGCTAGATAATTTAGCAAACATATCAAAACCGAACCGTCAAATCCTAATTCAAGCAATGAAATTCTTGACAAATACAAAATTGTCGATAATGCCAGAGAAAAGAGGAACATTTTCAATAACCCAACTTATCTGAGCAGTCTGTTTTTCGCTTGATTTTATTAGATTTTTTGTATGCTATACAAATAATTTGATAGGAGAATCCAAATGAACAGAATCAACCGTAGACTCCCGAAATGCCTGTCAATCCTCCAACAATGAGCATAATGTTGAATAATCCCATGACTGAATAAAAACATTAGTACTTCCCCAGACGACTCTGGTTCCTTTGGTTCTGCTTCCGCTTCCAGGCTCGACATCTTTTATGCAAATATTCAGAATTATCAGCACGAGGAAGCAAACAAAGTGCAGGAAGCCAATGACAGCCGAATATACCAAGGGGATGTAGAGAATGATGAGAGAAATGGCTCCAACGTGAAGAGCGAATAAAATGGGGAAGTATACATTCCAAGCTTTTTGATCCCATTTCTAAATATACCTATGCTTACTTTGGAGCCTGAAGTATCCTCTTCAGCATCTCCCTATTTCTTTTCGCTCTTAGGTTTCTCCTCTCCTTCAGGAGCTCCACCATTTTCCTCATCATAGCCCCACTTGATGTAGTGGACACATCTGAGAACAAAGAAAATTAAGAGAGTGAGGGCCACCTATACCAAAAGAACTCCCTGATAATAGTGAATGTCCTTGAGAGGGTCAAGGGCATTGTAGGCTGCATTGAATCCCATACTTGATTTGAATTATATTTTATAACCAATCTAAATCTGAATCAAATTAAATTTCCTTTCCACAACTGTACAAAGGTTACCGATTCTCTTTTTAGGCTAGCTTCTATAGTAAAATAATGTAGAAATGCATTGCTTCCAGTATAATAATATGAGCGTATATCAGAAAGACATAAACAATTTCAATTTACAGGTTCACCAGAAAATCTCCGTCAGGAACCATATTGATAAAGAAAAAAGATATAAAAATAAAATGCCTTTGATCTTCGCAGGAGATCAACGTCAGCTCAACTCGCCGCAACTAACTGCCAAATCTCCGAAATCGACATTCACGAATCCAACAAAACCTAATAATGTTTGGAAACAAAATGAAGTGAAAACATTTCAAACTCAGCACAAATGTTTCTAAACTGCCAGCAATTTCAAAAAGTCAATGGACCGGCCAATGGGTGAGACCCACTATCGCACTCCTTCAGCTGCATACGACCTCAAAACTAAAGGAGTAAATACTCTCAACTTTGACAGATACTGTAACAAACATCAGGGTGATGTCAAATTATCTCTCAGAACATTGAAAGTAAATAGAGTCCAAACCTCGGGCACAAGAGTAGCAACTTACGGCGGCAATGGATGCCATCGAGATTAGCGATATTAAACCGACCTTAGTTATACTCCAAATACCACTTTGAACAACACGGAAAAAGATTCTGACAATGACAAGAGTAAGTATTCACTGAAAGGGTATAACAAAAAGATCAGAAAACCTGAGCTATTGATGAATTTGAAGTATGAAGATCTTGTCCTACCTGCCAAGCAGAATGGCAAGGTGAAATATATCAATGGTGGGATCCATTAGAGTTAAAATAGTCGATATAATATCTCCAAGAGTGTGTACAGAAACTCAGCTAAAACTGCCTCTTTAGGTTGTAAGTGCCCTCCACATACTTGTTGGACAACTAAACTGCTAGAAATGATCCATTCACAGAACTACTAGCTACCTCCTCGACTGCAAAATCCTAAAGACATCAATGCGAACATAAAGCAAATCGAAAGAGATCTCCATAGAACACAACCAGATCACCCAGCTTTCAAATCCTAAAAAAACATAGCTATGCTCAAAGATCTTCTCTCTTAGTATGCTCACCTCGATGATGAAGTAGGATACGTTCAAGGCATGAACTTCGTCGGAGCAGCTCTCATCTATCACTGTCAAAATGTCAAAGAAGCATTGAAAATTCTCAACTACATGATGAACAAATGCCATTATCGGAATATCTTTTTAAACGATATGTAGTTGGGACAAGCCATTGCTGGTAAGTTAGTGGAAGATTTGAGGAGGTTATCTTTCGATTTGTTCTAATACTTGGTCTAAGAAGGAGTTGACATTTAAATGTTCATTTCCAGTTGGTACTTCTCACTTTGTGGCAGTTTTGTGCCTCTCGATTCCATGCATATCTTTCTTGACAAATTCATCAAAAAAGGCTATGCAGGAATCAATGAACTCATCATTGCTATGCTACTGAGAAAGAAGCTGGATCTGATGAAATTGGAAGATAGTCAGCTTATGCTTTAATTTTCCAATCAAAATTTATGTGACTATGCATAAAAGGTCGACTGGAAAGACCTCAGAGAACGATCAGATCACATCGCTTTAGCTCCGATAAATGTGTGATTTTTATATACTTTTTCACTTCATAAAAAATCAGCCCTATAAGTCTTACTCAATTCTGCGATTGTATCTTCTAACTTTCTCATGGCTTCATCTGTTCCTTGTTATAAGTTAGTCAATCTTTCGTTCAATTTATCATCTTTTTATACTGTCTCACTGTGTCCTTTCAATAATTAGTAAGTTGGCAGACCAAGAATGATGGCGTAAAAAAGGATCTCATAGAAGAATTAAATCCCTTTCTCCAGAGCTAGCTCGTCACTGAGAGGTTTAAAGGCGAATTGGGAGTTTATTTTAAGGAAGCGACGATTGATAGCTGAGTCGAATTTGTGGTAGAAATTTCCCAATCTAATGAAGAGCTGTCTGACCACTTGTGATTTGGCTTATCTACTGGAGTGAACAGTTTTGGTATAGTTCAGCAAAGGTTTGCTGAAGACTCTCAGAAAGAGCGAGAATACTTTGAAAAAAGGAATCATAATTAATATCTAGCCATTTATACACAAAATGTCAATTATCACCATGCAGTCATTTGCATTGTGGACTGTCCTCCTGAAGCAGGACAAGCATTTTCTTGAACATTGTTTCGTTGGGGGACAACTTGGTAAATTTGTTCTGCAGCTCTTCTTTTTTGTGAGGTAAGTACTTCAAAACGAGGTACAAGTTGCATAAATGGAGGTAGTTGAATTTGGGGCTGTCCTGGTAAAGATTTTTAACAATTTTGTTCGTCCACTCATACAGTCCTTCAGGATCACCAGTCAACTTAGCCACATAGCTGAGCAAAAAGAACAATTTCTTATCGGTAATGCCTTGCTCAGAATTCATGATTTCGATCATCTCTGGAAGCTATCCTATTTCATCAAGATATATCTTTATCAAAACCTCTCTCGATAGACCTTTTTTGGCTTTGACAATCAGATACTCCAGCTGGTATTTTAACATAGGAATCATATTATTGATATGCTTATGTTACTTGATAGTATTGCCCACCATGGTATGAATTTTATCTATACGTTCGTTTGGTTTATAGTAATTGGCAAAGGCAATGTCAAGGAGGGAATCTCCACTGTATTCAATCAACTCACTCAAGGTCTAAAAATCAAAGAGAAAATGTTATAAGTTGTTGATACTGTCAACACTATCTTTTGAGCTCTTTCTTGATTCTGTCATTCTCCTTGACATCCTCATCCCCCAGTTTTAGGAATCTTGCTTGTTTTTGTTATAAAATTATTTTAGCAATTTTTGGAGATTGATTAGTGCTTCAATTTATTCCAGCTCAGACAGACCCATTTGCATCAGTTATGGATTGTGCTTTGCCTACTATCTCAGTTTCTCTTATGCTTTCTAGAGAAGAATCTATTTTTGAATCAGAGTCTGTGAGGCCTCTTTCAAACATTTGACAAACTACCTATATGATTTAAAACTTTAGAAGCACTACTTGGCCTCATGAGCTGAGATGTGATTTTCATCGAACATATACTTGAGCTCTTCAAGATCCCTTCTCTTTGAGAGATGCTTTATCAAATACTGAGGAATATGAGTCTGCTCCTTGCATAGCTGTAATTTCTCTTCCTTTGTTTTGAGGTCTTGAATTGAAAGGTATAATTTGAATATTTTAATAAAGTCGTCGTTTACATAGAAAGGAATGCATTTTCTCAGCAATTAAGCTTGCTTCGGTTGACAGTACTTATCCAGATAAGCAAAAATAGTTGGATGGAAGTCTTACGGTCGCATGGTGACAGCTTCATGCAAACTTTTATCTGGAAGTGTCGTGATTGTTTTGACAAGAATTAGCAATTGTCTGAAATGCTCCATCCAAATCAGACCAGCTGTAAGCATGCCATCAACCTAACTTCTGATTCTCTTCTTGAATTTATTGAAAATCTTTTCGAAGTGCTGAAGAAGTGTCAGCATCGATTTGCAGGTATCATCGCTGAGGTCATTGATGTTAGAGAACCAGATAGGTTTCAATATTTTGGAAATATACTTCAGTAGGCCTGTAGCAACGTTGATTTCCTTTTATTCTTTGCTTTTCCCCAAATGTTGTCCTGCCAGATCAATAACAAGCTCCTCTACTCTTGCTTTCGTCAAAGTTGACATGTTTCTCGCTAAAACCTCATCTAATACGTTGGAAGGATTTCTTTAGTGGGGATCTACTCTGATCGATAGTCTAATCTTGGCATCCAGAACTGTCCTTTGAGTAATGTAGTAGACTCCTTATTAATCTAGAAGAATTTGACAGCAAAAGCCGATCATATCTTCTTTTGGAAAATCACCGAATGACAGTTATAGAGCACAGACTATCTGAGGAATGTTTTTGAGCTCATTCACAAGAGAAAATAATATATCTACTGGTCGTAATATCGTTATTCTTTGGACCATCTTGTCAGAAGCATGGATCAATTATTGAGGCCGATAAAAAGCAGCTTGAACATCTAGGCTCATATCTTTAGCTTTTATTGATTTTGCTTCATTTTTTAGAAGTCCTTACTTGACTGGTCCAATATTATCAAGCTCCTTTTTGTGCAAAAAATACTAATGATCCTTCGGTGAGCCATGTAATTCCACTTCCATCTTATAGACGACCTCGTATTTCTCAGAGTACTCTTACCGAATGAAGCTGCAGGTGAAGCTGCTACTACCACAAAATAGAACGGCCAGAAAAGATTCATCTATGATGCTTGTTTCTAGCATTTGGAAGGTTTGAGTGAATTAGTTAGTTTATTGGTTGATTTTTGTGGGAGGAGCTTGATATGTGACTGTCTTTCTGTTTCCTTATGCGGTCAGGTCCAGGTATATTCTTTTTCCATTGTCCATCAAAAGCACCAAATTATAGTCATTATTCAGCCGACTCTCAATGACTTTAAGACTGTTCACTCGATCATATGCTGAATTTCTATCCAAAAACTAGCTTTCCTCCATGACATAGATGGGTTTTTGAAATATGGTATTATAAACTTTGATTACTTGCTTGTATCTTTTGCCAGACAGTTGGGTGCATTGATAGATAAAGAACAGATCTCTTTGACTATCGTACTAAATATCGGTATATTGAGCATTTTTAGTGAAGAAGGTTTTGGAGTAGCCGATTATAGTTCTGGTGAAGTATACTATATTTTTTGCCACATTGATTGTCATGTTCTTCCAAAATTAACGCATCTCACGAGTGACCTGCTTCGAAGTTATGTTGATCTTCGTGACAGCATTGTTGATGATCGAGTGGTTGTATTTGATGAACTTTAGCTCACCTTTGTCATCGACATAGTATAAGATTCCTTTGTTGTCCATCACCAACTTTTTTGGCTCAAATCTCTATAGATTATATTTGATGCTGAGCGACTTTATCTCGAGGGTTTTTTGTCGGTGCTGGAGATCTTGTATTATTGTGAAGGGATAGAACTAAACTTGGTTGATGAGAAAGAATGCTAAAACTTTAATGGGGTGGCTCGTGTATGGTGGGCCGATGTTGAGGACTTGAATGCCGAGTAAATTGTTGACTATCTTTTAGTCGATTTAGAATATTTGGGGGCATTTGGAGTCTTAGCCCATAACTTCAAGGTCATAGAAATAAACCTTCCTCTCAACAGCATAGAACATGAAGCCAATTTAGCTGAGAAATCCCTGCAAAAAGTTAACTCTTTGCCCTCTCTCTAATTGAGCCTCAGCTCTTTAGTGAGCCTCCAGCACTTATCTTGGAATCCACTTTGGCTAGCTTACCACAATGTGACTATTATTCTATTTTTGTTCATAGCGATGATGGTAGCTCTTCTTGTCTTTGATTTTAGTTGAATGTCTGATGTCCTAACCGATTATTTCTGCTATTTTTTACTGAACTTTTAGAATTGCCTCTTCTTTCTTGGCAGGCATTTCTTCGTTAATTGTCGAAAACTATGTAAGGGTGCTCTCATCAAAGTTTTTTGGTAATGTTTTAGCATCGAACTAAGTTTTGGAGGCCTGAAATCTGGGTCGAACTTGCTCATCGAATTGGCGGGAGAGCAAATCCGTGGTGCTTTTCTAAAGCAACTTATTTTTTAATGGACAGATGTCCGAGAGCGGTCGTTTCAAGGTAGGTGCCAGATCTTTGAGTGATTTATTGAAGTTGTGGATCATATCACTCTTCACTACAGTTAGTATAATTATTATTAAGGCTAATTAGTTCAATAGTGGTCAAATAATGACTAGTCATATCAAATGCTCAAATACCCAGACCTAAAGAATCATTTCACTGATACCGATCTTTGTCTTTTTTGCGAGTTGTCTGCACCAAGTTCAGACTACGCTTCAGTTGGTTCAGCTCCATGCTGTCACCAGGGTAGTCGTAGGTGGGTAAATATTGAGGTGGATAGTTGTTTTGATAGCCCATTGGGGAGATGTAGGAGTAGGGCATGTAGTTGTAGTAGTTGTCGTAGTATTGTTGTTGTTGGGCTTGGGAGTAGTCAACCTGGCAGTATTGGTAGGAAGACATGTGGACATTTCTATAGCAGGAATCTGTGAACTTTTGCATTTTGAATGCTTGCTCTATCAGGATATTTTCAACATCATTTGAGAGATAATTGATCTAGTATTTTTGACTTTCGAGCTAGTTCGCTCTTGTTTCTGGCTAGCGAGTCAGCTTGAATGAAAGAGAATGGATCTCAGCTTTGTCCCATACATTGTGTCTGGTCTTGCTGATTATTCTCTATGATTTTCCTGAGTATTGAGAATACTGCGATTCTTGTGATAAATTGCTGCTGATAGGATAAATTTATTCTCGGCTTGTCTAGGATTTCAACCGGACTGAAAAATTACTAGGATCCAATGAGCCGAAACTATGCACTGTTGATACTTGCTGATTGAAACCTTTGATATTTTTCTTGTGTTAACTTTTGGTGCCAATCTATTAATTTTATTCGCGTTTGCGTCGTTATGCTAGTTCGATAGCTTAGAGGATGTTGTTTTCAATAAGAACCCCGAGGAAATAGAGAGAGCGATAGAGTTTCCTTTATATTTTCTAGACGGAATTGAGGCGACCTCCTTTTTACTCATTTTTATTCCATTGGTTGACAAATAACTCATATAACATTTTGAGCTAACTTGACTCGATAATGATTTTCTCCCCCTCCCCGTCACTTAAATCGGGGTAAATTATTCTCAAATATTTGAAGAAACTCATCAATTTGCCCCTGACAATGTTGAGAAGCTTCTTGTTTTGTGCCTCCACATAAAGGTAAGTGCATAGCTCTTGAATTGGGAATTCCTTGGAAAGGGCCTTTAATTCAAAGCTTTAAAACTTGAGCGTGGTAGTGAGGACGGGCAAGTCGCGGAGCGGTTATTTGCTTTCTGACGAGAGTTTGGTGATGAGCTAGGTGGCTGCGAGTTGGTTGAGGAGGTCATTAATGAGCGGCATGAAAGCGATGGTGAAGACAGGCTTGTCTTTGTATTCCTTTTGCTTGAAATACGCCAGCACAGTTTCGTACTTGACATTGATAGTTCTAATTTTTTTCCCCTTGCAGACGATTTTCTTCAACTAATTTATCTATATTTTTCGCTTCTGCATGCTTTTCATTATAATCAATGGTAAACATGATAGTTCAATTATATTTAAAACCCGCACC